>Ga0308165_1006671_pt1 | contig 10041 bp, 6 predicted proteins | sample PhyWR2_FD_201032 | JGI IMG/M metagenome (GOLD analysis project Ga0308165, IMG submission 201032) | Phyllosphere microbial communities from UC Gill Tract Community Farm, Albany, California, United States - DLSLW.R2 | ecosystem: Host-associated > Plants > Phyllosphere > Unclassified | place: USA... | reverse complement strand
AACCGACACTTTGCGCCTCTTAAGCGAACGACAACCGTGAGGTTGGCGACGTGAATAGACACGAGGCCATCGGTTCATACCCCGGAAAGCGTCACCTTGCCCGCAGCTTAGTCGTCAATGTAAGAATAATGAGTAAGTTACGATGAAAAGAATGTTAATCAACGCAACTCAGCAAGAAGAGTTGCGTGTCGCCCTTGTGGATGGGCAGCGTCTGTACGATCTGGATATCGAAAGTCCGGGACACGAACAGAAAAAAGCGAACATTTACAAAGGTAAAATCACCCGCATTGAACCGAGCCTTGAAGCCGCATTTGTTGATTACGGTGCCGAGCGTCACGGTTTCCTCCCGCTGAAAGAGATCGCTCGCGAATACTTCCCGTCTAACTATAACGCCCATGGCCGTCCGAACATCAAAGATGTCCTGCGTGAAGGTCAGGAAGTTATCGTCCAGATCGATAAAGAAGAGCGCGGCAATAAAGGCGCTGCACTCACGACCTTTATCAGTCTGGCAGGCAGCTATCTGGTTCTGATGCCTAACAACCCGCGTGCGGGGGGGATTTCCCGCCGTATCGAAGGCGATGACCGTACCGAGCTGAAAGAAGCGCTGGGCAGTCTTGAACTGCCAGACGGTATGGGCCTGATTGTCCGTACCGCCGGCGTTGGCAAATCTGCCGAAGCGCTGCAGTGGGATCTGGGCTTCCGTCTGAAGCACTGGGAAGCGATTCAGAAAGCCGCTGAAAGCCGCCCTGCTCCGTTCCTGATCCACCAGGAAAGCAACGTTATCGTGCGTGCCTTCCGTGACTATCTGCGTCAGGACATCGGCGAAATCCTGATTGATAACCCGAAAGTGCTTGAGCTGGCTCGTCAGCACATTGCCGCGCTGGGTCGTCCGGATTTCACCAGCAAAATTAAACTGTACACCGGTGAAATCCCGCTGTTCAGCCACTACCAGATCGAATCGCAAATCGAATCCGCTTTCCAGCGTGAAGTGCGTTTGCCGTCCGGTGGTTCCATTGTTATCGACAGCACCGAAGCGCTGACCGCTATCGACATCAACTCCGCACGTGCAACCCGCGGCGGCGATATCGAAGAAACGGCGTTTAACACCAACCTGGAAGCGGCCGATGAGATTGCTCGCCAGCTGCGCCTGCGTGACCTCGGCGGTTTGATCGTTATCGACTTCATCGACATGACGCCAGTCCGTCACCAGCGTGCGGTAGAAAACCGTCTGCGCGAAGCGGTACGTCAGGACAGAGCGCGTATCCAGATCAGCCATATCTCCCGGTTTGGTCTGTTGGAAATGTCCCGTCAGCGTCTGAGCCCGTCACTGGGTGAATCCAGCCACCACGTCTGCCCGCGCTGTAGCGGCACCGGTACCGTGCGTGATAACGAGTCGCTGTCGCTCTCTATCCTGCGTTTGATTGAAGAAGAAGCGCTGAAAGAGAATACCAAAGAAGTTCACGCGATTGTGCCCGTGCCGATCGCCTCTTACCTGCTGAACGAAAAACGTGCAGCGGTAAGCGCTATCGAAACCCGTCTGGGTGGCTTGCGCTGCGTCATCGTCCCGAACGATCAAATGCAGACTCCGCACTACTCCGTGCTGCGCGTTCGCAAAGGCGAAGAGACGTCTACTCTGAGCTACATGCTGCCTAAGCTGCATGAAGAAGAAATGGCACTGCCGTCTGAGGCAGAGTACAACGAGCGTAAACTGCCTGAGCAACCCGCGCTGGCTGCATTTGTAATGCCAGAAGCACCGCCTGCCCCTGCTCAGGAGAGTGTTGATGCTCAACCTGTGGTGCAGAAGCCTGCTGCTGAAGCCCGCACTGCCCCTGCTGAACCTGGCCTGCTGAGCCGCTTCTTCGGTGCGCTGAAGAAAATGTTTGCCGGTGAAGAGCCGCAGCCTGCCCCACAACCGGTAGAGCAGAAAGAAGAGGTTAAACCAGAGCGCTCACAGGATCGTCGTAAGCGTCAGAACAACCGTCGTGACCGCAACGATCGTCGTGATAGTCGTTCCGACAGTAGCGAAGGTCGTGAGAACCGCGAAAGCCGTGACAACCGTGATAATCGCGATAACCGTGATAACCGTGATAATCGTGAGAGCCGCGAAGGTCGTGAAAGCCGTGAAGGTCGCGATGATAACCGCCGCAACCGCCGCGAAAAACCACAGCAGAACGTGGAAGAGCGCGAAGTTCGCCAGCCGGTCAGCGACGAGTCTGAAAAATCCAGACAGCGTGATGAGCAGCAGCCGCGCCGCGAGCGCAACCGTCGTCGTAGTGATGACAAGCGCCAGGCACAGCAAGAAACGAAAGAGCTGAATCGCGAAGAGCAGCCAGTGCAGGATGCTGACCAGGAAGAAAACATTCAGGTGATGCCGCGCCGTAAACCGCGCCAGCTGAAGCAGAAAGTGCGTTTCCAGACTCAGGAAGAAATGGCCGCTGAAGCTGTTGCCCCGCACGCTGCGCCTGCGCAGAGCACTGAGCTCGCTAAAGTTGACCTGCCTGCGGTAATCGAAAGTGCGACCGAGCAGGAAGACAACGCTGAAAACCGTGACAATACCGGTATGCCACGTCGTTCACGTCGTTCTCCGCGTCACCTGCGCGTAAGCGGTCAGCGTCGTCGTCGCTATCGTGATGAGCGTTACCCGCTGCAGTCTCCAATGCCGCTGGCAATTGCTTGTGCATCACCAGAAATGGCCTCGGGTAAAGCCTGGATCCGCTATCCGGTTGCCCGTCCTCAGGAGCAGCAGTTCGACGAGCAGATCATCGCGCCAGAAACTGTTACCCCTGTGATGCCTGCCGCCGATGAGGTCATCACCGAAGCAGCTGCCGTCTCCATCCCGGAGCCGCAGGTCGCTGCAGTTGAGACCGCTCATCCGGAAGTGATTGCTGCCCCTGTTAGCGAGCAGCCGCAGATCATCGCCGCTGAAGATGTCGTGGTTGCTGAGCAGGTCGTGGAAGAAGTTAAGGCTGCAGAGCCGGTTGAAATCGCCGACGTTGCGGTTGAGCCCGAGCCACAGCAGAACGTCGTGGAAGTGAACGTTGAAACCGACGTGCAGCCGGAAGTTGAGATTGCCGTTGAACCGGTGCCTGTTGCTGAAGTGAAACCTGAAGTGGTTGAAGTGAAAGCAGCAGAAGTAGAAGTGGAAGTGAAACCTGTACCCGCCGCGCAGGCGAATGCAGATGTTCACTATGCTACTGCGCCAATGACCCGTGCTCCGGCACCGGACTATGTTCCGGACGCACCGCGTCAAAGCGACTGGGTTCGCCCGGCCTTCGATTTCGACGGCAAAGGTTCTGCTGGTGGCCACAGTGCTTCGCACCAGGCAACCGCACCTGCAACGCGCCCGCAGTCTGCTGAATAAGCGCACTGCACGTTAAAAGCCGACCTTCGGGTCGGCTTTTTTATTTCTGCTGCGCCGGACTGCGCATGCCGGCGATTTCCGGCATCACCTCACGCATCATGTCCAGAAAGCGGCGTAACCGCGCCGGATAATAACGCGACCACGGATAGACCAGATGAACGGGCAACGCCGCAGGCTGCCAGTCAGGTAGCAGATGCACCAGTCTCCCCTCACGGATATCCGCTTCCACCGTCCAGCTTGATACCACCGCCACGCCCAGCCCGGTCAGGGCACTTTTCCGCGCCACGTACAGACTGTCGGTACTCAGCCTCGGTGAGATAGCGATGCGCAGCGGAGGCAACGCAACATCGTTAAACAGTTCGATATGTTCACGATAAAAAGTATTCAGCGCCACCCAGGGCAGCGCCGAGAGATCGTCGGGTTTATGGACCGGGGCATGGCGAGAAAGCAATTCAGGCGAGGCCACGATACAGCGCGGCACTTCCGCCAGCAGCACCGACACCGTTGCCGGGTCCACCTCCGTCCCCACGCGGATGGCGCAGTCGATATTGTCGCTGAGAAAATCAGCGGAGCGGTCATTCAGCATCCACTCCACGTTGAGCCGGGGGTAGCGCAGCAGAAACGCCGTTAACGGCTCCAGCAGCTGCTCCTGACCAAAGGCATGCGGCGCACGTACCCGCAGCACGCCCACAGGTTCATCTTCCGTTTGACCTACTTCATCTTCCAGCGCCAGCCAGCTGTCGATAACGCGTCGGGCATGCTGATAGCAGCGCTCGCCGTCATCCGTCAGCTTCATGGCGTGGGTGGTGCGCAGGATCAGGCGTGCCCCCAACAAGGTTTCCAGTGACTGGAGTCGGCGACTCACCGTCGCTTGGGTGGTGCTCATCTGCACGGCGGCGGCAGAGAGCGACCCTGCCTCAACGATACGCACGAAGGTGCGCATCAGCTCCACTCTGTCTATACGCTCTGAGCGTTTCATTTTCGATTCACTTATACGTTACACGTATAAGTGTTTTAACACTGCGCCTGCTACCACCGCAAGGCGAGCTGCGAAAGAATAGCGCCACACCCGATATAAGGAACCGCATATGAACACTCGCACCGCTACCCAGGCCGTCAGCCGTTGGGTCATTTTTATCCTCGCGATTGGTGCAGGATTTAGCGTCGCCGCTATTTACTATGCCCAGCCGCTGCTGCCGCTAATGGGCAGCGATCTGCATCTCAGCATCGAGGGCATGGGGATGGTACCGACCCTGACTCAGGCAGGCTATGCGCTGGGGATCCTGTTTCTTCTGCCGCTGGGCGACCGTCACGATCGACGGACGCTGATCGTGCTGAAAAGTGCTGCGCTGGCGCTGTTGCTGCTGGCCTGTAGCCTGACCGTGCAGATCCACTCCCTGCTGCTGGTAAGCCTGCTGATTGGAATGACCGCTACCATGGCCCAGGATATCGTTCCGGCCGCGGCCATTCTGGCACCTGAGGGCAAACAGGGGAAAACGGTCGGGACGGTGATGACCGGCCTGCTGCTGGGGATCCTGCTCTCCCGGACGGTGAGCGGTGTGGTCGGAGAGGCCTTCGGCTGGCGCGTGATGTACCAGCTTGCAGCGGGGAGTATTGCGCTTCTCGCCGTGGTGATGTGGCTGGTGTTGCCCCGCTTTGCGGTCTCCTCAACCCTGAGTTACCCGGCGCTGATGCGCTCTATGGCACACCTGTGGCAACGCTATCCGGCATTACGTCGTGCCGCGCTGGCGCAGGGCTTTCTCTCCATTGCCTTCAGCGCCTTCTGGTCAACGCTGGCGGTGATGCTGATGGAACATTATCAGCTGGGCAGTGCGGTCGCAGGTGGATACGGTATTGCAGGTGCCGCTGGGGCGCTGGCAGCCCCGCTGGCGGGCGGGTTGGCCGACAAGCTGGGCGCCGGAAAAGTCACCCAGCTGGGTGCCGCGCTGGTGACCGTCTCCTTCGCACTGATGTTCCTGCTGCCGCTGTTTGGCCTGCATGGCCAGCTGATCCTGATTGCCGTCGCTGCCGTGGGCTTTGACCTGGGTCTGCAATCCAGCCTCGTCGCCCATCAGAACCTGGTGTATGGCCTGGAACCGCAGGCACGTGGCCGTCTGAATGCTCTGCTCTTTACCGTCGTGTTTATTGGTATGGCATTAGGATCCGCGCTCGGCAGTCAACTGTATACCTTTGCCGGATGGCCAGGTGTGGTTGCCCTGGCAACCGCGGCTGCGGCTGTGGCGCTGGTCATCCGCCTGACCGACCGCCCCTGCGAGACACGTACGGCAGTCAACTCTTGATAAAAAAAAGCCCAGTCCGCGAACGGATTGGGCAGAGAGAACATGACCAGTTTCAAGCCATGTCCTAAAGGTGAAAATTTTATTTATTAAGCTGGAACAGGGACATCCCCTGCATATCGCTGAAGGCCTTGTATGACGCCTGGAGCGCAGCTTGCTGCATCGTGTAAGAGGAAATAGCTGCGTTCCAGTCAACGTCGATAAGATCGCTCATCTGCTGAGTCTGACCTAACGCACGATCGCTACCCAACGTATCCAGTGCATCGAGTTCGTTCAGTTTGGTGCCCAGATCGGCGCGTACGGTCAACACGTTATCAAGGGAGTTACGCAAGCCACGGTTTGCTTTATCAATGTCTTTATTCAGCTGGTCAGCCTTAGTCTGATCGCCTTCAACCGGAGTCTTCAGCGCCGCAATGGCGTTATCCAGAATTTTAAACAGATTCTTTTCCGGCGCGCTACCGTCAGGCTCCTGCGCAGCGTTACTGGTAAACGATTCGAACACTTCGCTACCTGTATGGCTAATCTGCATGGTACGTGCGGAATCCACCTGCTGGCTAATCGGTGTAGTGCCGCCTTCATATACGCCGGTGGCCTGATTAAATGCAGCTGCATCCGTTTTGTAGCCGGCAAAGATATAGCGCCCGTTACCGTCGGTGCTATTTGCCAGGTTGACCAGCTGATCGCGAATACCCTGCAAATCGGTGGCAAGCGAATTACGGTCGTCGTCACTCAAAGAGCCGTTGCCCGAGTAGACAATTTTATCCTGTGCCGATTGCACTGCTTTGGTCACCTGATCCAGCACGCTCTCTTCCAGCGATACTTTCTGCGTCGCAAAAGAGCGGGCCAGCGTAAACTGGCTATTCTGTGACTGCGCCTGGGATAACACTACCGCCTGCGAGGCGGCTATCGGATCATCCGATGGACGGTTAACGCGTTTACCGGTGGACATCTGTTCACCGTATTCCAGCCACTTGCTCTGGGAATCGGTGATCCCACGCATGTTCTGCTGGTACATCATCTGGGTGCTAATACGCATCGTTCACCTCGGCCTTAGCGAATATTAATTAACGCATCGAAGAGCGTGCTGGCGGTTTGCAGTACCTGGGCATTTGCCAGGTAATACTGCTGGAAGCGCTGCAGGTTGCCATACTCTTCGTCGAGGTTAACCCCGGAAATTGACTGCTGCTGATTGCTCAGTTGCGTCGCCACGTTGGCCTGTGTTGTGCTGCTGGTTTTCAGGGTCGAAGTTTTGCTGCCGACGGTGCTGACCAGTGACGCATAGGCATCGTTAAAGGTTTTGTTACCGCCAACCACTTTGCTGCTTTGCAGATCCAGCAGCGCCTGACCGTTGCGGTTATCGCTCTCACCACCCGCGGCGTCGGACGCGAGGGCCAGTTTCGATTCGTCGCTGATCGCCAGATCCATATTCACAATGGCGTTAGCGACCGGTTTAACGATAAAGCTGTCTTTTGCATTTGCCGCGCCCGATACGCTGACCGTCAGGCCATCGAACGATAAATTACCGCTCCCGTCATTAGTGGCGGTAACCGTGGTTTTATCGGAGAGGCGGGTAATCTTCCAGTCGGAGCCATCAAACTCCATCTTATAGTCGGTGGCCTGAACTTTGGCGCTGTCGGCTACAGAGATGGCGGCGGACACCGTGGCCGAACCGGTATTTTTGCTGTTAGCCAGCACCGCTGGTGCGCCGATATCGAACATTTTTTCGCCGGCATTGCCTTCGGCATCAAAACCTTTTGCATGCTGGGTGTTCATGGCGTTAGCGAACGAGAGCGCCAGCTGATTGAGGGTGTTGCGCGCGGTGTCGAGCTCTTCAGTACGGAAGGTCAACAGCCCGCCGAGCGAGCCGTTGGTCAGCAGCTTTTCCGGGATCTCCACGCTGCCAGCCGCTTCGTCAACAAACGCTACGGTGGTACGGGAAGGATCGGCGCTGGACTTCACGGCTGCCAGTTGACTGAACGTGCTGCCCTGCACCAGGTTGTAGCCATTGCCAAACGACACGTTATAGGTGCCGCCGTCCTGGACGGCGACTTCAACGCCGATAATCTGGTTCAGCTCGCTCACCAGCTGGTCGCGCTGATCGAGCAGATTGTTAGGCGATGCCCCTGCCCCGACGCCGGTCAGTTTGGAGATCTGATCGTTCAGGTTCGCAATCTGCTTCGCGTAGTTGTTGATCTGATCAACGCTGGTGCCGATAGCAATATTGATCTGCTTATCCTGATCGCGCAGGTACTGATCGTTGACTTTAAACTGGTTCACCAGGCCATCGGCCTTGCCCAGCACCGTCTGACGCGCAGCGGGATCTTCGGCGTTGCTGACCAGGGTTTGCAGACTAGTAAAGAAGCCCTGCATGGTGGTTGACAGGTTGTTGGTGGTACCGGACAGAACATCGTCGATTTTCGACATCTGCTGATAGCGGGTATTCAGGGCGCTGCTCTGGTTCTGCGCCGTGCGCAGCTGGTTGGTAATGAATGAATCATATTCGCGCTGTACCCCAGAGACATACACGCCGTTGCCAACCCAACCGCCGCCGGTGAGCGTGCTGTTTGAGGCACTCAGCACCGTTGTCTGACGGGTATAGCCCGTCACGTTATAGCTTGAAATATTATTACTGGCGGTATTCAGCGCCGCCTGTGCCGCGCTGAGGCCACTCATGGCGCTGTTGATCAAACTGGACATGGGGGTTCCTTTTATTCTTTAGACACGAGTCCTGATGAAGATTATCGGCAGTCTCCACCTGGACTTGAGCATTTTTCAGAACAGATTTTCGAGATCGTTGCTGTAGGCTTTGCTGACTTTCTCGCCCATCGATTTGAGCTGCTGGATCATGCTGGTCAGTTTGCGGGCATACTGCGGGTCGGTGGCGTAGCCGGCGCTCTGCAGCGCCTGGGCGCCCTGCTCTGCGGTGGCGGCCTGCGTCACGGCGGCATAGCGTGGATTGCGGCTCAGCAGGCTGACGTAATCGGAAAGCGCTTCCAGATACGAGCTGTACACGCGGAACTTCGCTTTGACCTTTTTCGCTTCGCCATTTTCAAATTCGGTGGTGGTGATTTCCGTAGTCGGCCCTTTCCAGCTTCCCGAGGCCTTCACGCCAAAAATGTTGAAGCTCGGCTCGCCATTTTCACGACGGATCTGCCGCTGTCCCCAACCGGACTCCAGTGCTGCCTGGGCGAGGATCAGGTGATGCGGAACCCCGCTCTGCTCGCTGGCAAGGCGCGCCGGCAGCGAGAGCTGGGCCAGGAAGTCTTTGCTGTCGCCGGTCAGTGGTTCATCGTTACTTTCCAGCGCTTTCGGCAGCGCCTTGCGCACCATCTGCGTCAGGGCCTGGTTTTGATAGCTGGTCACCGTTTCCAGATCGAACTTCATCGGCACCTGCTGGGGCTGATCTTCCGGCGGCACGCCCTGGGCGGCCGCCATCTGCTTAACAATCACGTCGGCGAGCCCTAAACCTTTACCGGAAGTCATCTGCTGCGCAATCTGCTGGTCGTACATGCTGGTATACAGACGCGTCGAGTCGCTGCTGAACATGCCATCTTTCGGCAGCGCCTCACGCATGCTTTTCAGCATCATCTGTACAAACATCCCTTCCACCTGGCGGGCAACCGGGCGGATGTTTCCCGCCGGGTCTTTGCCTGCTTTGGCCTTCAGGTCGTTGAGCGACTGGGTATCCCAGGCCGCGCTGGTCAGCAGTTTGCTATCGGTCAGCATCAGATGATTTCCACTTTGGCACGCAGACAGCCGGCACTCTGCATCGACTGCAGAATGGACATCAGGTCGATCGGCGTCGCGCCCAGTGCATTCAGCGCGCGCACGACGTTGTTCAGGTTGGCGCTGGAGCGCACGCTCTGCAGCGAGCCGCCACTCTGACGCATATCAATCTGGGTTTGCGGTGTGACCACGGTCTCGCCGCCGCCAAATGGCGTATCCGGCTGGCTGACGTTGGCCGAGCGGTTAACCGTCACCGAGAGGTTGCCCTGCGCCACAGCGCAGCTGTCCAGCGTCACTTCGCGGTTCATGACGACCGAGCCGGTGCGCGAGTTGATGATCACGCGGGCGTCCTGCGGGGTGACGTTGACTTCCATATTCTGGATATCCGCCAGCAGACGTACCTGATTGCTGCCGCCGCTGGAGGTGCGAACCTGCACCGTGCGCGCATCCAGCGCGGTGGCGCTGCCGAAGCCGCGGCTGCGGTTGATGGTGTCGGCAATCTGCTGTGCGAGGGTGAAGTCGTCGTCATTCAGCTGCAGGTTGATGGTATTCCCGGCGCCGAACTGGGTAGGCAGCTCGCGCTCGATGATCGCCCCGCCGGTGATGCGTCCGCCGTTAAGCTGGTTAACCTGCACGCTGCTGCCACCCGCTGAAGCA
>Ga0308165_1006670_pt1 | contig 10043 bp, 10 predicted proteins | sample PhyWR2_FD_201032 | JGI IMG/M metagenome (GOLD analysis project Ga0308165, IMG submission 201032) | Phyllosphere microbial communities from UC Gill Tract Community Farm, Albany, California, United States - DLSLW.R2 | ecosystem: Host-associated > Plants > Phyllosphere > Unclassified | place: USA... | reverse complement strand
TAATCTTATCAATTTCGATGTTATAATGATTAAGCGTTTCAACAATTTTATTTTTATTGGCTTCCAATTCCTCCGCATTAACCGAAATTTTATTGGTACCGTAATTCTCCAATAAATCAATCGTCGGGTATTTATAACCAGATAAGTCTAGCTTTTCATCGTAATTACCGAACTGTTCAACCAGATCTTCCGATTTTTTTTCCTCTTCCGTTTTTTCAATCGTAAATGCAGGTTCTTTCTCTACTTCTATTGGCGGCTCAACCGTTAATGGAAGTGTAGAAGCGGCCGCTGTGGCCAAAGGTAAATTGGTAGCCAAAGGCGACAGTACAACTGGTGGAACAACTTCTTCCTCCGCTTCTTTTTCATCATAACGGCTTGGCTGCAACACTACGTTTTGTTGCTTACGCTCGTTACTTACAGGAGGTTTATCGCGCACCGGAAACTCAATCGGCTCAGGTGCATCTTCAAAAGTTTTGGCTTTTACAGATTGTTCTCTAATGTCATTAACATAATCTGGCGTTTCGTTATCCAGGTAAACCTCTTTCTCTTTACGTTCAGGGAATTTAAAATCGATGTTATAGGCAATAATTAAGATGGTTAATCCCGCAAAGGCAATTAATCCGGCAACACCAGCTGCACCAATTTGCGCCCCTAATAATTTATTGCTCCAATAACCAAATTCGCCCTCTAAATAATGAGGCGATTCTGACCAAAAACTATGCGCAAAACCTAAGGTTAGTGAGATAAAGAGTAAAAAGAAAAAGCTATATCCTAATGTTCTTGAAATGGAAAGGATTTTAACCTTAAATAATAAACGGTAACCGATAATAAAAAAGGCCAAAACAAACAAAAAAGATGCAATTCCAAACCATTCGTAAATAAACTGGTGCGATAACAAAGCCCCAAATTTACCCAACCAGTTTTGCACTACAGGTATAGCAACCCCTGCTGCTTTTAACTCTTCAGTTGTTTTAAAAAGATTGCTCCACCCACCATTGGCATCAATTACATAACTCTGATCATCTTGCCAGGTAAACAGGTTCGAAGTAAAGCAATTAAAAAGTATAAAGACAATATCACAAAAAACAGACCTACAATTTTAATTGCACGGCCATCGGCCAGGTCGAAACTTGGCAAAAATTCTTTTTTCTCTTTTGGCAGACGGCCTGATGACGATCTGCCCGGTGCGCTTTCTGCACCTTTATCTCTGAATGTATTGGTTTTAAACTGGTTACCCCTTACCGACATTTTCTATCCTAAATAATTAATATTGAACAAACTTATATAAAACTGCGCAGCATTAACGAAAGCCTAACAAAAAAAATAATCACAAATTGCAACTGTTACTGTTATAGGCAGTTTTATCATTTCCCTTTCTACATATACAAACAACTCACCACAATAGAAATATATCGAATTATTGTATTTCTATAATCCGCCTTAAATTAAATAAAAATATTCATCGCGCATTAAACCTTAAACAGAAATTATGGTCTATTATTTTAACAACACACAAGTTGTTGCGTTTTGTCAAATGAAACGGATTTTGTTTTAGGTTTTATCCCGTTTTGCCTGGAGAGGTTAAACGGGATTTTTTTAGTATAGGCTATACTTAAACGCGATTAGGTGAATAAGTGCTTATATTATTTTGAAAAGCAGGGTTCGGTGCATTTCGGTTACAGCAGTCCCGCTATCACTTCAAGTCCTCACTCGTACCTCGTTCCGGGCTTTTCGTTCTATCAGGTTTATTTAACCTGGGTCAGTAGTTTTTAAACTTATTACTAAACAGTGGGTTTGCGTTAGAGATTGTAAGAGTTTAGTACCAATTTTTATTGGTACCGAAGCGAAGCGCAGCCCTGTAAAGCCCGCCCCTTGCGTAGCTTGGGTAACGCCCAAATCAGTTAATGGCTTTTGATGCCAATATTCGGATGATGACACTTTTTGGAGAACTTATAGGTTTTTTAACGCCTTAGGCCTTGCCAGATTGCCCTACACTATATATATTTAGGCATTAAAGTTTACAATTTCTTAATTTTTGTTAATTTAAAGCGATTTTTGAAATAATATGATGGGTATAGCGCAACTCGAAGAACAAATCGAAGCAGGAAATTTACAATCAGTAAAAGAAATTTTGGTCGAAAATCCAAAACTGGCAAATGTTGATACCTCCCATCACATCTCGCCACTGTTATTGGCCTGTTATTACAAAAAACAGGAAATTGCCGATTTAATTGCCGAATTTGTAGATAACCTAACCTTGTTTGAAGCCTGTGCCGTTGGCAAATTTGATGCAACTTCTCAATTAATTTTTCAAAATCCCGATAGCATTAACCAATTTTCGGAAGATGGCTTCACCCCTCTTGGCTTAGCCTGTTACTTTGGTCACGAGGATTTAGCAAAGTTTTTAGTATTAAAAGGAGCAGATGTAAATCTATCATCCAAAAATGGATTTAATGTATTCCCAATCCACTCAGCAGTTGCTGCCAATAATTTTAATATCACCAAAATGCTTTTAGATGCTGGTGCATACCCAAATGTTTGTCAAAAAGCAGGATTAGCCCCGCTACACACCGCAGCACAATTGGGAAATATAGAACTGATTATTTTGTTATTAGAACATGGGGCAGAAGTATCTTTACGGATGGAAGGCGGAAAACTACCAGCAGATTTAGCCGCAGAAAAAGGCTTTAATGAGATTGCAGAGATTTTAAGAGACGATGATTAGTTTTCAGTTGATTGAACCGCAAACCATTAATTGAAAACCGTTAACTGGAAACTGCCAACTTACTCATTCCCAAATCCTCAAACGCATTCTTTTCATATAGGTTCTGATATCGAGTACTACAGCTGCTAAAAAATAAAATAATATCGGAAAACCCACCGCTAAAAAAGAGGAGTAGATAAAAAACAAACGGACCTTTGCGGTACTCATATTTAGTTTATTGGCCAAATAGGTTGAAACCCCAAAACTCTGTTGCTCAAAATAAGTTATAATTCTCTGGAACATCTTAAGCTTATTTTAAAAATAATAACAACGGCAATATTACATCAATTATTGCAAAACCTAATTTAATAAAATTAATCGGTTATGCGTGTGGTTAATTTTTGGCCAATCAATTTAAGCCAATACCAGTTTTTCGAAATCCTGTTTATCTTCGTGTTTTATAAAAAGTGTCTGTTGTTCTTCTAAGTCTGAAAACTTCTTGATCAATTCGGCCTTAAATTTATGAATATCAACATCTTTGTTCAAAATAACGGTTAAGGCATCAGCATTACCTCTAACTTCTATAATCTGATCAGGATAAAGTTCTTTTAGTTCGTGTGGGAATTCCATAATTTAAAAAACAGATTAAGAGATAGAAAGTTTTGTTAACAATTGTTATTGGTTAAACTTGCTTCAAAATTTTAATTCCAATACCACAAGATAAGCATTTTTTCTCATCACAGTAATGCTTTTTCAATTGCAAAATTCCTTGCGAAGCAAATGCATGATCCATCTTCACGCCTGCACCCGTAAATTTATCGGTAATTGCATTTTGTTCTGCAGGCAAACTTTCCAACAGCTTTATCGCCCTATTAATATAAAACTGAGTGGCAGAATGTTTACCATAGGCAAATAAAAACAATGCCACAGTATTTAATAGGATATTATCTACAGATGTTTTCCCGATTTGATTATTTACGCCAGAAGTTTCCTTTTTAAAATGATAATGGGTTTTCCAATATGCGTGTACAGGTAGATTTTGGAATAAAGCATGTAACTCCGAAATATCTTTTATTTCCATAACCTTCGAAAAAAGATGATTGGTTTTTACAATGAGTGCTGCAAATTGTGCGAGGCGGACCGTTGGAAAGTTCTGCGGGCGCATCCTCATGAACTTCCACAGCGAAACCTCTATAGGCTTAATATTATATTTCTTTCGGAGAAACAAGAACTCGGCCTTTAACTTTTTTGGATACTCCTCCTCAAACTCAGCGTTTAAAAACCCGGCAGCACCAAAAACCAGTGCCTCTATTTGATGCGGATTATTTTTATGCTTAGCATAAATGTGCTGCGAAACGGCTTTGGCAAACAGTTCGAATGGAACTGCATTTACTTTGAAACCAAAATTACGCGCCATAAAACGATAAAATGTTTCGTCCCAGTTACCCTTCAATTCGTTTAAAGTTTCGGTAACAGCATTTGTTTTTTGTTCGAAACGTTCAATTAAAGTTCGTGATAAAAAGGAATTAACAATTAATTCGTCTACCGTTCCAATCTGAGCAATACAGGGAAAATCAGTTAATGTGAGAAATAGATTTTCGTATTTTTTAATGAACGCTGTAGAAATCCTGCTCTTTAACTCCAAAACAGGGATAACTGAATTATCTTTTCTTCTTATTTCAGTGTCATGTTCATAAACCACATGCAGGATTACATTTTCGTAAGCAGGATTAATTTGATGATTATGCTTTAGCCAATCTGACGATTTGATATGGATTTCAACATTTCCGGCCCATGTATTTACACCGATATCTATTTTTGCATTAAAAAAATCAGGACCTGCATTTTTATTGAGCAAACCCGGATTAATGATTTTCAGGCTTTCTCCATTAGTTGTTTGCAGCCCGTTATAATCAAACGACCTGAACTGCCATACATAATGAAGAAAATCTTCTGGAAAATTCATTCATGAAGATAATATTTTATCCCGAAAAGTAGTATTAAATATGATACTTTGTAGTAAATAGATTATGTAATAGCATTAATGATAATACAATCTGATTTAGTTTGTTTTAACTTCGGCCTTCTTTTTATAATTGGTGATAAAAACCCCGGCGATAATTAAAACTGTTGCAACTATTAAATCCAATCCTACTTTTTCATTTAAAATTAGCCAACCCAAAAAGATTGCAATAATGGTATTGAAATAAGTTAAGATAGAAACTTCAGACGCCGAAACCTTTTTTAAGGCATAGTGATAACAAAAATAACCTAAAACAGACCCAAAAACAGCCAGATAAACCGTAGCGAATATACTTTCTGTTTTCCACGAATTCACGTTAGCCTCACCAGAGAAGATCTTTGCCAGGCCCAATTGAATAATGGCTGAAAATACAAATTGATAAAAAAGATTTAAGAAAATATATTGAGGCTTGCCACTATGCTTTTTCGAATAAATAGTCCCCATCGTCCAACCCGAAACAGCGATTACCAATGATAAAATTCCGTTACGGTACCCAGGTTCAAGTAAATCATTCAAACCATCTCTAAAAATAAACAATATACCTAAAAAGCCGATAAAAACGCCAATAAACCCTTTTAAGCTCGCTTTTTGTATGCCCAAAAACACACAGCCGATAAATACAAGTAATGGAGAGGTAGCATTAATTAAAGAGGCCAGCCCACTTGGAATAGTCTTTTCGGCTACGGTAGTCATTCCGTTGGCAATTACAACCATTAATATCGATAAAAGGATCTGCCTCTTAAAACTTGCCCATCCGATCCATTTTAATTCTTTCTGTTTAATTAAAAGCACCAATATAATTAAGGATGCCACAGTTTGACGGATTGCGGTAACATACCATGCAGGAATGCTTTCTACAGCCACCCTTATCCCTAAGTACGTTGTTCCCCATATCAGGGCCACCCCAAATAGGGCGAGTACGAGTTTAAGATCTATTTTCGATTTCATATTGGGTCGGACAAACCGCAAAGAACGCCAAGCTCTTCGCAAAGAAAAGAAGTTTTACCACAAACAATCAAAGACACAGCCTATAAAATATTTTCTCCGTGCCTTTGTGGTAAATATAAATTATACGAGTTCAGCAGCAATGAGAATCTGCTCCATTTCTTTTTGCAGTTTCAAGGCTTCTTCCCTTGCTTTTTCAGCAAAGTCTTCTCCCTTACCGGCATAAATAATTCCTCTCGAAGAGTTGATCAGCAAGCCACACTGCGAATTTAATCCGTACTTACATACTTCATTTAAATCTCCACCTTGTGCGCCAACACCAGGAACCAAAAGAAAATGATCTGGTGCCAATTTGCGTACATCGCCAAATGCCGCACCACGTGTTGCACCTACTACATACATCATTTGCTCATCTGTTGCCCAAGTTTGCGAGGTTTTAATCACTTTTTCGAAAAGCTTATCTTCCCCAACCCTCTGCAATTGAAAATCGGCATGGCCGGTATTAGAAGTTAAAGCCAATAGAATTACCCATTTATCTTTAAAAGTTAAAAAAGGAGTAACCGAATCGCTTCCCATATAAGGTGCTACGGTAACCGAATCGAAACTCATCTCTGATGATGCGGCATTGAAAAATGTTTCGGCATACATGGCAGAAGTATTGCCAATATCGCCACGTTTGGCATCAGCTATGGAAAAAACATCCTGCGGGATATATTTCCAGGTTTCGATTAACGTTTCCCAACCTTTTTTCCCGTAACACTCATAAAAAGCAGTATTGGGCTTATAAGCTACACAGAGATCTTTTGTTGCATCGATGATCTGTTTATTGAATTCCAAAATTGGATTTTCATATTTCAACAGGTGTTTTGGAATCTTATCTAACGAAGAATCTAATCCGACACATAAAAATGAACGTTTTTTTTGTATCTGCTCAAAAAGTTGTTGCTTGGTCATATATGGGCTTATTTGCTGCAAATATGAAGATTTTTAAGTTTTCTGAGCGACAAAATAATGTTCACATGAAATATTTTTATAAACATTTTAAACTTTTGCTTGCAGATTACGTTTCAAATACATACAATTGCAACATAATTTCTCAACCGTTTATCTGAATATCCCAGAAAAATTTATCAAGACTTGTTTTTTGTTACCATTTTTTAAAAGCACAATTTGCTTTTTATTCAGCTTGTAAACAATTATGAAACAATGTGAGCATTTTCCCTAATGAACTCATTTAATGTTTTATAGCCTTAAGAACTTATACACAATGAAACTGCCGGGCATACGCTAACACAAATATTTTTAAGCCTGTGTAGATTTATAACAGAAAACATCCGTTATAAACAAATGAAAAATTTCTTGAAACATATATATTTAGAATGTTTAGTAAAACAGAATTAAATGATAAGCTCACAACAGAATTACGTGAGCTAGCAAAAAGCTATGGCATTGAAGGTGCCGACTCCCTAAGAAAAATCGACCTTGTTGAAGTACTTTTACACCAACAAGAAATTATAAATGCCGCTAAAGCAGGTGCAGACCCTTATAGCGAAATTGAGCCTGTTGCAGCAACTCCTGCACCTAAAACCAAAGCTACTAAAACATCTAAAGTTGCGGCTGCCGCAGCTTCTGCAGCAGTAGCCGAAAGTGCCGTAGTAGCCGATAAACCTGTTGCAGCTGAAAAACCTGTTGCAGCCGATAAGCCTGTTAAAAAGCGGGCTAGGTTAAGCAAGGATGAGCCTGCAGCGCCAATTGAAAGAAGAAGAGATGCGGTAACTTTGTTTGATGAGCCACAACATCATCAACAAAATGACAGACAGCCAGATAGAATTATTGAATCTGAAGAACATGTTAAACCAATTTCCGCTTTAATTGAAGAAAGTGCAGAAGTACTGCCTGTAGCGCCAAAGCAAAAACAGGAGCCGAAAGAAAAACAGGAAAAACCGCAACGCGATGAAAACCGCCAGCAAAAACAACCGGGCGGTGGTAATCACCACAAAAACGAAAACAGCTATTCTAACCTGGATTTCGATAACGTAATTACAAACGAAGGTGTTTTAGAAATTATGCCTGATGGTTACGGTTTCTTGCGTTCTGCAGATTACAACTATTTAACTTCCCCTGATGATATTTATGTATCTCAGTCTCAAATAAAACTTTTTGGTTTAAAAACCGGCGATACTGTAAAAGGCAGTATCCGCCCACCAAAAGAAGGTGAAAAATATTTCCCATTGGTTCGGGTTGAAACCATTAATGGCAGAATTCCTGCTGAAGTTCGCGACCGTGTTCCTTTCGATTATTTAACACCGCTTTTCCCAACTGAAAAATTAAACTTATTTACGGATAATAGTAACTACTCTACCCGTATTATGGATTTATTTACGCCAATTGGTAAAGGTCAGCGTGGTTTAATTGTGGCACAACCTAAAACGGGTAAAACCAATTTATTGAAAGAAGTTGCCAATGCGATTGCCAAAAACCACCCTGAAGTTTATTTAATTATCTTATTAATTGATGAGCGCCCCGAAGAGGTTACCGATATGGCACGCAGTGTAAGGGCTGAGGTTATTGCCTCTACCTTTGATGAGCCAGCAGAACGTCACGTTAAAATTGCCAATATTGTTTTAGAGAAAGCAAAACGTTTGGTAGAAAGCGGACATGATGTGGTTATCCTTTTAGATTCGATTACACGTTTGGCAAGGGCATACAATACCACAGCACCAGCATCTGGTAAAATATTATCCGGTGGTGTTGATGCAAATGCATTACACAAACCAAAACGTTTCTTTGGTGCAGCGCGTAACATCGAAAATGGTGGTTCGTTAACTATTTTAGCTACTGCGTTAACCGATACAGGTTCTAAAATGGACGAAGTAATTTTCGAAGAATTTAAAGGAACAGGTAACATGGAATTACAGTTAGACCGTAAATTATCTAACAAACGTATTTTCCCTGCTATCGATATTACAGCTTCAAGCACCCGTAGAGATGATTTATTGTTAGATAGAGATATTTTGCAACGCGTTTGGATTCTACGTAACCACCTTGCTGATATGAACAGTCAGGAAGCAATGGAATTTGTTCAATCTCAGATTAAAGGAACAAAAAGTAACGAAGAGTTCTTAATTTCGATGAACAGCTAAATTAAGGCTGAAAGGTAAAAGGCGTAAGGCTTAAGGTTTCCTAATTTGGTGCTTTAAGCCTTACAACTTTAAAGGTTTTACAATTACATCTGCACTCAAAACCTTACACCTTAAACCATATACCTTAAACCTTATGAAAAGGCACCTCCCTAATGCGATTACCTGTGCAAACCTTTTATCTGGTTGTATCGGAATCGTTTTTGCATTTAAAGGCAATTTAGAAACCGCAGCATATTTCGTAATCTTCTCGGGGATTTTCGATTTTTTTGATGGTATGGTTGCCCGTTTATTAAATGTTAAATCGGCAATCGGTAAAGACCTCGACTCGTTGGCAGATATGGTCAGTTTTGGATTCTTGCCAGGTGTAATCATGTTTCATCTTTTAAAAGCAAGTGATTATTCATCAGATTACCTACCGTATTTGGGCTTTTTGATCACCATTTTTTCAGCTTTGCGTTTGGCTAAATTCAACAATGATGAAAGGCAAACAGAAGATTTTATTGGTTTAAATACGCCAATGAATACCCTGTTTATCTGTTCCTTACCCTTTATTGCCAATGATTACCCTCAAATTATTTCATCCAGCTTATTACTGATTGCCATTACCGCTATTACCAGCTTCTTATTGGTGAGTGAGATCAAAATATTCTCTTTAAAATTCAGCGACTTAAGTTGGGCAAAAAACAAAATAAAATTCATCTTCCTGATCCTATCGGCAGTATTAATTGCTATTCTAAAATTTGCAGCTATCCCTTTTGTTTTGGTATTGTATATTGCTTTATCAATATTGCATTTTAGAGGCGCTACTGCGAATAATAAGGTTTAATTTTGGTTTTTGAGGTAGATCTTAGCATATGCTATCATCAAGAGATCCTATCCGTCATTGCGAGAAGGCTTCTTCAGCCGACGAAGCAATCTTTCATGTTTTACACGTCTTTCAATAAAGATTGTTTCATCCAATGAAAAATTGGCTTCGCAATGACGATACCCAAGACAGTTTATCTCCTTTAAATTCTGTTGCGATTGACATGGTTTTTATGAAATCAATTAACCATTAATAGCAACTACCACAAAATAACTTTTTTACTCAGCTTGAAGTTTCTCCTGTCTTCCGCGCTGGGACACCCAATTTTAGAAATCAAATAATTGACTCAGGTATCTTTGCTCATCATTTAATATGAGTGTTTTGTCTAAAATTTCATTATTTAAAGGGTTGATGATTTTTATA
>Ga0308165_1006668_pt1 | contig 10045 bp, 5 predicted proteins | sample PhyWR2_FD_201032 | JGI IMG/M metagenome (GOLD analysis project Ga0308165, IMG submission 201032) | Phyllosphere microbial communities from UC Gill Tract Community Farm, Albany, California, United States - DLSLW.R2 | ecosystem: Host-associated > Plants > Phyllosphere > Unclassified | place: USA... | reverse complement strand
ACGCCCGTGCCTCTCCCGTCAGGCCCGCCGGCGCGGCGGACCGGCGGAACCTGTCTGCGGAGAGCATCATCCGTTCACGCTCGGTTCGGTCCAGGGTGGCCAGCAGCTTAAGTGCTTCGAAGTCCGCCTGGCGCAGGGTGCGGGCGCTTTGGGCCAGGAGCCCGGCCACCGGGACCACGCCGAGGGCAAGCTTCCGCAGGTTGGGATCGCGGCTGTACCTTTCCGCAATGTTGCCCGCAGACAGAAGGGAGTCGATGCGGCCGGCTCCCACCTCGTCGGCCCGGGACAGCACCCCGATGGCGTTGACGGTGCCCGAGCGGCCAGCCTCTGTGTCGCGGAAGGCTTCCAGGAACCTCAGGTCGGATGCGTGCATATGGCGCATCAGGTAGATAACAGCGTCAGCTTCCGACGGCGAATCCTCCGGGGTCAGGAACGCCAGGGACCTCGCGGACACGTCCTGGGAGACGGAGGCGATGCCGGGGGTGTCGATCAGGGTCATGGCCTGCAGTGCCGGCGCCGGCCATTCGACATCGAGCCGTTCCACTTCTTCCGCGCGTACGCCGTCAAGGACGAAGACCAGGCGCCCGTCCACACGCTTCAGCGGCAGGGTCATGGGCTCCCCCGCAGCGGGGTGGAGCGTGATGCGGGGCGTGTGGCCGTGACGGTACCAGGTGACGATCCGGGTGCACTCGCCGGTGTCCGTGGGGGCGATCTCTTCACCGATGATGGCGTTCAGGAGTGTGGATTTGCCGGCTTTCACCATGCCGGCAACGGCAATCCGCAGCGGCTCCGCCAGCCGCCGCGCATAGCCCTGCAGTTCCTGGGTGGCCTGCAGGTCGTCGGCGTACACCTCCAGGGCTTCCCGAATCAGCGCCGCCGCCCCGGCCGTGGTGGACGCCGTCATCCCACCCCCGCCGCTGTTTGGGTCCTGGCTGCGGCTGCCTCGGCGGCCACGGCTTCTGCAGCCCGGTGCAGCGCATCCACCTTCTTCAGCTCAGCCCTGATGTCCCGGATGCGCCCTTCCTTCTCCTGCGCGTACGAGTTCGCAGCCTTCTGCGCCGCGGCCACCGAGTCCGACAGCGACCTGTGGTATTCATCCGCGATCTCGGTGAAGTGGTCGCGGATGGTCCGCTGGACCAGGCGCAGCCTGTCCTTCAACTGCTTCCCCACCTGGAACGTCACATCGTCCAACTGCCGCCGCACCAGCGCTTTCGCCTCGCCCTGGCGCCGCTTCAGCCGGGTCTCCTTGTCCTCCCGGTAGGCCTTGCGCCCCAGCAGCAGCCCGGCGCCCACCGACAGCGGATTGATGAGGGCCATTCCGAAGATCCCGGTCAGGAGGCCGAACATCAGGACGCCGCCGTAGGATCCGCGCATGCCGATCAGGACCTTCTGGATCGGATTTACCCGGCCGGGATCCAGTTCCGGCATCTGCTCCACCGGATCCAGGGCGTCGCCGGAATCGGAGACATGCAGGACCGGCAGCGCTACCTCGTCCGCCGCGAAATGCCCAGCCACCTGGGCGGCCAGCCATTGCGACCGCTCGCTGGTCCAAACGAACGTGTCCGAAACCGCTGCGGCAACACATTCTTCGAGCCACTGCGAGAACTGCGGCCACACGGGACCGGGATCGCCTTGGTCGATAGCGTTCTCGGCTTCCCGTTGGATCGCGCGAAGGCGGTCCCGCAGGTCATACTCCATGTCGGCGATGAGGTCATTGATGCCGTCGCTAAGGGTGAGCTGCCAGCGGGCGGACCGCTTCCGCAGGTGGTCCGCCTCCGTCCTGGCCTGTTCCAGCTCTGCGAGCATCTGCGGCGTGCCACCCGGGTTTTCCAAGGCATCCAACTCGGACTGCAGGGACAGCCTCAGGTTCTCGGTGACGGACAGCAGGTCCTGGCTGACGGAACGGCGCTGGATCCGTTCTGCCTTGCCCACCACGTCATTGCGGAGGTGGGCCACCAGTGCCGGGAAGCCGGATTCGTCGTTGAGTTCACTGTCCTGGAGCCGCGCAGCTTCCAGGCGAAGGTCCGCGGACAGAGGCAGCAGCGGGATATCAGACGCCACCTGGCCCAGGTGCGCCCTGTCCAGCTCCGCCACCCGCCGCCAGTCCGGATACAGGTCTGTCTTGGAGAGGACGGCCGCAACGTTGGGGGTTATCCGCATGGCCTGGCGGAGGAACCGCAGTTCGGGTTCCGTGTATTCCTGCGACGCGTCCGAGACCAGCAGCATGGCGTCTGCGGTGGGCAGGGCCGTGAGGGTGGTCAAAGTGTGCGTTGAGCCCATGCCGCCCACGCCAGGGGAATCGATGATGCTGAGCCCGCCCGTGAGGAGCCGGCGGGGCAGGCAGACCTCCGCGGCTGCTATCTTCCTGCTGTTTCCGGGGTTTCCCTGCTCGGAAACAAGGGCCGGCAGGTCGGCAAGCTCGACAGGCCGACGCTCAATTCCGCCGCCGGCAGCATCCCCGGCCGGGTTTTCCACCGGGGAGTTGTCCGGGGCGGCATTTCCCGGGACCAGGACGGCTGCCGACGCCGGCTCCCCATAACGGACCACTGTGGGGACCGACGTGGCGATGTCGTCATCCACCGGGCATACCGGCGCGTTCACCAGGGCGTTGATGAGTTTGCTCTTTCCCTGCTTGAACTCCCCCACCACAATGACCCTGATGCTCGGGTCCTGCAGCCTGGCCATGGCCTGCTCCAGCCTCCGGCGCAGGTCTGTGCGGTCCCCGCTGCCCACCAGCTGCAGGCCCTGTTCCACGAGCTTCCCCAACTGACCGGCAGTAACCGGCCCCGGTGGCCTTGCCGGTGCTGCTTCTGCCACAGCGTGTCCCCCTGTCGATGCCGAAAATTCCCAACGTCGGTAATACCGGAAGAGCCCGGCAGGAGGTGGATGCCTCCTGCCGGGCGGTTTGCCTCCCGCGAACAGCGTGTTCGAATAGCGTGTTACAGCGCGGTGGAGTCGTCAACCACCGCATGGTCGATGGCGGGGGTGTGGTCGTCCAGGTCCACATCTGTATGGGTCGGGTTGTCCTCCGTGAACTCGAATTGGTTGTCTGCAACCACCAGGTTGTCCGCCAGGATGTTCGTGGCCGATTTGTCCTGGAAGGAGTCGTCCCCGTGGACGTCCACCGCGGTAGTGGTGGAGTTGTCCGGGTTGAAGGAGTCCGCCACCTCCACGGAGTTGTGGGTGGAGTTGTCGGAGTTGTGGGTGGAGTTGTCGGAGTTGTCGTTGAACGAGTCGTGGACGTCCACGGCCGTGTCCGTGCTGACGGAGTGGTCCGAATGGTCGGAGTAGTCCGCGTGGTCCGAGTTGTCGTTGAATGAGTCGTCCACATCCAGGCCGATGTCCGTGTTGAAGGAGTCATCGGTGTTGAAGGAGCCGGAGATGGCGGTCAGCTCATTGCCGATGCCGACGTCTCCGCCCGCGTGGATGGAGTTGTCCGTGGAGTTATCGGTCGAATGGTCCGCGTTGTAGGAATCCCTGATGTTGTTGGAGTCCCTGACACTGGCGTCGTCACCGCCGGCCACTGCGTGGTCCCCGGCGGCCACCACGGCGTCATGGTCGAACCACTGCTCCACGTCACCATGCGCCCAAATATTTTGGTTGACGGACTGGTCCGTAATGGTGTCCCGGTCGTCGAGCATGGTGGTGTTGCTGGTGTAGGAGAAGTGGTTCACCACGTGGTGCAGCTGCTGGACCGCGTGGGCATGGTCGTCATTGTCGTAGTCCGCCCCGCCCTGCCCTGGGCTGTACACCCCACCGTGGACGGCCGCGGCGCTGCCGGCGTGCGCCGCCGTCGTGCCTGCCGGCCCGGGCCCTATGTAGCCAGACCCCACGTGTCCGGACCAGGCACTGTTTCCGCCGGTGTTGTGCAGGCGGTCGAAGGATGAGGCGTTGACGGTGATGGGAGCGTAGTCAAGGACAACTGGCATTGCGGCGTCCACGTCAGCCGAGCACACGTTGCCCAGGCCGTGTTCCGCCAATGCCCGCTCGGGGTCGTCCAGGAACTCCTGGACCGCCTCCCGGTTGCCAAAAAGCTGCATCAGGAACTGAACAAGGTCGTTTGCGAGTGTTGGCATATGCGTGGTCCTCACATCTTCTTTGAGTTGCGGATCATCCGGCGAACGTGTCCGGTTGTCTCAAACCTAGGTTCGCTGCCGGGGAAGGGCATCGGGCGGTTTCCCCCTAACAGTGGCCGCCGTGCCGGGGCAACGGACGTGGCACGCCTAGGGGTGTTAGGGGGTCATTCCTGCTGCGGATTCAGCTGCTGGGAACTGTCCACGCCGAGGGCCAGGCGCAGGCGGGCCAGCAGGTCTGAACGGTTCTCCGCGCCGAGCCGGCGCCTGATCCTGGCGATGTGGTGTTCCGCCGTCCTGGGCGAAATGTAGATCGCCTCGCCGATTTCCCGGTAGGTCTTGCCCTCAAGCACCAGCCTGGCAACTTCCTTTTCGCGCTCGCTCAAGCCGGATGCGTCCGGCTGGGCTCCCTTGCCCCCACCATCGGCACCGCTGCCTGCCTGCACGTCGGCCGCTCCAGATGCTCCCGGGCTGCCCTGCGGGTGCAGGTCCCGGGCGCAGGAGAGCAGGCGCATCATGTCCCGGCGTTCCTCGGCGCGGGCGGCAGCATGACCTGCCAGCCTGGCGCCCTCCCACGGCATTCCCACTGCACCCAGCAGCCGGGCCGCACCCTCCACTTCAGGAGTACGGAAACGGCCGGCCAGCACCGATACCCAGGCTTTGCCCGCCGTCGCCAGGACGGCGGCCAGCTGGCTGTGGGCAGAGGCCCTTGCCAGGGCGGTGGCATGGGGGGCAAGATCGGCGGGGCTCTCATTGAGCAGCGCAGCCTGGACGGCAGCCCAGTGCAGGGGAACGGCCCACAGTGCAGGTCCGCCCAGGCGCCCCAGCAGTTTCCATGCGTCTTCCAGGTACTGCGCTACGCGGCGCGTCTCGCGCAGGCGGGCAGCGGCGATCAGCAGCTCCCCCCACGGCAGGAGGTTGTAGAGGTCCACCGACGTGTGCAGCATTGCCTCCCGCGCCCGCTCCCACGCCCTGAGGAGCTCCGGCACGTCGCCGTTGCGGCGGGCAAGTCCCACCTCCAGCGCGGCGGACATGAACTCGTCGCGCGGGACCAGCGGCCAGTGGTTGGCTTTGGCGGCTTCCACGGCGGCGAACCGCGCGTCCTCGAGTTTGTCCTGCATCATGGCCGCCCAGGCCTGGAGCAGCAAAAGCCTGGGCTGCGCGGCATTGCCGCCCTGCCCGGCCACCACGGCGGCCCGGCAGACCGTTTCCGCCAAGTGCGGCTCACCGCTGTGCAGGGCAAGGAGGGCTGCCAGTGCGGCAGGTGTTTCCGGCAGCGGAAGGGCCATGCCCGCCGAGTTCAACATGTCCGAAGCATGGATCAGGATGGAGATGCCCTGCTGCGGCTTCTCGCCCAGTGACGCGAGAACCCCCTGGCCGGTCTGCACCAGGGCAGCCGCAAGAAGCGTTGGGGACGACGCCGGCGCGTCCGGCTGGAAGAAGGCTTCGGCAGCTGCCCGGTCTCCCGCGCCGATCATAGCGACGGCGGCAAGGGGAGCCGAGGCGCCTACGCGGCCCGGCCCCAACCAGCTGTAGACGTCGGCCGCGCGGGCCAGCATTCCCCGCTGCGCCCATACGGAGGCAGCCACGTCCGCGCCCCGGCGCACGTCCGGCGGCTCCGCACTGACCAAGAGGGCGTCGATGATGCGGGCGGCGGCGTCCAGTTCCCCGTCACCGGCTGCGGCCTGGGCGCGGCGGGCCGCGGTGGCCAGCGGGTCGGCGCCGGCAAGGAGCGCTTCCTCGTAGAGCTGGGAGGCGAGCCCCGGATCGCTTTCCAGCGCAGCGTTGGCCGCTTGCGAAAGTTCCGCCGCAACCCTGGAATCGGCGAGTCCGCCCCTGGCGAGCTCGCGCGCAAGGTTGCCAAGTGGTTGCCCGGTGGACGCGAAGACAGTCACGAGCTCCCGCTGGAGCGAGTGCACCTTGGCGGTTGGCGTGGCGGTCAACAGGGCGTGCTGGGCAGTCCCCACCACTGTGCCGTCCGGCCTCAGCAGGCCCGCGGCCTCCGCCCGGTCCACCAGGGAGTCCAGGTCCTCCACGGTCCCGTTGATGAATTTGCGCTGGAGGTCGGCCGGAAGCGGACCGGGCAGGGCGAACCCCACCGAGAGTGCCAGCAGCAGCTCACGTACGGCTGCGTTGGCACCTTTCAACTGCTTGGCCATCAGCTCCGCTGCATGGGGCGGGTGGCCCTGATGGTCCGGAGACGTGTGCAGTGGTACGGGGCGTTCCGCCCGCTGCAGGTGCGCATCCATCTCAGGCCGCCGGAGCTGTGGTCGTGGCCGTGGCGACGGCAGTGTCAGTGGAGGCACTGGTGGACTCCTCAGGCGTGGGTGAAGGCGCAACGGCGGGTGTGGGCGTCAATTCCGTTGCCGTTGGCGTGACGAGCGGATCAGCGGTGGGGCCGGAAGCCGCCATCGTTGTAGGCGTAATGGTTGGAGACGCGCTCCCGCTGGTCGGTGCAACGGTGCCCGTGTCCGTGGGAGCCGGGGCGGAATTAGGGGTGGGACTGATCGGCACCCCGGGCGAGGAGGTGCCGGGCGGTGCAGTGCCGGACGATGCAGTGCCCGACGGTGACGGGGCAGGCGATGTGGTCGGGGGCGTGGTGGCGGTCGGCGCGGGGCTGGTGGGTGCCGGACTCGTTGGGAGGGGCTGGGGGGTGTCGGTGGGGCTTGCAGTAGCACCGCTCAGGGAATCCGGAATGATCCCGGTGCCGGCACCGGACGGCGGATTCGCCGGAGCGCCCGCGGCAGGTCCACCCGCCGTCGCACCGCCGGCCGCGTCTCCGCCTGTGGCCTGCTTGCCGGCGGGCGGGGCGGAGGCAGTGGGTGCGGGCTCCCCGGTGAACGGCTTCCTGGCGCTGGCTTCGATGCCCGCAAGCGGCTGCGGAACGACTGCCGCCGCTGCCGCGCCTGGACCGGGCGCTTCCGTCCCCCCTCCCCCGCTGGATCCGCCCGTGGTGCTGGCACCGGCCTGGGGCACGAACATCGCCGTCAGGTTCCCGAAGCCGTCAGGACTTTGGGCGGCAGTGGCGGTGAGGACCGTAAGGACAGCCGCGGCCGCGGCCACAGCCGTGACCCGGACTGTGGGTTTCGGGGCGTGCGCGCCCCCTTTCCCGTGCAGCGCACTGCGGGAGGGCCCGGCGATGGCTCCTCCCGCCGTCGAATATTTACGCGACCAGCTGGGCCGGCTGGAACTGTCCGGTCCGGGTGGCGCGTCGGAGGACGCGACGGCGGCTTCCACCGCATCAGCCGCGAGTGCGGCTGGTGCCGCTCCGGTTGATGCGGCTTCGATTGGTGCCGGTTCAGCTTTGGCCGCCCCAGCTTCCGCCAGCGCCGCAGCCTCTGCGGCAGCGGTGTGGGCCAGGAGCGCCGCGACTGCCGCACCCAGGCAAATGGACGACTTGGGGTCGGCGTCCACCGCAATGGGCCGGCCCAGCTGCTCGGACACCAGTTGTGCCACCAGGGGGATGCGGGACGAGCCCCCAATCAGCAGCACCGTGGACAGGTCTTCCGGCTCAAGGTGGAGCTGGGCCAGGGAATGTTCCAGTGCCTCTACGGTTTCCCGCACGGGCTCTTCAATCAGCGCTTCGAACTCGGCACGCACCAGGCGGACCTGTTGCTGGACGCCGGGCAGGAGCACCGGGATGCTTGCCTCGCTGTCAGCGGAGAGGGCTTCCTTGGCCTCTACGCATTCGCGGCGGAGCCGGGTCAGGGCGCCGAGGACCGAGGGGTCAACGGGGTCGAGGTGGTCCAGCGCGTTCCCGCTATGGGCAGCCACGTAGCTGAAGACTGCAGCATCAAAATCGGCACCGCCCAGGTCTTCGATGCCCTCCGGGCGTCCCACGAGCTCAAAGCGGCTGCTGCCGGACTTCCGCAGGACAGCGGTATCGAACGTGCCGCCGCCGAGGTCGTAGACGGCGATAGTGCTGCCTTCCTCCACCCGTACCTGCGATGCGTAGTGCAGGGCGGCGGCCTCCGGCTCGGAAAGGAGTGTCACGTTTTCCAGGCCGCGGGCAGCAAGGGCATCCCGGACCACGGACAGGCGGTGGCTGCCCCAGGCGGCGGGGTGGGTCAGGAAGAGGGCCGACGCCGGGCCCCCCTCGCGCTCGGCTGCCCGGTCGGCCACCCACCGGGCCATAGTGGCGAAGACTTCCTCAGGCTGCAGCGCCAGGGTGCCCAGGATGATCGGGACGTCGTCGCCAATCCGGCGTTTGAATTCGCGGACCACACGCTCGGGTTTGTCCAGCCCGCGGCGTTCGGCGGCCTCGCCCACCAGGACAGTGCCCTCTTCCGGGTAGTACACCACGGAAGGCACAGATGCTCCGCGGGCGCCCAGGGGCAGACATTCGGGCACAGGGGAAGCACCCTGGTGAAAGCGAACAACGGCGGCTGCCGTGAAACTCGTCCCGACGTCTACGGCGAGGGCGTAGCTCATGGTTACCTCGGAAGGCTGGTGGTCCACATGCAAGCTTCATCACAGTGAACAGTCACCAAATTAGCATTCCGCGGGACCCGGGAACACCCCTGTTGCTACACCGAATGGCGATATGGCGCGCAATTGCCTCGTGGCGGCCAAATTCAGGTCTTAAGGCCCGAAAAACCTGCGGGCAAGAGGGCGCAGCCTAGAGGCCGGAGTAGGAGTGGAGCCCGTTGAACAACGTGTTGACGATGGTGAAGTTGAAGATCACGCAGAGGTAGCCCACGATCGACAGCCATGCGGCGCGGGTTCCGGTCCAGCCGCGGGTGGCACGGGCGTGCAGGTAGCCGGCGTAGACAACCCAGATAACAAACGTCCACACTTCCTTCGTGTCCCAGCCCCAGAACCGGCCCCAGGCCTTCTCGGCCCAGATGGCACCGAACATCAGCGTGAAGGTCCAGCCAATGAAGGCGATGGCGTTGATGCGGTAGGACAAGTTTTCCAGGCTCAGGGCGGAGGGCACCAGGCGCATGAAACCGAGCTTGTCGGTGCCGTCGGCGGCCACGGTCTTCTGCCGGTGGGACTGCACCAGCTGCAGGGCGGACATGGCGAAGGTCAGGGTGAACAGGGCCGAGGAAAGCACCGCGATGGAAACGTGGATGACCAGCCAGTAGCTCTGCAGGGCGGGAACCAAGTGGCCGACGGGGGTCCAGAAGGCCACCGAAGCCGCCACCATCATGATGATGACCAGGCCCACCACGAAGGTGCCCAGGAAGCGGAGGTCGCGGCGGATCAGCGAGAGCAGGAACACTGCCGCCACCAGGAACGCGCCCGTGGTGAGGAATTCGTACATGTTGCCCCACGGCACGCGGCCCGCGCCCAATGCCCTGGTGACCACGCCGGCGCCGTGGATAACGGCGGCGAGGATGGTCAGGGCTACGGCGACCCGCGCCGGAACCCGGCGCTCCGCGGCGTACTTCATGTCGCCGTCGGCCGTTACCACGCCGCCGGTTCCTGCACCGCCGGCCTTGGCGGACGACGACGGGCGTTCGGCGCGGTCGGCGGGGCCGTCCAGGCGGGCCCCGGCAGAGCCCGCACCCACTCCTGCGGCTACGGGAACCTTGGCTGCGGTCCCGGCCTGCGCGGCCTTGACGTCAACCGCGCGCAACGCCTTGCTGCTCTTGGCGAGGTCCCAGGCGAAGGCGATGAAGGCCACCGTGTAGGTACCCGCCGCCAACAGCATGAAGAGTTCGCTGTACTGGCCCATGGTTTCGTTGATTCCAAATGGCATTACTGGTCCTTTTCGGGCCCGGTGGGGCCTGCTGGGGTGGTGACGGAGCCGGCGGCAGTTTCAGTGGAGCCTGCTGCGGTATCGACGGAGCCTGCGACATTATCGCCTGTCCGGCTGGGAGTTTGCTGGGACGGAGCGGTGCCTTCTTCGGAGTCAGCGTCTTCAGGCAGCTGCCACTCCGTGGTGAACAGCTTACGGAGCGCCGCTGCCTCGCCGGCCAGGCGGTGGTCCTCGCCGCGGGCCAGGAGCCCGTACTCCACCATGGTGC
>Ga0308165_1006667_pt1 | contig 10046 bp, 8 predicted proteins | sample PhyWR2_FD_201032 | JGI IMG/M metagenome (GOLD analysis project Ga0308165, IMG submission 201032) | Phyllosphere microbial communities from UC Gill Tract Community Farm, Albany, California, United States - DLSLW.R2 | ecosystem: Host-associated > Plants > Phyllosphere > Unclassified | place: USA... | reverse complement strand
CGGTCCACAGCGAGGACTTGGTCAGGTTGAAGCCCAGCTGCTTGGACAGGAAGCTGGGCATCCAGATCATGATGCCGTAGTAGCCGAAGTTCTGCACCGAGGTCAGCACGATCATGCCTATGCTCACACGCGTTGTCGCCTTGTCACGCATCAGCAGCTTGAGTGCATGAAAGCGCGGCGCCTTGACGCGCTGCTGGCGCACGAACACCTCGGGCTCGTGCAGCTTGTTGCGTATCACCCAGGCCACCAGCGCTGGAATCACACCGACCAGGAACATGCCGCGCCAGCCAATCATGGGCAGCAGCAGCGGCGTGAGCAAGGCCGCAGCCAGCACGCCGACCTGCCAGCCCAGCGCCACATACGAGGACACGCGCGCACGGTGGCGTGCGGGCCAGGCTTCGGCGGCCAGCGCCATGCCTATGCCGAATTCGCCGCCCAGGCCTATGCCGGCAATCGTGCGGTAGACCAGCAGGTCCCAGTAGCCCTGGGCAAAGGCGCACAGTCCGGTGAACACCGCAAACAACACGATGGTCCAGGTCAACACGCGGATGCGGCCGTAGCGGTCGCTCATCGCGCCAAAGAAAAAGCCGCCGATCACCGCGCCTATCAGCGTCCAGGTCACCAGCGAGCCGGCCTGGCCGGGCGTGAGGTTCAGGTCGGCGGAAATCGCCGACAGCATGAAGCCCAGGATCAGCAGGTCGAAGCCGTCCATGGCATAGCCCACGGCCGAGCCCGCAAGGGCTTTCCAGCTGTAGCCGTTGATCTTGTCGCAAGCGCTGGCCTGCGCGGCTGCGCCAGGCGTGTGAGGGAGGGAGGACACGTCGATTCCTTGGGTCAAGCAAAAGGCCCCGGTGCGCCGCAGCACCAAGGGGCCGCAGCTGCGCCCGCTGCAGGGCAGCAGTCTCCAGGCGCGGCGGCGCCCGCAAGGCATGGGGCAGGAAAAAAGGGGAGATTCAGGCCGGTCGCGGATGCGAGGGCTTCTGATAAAAGCAAAAGCCCGGCAAACGGACCATTTGCAGGGCTTGGAAGAGGTGCGGCAAGCGCGCGCAGGCGCTCGCTGAAAGCTGGCCGCATTGTACATAATCGTCCGGTTCGTGTTGCGTACCGCCGAGAAAGACCCATGCCACGCTTTGCCGCCAACCTCTCCATGCTCTACCGCGAAGTCGATTTTCTCGACCGCTTTGCCGCGGCCGCGGCCGATGGCTTCACCGCCGTCGAATACCTTTTTCCCTACGACCACGCGCCCGAGCAGCTGGCCGCGCGCCTGCGCGAGCATGGCCTGCAGCAGGTGCTGTTCAACGCGCCGCCCGGCAATTGGGACGCGGGCGAGCGCGGCCTGGCCTGCATTGCGGGGCGCGAGGCGGAATTCCTGGCGGGCATGGAACGCGCGCTGCACTACGCGCAGCAGCTTGACTGTCCGCGCATTCATGTGATGGCCGGGCGCGTGCCCGTGGGCGGCGACGCCCACGCCACCTACGTCGCCAACCTGCGCGCCGCCGCCGCGCTGGCCGCGCCGCAGGGCATCACGCTGATGATGGAGCCGATCAACGGCCGCGACATGCCCGGTTATTTCCTGCAGCGCCAGGACCAGGCGCATGCGCTGCTCGCCGAAATCGGCGCGGCCAACGTGCAGGTGCAGATGGACCTCTACCACTGCCAGATTGCCGAAGGCGATCTCGCGACCCGGCTGCGCCAGTACCTGCCCACGGGCCGCGTCGGCCACCTGCAGATCGCTGGCGTGCCCGGGCGCCACGAGCCCGATGTCGGCGAGATCCACTATCCCTATCTGTTTGCGCTGCTTGACGAGCTGGGGTACGCGGGCTGGGTGGGATGTGAATATCTGCCGGCGGCAGGGACCAGCGCGGGGCTGGGGTGGTTGCGACGTTCCCCGGCCCTTTGACGGGCCCAGGGCGAACGGGGATGAGCTCAGGGCGAACGCGAGAAAAACCGTTTGTCCTGCGCCTTCCTCCCTGGCCGCGTCAAAGGATGAACGGCCTGTTGCGCGCGCGCCGCTCACAACGTCATATGGTTGTCCCTGATGACCTTGCCCCAGCGCGCGAGGTCCTTGGCAATCAGTGCGCCGAACACCGCGGGGGTGCTGGGCATGGGCTGGGCGCCTTCGTTTTGCAGGCGCTCGAGAATGGCCGGGCTCTTGAGCGACTCGTTGATCTGGGCGTTGATGCGCGCCACCAGGTCGGCCGGCATGCGCGCCGGCCCGACCACGCCGTACCACTGGTCGGCTTCGAAGCCGCGCACTGCAACGCCGGCCGCCGCCGCTTCAGCGACCGTGGGAACCTCGGGCAGGATGGCCACGCGCTGCGGTGACGACACCGCCAGCGCCTTGATCTGGCCCGCGCGCAGCTGGGCCAGCACCGCGGGAATGCCGGTGAACAGCGCCTGCACCTGGCCCGCGACCAGGTCGTTGACCGCAGGCGCCGTGCCCTTGTAGGGCACATGCTGCATGTCGATGCCGGTCTGTTGCGCCAGATAGGCCATGGTCATGTGCGCGGCGCTGCCGTTGCCGCCCGAGCTGTAGTTGATCTTGCCGGGGTGGGCCTTGACATAGGCAATGAACGAGGCCAGATCCTTGACCGGCAGCGAGGGGTGCACCACCAGCACGTTGGGAACGCGTGCCACCCAGGCAATGGGCGTGAAGCTCTTGATCGGGTCGTAGGGCAGCTTGGGGTACAGGCCGGGGGTGATGGCCAGCGTGCCCACATGGCCCATCAGCAGCGTATAGCCGTCGCCCGCGGCCTTGGCCACGCGGTCGGCGCCAATGCTGCCGCCCGCGCCCGCGATGTTCTCGGGAACGACCGACTGGCCCCAGGCGGTCGTCAGCTCATGGCCCATGGCGCGCCCCAGGATGTCGGCCGAGCCACCGGGCGTGAACGGGATGACCAGGCGTATTGCCTTGCTTGGGTAGCTGGCCTGCGCGAAGGCCGGGACCAGCGTGGCGCCGAGGCCGCCGGCCAGCGCAAGTTGCACCCATTGGCGGCGATCCAGGGAGGCGGGGGAGGCGGGGGACAGGGGGCAACGGGCTGCGGTCATCAAGGCTTCCAGGCGGCAAAAAATCAGTGGCCCAGTCTACGGAGTGCTACATTGGCGCGGCACAGGGTTTGCCCGCGCGACAAGCCCGAATCGCCGCTCGCACCCGCTTGGCGGGTCGGGCGTTTCTTCTGTCAACAGCACAAGGACAATCGACTATGGAAACAACACGCCGCCAATGGCTGGTCTGGGGAGCGGGAACCGTGGCTGCGGCCGCAGGCGTTTCAGGTTGTGCGCATGCGCCGGCGCCGAACGCGCGCAATGCCCCGGGCTTCTTTCGCCAGAAAATCGGCAATGCCCAGGTGGTGGCGGTGAGCGACGGCGTGGGGCGCAGGCCGCTGGTCGAAGGATTTGTGCGCAATGCACCACTGGCCCAGGTGCAGGCCGCGCTGGCTGCCCAGGGTCTGCCCACGGACAGCATTGACGTTCCCTACACCTGCTTTGTGCTGGAAGTCGATGGCAAGCGCTATCTGCTCGATACCGGCTTTGCCGACAACGGCCCTGCGGGCACCGGCCTGCTGCATACACATATGCGCGCCGCGGGGATCGATCCGGCGTCCATCGACGCCGTGGTGCTGAGCCACCTGCACGGCGACCATATCAACGGTCTGCGGCGCAAGGACGGCAGCCTGGTCTATCCCAACGCCCTGGTCTATATGCCTTCGCCCGAGCATGCGTATTGGTTTGACGCGGCGCGGCGCGACGCGGCGCCCGAAGCCGCGCGCGGCGGCTTCCTGGCCGTGCAACGCGTGTTCCAGAACTATCCGGCCGATCAGCTGCGCCTGTACGAGCCCGGACTGGCGGTGGTGGGCGGCATCGAAAGCATTGCGGCTTTCGGCCATTCGCCCGGCCATTCGGCGCTGACGCTGCGCTCGGGCAAGGAGCGCTTCACGTTTCTTGCCGATGCCGCGCATTTCCCGGCATTGTTCGTGCGCCACCCCGACTGGCAGGTGCAGTTCGACATGGACCCGGTGCAGGCCCGCGCCACGCGCCACGCGCTGCTCGCGCGCATGGCGCGCGAAGGCGGCCTGGTTGGCGGCTTCCACTTTCCCCTGCCTTCGCTGGGCCGCATTCGCAAGCAGGGCGAAGGCTACGAGTGGGTTCCCGTGCCGGGCGCTTGAAAATGCGCGACCAGCAGCGCACGCAAGGCCTGGGCCGCGGGGCTCAGCGGCGGTGACCTGCGCCGCACCAGCCCCAGCGGGCGCTGGATGCCCGGCGCGCGCAGCGCGCGCGTGACCAGGCCGCGATGGGCAATCAGCTCGCAGGCGGTCTCGGGCAGAACGCCCACGCCCAGGCCCGCCGCCAGCAGCGCGCCTATGGTGGCAATGTGATCCACCTCGAAGGCCGGCGCAAAGCGCAGGTCCTCGCGGCCCAGGGCCTCATCGACGTATTGGCGCACGCTGGCCGTGGCCGACATCGAGACATGCGGATAGGCCAGCGTCTGCGCCAGCGCAATCGGCGTGCGCCGGCGCGCCAGCGGATGGCCGGGCGCGCACAGCAGCACGAAATGGTCCTGCGTCAGAGGTTCGTAGACCAGGTCTTCCTGCTGGGGGTCGGCGGCCGTGAGCGCGAAGTCGACCTTGCCGTCGCGCACCAGGGCAAACGCATGCGCTGACAGCGTGTCGATCAGCGACAGCCTGACCTGGGGATGGGCGGCATGAAAGCGCGCCAGCAGTTCGGGCACCAGCGAGGCGGCCAGCGAGGGCAGGGCCGCGACCGACACCTTGCCCTGGCGCAGCGCCAGCGTGTCCTGTATGGCCTGCACCGCTTCCTGCGTCTGGCGCAGCAGCGACGCGGCGTGCACGGCAAAGGCCTGGCCGGCGTCGGTCAGCGACACCGAGCGCGTGGTGCGGTCGAAAAGCCGTGCGCCCAGCTGTTCTTCCAGGCGGGCGATCAGCGCGGACAGCGCCGACTGCGAGGTGTGCAGCTGCAGCGCGGTCTGGCCGAAATTGCGCGTCTGGCTCAGCGCCAGAAAGGCACGCAGGTCCTTGGTCGAGAGATTGGTTTCCACCGCGCGCAGTATAGGAGGGAGCGCCCGCGCCTGGCCGGCCGAGGCGCGCCTCGCCGGCCTCGCCGCCTCACTCCACCTGGATATTGCCTTCCTTGATCACCTTGGCCCACTTCGCGTACTCCTGGCCAATGGCCTTGGCGGCGTCGCCGGGCGTGGTGTAGGTGGCAATCGCGCCCTGGGCCAGCATCGACTCCTGGACTTCGGGCTTGAGCAGGATGTCCTTGAGAGCCAGGTTGAGCTTTTTCACGATGTCGGCCGGCGTGCCCGCGGGCGCGGCCAGGCCGAACATCGAGCTGACCTGGAAGTCGGCCAGGCCGGCTTCCATCGCGGTGGGCGTATCGGGCAGCGAAGGCACGCGCTGGGCCGTGGTCGTCGCCAGCGCCCGCAGCTTGCCCGACTTGATCTGCGCCTGGGCCGCGGGCACGGTGTCGATCATGGCGTTGACCTGGCCGCCCAGCAGGTCGGAAAGCGCCGGGCCGCTGCCCTTGTAGGGCACGTGCATGACGTCGATCTGCGCCTGGCGCTTGAACATCTCGGTGGCCAGATGCTGGGGCGAGCCATTGCCCGCCGAGGCAAAGCTCAGCTTGCCCGGCTGGCTCTTGGCCAGCGCGATCAGTTCCTTGATGTCGCGCGCCGGCACGCCCGGATTGACGACAAACACCAGCGGCACGGTGCCGACGATGGAGATCTGGGCAAAGCTCTTGGCAATGTCGAACGGCACGGTCTTGGGCATCAGCGCGGCGCTGATGGTATGGCTGGTGAACGCGCCCAGCATCAGCGTGTAACCGTCGGGTGCCGATTTGGCGACCTGGCCGGCGCCGACGCTGCCGCCCGCGCCCGCGCGGTTGTCGACCACGAATTGCTGGCCCAGCGCGTCCGACAGGTGCTTGGCCAGCACGCGGCCGATCACGTCGGTCGCGCCGCCAGGCGCATAGGGCACGACCAGCTTGACAGGCTTGTTGGGATAGGCGGTCTGGGCCTGTGCCCAGGCCGGGGCCAGGGCACAGCCCGCGGCGGCAAGCGCCAAGGCGAGATGGGTGCTGCGCGCGGCGATGAACGTGGTTTTCTTCATGGGTGTCTCCTCGGGGTTTTTACTGAGTTCTTGAAAAACATGGCCGTTGGGGCTCTGGTTATGTTGATAATATTATTAATAATCTGAAGGACCGATCATGGTTAACCCCCAACGCCCCACGCCGCAAGCCCATGCCATCAACCCCGAGGACGCGCAAAGCGGCATCCGCAAGGGACTGACGAATTACGGCGACCGCGGCTTTTCGCTGTTCCTGCGCAAGGCTTTCATCAAGGGCGCGGGCTATACCGACCAGGCGCTGGAGCGCCCGGTCATCGGCATCGCCAGCACGGGCAGCGCCTACAACCCCTGCCACGGCAACATGCCGCAGCTGCTCGAGGCCGTGAAGCGCGGCGTGCTGCTGGCCGGGGGCCTGCCCATGGACTTCCCGACGATCTCGCTGCACGAGAGCTTTTCCCAGCCGACCAGCATGTACCTGCGCAATCTGATGTCCATGGATACCGAGGAGATGCTGCGCGCCCAGCCCATGGATGCGGTGGTGCTGATCGGCGGCTGCGACAAGACGGTGCCGGCCCAGCTGATGGGCGCGGCCTCGGCCGGTCTGCCGGCGGTGCAGCTCGTGACCGGCTCCATGCTGACCGGCTCGCATCGCAGCGAGCGCGTCGGCGCCTGCACCGATTGCCGCCGCTACTGGGGCAAGTTCCGCGCGGGCGAGATCGATGCCGAGGAAGTGTCGGATGTGAACAACCAGCTGGTGGCCAGCGTCGGCACCTGCTCGGTCGCGGGCACGGCCAGCACCATGGCCTGCATTGCCGAGGCGCTGGGAATGAGCGTTCCCGGCGGCGCCTCGCCGCCGGCGGTGACCGCCGACCGCATTCGCGTCGCCGAGCGCACCGGCACGGTGGCGGTGCAGATGGCGCGCAGCGGCCTGACCATAGACAAGGTGCTCACGCCCGAGGCCTTCGAGAACGCGGTGCGCGTGCTGCTGGCCATGGGCGGCTCGACCAATGCCATCGTTCACCTGGCGGCAATCGCCGGACGCATGGGCTATGAGCTCGATCTCAAGGCACTGGATGCCATGAGCCGCGAGACGCCGGTGCTGCTCGACCTCAAGCCCTCGGGCGACCACTACATGGAAGACTTCCATGCCGCGGGCGGAATGGCCACGCTGCTGCGCGAACTCAAGCCGCTGCTGCACCTCGATGCGCTCACGGTGACCGGGCGCACGCTGGGCGAGGAACTCGAAGCCGCGGGCCCGGGCTTTGCGCAGCATGTGGTGCGCAGCCGCGCCAACCCCATCTACCCGCAAGGCGGCATTGCCGTGCTCTACGGCAATCTCGCGCCCGAAGGCGCGATCATCAAGCAATCGGCCGCCGACGCACGGCTGATGGAACACGAAGGCCGGGCCGTGGTGTTCGAGAACGCCCAGGACCTCGCCAACCGCATCGACGACCCGGATCTCGATGTGAATGCCGACGACATCCTGGTGCTCAAGAACATTGGCCCCAAGGGCGCTGCCATGCCCGAGGCCGGCTATCTGCCGATTCCCAAGAAGCTCGCGGCCCAGGGCGTCAAGGACATGGTGCGCATTTCGGACGGCCGCATGAGCGGCACGGCGTTCGGCACCATCGTGCTGCATGTCACGCCCGAAGCCGCCGCGGGCGGGCCGCTGGCCTGGGTGCAAAATGGCGACCGGATCCGGCTGTCGGTGCGCGAGCGCAGCATAGCGTGGCTGGTGTCCGAGCAGGAACTGCAGGCGCGCCGCGCGGCGCGTCCGGTGCAGCAGCCCACGGCCGCGCGCGGCTACCAGCACCTGTTCCTGAAGACCGTGACCCAGGCCGACCGGGGTGCGGATTTCGACTTTCTGGCTGCCGTCGAGCAAAAGGGCAGCGTGCCACGGAGATAAGTGTTGATGATGGACAAGCAGGCGCAGAACGCGGCCGGGGCCACGGCCCCGGTGGCCGAGGTCGCAGAATATATTGCGCATGCACTCGAGGAAGACATCGTCCTGGGCAGCCTGCATCCCTGCCAGCGGCTGATAGAGGACGAGCTGATGGCACGCTTCTCGGCCAAGCGCCATGCGGTGCGCGACGCGCTGGCGCTGCTCGAGCGCATGGGCCTGGTCGAGCGCAAGCGCAATGTCGGGGCGCTGGTGCGCCACTTCAGCGCGCAGCAAGTCGTCGAGCTCTATGAAATGCGCATCCTGCTTGAAACCCAGGCCGCGCGGCGCATGCCTCTGCCCGCGCCGCCGCCGGCCGTGCAGCAGCTGCGCGCGCTGCAGCAGGCGCACGATGCCGCCGTCCAGGCCAACGATGTGCGCGGCGTGTTCCGCAGCAACAAGGCGTTTCATGAAGCTTTCTTCGGCCTGTGCGGCAGCGCGGTGCTGGTCCAGGCAATAGGCGAATACGCGCGCCGCACCCATGCGATACGCTTTGGCGCGATGACCTCGCCGGCCCAGCGCGAGCGCTCGCGCGCCGAGCACCATGCGCTGATAGACGCGCTGCAGGCGGGCGCGCGCGCGCAGCTGGTCACGCTGTGCCGCGCGCATCTGCTGCCCTCGCGCGATGCCTATCTGTTGGCGCATGGCCATGCGATTGCGCGCGACGCAGCCGATTCAGAGGAAACGGGCGCGGACTTCGGCGGCCGTGGCCAGGCGCTGGCCTAGGGCCTGCGCGCCCTGCGCCACCTGGCGCACCAGCGCCGCGTTGTCGGCGGCGAGGCTGCCGTCCTTGAGATAGAGGTTGTTTTCAAAGCCCACGCGCACATGGCCGCCCAGCGCCGCCGCGGCAATCGCGCAGGCGTTTTCCTGCGGCCCGAAAGCGCACATTGCCCAGGGATGGGCGCCGTCATCGGCGGCCAGAAACGCCAGCAGATCGGTGGGGCTGGAAGTCTGCCCGGCCGCGTAGCGCCCGAGCACGAACAGCACAAACCATTTGGCATCAGGAATCACGCCGCTGGCGCGCAGCCGCTGCCAGTGCGCGACATCGGCGGTGTCGTAAAGAATCACCTGGGTCATGACTTCGTTGGCCACCAGCCACTGGAAGAAGTCCTGCAGGTCCTGCTGGCTCACGCCGGGCTGCAGCAGCTCGCGCAGGCCCACGGAAACCGCTTCGGGCCGGGCGGCGCGCACCACGGCCATCTGCACCGGCGGCTGGTAGACCTGGGCGGCTTCGGTGGTGATCTGCACCACCAGTTCCTGGCCCACGGCGCGGCGCACCGCGGCCGTGGCCTCTTGGTAGGCATGTGCGTCAAGCAGGTGGCGGCCGTCGGGATGGCGCACATGCATGTGCAGCATGGCCGCGCCTGCGTCGAGGCAGGCCTTGGCGGTGGCGGCCAGCGTATCGGCGGTGATGGGCAGCGCGGCGTGCTGGGCGGGTTGCTTGTAGGCCCCGTTGGGAGCCACGGTCACGATCAGGGAAGATGTCATGGGGGTCAATCCTGGGCGGCGTCCTGTACGGGAGGCAGTTCGGCGGCCAGCAGGCCCAGGCCGGCAAGCAGCAGGTTCTGGTAGCGCGCCTTTTCGGCGGCCATGGATTCGGGCGTCCAGGTGAAGAAGCCTTCGCCGGTCTTCATGCCGAACTTGCCCTGCGCCACGCGCTGCGACAGGCATTGCGCGGGCTCATGGTTGGCGGCAAGCGAGGGATACATGGTGGCGCCGGCCGCGCAGTGCACTTCCAGTCCCGCGTGGTCGCGCTGCAGCACCGGACCCGCGGCCAGGAAGCGAAAGCCGAAGCCGAAGCGCACGGCGGCATCGACATCCTCGGGCGTGGCAATGCCCGCGTCGATCAGCGCAAACGCTTCGCGCGCCAGCGCATGCTGCAGCCGGTTGGCGAGAAAGCCCGGCAAGTCCTTCTTCACGCGCACCGGCACCATGCCGCACTGGCGCATGAAGCTGTAGAGGTTGTCCGCGGCTTCGGCCGCGCTGTGCTCGCCCGAGACCACTTCGACCAGCGGCGTCAG
>Ga0308165_1006664_pt1 | contig 10055 bp, 12 predicted proteins | sample PhyWR2_FD_201032 | JGI IMG/M metagenome (GOLD analysis project Ga0308165, IMG submission 201032) | Phyllosphere microbial communities from UC Gill Tract Community Farm, Albany, California, United States - DLSLW.R2 | ecosystem: Host-associated > Plants > Phyllosphere > Unclassified | place: USA... | reverse complement strand
CCGCAGCCAATTGAAATACCCGCTGGCACTGATCTGCAGCACCTCGCAGGCAATGCTCACGGGCCACTGACTCTTTATTTGGTGAATCCAGGCGTACCCCGCAGCGTGTCCTGCGCGAAGTACGCTGTGGCTTTTTTTGCGATATCGCGCTCCATGCGCAGCCGCGCAACTTCCGCCCGCAACCGCGCCAACTCCATTTGCTCGGGCGTCACCACCGAGGCCCCGGGCTTGTCACCAACGCTGCCAAGCGTGCCGCTGCGATCCTGGCGTACCCAGTTGCTTAGGCTGGCCTTGGGGATGTTCAATACTCTAGCCACCACCGCAATCGCCTGGCCTGACTTCACCTGCCGCACGGCCTCCAGCTTGAATTCCGTTGTGTACTTTGCTCTTGCTTGTCCACTTGCCATCTCATAACTCCTGTTTCATTTATACAAGAGCTAAGAACTCCAGTTTTCAGGGGCAACTTCACTTTGTGAAATCGCAAAAGAACGATTTCAACGACGCTTTAGCCATTGCCGAGGCTACCACCATGCCGACCATGCGATTTGTGCCGGTGCGCAGTGAAGAGCAGATGGACGTGCAAGCGCTGCACCGTGTACGCGAGCGCCTGGTGCGTCAACGTCTGGCCATAACCAACCAAATCAGAGGCCTGCTCCTGGGCCGCGGCATCGAGATTGCACAAGGCTTTTATGCCCTGCGCACCATTTTGCCCAGACTGCTGGCTGAGGAGTCGACGGACCTAACCCCATGATGCGCGAACTGATCAGAATTTTGCTTTTGGCCTGGAATCAGACCGAGCAGGCTATTGAGTCGCTCAACGACAAGATCGGCGAATTGGCGCGTGGGAGCGAGTTGTGCCGGCGCTTGGCAAGTCGATCCCGGGCGTGGGCCCGCTGCTGGCAACGGCAATCGTGGCTGCGGTGGGCAATGGCAGCGAGTTCAAACGCGCCCGGGATCTGCCCTCGTGGGCCGGGCTGGTACCCCGGCAATTGTCTACGGGTGGCGCAACACGCCTGGTGGGGATCAGCAAGCGAGGCAACAGCTATTTGCGACGCCTCTTTATTCAAGGAGCCCGCGCGGTCTGGGTATGGAAAGATAAACACCCTGACGACCCACTGCAAAAGTGGTTGATCGCGTTGGGGCAACGTCGACACGCCCATATCGCTGTGACCGCGCTGGCCAACAGGATCGCACGCATCGCATGGTCGATCCTGCGCAGCGACAAGGAGTTCGAAGTGCGCCATCGAACGCATTTGGTCACGCCGTAGCCTCATCTGAATAAAATTTCCGCAGCTCGCGCAGTCAAGCATGGCACAAACGACCATCCGTCGCACCTGTAGACCCGTCTGGACTTCCGGCGCACATGACGCCTTCACACTAATCGGGACTGGGGCGTGCGGCTTCTTCATGCAGGCCAGGAGCACCTTGGGTGTATCCGCGACAGGCCGGATAGATAAACGCGAGTCGTTCTACGCCGCCAATTTGAGCTTGCGGTTTGGGGGCGGACTATAGAGAAGTCCATGCTCCAGTTTTGATTCGGCCCTGTGGCAGGCGTTGGCCGACCTCGTTGCAGGCTGATGCGTTTGCGGCGTTTGACCTTCATGCGCAGATGCAGTCCTTCCAGCCGGTACAGGCGATAGACGCGCTTCTTGCCGATTTCCCAGCCTTCGCCTGAAGCATGAGCAGCACGCGTAGGTAACCGAATCGTGGACGGTCCATCGCGATTCTGCCGGATACGCAGGCGCAGCGCACTCTGATCGCGTGCGTCGCTCTTTGCATACCAGACCGACGGCTGCAGCAGCGCCAGCCGGCACGACCTGCGTACATTCACATTGAAGCGCTCCTGCATTCAGGCTGCCAGCTCACGCCGCTTGACAGCATTCAAAGCTTTTTTCGGACGACCTTTTGCTGCGATCTGTTTGTCCAGCGTCAGATCGGCCACGATGCGTTTCAACCTGGCATTCTCGTCCTCCAGCATCTTTAGGCGCTTGAGCTCGGTCACGCCCAGGTCCCCGAACTTCTTCTTCCATGTGTAGCAGGTTGCCTCAAACACGCCGATCTGGCGGCACACATCGACCACCGCTGTGCCTGACTCAGCCAATCGCAGCGCGTAGGCGATCTGCTCCTCTGAAAATCTCGACCTCTTCATTGCTTCTCCTTGCGCCCCTTCGGGCTTGCCGGAAAGCAACCGTACCTCTAGTTTTGAATAGTCCGGAATTCGGGGGAGACGTCAGCCAAGCCGAATGCGTAGAGGTCGGTAAAAACCCTTGGTTTAACAGACGAACCCATTCTTTGATCGATGAATTTAATCACTAACTCGTCACATGAGAATTGTCTTACCATAGATCTAAGACAGCGGAGAGCGTCTGCTGATACCTGAAATCAGATTAACCTCTTTATAAATGGCCCGAGCCATGCGCGCTGCTCACATGATCAACCAGGAGACAAAATGCAACTCATCAAGCGTGCGGTGGTGGCAACGGTCATTTTTTTGACAGGACTTACTGCTCAAGGTCAAACTGCATCATCAGAACCCATCCGCATTGGCTGGATGGCTTCACTGACCGGGCCGTTGGCGACGGCGGCTATTGGAATCGATGCTGGCGTTCGCTTCGCTGTGGAGGAAATCAACGCAAGTAATGGTATTAATGGCCGCAAAATTGAACTGATGACGCGCGACACTGCGGGCGACCCAAACAAGGCCGCCACCTTTGCGCAGCAGCTAATCCATGCAGATAAGGCCGTTTTTATTCTGGGGCCCGTCAATTCTGGAGAGGCGCTGGCGACGGTGCCCCTCGTAGCGCGCACTGGTACGCCCAACATTGTGATTGGTGCGGTCGAGGAGTTGACTGATCCGAAAAAATACCCCCGCGCCTTCCGCGCGATCAACACCACCACGCAGTGGCTGACTGCGGCAGACGACTACGTCGTCAATTCGCTGAAAAAAAAGAAGATCGCACTGGTAGGTGACACCACGGGCTACGGGACCACCAGCGTGCGCACTGCTACGGATGAGATCGCGAAGGCTCGTGCGGCTGGCGCCGAGGTGATCATGCCTTGGTCCGCCGCTACAGGCGTTTTGGCCCGCCTATTGAACGCGCGTGGCGACGCCGGCTGGGACGCCCCAGTGATTGGACATCCTTCGCTGATGGCACTTCCAATCAAGCAGTTGCTGAACAAGCCCAGCTACTGGGATAACGTGTACGGTGCTGGCTACGTATCCACCTCATATGACGCAAGCGGAAAACTGCCTGAGCGTACCCAAGTGTTACTTGACAAGATTCGCCCCAAGCTGGGCGGCAAGGACGTAGATATCTTGTTTTGGTGGATTGCGCTTGGCTACGACGCGGTGAAAGTGGCCGAGCATGGCATGCGCAGTGCCGGATCCACCGATCCGGCAGCAATCCAGAAGGCGCTGGAAAACACGCAGAACTTCAAGGCCGTGTTGTCAACGCTGAGCTATGGGCCTGACAAGCGTGACGGCTTCCCTGACGACAACATGGCGATCGACGTGGCTAACACCTTCAAAGACGGCAGCTTCAAGTTGGCGCCGCGGTAACAGGCGTCCAGCCGTTGCGTTGCATCGCGCGGCTCGTCAGTGTTTCGAATATTCCGTGTCTCACGCGGATGTTGAAAGAAGGACTTTATGCTTAATACGCTTGTCACCGGTCTCGCGACCGGCGCCTTGTACGCCGTCGTTGCAATGGTGTTCAACATTATGTATTCAACTTCCAAGGTGTTGTCGCTCACAACCGGACACATGGCTATGTTGGGTGGAGTTTTCGGTGCCTACCTAATTACCGGCGTGGGGTTATCGGCCTGGGTTGCGCTGCCTTTGGCGATGCTGATTGGAGCTGGGTTTGGGTTGCTCACTGAATTCCTTGCCATCCGGCGCGTACTGGCACAAGGTGACGAACATCTGTGGGTACTCAGCACACTGGCGCTCGGCACCATCGTCCAGCATTTGATGGCGCTCTGGTGGGGCACCGAGCCCAAGCCTTTTCCGCGGCTGATCTCGCAGGATTTTTCGGCAGGGCCTTGGGACCAAAAGTATTGGTTGCCAATCGGTCTGGCGGCATTGGCCGCCAGCGGGCTCGCTCTGTTTTATCGACGTACGCTGCTGGGTCGAGTCTTCACCGCTGTGGCCGAAGATCCCTTTGCTGCGCGTGCAAGAGGCATCGCCGTAGAGCGGGTGCGTTCCATGTCGTTTGCGTTAGCGGGCATCTTAGGTGCGCTGGCGGGCTTCGCTGCCGGTCAGCTCACCTTTGCCTTCTTTGCGCTGGGCATGTGGCTTACGCTCTCGGGCTTCATCGCCCTGGCGGCTGGCGGGTTGGGCAGCAACCTCGGAGCACTGGTCGGCGGTGTGTTGCTCGGCTTGTTGAGTGCCTTCAGCACCTATTTCTTTGGCGCAGAACATCAGCAGTCGGTCTCGGTCGGGTTGCTGCTGCTGGTGCTGTTGGTTAAACCCGCCGGACTGTTCGGCAAGGGCATCGTGAGGCACGTATGAATCATTCACCGATCATCGCGCCGCAGGTGGCACCAGCCTCTGCAATTCTCTGCTCAGATTCGACGGCCATGAACGTGCGTCGCAGCCTGACCCTGCGGCAGTGGCTGGGTCGCGCAGCACCGCTGCTGGCGCTGGTGCTACCCTTTCTCCTGGGCAACGAGTACCAACTCCACGTCCTCACGCTCATCGGCATCTATTGGGTGCTGGTGTGCGGGCTGAACCTCGTAGTGGGTTATGCCGGGCAACTGTCGGTCGGTCACGTGGGTTTACTTGCAATCGGAGCTTACACACTGGTCATATTGACCGGCCGAGCCGGTGTCGATCCCTTGGTCGCGATGGCCGTCGCAGGTGTACTTGGTGGACTTTGCGGTTTCCTCCTCGGATTGCCTGCATTGCGGTTGCCAGGCTTTTACTTCGCGATGGCAACGTTGGCTTTTTCGCTGATCGTCACGGAGCAGTTAGTCGCCCACAACACCTTGACCGGCGGCGGTGCAGGCATGTCGGCGCCGATGTTCGGCGCGCCATTCGACACGCCGCGCGGCTTTTACTACCTGGTGGCGTTGATCGGCCTTCTGGTGACCTGGCTGACCTGGAATATCGGCCGACGCATGTGGGGGCGTGGCCTGATCGCGCTGCGCGACAGCGACGTCGCAGCGGCAGCTGTCGGCATACCGGTTTTTCGGCTCAAGCTGGCCGCGTTTACCTTCAGCGGGGTGACGGCCGGTGTGGCCGGTAGCCTGTTTGCCTCCCTGCAAGGCTATATCACGCCGGAGGCTTTCCTGTTCGAACTGGGTATGTTCTTCTTCATCTGCATCATCATCGGCGGGCGCGGCAACATCATCGGCCCGTTCGCTGGCACTGCGGTGTTGACGCTTCTGCCCGAGGTGGCGGCACCGCTGGCCAAGCTGGGGAACCTGCTCTATGGAGTGCTGCTGCTAGCAGCTGTTCTGCTGATTCCCAAGGGTATCGGGAGTGCAGTGACTGCCTGGACCGAACGCCGCAGAGAACGCCGCCACGCGCCACCGATCGCGCCCAATCTGTCGCGGCTGGCGGCGGCTATTCACAAACCAGGAGAATCCACGTGAGCGCTGCAACGCTGCCCGACCTGCAAGACTCGCCGGCAACCGCGTCGAGCAGTGGGCTTCTGATAGCACAAGGCTTGAGCAAACGATTCGGTGGTGTGGCCGCGTTGTCAGGCGTGTCGATCACGCTTCGCCCTGGTGAGATCCATGGTCTGATCGGACCGAACGGCAGCGGCAAGACCACGATGCTCAATGTGCTGACCGGTTATTACCCGATCGACGAGGGGCGCATACACCTCGGCAGTGAAGACCTGACTCAGGTCACCGTGCAGCGCCGGGCCTTTGCGGGCATCGCGCGGACGTTTCAGAAGCCGCGTCTGCTGCCCACGCTCAGTGTCTTGGAGAACACGATGCTGGGCGGCTGGCGTGACGTTCACTCCGGCATGTTGGGCACCATGTTCTCGGCGCCGCGGCCACGTAAGGAAGACCGCCTGTTGGCCGAGCGTGCGACGGAGTTGCTGTGCGGCGTCGGCCTGGGGCATGCCATCCATGAACGTGCCGACGTGCTGGAGCACGGCGAGCAGCGATTTCTCGAAGTGGCACGCGCGCTGGCGATGCGACCAAGATTCATCCTTCTGGATGAGCCGGCGGGCGGCCTTAGCTTCAACGAGATTGACGCTCTGGGCGAGGTGTTAACCACGCTCAAGGACAGCGGCATTGGCGTATTGCTGGTCGAGCATCATACCGACTTTGTTTTCAAGGTCTGCGACCGTGTCACCGCCATCGACTTCGGCCGCGTCATTGCTTGCGACACACCGGCCAACGTTCGCCGTAACGAAGAAGTCGTACGCGTTTACCTGGGAGCCTGAAGCCATGGGCAACATGCTGAATTTAGGGGTTCCAAGTTCCGTGAAGCTAGCCCCGTCACGAAGGGGTGAGGCGGTCCTCAGAGTGCAGGAGCTGGTGGTGGGATACGGAAAAGCCGAGGTCGTGCATGGGGTTGATTTCGCGGTGCATGCTGGCGAATTTGTGGTCATCCTGGGGCGCAACGGAGCCGGAAAAAGCACGACGCTGCAGGCGGTGTCGGCACTGTTACCCAAGCGTGGAGGGCGGGTTGAGTTTCTGGGTGAGAACCTGACCGATGCAAAGGCGGTGCATGTGGTGCAGGCCGGCTTGGTGCATGTTCTAGAGGGTCATCGTGTGTTTCACGGGCTCACGGTCGAAGAAAATCTAATGCTTGGCACCTGGGCCACCGCAGCCCGCGGAAAGCGGTCGGAGTTGGACCGCATTTATGCGCTATTTCCCGAATTGGCCGAGCGGCGCCATCAGCCGGCATCTCGGCTGTCGGGCGGGCAACAACAGATCCTCGCGGTCGGCGCCGGCGTCATCGCGCGGCCCCGCCTGCTGGTGCTAGACGAGCCATCGGCGGGGCTGGCGCCAATGGTGATCACCCGGATTCTGGAGGCCGTGTCCGCGCTATGCCGCGAAGGCATGGCGATTCTGCTGGTCGAACAGATGGTGGAAACCGCGCTGCGTTTCGCGGACTACGGTTACCTGCTCGAGACCGGAAGGATCGTCGGCGCCGGCACTGCCGAAGAAATACGTCATAGCGAGGCGCTTCGCAGCGTCTATCTCGGCCATCACTAACACGCAAGGAAAGCCATGAATCCTGAAATCATTCAATCCAATTCCATCGTTTCGAAGGCGCCGCGTTGGAAGCAGCGTCCCGAAGGTTCGAACTGGGGCGACTTTGGACCCGATGACCAGATAGGCCGCCTGAACCTGCTGACGCCCGAGCGGGTGCGGCGCGCAGCCGCCGAAGTGCGTGAGGGCCGCAATTTCTGTTTGAGCCTGCCGCTCGACTATCCGGGGGGTAACCTGCTCAACCCGCGGCGTCATCCGCCGGTGTTGCGACCCACGTTGCGCAATGGCCGCCCAAACCTGAACTACGAGATGGCCGACGACTATCCGCGAATGACCGACGTGATGAACGACGATGCTGTCATTCTGCACACGCAGTATTCGACGCAGTGGGACGCGTTGTGCCACGTAGGCCAGTTGTTCGATGCCGACGGGGACGGAAAACCCGAGCCGCGGTATTACAACGGCTTTCGGCCGGGCATCGACCTGATTGGCCCAACCGATCCGCAGGACGCAGGCGCGGTCGGTATGGTGCCATATAAGAGCACATCCTACGCCCGTGCCCTGGGTATTGAGAATATGGCGGTAACCTGTGTGCAGGGCCGCGGTGTGATGATCGATCTGCACGCCCATTTTGGCAATGCCGCCACCACGGTGGGTTACGACGCGCTGATGCGCGTGCTGGAGGCCGACCAGGTGCAGGTGGAGCAAGGCGACATGGTTTGCCTGCACACCGGTTTTGCGCAGGTGGTGCTGGAAATGAACCGCAATCCAGACCCGCACCAGCTTGAGAGAAGCTGTGCGAGTCTCGACGGGCGCGACGAACGGTTACTGCAATGGGTCACCGATAGCGGGCTGTCCGTGATTGCAGCCGACAACTACGCCGTCGAAGCGTTGCCTGCTGTGGAAGGCCGCGGCTGTTGCGCCATGGCGCCCTTGCATGAGCATTGCTTGTTCAAGCTGGGTATTCACCTCGGCGAGTTGTGGCATTTCACGCCGCTTGCGCACTGGTTGCGTGCAAACGGCCGTTCGCGTTTCATGTTGACCGCACCGCCGCTTCGATTGCCCGGATCGGTGGGGTCGCCCGTCACACCTGTCGGTACGGTTTGACGTCTGGGTTCGAGAATTTGTCTATCGGAGGCTGCCGTGCACTCTTCTTCCGCCTCGCTAAGTTCGGTCCAGAAGGCCTGCCGGATTTTGTCCGAGCTCTCTAATCCAGGGCCGCACCGGCTTTCAAACATCGTCACCAACACGCGGCTCAACAAAGCTACCGCGATTCGCTTGCTGGAGACACTGGTTCAAGATGGCTTCGTGACACGGGATCCGGTCGACCGGAGCTACATGTTGGGCAATGAGGCCTTTGTGATGGCGGCCGTCGTGTCGCGTCGGGCGCTATTTCCTGAATGCGCCCATGATAGTGTGGTGCGACTGGCGGAGGTGTCCGAAGACGCGGCTTGTTTGTGCATCCCTAGCGGTAGTGACGCCGTGTGCATTGATCGCGAGGAGGGGACTTACCCATTGCGCGCGAATTACCTGAATATCGGGCGTCGACTGCCGCTCGGAGTGGGCAGTCCCAGCCTAGCCTTGCTCGCGTGGCTGCCGGAACCTGAAATTGACGAGATGTTGGAGCGCAACAGGATTGCATTCACGCGGTTTCCACGCCTGAGTGTGGAGCGCATCCGGCAGGACGCTCGCAATTCGCGCGAACGCGGTTATGCGATGTCGGCAAATATCGTTTGCGAGGGTACTGGCGGCATCGCCGTGCCGATTCTCGGCGCAGACGGCCGTCCCGTGGCCGCCCTTGGCGCTACTGCGCTGGTCAAGAGACTGGTGGAGCGCCAGCAGATGCTGGCGGAGCTACTGCAGAAGGAGGCTTCGCTAATCGAAGCGAGCTTGCGCCAGCGCCCCAGGTTCCAGGTGCAAAGCCGGGCGCTTGCCGGAGAGGCAAGCCATGCCGGCGCATGACAAGGTCTTGGTTGTTGGCGCTTCCGGCGTGGTAGGCCAGGCGGTTGTGCGCCACTTCGCTGGGTTGCCCGGATGGTCGGCAATTGCGGTCTCAAGACGCAGGCCGGTAAACGTACCCGATAGCGTTGAGCACCTGGCGGTCGATCTTACCGACCGCGTCACGTGCGATGCGGCTTTCGGCGCGTTGCGTGATGTGACGCACTTGGTTTATGCGGCCGTTTACGAGAAACCAGGCTTGGTTGGTGGCTGGATCGACAAAGACCAGATGCAGATGAATCTGAACATGCTGCGCCATGTGGTCGATCCTCTTGAGCGCGCGGCGCGCGGCCTGCGCCACATCACCATCTTGCAAGGCGGCAAGGCTTACGGCATCCATCTCGATCCGCACATCAAGGTTCCGGCTCGCGAGCGTTGGCCGAGGCACCCGCACGAAAATTTCTATTGGCTACAGGAGGACTATCTGCGCGAACGGCAGCCGCTCAGCGGCTGGCACTGGACGGTGCTGCGTCCGCGCTTGGTGTTCGGAGACGGCCTGGGCAGCAATATGAACCCTTTGCCGGCAATCGGGGTGTATGCGGCGCTGCTGCGCGAGCGCGGCCTGCCGCTGTCGTTCCCGGGCGGACCGGCGCGAGTCTACCAAGCCATCGATGCTGATTTGATTGGTGAAGCGTGTGTTTGGGCGGCCACATCACCGGCCAGTCGCAATGAGATTTTCAACCTAGCCAACGGCGATGAGTTTGTTTGGCACAACGTCTGGCCAGTGATTGCTGATGCGTTAGGCATGGAGGTCGGCGAGCCTGCACCTGCACTGCTTGCCCAAACCATGCCCGCGCGCGAAGCCGAATGGTTAGCTGTGGTGCACAAATACGGCCTGCGTGCGCCAGCCAGTTTCCGGGAATTCGTGGGCCAGGGCTTTGCGT
>Ga0308165_1006663_pt1 | contig 10055 bp, 8 predicted proteins | sample PhyWR2_FD_201032 | JGI IMG/M metagenome (GOLD analysis project Ga0308165, IMG submission 201032) | Phyllosphere microbial communities from UC Gill Tract Community Farm, Albany, California, United States - DLSLW.R2 | ecosystem: Host-associated > Plants > Phyllosphere > Unclassified | place: USA... | reverse complement strand
GTCACAGCTGCATGTGTTCAGCAACTGTGGGCATTGGGCGCAATGGGAACATGCCGACACCTTTAACCGCATGGTTGTGGATTTCCTCAAGCATTAATCAGGGAGCGAATGATGAGTGATTACAATTTGGAGCAATTGGCTGAGGCGTTACGGCAGTCCGAGGCCAGCGGCAAGGTGATTGAGCCCTTGCGCGATCGCCTTGGCCTCGATAACGGCGAGGCGGCCTACGCCATCCAGCAATTGAACGTACAGCATTGGCAGGCTGCTGGCCGCCGAGTGGTGGGGCGCAAAGTAGGGCTCACCCATCCCAAGGTTCAGCAACAGCTGGGAGTTGACCAGCCGGACTTCGGTACCCTGTTCGCCGACATGTGCTACGGCACCAACCAGGGCATTCCATTTTCGCGGGTGATGCAGCCACGTATCGAAGCGGAGATTGCGTTGGTGCTGGATCGCGATTTACCGCATGCCGATACCACGTTCGATGAGTTATGTAGCGCAGTAGAGTGGGTATTGCCCGCGCTGGAAGTGGTGGGCAGCCGCATCAAGGACTGGTCGATCGCGTTTGTCGATACCGTGGCGGATAACGCTTCCTGTGGCGTGTATGTGCTGGGTGGCCCAGTGCGTCGGATCGATGAGGTGGATCTGCAACATTGCGGCATGAGCATGACGCGCAATAACGAGGTGGTGTCTAGCGGGCGTGGCAGTGAATGTCTTGGGCATCCGATCAATGCTGCCGTCTGGTTGGCACGCAAAATGGCCAGCCTCGGCACGCCGTTACGAGCAGGCGATGTAGTGCTGACCGGAGCATTGGGCCCGATGGTGCCAGTGCAAGCAGGTGACAGTTTTACGGCAACAATTGAAGGCGTCGGCACGGTTTCGGCCCACTTCTATGAGGATAGCCAATGATGAGCAAGAGAAAAGTGGCGATCATCGGTTCCGGCAATATCGGTACCGATTTGATGATTAAAATCCTGCGTAACGCCAAGCATCTGGAGATGGGAGCGATGGTGGGGATCGATCCTGAATCGGACGGCCTGGCTCGTGCTCGCCGGATGGGGGTTGCGACCTGTCATACCGGCGTTAACGGGCTGATCCTGATGCCGGAGTTCGCCGACATTGATTTTGTCTTTGATGCCACCAGCGCGAGCGCTCATGTTAAAAATGATGCCATCCTGCGGGCGGCCAAACCGGGGATCCGGCTGATCGATCTGACACCTGCGGCGATTGGTCCTTACTGCGTGCCGGTGGTCAATCTGGAACAAAATCTCAACCAGGTTAACGTCAATATGGTGACCTGCGGCGGGCAGGCAACTATCCCGATGGTGGCTGCGGTCTCAAGGGTAGCCAAAGTCCATTACGCCGAAATTATTGCCTCTATTGCCAGCAAGTCTGCCGGGCCGGGCACTCGCGCCAATATTGATGAGTTTACCGAAACTACCAGCAAGGCGATCGAGGTGGTTGGCGGGGCAGAGAGGGGCAAAGCGATTATCGTGTTGAACCCGGCGGAACCGTCCTTAATGATGCGCGATACCGTCTATGTGCTGAGTGAAGCCGCAGATCAAGCCAAGGTTGAAGCTTCAATCAACGAAATGGCGGCGGCCGTGCAGGCCTATGTGCCAGGCTATCGGCTGAAGCAGAAAGTGCAGTTTGATGTTATCCCTGCCGATGCACCGCTTAACTTACCGGGGATTGGCCGTTTTTCCGGCCTGAAAACCTCGGTGTTTCTGGAGGTTGAAGGTGCGGCGCACTACCTGCCTGCCTATGCAGGCAACCTTGATATCATGACTTCCGCTGCGCTGGCGACCGCCGAGCGGATGGCTCAGGCCATGGCACACGTTGCTGGAGAACGGCTATGAACGAGAAAAAAATCACTATCTCGGATGTGACCCTGCGTGACGGTATGCACGCGATTCGTCACCAATATACGCTGCAAAATGTGCAGGACATTGCCAGGGCGCTGGATGCGGCGAAGGTGGATTCGATTGAAGTGGCGCATGGCGATGGTCTGCAGGGCTCCAGCTTCAACTACGGCTTTGGCGCACATACCGATCTGGAATGGATTGCGGCGGCGGCGGACGTCACCACCCACGCTAAAATCGCCACCTTACTGCTGCCGGGTATTGGCACCATTCACGATCTGAAGGATGCCTATAATGCCGGCGCGCGGGTGGTGCGTGTCGCCACTCACTGTACCGAAGCCGATGTCTCCAAACAGCATATCGCCTATGCTCGTGAGCTTGGCATGGATACTGTGGGTTTCCTGATGATGAGCCATATGACGACGCCGGAAAATCTGGCCAGCCAGGCCAAGCTGATGGAAAGTTATGGGGCAACCTGCATCTACGTGGTGGATTCTGGCGGCGCGATGAATATGAATGATATCCGAGCCCGTTTCCGTGCCTTGAAAGCGGTGTTGCAGCCAGAGACGCATACCGGCATGCATGCGCACCATAACCTCAGCCTTGGGGTCGCTAACTCGATGGTGGCAGTAGAAGAAGGGTGCGATCGTGTGGATGCCAGTTTGGCAGGGATGGGGGCCGGAGCCGGTAACGCACCGCTTGAGGTGTTTATTGCGGCGGCGGATAAACTTGGTTGGCACCATGGCACGGATCTGTATGCCTTGATGGATGCGGCTGACGATCTGGTGCGCCCGTTACAGGATCGGCCCGTTCGCGTCGATCGTGAAACGTTGGCGCTGGGCTACGCCGGGTTTTACTCCAGTTTCCTACGCCACTGTGAAGTGGCCGCGGCGAAATACGGCATCAACGCAGTGGATATTCTGGTCGAGCTGGGTAAGCGCCGCATGGTGGGTGGCCAGGAAGATATGATCGTCGACGTGGCGCTGGATCTGCGTTCCCGCTAAGCCTAAGCAGGTCAGCCAGGCTGGCCTGCTATTTCTTGTTTGTGCGATGATAAAATTTACCGCTACGCCAGACTTTGCTCTTCTCTGTTAGCTTTTCCATGATAAGTATAGGGTAACGCTGGGGGTTAATGGGAGAGAAGGGTGGAACTGAGACAGTTACGTTATTTTGTTCGCACCGTTGAATTAGGTAGCATGGGCCAGGCCGCGCTTGACCTGAATATTGGTGTCTCGGCCTTGAGCCAGCAGATAAGTCGGCTCGAAAGCGAGCTGGCTATCCGCCTATTGCAACGTACCTCGCGTGGGATTGTTGCCACCGACGCCGGTCTGGCCTTTTTTTCTCAGGCTCAATTGGCCCTGCGCCATGCCGATGACGCCGTGCGGGCCGCCAAGCAGGCCCGCTTATCTGGGCACGTCAGCGTAGGAATGGCCCCAAGTACTGCCTCAGTACTCGGTCTGCCGTTTATTCTGGCAATGCGTGAGCGCTATGCTGATATCCGTCTGCATGTGGTAGAAAGCCTGTCCGGAAATCTGGCGTCGATGATCAAGGTCCGCCAGTTGGATTTGGCGGTGGTATTCCAACATAAAAAGCTGCAGACCTGGAGCGCGATCCCAGTGTTGGAAGAGCGGTTGTTCTTGATTGGCACCCAAGAGATTGTCGGACGATTTCAGGATGGGCCTATTACGCCCGAAGCCTTTTGTTCGCTGCCGTTGATTTTACCCAGTCAGACTCATGGCCTGCGGGCGTTGCTCAATACCAGCTTTGCACGCCAGCAGTTGGAATTAACCGTTGTGGCGGAGATCGACGGGCTGGCGATTTTGATGGACGCCGTTCGCCAGGGGCTAGGAGCTACCATTCAGCCCGGTGCGGCCATCTCCCGCATTCTGGATGACAGCCTGAAAGTGATAGAAATTGATAACCCGGTATTAAGCCGCCCCAATTTCCTGGTCAGCCTTTCCGATGATGAACTCTCGCCGGTTGGCCTGGCCGCCAGGGTGGTGCTGCAAAGCGTGATCCGTCAACTGGTAACGCAGGGCAACTGGCCAGGCGCGACCCTTTACCATCCCTAAACCCCCGTTAAGCATTGCCCGCTAGCTGGTCTTTATGCCAAAGGTTACATTTTAGTCACAAAAGGATAACACCGAGAGTGTGACTATGTTTGATGTTGTGGTCATTGGCGGGGGCAATGCGGCACTGTGTGCCGCCCTCACCGCGCGGGAAAGGGGGGCCTCAGTATTGCTGTTGGAGGCGGCTCCCAAGGAGTGGCGCGGTGGTAATTCTCAACATACCCGTAATTTACGCTGCATGCACGATGCGCCGCAGGATGTGTTGGTGGGCAGCTATCCCGAAGAAGAATACTGGCAAGACCTGCTGAAGGTCACCGGTGGACTGACCAACGAACCGCTGGCCAGAATGGTGATCCGGGCGTCATCGACCTGCCGGGGCTGGATGAAAAAGCACGGCGTCCATTTTCAGCCGCCACTGTCCGGCGCCTTGCATGTGGCCCGTACCAATGCCTTCTTTATGGGTGGGGGCAAGGCCTTGGTGAACGCTTACTACCGCAGTGCTGAAAAAATGGGCGTGGTGATCCGCTATCTCAGCCCGGTTGATGTCATCGAGTTACAAGATGGGCAATTTGTTGCGGTACGGATTGGCGACCAACGAATTGAAGCCCGCGCCTGTGTGCTAGCCGCGGGTGGGTTTGAATCCAACCGTGAGTGGCTGCGTGAGGCCTGGGGGAAGAATGACGCAGGTGAATGGCCAGCAGATAACTTTCTGATCCGTGGTACCCGTTTTAATCAAGGGGTGTTGCTCAAGTTTATGATGGAGGCGGGGGCCGATGTGATTGGTGACCCTTCCCAATCTCACTGCGTGGCTATTGATGCTCGCGCCCCGTTGTATGACGGCGGGATTTGCACCCGCGTCGACTGTGTTTCGCTGGGGATCATGCTCAATCGTCAGGCGCAGCGTTTTTATGATGAAGGGGAAGATTTCTGGCCTAAACGCTATGCGATCTGGGGCCGTCTGGTTGCGCAGCAGCCCGGCCAAATCGGCTATTCCATCATTGATAGCAAAGCCATCGGGCGCTTTATGCCACCGGTCTTCCCAGGTGTGAAAGCCGATAACCTGCACGATCTTGCCATGCAATTAGAGCTGGATCCCGCCCAGTTTGTAAAAACCATCGAAACCTATAACCGCGCATGTCAGCCAGGTACGTTCAATCATACCCTGTTGGACGATTGCCATACCGAAGGCCTTACTCCGGCGAAAACGCATTGGGCTTTGCCCATCGACACGCCACCTTTCTTTGGTTACGCCTTACGACCCGGCATCACCTTTACCTATTTGGGGCTGAAAGTGAATGAACATGCCGCCGTGCATTTTAACGGCCAACCTAGCCGCAACCTGTTTGTGGCCGGAGAAATGATGGCCGGCAACGTGCTGGGTAAGGGCTACACCGCTGGTGTCGGAATGTCTATTGGCACCGTCTTTGGCCGTATCGCCGGTCATCAATCGGCACTGGCCGCACAGCGAGAGGCTAATTATGAAACAGCTTGAGTCGTTAATCCGCGAGGCGCAATCCCTGACCGACAACGAGCAGGAGGTCGAGCGGGTGATGCAAATCTGCAACGCCTGCCGCTACTGTGAGGGCTTTTGTGCCGTCTTTCCCGCCATGACCTACCGGCTGACGTTCGGCAAGGCTGATATCAACTATCTGGCCAACCTGTGCCATAACTGCGGTGCCTGTCTGCACGCCTGCCAGTATGCGCCACCTCATGAGTTTGGCGTTAATGTGCCGCAGGCGATGGCTAAGGTACGCGTCGAGACCTATCAGGAATACGCCTGGCCAGCCAGCTTTGGCATGTTGTACAAGCGGGCGGGAATGGCGGTGGTGCTGGCATTGGCCTTTGGCATCGGGCTGTTTCTGCTGTTGGTGATGGCACTTAACGGCAGCCTGCTCCATCAACCGCTGGCCGGTGATTTTTATCAGATATTCCCCCATAACTTACTGGCGGGGATGTTTGGCAGCGTGTTTGTATTTTCGCTGTGTTCGTTACTGTTCAGCACCCGAAAGTTCTGGCGGGAGATCTCATCGGTGGCGGGCAGCCTGCCTGCGCTGGCAGAAACCACCCGTAATGTGCTGACGCTAACCTATCTGGATGGCGGACACGGCGAGGGCTGTAACGATGAGGACGACGCCTTCACCCTGCGGCGGCGCCGTTTTCATCACTTCACGTTTTACGGCTTTATGCTGTGCTTTGCCTCAACCATAGTGGCCACCGGCTATCACTTTTTGCTGGGGCAAGAAGCGCCATATGACTTGCTGAGTTTACCGGTGATCTTGGGCACGCTGGGGGGCATAGGGCTGATTATTGGCCCGGCAGGCCTGCTGTGGCTTAACTTGCGCCGCAACCCGGCCCACGGTGATGCGGCACAAAAGCCGATGGACCGGGGTTTTATCCTGTTATTGCTGTTGGTGAGTATTACCGGTATCGCCTTGCTGGTTGGCCGTGATACTTCGCTGATGGGGGCATTACTGGCGGTGCATCTGGGGGCCGTGATGGCGCTGTTTTTAACCCTGCCTTACGGCAAGTTTGCCCATGGTTTTTATCGTACCGCGGCGTTATTAAAGTGGGCGATAGAAAAAAGGCGTAAAGCCTGATTCGACTTTCAACGTGTTTAATAAATCTACCCTACATAACTATATAAATATGGCGACAAATGATTGCCATGGAGAGTTTATACAATGGTTGAAAATACTGTTAAATCGGTTAACCCGCGCTTTGCCAAGCTGGGTGCGATACTGCGCGTAACCAGTGGGAATTTCCTTGAGCAATTCGATTTCTTTCTGTTCGGGTTTTATGCCACCTATATCGCTAAAACCTTTTTCCCAACCGATAATGAATTTGCTTCGCTGATGCTGACATTCGCGGTATTTGGCGCCGGGTTTCTGATGCGCCCAATCGGGGCTATCGTGCTCGGGGCCTATATTGACCGGATTGGCCGGCGTAAAGGACTGATGGTGACGTTGTCCATCATGGCCTGCGGGACCTTGTTGATTGCCCTGGTACCCGGCTATGCCACCATTGGCCTGTTGGCTCCGGTACTGGTGTTGCTGGGCCGTCTGCTGCAAGGGTTCTCTGCCGGCGTGGAGCTGGGCGGTGTCTCGGTTTATCTGGCCGAAATTTCTACGCCGGGAAATAAAGGCTTTTATACCAGTTGGCAATCCGCCAGTCAGCAAATTGCTATTATTGCAGCGGCTCTGATTGGTTATTATCTGAATGCCAATCTGACGCCGGAAGAAATATCAGCATGGGGCTGGCGTATTCCGTTCTTTATTGGCTGTATGATCATTCCCTTGATTTTCGTATTACGCCGTTCGCTAGTGGAAACCGAAGAATTTCTTAATCGGAAACATCGGCCTGATACCAAAGAGATCCTTTATACGGTGGTACAGAACTGGCAGGTGATCCTGGCCGGTATGCTATTGGTGGCGATGACCACGACTACCTTCTACTTTATTACCGTTTATACGCCCACCTATGGCAAAAGCGTGCTGCACCTTAGCGCGGAAGACAGTCTGATCGTCACCATGCTGGTGGGGTTATCCAACTTCTTCTGGTTACCGATCGGCGGGGCCATTTCCGATCGCATTGGCCGCAGAGCGGTATTAATGACCATCACGGTGCTGGCGTTACTGACCACTTACCCGGCGTTGGAATGGCTGACCCAGGCGCCGAGCTTTGAACGCATGACGATAGTGTTGCTGTGGCTGTCATTTTTCTTTGGCATGTATAACGGCGCGATGGTGGCGGCATTGACCGAGGTAATGCCGGTCTATGTACGAACGGTAGGCTTCTCGCTGGCGTTTAGCCTGGCAACTGCGGTGTTTGGCGGCCTGACGCCGATCGTTTCAACCGGCCTGGTGGAGATCTCGGGTAGCAAAAGTTCCCCCGCCTACTGGCTGATGTTTGCGGCGTTTTCGGGGCTGATCGCCACTTGGATACTGTTTTACCAACTGGCCAAGAACGCCAAGACGGTGAGTGAAGTCGCCTGACGAGTCTGACTATTTTACTTTCTCTTGGTTGAAGTAGAGATCCTTCTCCTGTTATCTACCACTCAGGATGCAGCACTGTCGTTACAGATTGTCGCTAATCAGAGCGTGGTGGAGCAGCAATGGAACTGTACCATTGATAAAGCCCAGTGAATTACCTGCCCCTTTTTTGCAGGGGCAGGGTTATGCTGATCACACCATTGGGCGGATATAGTCCCATAGTCGTTCCCAGTTAATCAGTACCAATACCACGGTGGCGGAAAACAGAATAAACATGATCTTTGAGAACATGATATCAACACTCCTTGTTAATAAATTCGACGTTTTAGTTTGGTGCTTTTGGTTTCCCCTCACCCTAACCCTCTCCCAAAGGGCGAGGGGACCGATCGAGTTCGTTGATTGCTTTGCGTAATACCTTGGCTTTCTTACTCTCAACTCTCAACTCTCAACTCTCAACTCTCAACTCTCAACTCTCAACTTTCCGAAGCTGCGCGGGCTAACCACGTGCTCCGGACAGCTCCCTCTCCCTGTGGGAGAGGGTTGGGGTGAGGGGAAATCTCGATAGCCGAATAACAGCCGATAAAACGGTATCCCTGCCCGGATTAAGGGCGATTTTCAGGCAGTGTACAGGGGGATAACCAGGCGATATAGAGGCGGTGAAACATTTCAGAAAAGACCAGGTTTATGGTCAAGAAATGGACAGTTGGCGAGGGTTTGATGATAGGGCAGAGATTTCCCTGCCCCGAGTTTTAACACGACGTTAATTCAGGATGCCGTTTAGCACCAGCATGGTGATCATCCCGCCTATAGCGGGGATCAGCGTACGGCGGACAATCATAAACGGCGAGCATTCACCGGCCTTGCTGACGGCAATGATCACCCCGGCTACCGGGGAAATCGATCTTCCCATACCGGCCATCAGTTGCATTGGCAGGATCATGCTGACGGCGCTTTCGCCAAATTTGGCGGCAATGCCTGGAGCCAGCCCGGAGAAGGAGAAGAACGCAGCCACGCCGGAGCCGGTCAGCGCCGCGGTCACGCAGACCAGCAGGGCCATCACTATCGTCATATTGCCAAAACCGAAGCCCGCGGCCTGAACGGTGTGAATAATGAAGTCAACGGCCCCGATGATCTGCAAGCCCTGGGCGAAAACGTCGGCACACACCAGCAGGGAAACGATGCTGGTAAACATGGTGCCCATGCCTTTGAAGAACACCTGGATGCCCTTGCAGGCGGTTTTGAAATCCCTCCGTACCAGCAACTCGCAGAAAAATGCCAACAGGGTGCCGATAATCATCGCCGTCACCACGTCAACCTTGATGCTGCTGATCACCAGCGGGCTGAAGACGATCACCAGTATCACCGGGAACACCGGCAGGAAAGCGTAGAATGCCGGTACCTTGGCTGTATCTTCGCTGGTTGGCTGTTCCACCTGCAGTTGGGTAACGATATGTCCGTCTTTGGCGTCAAAGTAGCGTGCGGTGAAGAAGATCAGTACCGCTACCGCCAGCATCACGCCGGTGGCGACCGGCAGTTGGTAGTGGGCAAAGTAGACTGCGGTTTCCATACCGGCATGTTTGGCTGCCAGGTTGGCGGTGCCCACTGCCGGGCCGAGATCCATAAACGCCGACATGCCGATCATCGAGGCGGCGGCGGCTTTACTGACTCCAAGCCGCACCAATACCGGGAAGAAGGTGACCAACAGCAGCATTGCCAGACCGGCTGCGCTGGAAATCGCCACGTGCAGCAACTGGGATAATATGTAGCCGATGGCCAGGATCAGGTAAGGAGCCTTGATCATCTGCAAGGGTTTGATGCACAGATTTACCATCGAGTTCGACGCTTTGATGTGATCCATATAATCGGCAAAACCGCCCGCCGCCATAATGATCAAACCGATGCCCGCCACCTGGGTGGTCAAAGACTCTTTCACGAACGCGAAAATATCCCCGCCAACCCAGCCGATGGATTTGGCCTTGCCGTACAATATCGATTGCTCGGGAAAGAACACCGCCGTGATCAGCAGCAGGCTCAACCCTGCCAGCAGTAACACGGTTTGCGGCTGGTAGTTTTTGATAATAAACCAGGCCGCCAATACGGTAACGATCATCCCGATGATAAATCCAGTCATCATGTCC
>Ga0308165_1006662_pt1 | contig 10057 bp, 9 predicted proteins | sample PhyWR2_FD_201032 | JGI IMG/M metagenome (GOLD analysis project Ga0308165, IMG submission 201032) | Phyllosphere microbial communities from UC Gill Tract Community Farm, Albany, California, United States - DLSLW.R2 | ecosystem: Host-associated > Plants > Phyllosphere > Unclassified | place: USA... | reverse complement strand
CGACGCCACCGGCCGCGCGTTGAAGACGGGCGCCAAGCCGGGCACCGTGGAATTCCGCCGCGCGCTGCGTGATGCGCTGGAATCGACCGCCAACCTGACCGTACCGAACGGCGTGTTGAATCTGTCGGCCAAAGACCACCAGGGCTTCGACGAACGCGCCCGCGTGATGGGTGTGATCAAGAACGGCAAGTTCACTTACGCGACCGAGCAGTGATGTAGGCGCAGCGCAAGCTGCGGCGTACTGCCTTGTTCGACTCGGCCCGGCTGCATCGCACCGGGCCGTTTTTGCAATCGGGCGTGGCGTTTCATCATCGGCAGAGGCAGGGTACGCTCAGGGCAAGCATGAGGATTCTTTCGGAGAACGCATGGCAGCGATGAGCAACCCCGATCTTGACCGATCCGAACTTGACCCAGTCGAACTGACCCGGGCCTGCGCCTTGAGCGAACATTCGCTGGTGCTGGCCTGCGTCAAGACAAGTTCAGACATCTACGATCCGGCCTCGGTCGTCTGGAAATATGACGCGTCGACTGGCGTGCCGTGCTGGGAAGCCAAGCCAGTCGATTGCGATGTTGCGCAGCTCGTTCCGTCAGACACGCAAGCCGATTGTGTGCTGCTGTCCTCGGAAGGCGTGGTGATCGTCGATGTCTTTGGCGCCCATACGCAGGAACGACTGATCGGTGCCGGTACCTGGATCGACGTTGCCAAGGGCTACGGCCGCATGTTGTCTCTGGCGAAGATTGGCGAGGCGCTTCATGCCTGCGGAAACGGCGGGCAGATCTACGTGCGGAATCCTGCCGGCCAATGGTCGCTATTGACGGACGCCGTGCTTTTCGATGCCGAGGCCGATGCCCGTCTCAATCGCAAGGCGCCCTTGACGACCGATCCGGACTTTCTGCAGTGGCTGATGGACTCCCGCATGCAGCGTCCGCGAAACCTGTCCCTGCATGCGATCGCCGGCCTGCACGAGGACGCGGTATATGCCTGCGGCGTGGCAGGGACCACGCCCGTGCTGTGTTTCTGGGATGGCCAGACCCTGCACGAACTGGACTTGCCAATTGATGCCGCGGCGTTGACGGGCATTCACGTCGAGCACGAAGACAGCGTGTGGGTGTGCGGACGCGACGGCGTGCTTTTGCATGGCAGTCATGCGCGCGGTTTCGCGCTTGTCGACCCGGGCCGGCAGCATGGGCTTTTCCACATGATGACTGCGTATCGCGGCAAGCTCGTATTGCCCGCAAGCACGGACCCGAGCGGACTTTTCGAGTTGGACCTGGGTGCGCTCGACTTGCGCCACTTCATGCCTGCGCTGCCCGCGTTACGCGGTGATCACATTTTTTATGCAGCTGCGGTGGGGAAAGTGCTGTGGGTGGTCGGGCAGCAGGACATCTTCAGGTTCGATGGCAGCACATGGTCGCGCATCGAGCATCCGCGGATGTAGGCAGTTCTTCAGGACTGGCGCCTTGCACGCCAGTCCTGTCAGACAGGCTTACGCCCGCCCGGTACTGCCAAAACCGCCTTCGCCACGTTCCGATGCGGTGAAGTCTTCCACGACATTGAACTGCACCTGCAGCACCGGCACGATGACCAGTTGCGCCAGGCGCTCGAAGGGTTCCAGCGTGAAGGTGGTGGTCCCGCGATTCCAGGTCGACACCATCAACTGGCCTTGGTAGTCCGAATCGATCAGGCCGACCAGGTTGCCCAACACGATGCCGTGCTTGTGGCCCAGACCCGAGCGCGGCAGGATCAGTGCGGCATAAGCCGGATCGCCGATGTGGATGGCCAGGCCGGTCGGGACCAGCACGGTCTGTCCCGGCGCAAGCACAATGGCCTCATCCAGGCAGGCGCGCAAATCCACACCGGCCGAGCCGCCCGTGGCATGTGCAGGCAGAAATTCCCGCATGCGCGGGTCCAGGATCTTGATATCGATGGCTTTCATGAACGACGTGAGTTGTTGAACTGCTTGATGATGAAGGACAGGACCTCGGCGGCTTGTTGAAGCCGCGGCGATCCATTGAGCGAGGCCAACAGGGGGGCGGGTAATGTTTGTGACGAAGGCACCGAAATCATGGGTACCGTCGATTCGCCGCTGCGTCCCCAGGCATTCGGATTGGTGCCGGCGGGCGGCTTTGGCGCACCCTGAATCTGCGCGCCGGGCGTGTTGTAGGTAGCAGGGTTGGCTGCCGGCTTCTTGCTTGCCCTTGGCTTGTGCGAACCCGGACCGCTTGCGGTGCCTTGGCCGGTGGGAAAGCCCGCCGGCTTGGTTTGCGCAAGCGCGCGTGCAGACGCCTTGGCGGCCCATGCCTCGGTCGACATGCCTGCGCCGGGTGCCTGGCCACCTTGGTTGACCAGGCGGTCTACGTAAGCGGCAAAGTCACCGTTCTTCGGTTCTGCATCGAATGGCATGGCTGCTCCGGCAGGGTGGTGCACAGTGGGTAGGGCTTCAGGCGGCTTTGCAGACCTCGCAGAGCGATCGATGATGCTTGCGCGCGCTACGTCAGCGCCCGATACGCTGGGCGATCTGCTCGATCAATTGTCGCGCACCTGCCAGCTTGGGCAAACGCGGCAGGGGGTGGGCGCCTCGCTCGTCGAACAGCGTCAGCACCGATTCGTCGGCGCCGAAGGACTGCTGCGCAATATTGCCGACCAGCAGCGGCACGCCCTTGCGCACGCGTTTTTCCGCAGCCTGGCGTTCCATGTCGTCGGTCTCGGCGGCAAAACCCACGCAGTAGGGCGCGTTCGGCAGCGCAGCAACCGTTGCCAGGATGTCCGGGTTGAGCTCGAATTCCAGCACGGGCATGACATCACCGTTTTTCTTCAGCTTGCCTGCGCTGACATGCTTCACACGCCAATCGGCGACCGCCGCCACCGCGATGAACACGTCGGTGTGCGGCACTTCCGCGCGGACCTGCGCCAGCATCTGCTCGGCCGTGTCCACGTCCAGGCGCAGCACGCCGCGCGGGGTTGGCAACGCGGTGGGTCCCGATACCAGGATGACCTCTGCACCGGCTTCGTGGGCGGCGCGTGCGACGGCGTAGCCCATCTTGCCGGAGGAGTGATTGGTCAGCACGCGTACTGGGTCGATGGGTTCGGCGGTCGGTCCGGCGGTGATCAGTACGCGCTTTCCGCGCAGCGGTTTGGGCTGCAGGAAGGCGATCAGGTCTTCGACGATCTCGGTGGCTTCCAGCATGCGGCCGCTGCCGATTTCGCCACAGGCCTGGTCGCCATCGGCCGGACCCAGGATCTGGATGCCGTCGGCACGCAACTGGGCGGCATTGCGCTGCGTGGCGGGGTTGCCCCACATCTCGCGGTTCATTGCCGGGGCGATCAGGAGCGGGCAGGCGCGCGCCACGCACAGCGTGGACAGCAGGTCGTCGGCAAATCCGTGTGCCAGCTTGGCCATGAAGTCGGTGCTGGCGGGTGCAATGACAATGGCGGCGGCACCGCGGGTGAGTTCGATGTGGGCCATGTTGTTATGGACCCGGGCATCGAAGGTGTCGGTCCAGACCGGCCGGCCCGACAAGGCCTGCATACTGACTTCGGTAATGAAGCGCGTGCCGGCCTCGGTCATCACGACGTCGACGGTGGCGCCCTGTTCGGTCAGGCGGCGCACCAGTTCCGCACTCTTGAAGGCGGCCACGCCACCGGTGATGCCGACGACGATGCGTTGTCCAGCGAGATCCTGCATGGCGTGTTCCGATCAGAAAAAAGAGGTGCTACTTCGACTTGCGTACGCGCCGCAACTCGTCAACGATCATCAGCACCGCGCCCACCGTGATGGCGCTGTCTGCGATGTTGAAAGCCGGGAAGTACCACTTGTCGTAGTAGAAGAGCAGGAAGTCGATCACGTGGCCGTGGATCATGCGGTCGATCACGTTGCCCAGCGCACCGCCCAGGATGAGCGTGATCGCCCACGAGAACATGCGCTGGTGTCCGTGCTTCGACAGCAGCCAGATGATCAGGGCCGCAGCCCCCAGGCCGATGATCGTGAAGAACCAGCGCTGCCAGCCCGCACCGCCCGCCAGGAAGCTGAAGGCGGCGCCACGGTTGTACAGCAGCGTGAAGTCGAAGATCGGCAGCACCGAGACTCGCTCGCCATAGGCGAAGGTCTTGTCCACCAGAATCTTGCTCAACTGATCGACCACGATGATCAGCCCGGCGATGCCGAGCCAGCCCATGAGCAGCTTCGTGCTCCCGCCCGCCGAGGCGCGGGGTGCCGCCGTGCGCGCGGTCGCCATTACGCGTGCGCGCGAGCTTCACCCGCGCCGAAGAGGTTGGATACGCAACGGCCGCAGATCAGCTTGTTCGCCGGATCTGCATCGGTGCCGACGTCTGGACGGTAGTGCCAGCAACGCTCGCACTTCGTGTACGCCGACGGCGTGACCTCGATGCGCGTCTCGCCTTCGCCATCGGCCGCATGCACGGTGGCACGCGACACGATCAGCACGAAGCGCAAGTCGTCTTCCAGTTCCTGCAGCGCGGCCAGATCGGCACCCGATGCGTGGATGTCGACTTCGGCCTGCAAGGATGACCCGATGCCGCCGGCGGTGCGCACGTCTTCCAGGTGGCGCGTGACGGCAGCGCGCAGTTCGCGCACCTTCGCCCAGCGCGCCAGCAAGGCGTCGTGAGCATCGACGTGGGGGACCGCGTGATAGGTCTCGGTGAAGATGGTCAGCGCGCCCGGGTTGACGATGGCCCAGGCTTCTTCGGCCGTGAACGACAGGATCGGCGCGATCAGCTTCAACATGGTCTGCGTGATGTGCCACAGCGCCGTCTGCGCCGAGCGCCGCGCGAGGCTGTCGGCGCCGGTGGTGTACAGGCGGTCCTTCAGCACGTCGAGGTAGAACGCGCCCAGGTCTTCCGAGCAGAAGATCTGCAGCTTGGCCACCACCGGATGGAATTCATAGACCTCGAAGTGCGCCAGCACGTCGGCCTGGAATTGCGCCATGCGCGCCAGCGCCCAGCGGTCGACTTCCAGCATGTCGGCCGGGGCGACCGCCTGCGTGGCGATGTCGAAGTCGCTGGTGTTGGCGAGCAGGAAACGCAGCGTGTTGCGGATGCGGCGGTAGCCGTCGACCACCCGCGCCAGGATCTTGTCGTCGCCGGCGATGTCACCGGAATAATCACTGGCAGCCACCCACAGGCGGATGATCTCGGCGCCCAGCTTTTCGCTGGTCTTCTGCGGGTCGACACCGTTGCCGAGCGACTTGCTCATCTTGCGGCCCTGGCTGTCCACCGTGAAGCCGTGGGTCAGCAAGCCCTTGTAGGGCGCACGGCCGTACATGGCGCAGGCCGTCAGCAAGGACGAGTGGAACCAGCCGCGATGCTGGTCGTGGCCTTCGAGGTAGAGGTCGGCTTCGGGGCCGCTGGTGTGGTGGCCTTCGTCACGCGAGCCGCCGCCGCTGATCGCGTCGTCGAAATGCGAGCCGCGCAGCACGTGGAAGTGGGTGGTGCCCGAGTCGAACCACACGTCGAGGATGTCGTTGCTCTTGGTGTAGTGCTGGGCGTCTTCCGCACCCAGGATTTCTTCGGCCGTGGCCTTGCTCCAGGCTTCGACGCCGTCTTTTTCGACCATTGCGGCAGCCGTGTCCATGAGTTCCATGGTGCGCGGATGCAGCTCGCCGGTGGCTTGATGCAGGAAGAAGGGCAGGGGCACGCCCCAGGAACGCTGGCGCGAGATGCACCAGTCAGGCCGGCCGGCGATCATGTCGCGCAGGCGGGTCTTGCCGTTCTCGGGGTAGAAACTGGTCTGTTCGATGGCGTCGAGCGCCAGCTGACGCAGCGTGGCCGGTGCCTTTTCGGTCGTGAATACGCCTTCGCCCTCGTCCATGCGCACGAACCACTGGGCCGCCGCGCGGTAGATCACCGGCGTCTTGTGGCGCCAGCAATGCGGGTAGCTGTGGGTGATGGTCTCGGTGGCCAGCAGGCGGTCGGCGTTGCGCAGCGCGTCGATGATGACGGGCACGGCCTTCCAGATGAACTGGCCGCCGAACAGCGGCAGCTCGGCTTCGTAGACGCCCGTGCCCTGGACCGGATTCAGGATGTCGTCGTGCGACATGCCGCTGGCGATGCAGCTGTTGAAGTCATCCACGCCGTAGGCGGGCGAGGAGTGCACGATACCCGTGCCGTCGTCAGCGGTGGCGTATTCGGCCAGCAGGATCGGGCTCAGGCGCGCATAGCCCGGGTCCACGTCGTAGAGCGGATGCTTGAAGTTCAGGCCGGCCAGGTTCTTGCCGATGGTGGTGGCCAGCACCGTGCCTTCCAGCTTGTAGCGGGCCAGCGCCTTTTCGACCAGGGCATTGGCCAGCAGCAGCACGCCACGCGGCGTGTCGACCAGCGAATATTCCAGGTCCGGATTCAGGTTCAGCGCCTGGTTGGCCGGGATGGTCCATGCCGTCGTGGTCCAGATCACCGCAAACGCAGGCTTGGGCAGCGAAGCCAGACCAAAGGCGGCCGCGAGCTTTTCCGGCTCGGCCGACTCGAAGCTCACGTCGATGGTGTCGGACTTCTTGTCGGCGTATTCGATCTCGAACTCGGCCAGCGAGCTGCGGCAGTCGAAGCACCAGTACACCGGCTTCAGGCCGCGATAGACGAAGCCGCGTTTCATGATTTGCTTCAAGGCGCGGATTTCGTCGGCCTCGTTGCCCGGATTCATGGTCAGGTACGGATTGTCCCAGTCGCCCAGCACGCCCAGGCGCTTGAAGTCCTTCTTCTGCAGCGCGATCTGTTCCGTGGCGTAGGCACGGCTCTTGGCCTGCACTTCGTCGCGGCTCAGGTTGCGGCCATAGGTCTTCTCGATCTGGTTTTCGATCGGCAGGCCATGGCAATCCCAGCCCGGCACATAGATCGCGTCCATGCCCTTCAGCTGACGGGCCTTGACGATGGTGTCTTTCAGGATCTTGTTGACCGCATGACCCATGTGGATCTGGCCGTTGGCATAGGGCGGGCCGTCGTGCAGCACAAAGCGCGGACGGCCGGCGCTGGCGGCGCGGATGGCCTGGTAGATCTTTTTCTCTTCCCAGTTCTGGACCCAGCCGGGTTCGCGTTTGGCGAGGTCGCCGCGCATCGGGAACAGGGTGTCGGGAAGATTGAGAGTTTCTTTATAGTCCATGGGGAACACGAAGAGGGTCGCATCGGCCCCGAGTGCGGGGCGGGCAGGGTGCATGGCGGAAATGTCAGGACGGAAATTGTCGGGCGCGGGCCGCAAGGCGCGCATGGCGCCTTCCAGAAAGCGGAACCGTCAGGATGTGATGCATCCGGACGCCGCGGCACGGCCCGGTCAAATTCGGTCGGTCGCCGAACTGGCCAGGTCTGATTGCACCCGATGCGTGGTGTCGAACCAGGCGCGTGCGTGGTCGACGTCGCGATCGATGGCGGCGATGAGGGTTGGCAGGTCGACGAATTTGGCTTCGTCGCGCAGTTTTTTGAGGAATTCCACCCGCACGAGTTTACCGTAAGCGTCGCCGCTGAAATCGAAGATGTAAGTTTCGAGCAGCACGCGGCCGGCATCCTCGACCGTGGGGCGTACGCCAAGACTGGCGACACCTTGCAGCGGCTGCGGCGCAAGCCCGTGCACCTGCACCACGAAGATGCCGGTCAGACTGGTCTGCCCCGAGGCCACGCCCAGGTTCATGGTCGGGTAGCCGATGGTGCGCCCGAGCTTGCGGCCGTGTATGACGTGGCCGCCCATCATGTAGGGGTGTCCAAGCAGCTTCTTGGCCTGGGCGAAGTCGCCGTTTGCCAGCGCGGCGCGGATGGCCGAGCTGGAAATGCGCTGGCCCTCGGCGCTGACGGTCGGCAGCGACACGACCTCGAAGCCCAGGCGGGCGCCCGCTTCGCGCAGTGTGTCGATGTTGCCGGCGCGGCGCGCACCAAAGCGGAAGTCGTCGCCCACCAGCAGCCAGCGCACATTCAGTCCGTCGACCAGGATTTGCTGGATGAATGCTTCCGGCGGCATCGAGGCAAGCGCGGCGTCGAAACGCTGCACGATCACCCGCTCCACACCGGCTTGGTCCAGGCTGGTCAGCTTGTCACGCAGGCTGGCGATGCGCGCGGGCGCCAGTTCCGGGCGCTTCTGCAGCCGCGCAAAGTATTCACGCGGGTGCGGCTCGAACACCATCACGGTCGGGACCAGCGACAGGCGCTTGGCAGCAGCGCGCAGCGCGCCCAGCATGGCCTGATGGCCCAGGTGCACGCCATCGAAGTTGCCGATGGTCAGTGCGCTGGGCGGACGCTGGCCCGGTGGCGGCACGCCCCGGAATACCCGGACGTCGTCGCGCGTTGGCACGCAGGCGCCACTGGACGAGGCAGCCTGGGCATGGTCGCCCGCTTCACGCGTTGAAGTTTCATTCGATGAGCTTTCAAGCAATGAACTTTCAACCGTTGAAGCTGGCACGGATGGCCGGGTCGATGTGCCCGTGGATTTGTCTGCCGACGCTGCGTCGGACAAATCCTTGGACAAATCGCTTGGCGAGGAAGAAAAAGGCTGGGTGGCGGGTTGCACGCATTGCTCAGACAAAACGCTGGAAACAAGACAGCGGACACTGCCTAAAACGTTGAATTATAGGGCTTTTTCCGTAGGGCCAAACAGGGGCGGTGATACAATCGCGACATGCAAGCACCCCAAGTTTCTCCCCAGCCGCCCGCGTCGGCTGCGCGTCGTTTCGTCATTCTCGTGTCTGGCCGCGGCAGTAACATGCGCGCCATTGTGCAGGCCGCGCTCGCGGGCGCCTGCCCTGCGAACATTGTCGCCGTGATCGGCAACCGTGCAGATTCCGCTGGCCTGGCATGGGCTGCCGACGCAGGCATTCCCACGGCTGTGGTGTCACACCGCGACCACGATTCGCGCGAATCCTTCGACGCGGCACTGTCCGCCGAGATCGATCGTTTCACGCCCGACTACGTGTTGCTCGCGGGCTTCATGCGCATTCTCACCACCGGCTTCGTCGATCATTATCGCGGCCGGCTCATCAATATCCATCCTTCGCTGTTGCCGATGTTTCCCGGCCTGGCCACCCACGCACAGGCGCTGTCTGCCGGCGTGCGGGTCCATGGCTGCTCGGTGCATTTCGTCACCCCCGTGCTCGATCACGGCCCCATCCTCGCGCAAGGCGCGGTACCGGTGCTCGACGACGACACCGAAACCTCGCTTGCTGCGCGTGTGCTCGAGGTCGAACACCGCCTTTATCCGCTTGTGGTGCGCTGGCTGGCCGAGGGCCGCGTGCGGCTCGACGGCAACCGCGTCATCGTCGACGGCGAGAACAACCGGCTCCTGGAGTCCGCATGACTGCTTCCAAACCTTTCCGATCCGCCCCTGGCGGCGCCCGTAAACCTGCTGACGCTGCGCGTGGGCGTTCAGCTCGTCCGGCTGCTCCCGATCGGGAACGTGCAGTCGACCCCGCGCTGCGCCGCGAACCGGGCGCCCGTGGTGCGCGCGCCGATGCAGGTGGCGAGCGTCGTGCCCCGTCGCGTGAAGGCGCGCCGCGCGATGGTGCCCGTGCGCCAGCCGGTGCGACCCGTGACGTGCGCGACTTCCGTGATTTCCGCGATGCGCCCCGTGGCGCGCCGCGCGAGGGCGGTCGTGATGCAAATCGCGACATCGGCCGTGACGCGGCGCGTGAAGCCGGGCGCGATGCGGCCGGCCGTGGCCCGGCGCACGTCGGCGCGCGCAGTGCATCGCGCGACACCTCGAAGGATTCGCGTGAGAACCCGCGTGCCGTGCGCGACACCTCGATGGACAATCGCGAAAATCCCAATCCGGGTGCTGGCCGTGACAAGAAAACCCGCGCCGCATTCAAGAACCGCGACGTGCCGCGTGATGGTGAGCGCGAAGGCGCGCGCGAATCCGTCCGCGACGGTTCCCGTGACGCCCCGCGTGATTCGCGCGACGCCGCCGGCGGCGCCGGTGACCGCTCTGCACGTCCGTCCCGTGAAGGACAAGGGCCTGCGCGCAACTCCGCCGCCCGTCCGATGGCAATCCGCATCGACCAGGTGCGTGACGTCCTGGGCGAGATCCTGCAGTGGGCCGGCCCGGCCGATCTGACGCTGTCGCGCTGGTTC
>Ga0308165_1006657_pt1 | contig 10062 bp, 6 predicted proteins | sample PhyWR2_FD_201032 | JGI IMG/M metagenome (GOLD analysis project Ga0308165, IMG submission 201032) | Phyllosphere microbial communities from UC Gill Tract Community Farm, Albany, California, United States - DLSLW.R2 | ecosystem: Host-associated > Plants > Phyllosphere > Unclassified | place: USA... | reverse complement strand
TAGAAAATTCGGGTTCATAGGCGTCCGTCTTGGGTCGACCACCAAGAGAGCTTGGGCCGGCCGGTTGTCTATTCGCGCCCTACCTTAAGGGAGAGGCGCGTTCAGGTCGAGATTAAAAATCGGTTTGGATCAGGGCAAAGTGATGGCACTGCCCGTCATCGGTATTGGAGGAAGACGTTGTCTCGCCCGAACTGGTCACGCAAGGCTTGAATCAACGCATCCGCCGGGTCTATCCGCCAGCCTTCACCAAACTGCAACAAAGCCTTCGCATCGGGGCTGGTGTACTCCATGGTGATCGGGCACGCACCTCGGTGACGCTTGAACAGGTCGCCCAACCAGCGTAGCTGATCACCCTTGAGGTCCTGGGTCTGGACTTTCAGGCGCAGGCTTTCGGCCAGGTTGGTGCGCGCATCTTCCATGCTCATCACCCGCTTGACCCGCAGCCGCAAGCCACCGGAGAAGTCGTCGTTGCTCACTTCACCTTCGACCACCACCATTGCATCGGTCTGCAACAGCGCTTGCGCCGAATGGAACGCATCGGCGAACAGCGAGGCTTCAATGCGACCCGAGCGATCGTCCAGGGTGATGAATCCCATCTTGTCGCCCTTTTTGTTTTTCATCACCCGCAGGGCGATGATCATGCCCGCCACGGTCTGGGTGTCGCGCGCGGGCTTCAGGTCGATGATGCGCTGACGGGCAAACCGTCGGATCTCGCCTTCGTATTCGTCGATTGGATGCCCGGTCAGGTACAGGCCCAGCGTGTCCTTCTCGCCTTTGAGCCGTTCCTTGAGGGTCAGTTCCTTGGCGTTGCGATGATTGGCGTAGACATCGGAGTCTTCCTCGACAAACAACCCGCCGAACAGGTCCGCGTGCCCACTGTCGTGGGTCCTGGCGGTTTGTTCGGCGGCCTTGATGGCCTCTTCCAGGCCCGTCAGCAACACCGCGCGATTACGGTCGATGTTTGCCTGATAGGCTTTCACCTCGTCGTGGAAGTAGGGGCCCAGACGATCCAGGGCACCGCTACGAATCAAACCATCAAGGGTCCGTTTGTTGACGCGCTTGAGGTCGACACGGGCGCAGAAGTCGAACAGGTCCTTGAACGGACCATCCTGCCGAGCCTCGGTGATTGCCTCGACCGGGCCTTCACCCACCCCTTTGATCGCCCCCAGGCCATAAATGATCCGGCCCTCGTCGTTCACGGTGAATTTGAACTCCGACGCGTTCACATCCGGCGCATCGAGGCGCAACTTCATGCTGCGCACTTCTTCGATCAAGGTCACGACCTTGTCGGTGTTGTGCATATCCGCCGAGAGCACCGCCGCCATGAAAGGCGCCGGGTGGTGCGTCTTCAGCCATGCAGTCTGGTATGACACCAGACCATAAGCGGCGGAGTGGGATTTGTTGAAGCCATAACCGGCGAATTTTTCCACCAGGTCGAAAATGTTACCGGCCAGGTCGGCATCGATATTATTGCTGGCGCAACCCTCGATGAAACCGCCGCGTTGCTTGGCCATTTCCTCGGGTTTTTTCTTACCCATGGCTCGACGCAGCATGTCCGCGCCGCCGAGGGTGTAGCCGGCCATGACCTGGGCGATCTGCATCACCTGTTCCTGGTACAGGATGATGCCGTAGGTCGGTGCCAGTACCGGCTTCAGGCCTTCGTACTGGTAGTCCGAATGCGGGTAGGCCAGCTCGGCGCGACCGTGTTTGCGGTTGATGAAGTCGTCCACCATGCCCGATTGCAAAGGGCCCGGACGGAACAGCGCCACCAATGCGATGAGGTCTTCGAGGCAGTCGGGCTTGAGCTTTTTGATCAGCTCCTTCATGCCCCGCGATTCAAGCTGGAACACCGCCGTGGTCTCGGCTTTTTGCAGCAGGTCGTAGGTTTTCTTGTCATCGAGCGGGATGAAATCGATGTTCAGGTCATCCAGGCCTTGTTTGGCCTGTTCGCGGTTGATGGTCTCCATCGCCCACTTGATGATCGTCAGAGTCCGCAAGCCAAGGAAGTCGAACTTCACCAGGCCGGCGGCCTCCACGTCGTCCTTGTCGAACTGGGTCACCAGGCCGCCGCCTTCTTCATCACAGGCAATCGGTGAGAAATCGGTGAGCTTGGTCGGCGCGATCACCACACCACCGGCATGTTTACCGGTACCACGGCAGACGCCCTCGAGCTTGAGCGCCATGTCCCAGATTTCCTTGGCGTCTTCATCGACCTTGAGGAAATCACGGAGGATTTCTTCCTGCTCGTAGGCTTTCTCCAGGGTCATGCCGACTTCGAACGGAATCATCTTCGACAGGCGATCCGCCAGGCCGTAGGACTTGCCCTGCACCCGCGCCACATCTCGCACTACCGCCTTGGCGGCCATGGTGCCGAAGGTGATGATCTGGCTCACCGCGTTTCGACCGTAGGCATCCGCCACGTACTCGATCACCCGGTCGCGCCCGTCCATGCAGAAGTCGACGTCGAAGTCGGGCATGGAAACCCGTTCCGGGTTGAGGAAACGTTCGAACAGCAGGTCATAGGCCAGCGGATCGAGATCGGTGATCTTCAGCACGTAGGCCACCAGCGATCCAGCGCCCGATCCCCGGCCCGGGCCCACCGGTACACCGTTGTTCTTGGCCCACTTGATGAAGTCCATAACGATGAGGAAGTAACCGGGGAACCCCATCTGGATGATGATATCCAGTTCGAATTTCAGGCGGTCGAGGTAGACCTGGCGCTTCTCTTCGTAGTTGGGCGTGGTGTCCTTGGGCCACAACACCGCCAGACGCTCTTCCAGGCCTTCGTAGGAAACGTGGCGCAGGTAATCGTCAATCCCCATCCCATTGGGGGTAGGAAAGTCTGGCAGGAAGTGCTTGCCCAGCTTCACGTCGATGTTGCAGCGCTTTGCAATCTCGACGGTATTTTCCAGCGCTTCGGGTATGTCGCTGAACAGCTCGGCCATTTCCTCGGCGCTTTTGAGGTACTGCTGGTCGCTGTAGTTCTTTGAGCGCCGAGGGTCGTCGAGCGCACGCCCCTCGCCGATGCAGACCCGGGTTTCGTGAGCTTCGAAGTCGCCCTGTTTGATGAAGCGCACATCGTTGGTCGCCACCAGAGGCGCGCCGAGTTTATCGGCCAATGCCACCGCGCCGTGCAATTGCTCTTCATCGTTGACACGATTGGTGCGCTGGATTTCCAGATAGAAGCGGTCCGTAAATACCGCCATCCATTCGCGCGCCAGGGCTTCGGCTTCTTCAGGGTTGCCGCTGACCAGGGCCTGTCCGATCTCGCCCTCTTTCGCCGCCGACAGCATGATCAGGCCTTCACTGGCCTCTGCTACCCACTCACGCTCGACGATGACCATGCCGTTACGCTGGCCATCTAAAAAGCCTCGGGAGATCAACTCGGTCAGGTTGCGATAACCCAGCGGGTTCATCACCAACAGGCTGATGCGGCTCAGCGGGGCATCCGGGTCCTTGTTCGCCAGCCACAAGTCGGCGCCGCAGATCGGCTTGATCCCCGCACCCATGGCGTTTTTATAGAACTTGACCAGGGAACACATGTTGTTCTGGTCGGTCACCGCGACGGCAGGCATGCCCATGGCAACCAGGGTCTTGACCAGCGGTTTGATCCGCACAAGACCGTCGACCAGGGAAAATTCAGTGTGCAGGCGCAGGTGAACGAATGAAGCCGGCATAGTGATCCTGTCCAGAAACGTAAAAACAACAAGGCCCGGATTGTACCGGGCCTTGGCAAAAAAAATCAGCCTCGTGACTAACTCTCGATCAGGCTTTCGCGTGCCTCGTACGCCGATCGCACAGGGGCGAACGAGCGACGGTGGATGGGGGTCGGCCCCAGGCGCGACAGCGCTTCCAGATGAACGGGCGTCGGATAGCCTTTGTGGCCACCGATGCCATACCCCGGGTAAATCAGTTCGAACGCTGCCATTTCACGGTCCCGGCTGACCTTGGCCAGGATCGATGCTGCCGCAATGGCCGGCACCTTGGCATCGCCCTGCACCACCGCTTCAGCACGCATGGACAACTTCGGGCAACGGTTACCGTCAATCATCGCCAGTTTTGGTTGAATGTGCAGGCCTTCGACCGCACGCTGCATCGCCAACATGGTGGCATGGAGAATGTTCAACTCGTCGATTTCTTCGACTTCGGCGCGCGCTATACACCAGCTCAGGGCCTTCTCGCAGATTTCGTCGTAGAGCTTTTCGCGGCGCGCTTCGGTGAGCTTCTTCGAATCGTTCAGCCCGAGGATGGGACGGTTCGGATCGAGAATCACCGCCGCCGTGACCACGGCACCGCACAGGGGGCCGCGGCCGACTTCATCAACGCCGGCCACCAGGTCTTCGACTTCGGCGACCAGGGTAAAATCCAGACCCATTTGCATGTTTTTCCTGGTCATTGTCCTTGGCCGATCAGTTTCAGCACTGCGTCCGCAGCCTGGTTGGAGGCATCCAGACGCAGGGTCCGGTGAATTTCGTCGAAACCGCGGGTCTGCTCTTCGCCACCTTCGATCAGCGGCGAGAGCGTTTGGGCCAACGCCTCGACCGTGGCATCGTCCTGTAACAACTCGGGCACCAGCAGACGCTGGGCCAACAGATTCGGCAACGACACGTAGGGACTCTTGACCATGCGCTTGAGAATCCAGAACGTCAGCGGTGCCAGACGATAGGCAACAACCATCGGCCGCTTGTACAACAGCGCTTCAAGGGTTGCGGTGCCGGATGCGATCAAGACCGCGTCGCAGGCGGCCAACGCCAGATGCGATTTGCCATCAAGCAGGGTCAGTGGCAGGTCACGGCCCACCAGCAACGCTTCCAGTTGCTGGCGGCGCTCCGGGCTGGCGCAAGGCATCACGAACCGTACACCCGGACGCATGGCGCGCAGGCGCTGGGCGGTGTCGAGGAACAATGCCCCCAAACGCCCCACTTCGCCACCGCGACTGCCAGGCATCAGCGCAACCAGGGGGCCGTCAGGCAAACCCAGTGCTGCACGTGCGGCGCCACGATCGGCTTCCAACGGAATCGCATCGGCCAGGGAATGCCCGACAAAGCGCACCGGGACGCCCTTCTCTTCATAGAATTTTGCTTCGAACGGGAACAGCGTCAGCATCAGGTCGCAGCCTTCGCGGATCTTCAGCACGCGCTTCTGTCGCCATGCCCACACCGACGGACTGACGTAGTGCACGGTCTTGATCCCGGCCTGACGCAGCTTGAGTTCGATATTGAGGTTGAAGTCCGGGGCATCAATGCCGATGAACACATCCGGCTTCGCGGCGATCAGGTCGGCGATCAATTGCTTGCGGCGCTTGAGCAACTCGCGCAGTCGACCGAGCACTTCCACCAGGCCCATGACCGAGAGACGCTCCATCGGGAAGTACGAAGTCAGGCCTTCGGCCTGCATCAGCGGACCGCCAACGCCTATGAACTCGACTTGCGGATGTTGAGCCTTGAGCGCACGCATGAGACCAGCACCCAGAATGTCACCGGAAGCCTCACCGGCCACCAGCGCAATACGCAGAGTAGCCATGGTCAGCGGGTAATGCCGCGGGTCGAGCACTGGATCGAATCGCGGAACACTGCGACTTCGGGGAACTGGGCAGCAGGCTCGGTCAACTCGGCGAGCGCCTGCTCAACCGTCAGGCCCTGGCGATACACCACCTTGTAGGCACGGCGCAGAGCGTGGATCGCCTCTTCACTGAAACCACGGCGGCGCATGCCCTCGAAGTTCATGCTGCGCGCTTCAGCCGGGTTGCCAAACACGGTGACGTAGGCTGGAACGTCCTTGCCAATGGCCGTGCCCATGCCGGAAAAACTGTGGGCGCCAATGTGGCAGTACTGGTGAACCAGGGTAAAACCGGACAGGATCGCCCAGTCTTCCACGTGCACGTGCCCAGCCAATGCAGTGTTGTTGACCAGGATGCAGTGATTGCCAATGACGCTATCGTGGCCGATGTGGGCATAGGCCATGATCAGGTTGTGATCACCCAGGGTCGTTTCCGAACGGTCCTGAATGGTGCCACGGTGAATGGTCACGCCTTCACGAATGACATTGTGGTCACCAATCACCAGGCGAGTTTCTTCGCCTTTGTATTTCAGGTCAGGCGTATCTTCGCCCACCGAGGAAAACTGGTAGATGCGGTTGTGTTTGCCGATCCGGGTAGGGCCCTTGAGGATCACATGTGGCCCAATGACTGTCCCCTCGCCGATTTCCACACCTGCGCCGATGATCGACCAAGGGCCAACCTCGACGCCGTCGGCCAGTACGGCCGTCGGATCGATGATTGCACGAGGGTCAATCAAACTCATAGCTTGCGTTCCGCACAGATGATTTCAGCCGAGCAGACGGGCTTGCCGTCAACCGAGGCCTGGCATTCGAATTTCCAGATCTGGCGCTTGCAGCTGATGAACTTGGCCTCCAGGATCAACTGGTCGCCCGGCAACACTGGCTGGCGGAAGCGTAGCTTGTCGGAACCCACGAAGTAATACAGGGTGCCGTCGGCCGGTTTCACGTCGAGCATTTTGAAACCCAGGATACCGGCAGCCTGTGCCATCGCTTCGATGATCAGCACGCCCGGCATGATTGGGTGCGCGGGGAAGTGGCCATTGAAGAACGGTTCGTTGATGCTGACATTCTTGTAGGCGCGAATGCGCTTCTCTTCCACATCCAGATCCACGACCCGATCCACCAGCAGGAACGGGTAACGGTGAGGCAGGTATTCGCGAATCTCGTTGATGTCCATCATGTCGGGGGGAAGCCTATGTAAAGATTGGGAACGCGCGACTGACGCGCGTTCCTCTAGCAAATCAAGGAGGCAGTCTAGCGGCCGTATGCACTTGATGTGGAAATGGTATCAGGCATCTGATGAAGCATTACTGCCAGGGGTCACTTCCCCTGTTCGCTTTTCCAGTTGCTTGAGCCGGCGTGCGATGTCATCAAGCTGGCGGATGCGTGCCGCGCTTTTGCGCCATTCGGCAGCCGGCTGCATGGCCGTACCGGAAGAATAGGAACCCGGTTCGGTAATCGAATGGGTCACCATGGTCATCCCGGTGATGAAAACCTTGTCGCAAATTTCGATGTGTCCCACCAGCCCAACGCCACCCGCCAGCATGCAATGCTTGCCGATCTTGGTGCTGCCGGAAATCCCCACACAGGCAGCCATGGCGGTGTGATCACCGATCTGCACGTTGTGGGCGATCTGGATCTGGTTGTCGAGCTTCACGCCATTACCAATGATGGTATCGGCCAGTGCTCCGCGGTCGATAGCGGTATTGACGCCGATCTCCACATCATCACCTACCAGAACACCACCAATCTGGGCGATTTTCTGCCAGACACCTTTCTCGTTGGCAAAGCCGAAGCCTTCGCCACCCAGCACTGCGCCCGACTGAATCACCACACGCTTGCCTATGCGCACGTCGTGATAAAGCGTGACTTTCGGGGCCAGCCAGCCACCCTCACCAACCTCGCTGCGCGCACCGATAAAGCAATGCGCCCCGATGGTCACGTCGGCACCTATACGCGCGGCACTTTCGATAACAGCGAAGGCACCCACGCTGGCGGTGGGGTCAACCACTGCATCCGGCGCGACGACCGCCGTCGGGTGAACCCCGGCAGTTGCCTTGGGCTTGGGGTCGAACAGATGGGAAATCCGTGCGTACGCCAGATAAGGATCGGGCACGATAAGCACATCACCCGCAAAACCTTCGGCATCAGCAGCCTTCAGCAACAGCGCTGCGGCCCGACTGCCCGTCAGGTATTTACGGTATTGAGGATTTGCCAGAAAGCTCAACTGAGCTGGGCCAGCCTCTTGCAAAGTGGCTAGCCCAGTAATTTGCTTCTCTGCGTCGCCACGCAAGGTGGCGCCGAGGAACTCGGCCAATTGGCCGAGCTTTATAGTCGCTGTCATGATTACTTCAGCTGATTCATGCGCTCGATAACCTGGCGAGTGATGTCGTACTGAGGTTTGACATCAATCACTGCACCACGCTCGAAGACCAGGTCATAAGCACCTTTCTTGATGACCTCTTCGACTGCGCTATCCAGTTTCGGCTTGAGCTGCTTGAGCATGTCACGGTCAGCAACGGCCTTGGCTTCGTTCAGCTCCTTGGATTGGAACTGGAAGTCACGGGCCTTTTGCTTGAATTCAAGCTCCAGGCGCTCGCGCTCGCCTTGCTGCATCTTGTCGCCACCGGCCATCAGACGGTCCTGGATGCCTTTGGCACTGCTTTCCAGTGTCTTGAGCTTGGTCAGTTGCGGACCGAACTTCTTCTCGGCATCAACGGCGTATTTCTTGGCCGCGTCAGACTCCAGCAGCGCCATTTGATAGTTCAGGACGGCGATTTTCATGTCGGCAAACGCCGGGCCTGCGACCAGTACGGAAGCCAGCAGAACCAATTGAGTCAACTTACGCACGATGCACTCCTACAAATCCGTTGTCGTTATCTTGGGTCAGACGCTTAGAACGTCTGGCCGAGGGAGAATTGGAACACTTGAGTTTCAGCTTCATCCGGTTTCTTGATTGGCATGGCCAACGCGAAGCTCAGAGGCCCCAGTGCGGTGACCCAGGTCACGCCCACACCCACAGAACTGGCCATGTTGCTCAAGCTGATGTCATTACACTTGGTGTTGGACGACGAACCGTTTGCATTGGTGGTGTCCTTGCACTGCGAGTCGAACACGTTACCCACATCCCAGAATACCGAGGTACGCAGGGAGCGCTGATCCTTGACGAACGGCAGAGGGAACAGCACCTCGACACCGCCCTGGATCAACACGTTACCACCGAATGGCAGGGGATCCTGGTCCGGGTCGAACGCGGTGCCCGGATTGGTACCACGGCTCGGCGTACTGCGAGGACCCAGGGTGCTGTCCTTGAAGCCACGAACCGAGTTGAAACCACCAGCATAGTAGTTTTCATAGAACGGCAAGCCATCGGTCGAACCGTAGCCATCGCCATAGCCCAGCTCGGTGTGCAGGCGCATGGTGTAGTTGTCGCTCAGCGGCTGGAACAACTGGCCACGGTAGTCGAGTTTGAAGAACGACAGGTCGCTGCCAGGCGTCGTGGTTTCCAGTACGAGGCTTTGGGAGTGGCCACGGGTCGCCAGTACACCTTTGTTCAGGGTCGACTCGGACCAGCCGGCCGACGCCTTGAAGTTCAGGTAGTTTTCGCCTTCCTTGTTAACGAAGTCGAAGATCTCGTCAACGGTGTACAGGCCCGTCTTGATCTTGTCCTGCTGCGCTGTCAGGCCGAAGGTCAGGCGCGACGTTTCGCTGATCGGATAACCGACGCTCACGCCCGCACCCAGGCTATCTACGGCATAGCTGGCAACGTCGACGTCGAGGTCTTTGTAGTCAGTGGTGCGATAGAAGGCGTTGTAACCCAGACTCACGCCGTCGGCAGTCCAGTAGGGGTCGACATAACCGAAGTTGTAGCGGCTCTGGTATTCGCTGCGGGTCAAGCCGATGCTGACCTTGTTACCCGTACCGAGGAAGTTGTTCTGAGTGATGGAGCCACCGAGGATCAAACCGGCACTCTGGGCGAAACCGACGCTGGCAGTGATCGAACCGGAAGCCTGCTCTTCAACGCTGTAGTTCACGTCGACCTGGTCATCGACGCCTGGAACCGCCGGGGTTTCGACGTTGACTTCCTTGAAGAAGCCCAGACGCTCAAGTCGGGTCTTGGACTGATCGATCAGGTAGGTCGAAGCCCAGCCGCCTTCCATCTGACGCATTTCACGACGCAGCACTTCGTCTTCGGACTTGGTGTTGCCACGGAAATTGATGCGATTGACGTAGGCACGCTTGCCCGGATCGACGGCAAAAGTGATGTCTACGGTGTGGTCGTCATCGTGAGGCTGAGGCACGCCGTTGACGTTGGCGAAGGTATAACCTTCGTTACCCAGGCGCCGGGTGATCAGTTCGGAGGTGGTGGTCATCAGCTTGCGCGAGAACACCTGGCCTTTCTGCACCAGCAGCAACGACTTGACCTGGTCTTCAGGCACTTTCAGGTCGCCGCTGAGCTTGACGTCACGAACGGTGTACTTCTCGCCTTCGGTGACGTTGACG
>Ga0308165_1006656_pt1 | contig 10062 bp, 5 predicted proteins | sample PhyWR2_FD_201032 | JGI IMG/M metagenome (GOLD analysis project Ga0308165, IMG submission 201032) | Phyllosphere microbial communities from UC Gill Tract Community Farm, Albany, California, United States - DLSLW.R2 | ecosystem: Host-associated > Plants > Phyllosphere > Unclassified | place: USA... | reverse complement strand
GAGTTGCTTCTCTTGCTGTCGCTCAGGATGCTCCTGCAACCACTTCTGCTGTCAAGGTATTTGGCGGTAGAGGACAGTACAGAACTTGGTCTATCGGTGTACATGGTGGTGTTTTAATGCCAGTTGTTGCTATTGGCGGTTCTAATGACTTCAACAAATGGGATGCTAACTTAGGTTACGGTTTAAACATCCGTAAACAATTAGGTCACTCTTTCGGCTTAGAATTAAACGGAACACGTGGTAAGCTTTCAGGTAACAACGAAGGTATTACTTCATCAGTTAAAGATTTTGAAACTGAATTACAATATGCTGTAGATTTACGTGGCGTTGTAAATGTTGGTTCTATCGATTTTTTACGTCGTGAAAACTCAGTAGGTTTCTTCTTAACAGCTGGTGCTGGTTACATGGCTTATGCTCCAAAAGTAAATTTAACTAATGGAACACAAATCGACTGGAAAGGTAAAGCTACTGGTCCTGCTGATGACAGACATGATGCTAAAGATTACGTAAAAGGTTTCTACATTCCAGTTGGTGCTGGTGTTAAATTCAAAGTTTCTGAGCGTGTTAACTTTAACTTAGGTTACACTATGAACTTTGTTGATGCTGATAACTTAGATGGAGTTTATGCAAAAGGTCAAACTAAAGATAAATTCTCTTACGGTTATGCTGGTTTAGAATTCTCTTTAGGTTCTTCTGCTAAACCAAGTTTAGAGTGGACTAACCCATTAGCTACAATGTACGATGAGTTAAAAGATCCAACTTTACGTCAAGAAGTTGAAGCATTGAAAAACCGTGTTTCTGCTGTTGAGAAATCTGTTGAAGATTTGAAAAAAGATACTGACGGTGACGGTGTTGCTGATCAATTCGACAAATGCCCAGGAACTCCTGCTGGTACTGCTGTTGATGGTTCAGGTTGTCCACTTCCTAAAATGGTAGCTGATTCAACTGCAACTAGCAATGTAACAGGTTTCGAAAAAATCGGTTTCGATTTCAACTCTTCAGTTTTAAAAACTGAGTCTTACCCTACTTTAGATAAATTATCTTCAGTGTTACGTGAAAACGGTGGTAAAGTAACTGTAAACGGTTACGCTTCAAGCGAAGGTACTGCTGCATATAACTTGAAATTATCTAAAGACAGAGCTAACTCTGTTAAAACTTACTTAGTAAACTCTGGCGTTAACGCTAGTCAAGTTGCTACTAAAGGTAATGGCGAAGCTAATCCAATTGCTTCTAACGATACTGAAGAAGGTCGTATCCAAAACCGTCGTGTTGAAACTGCTAGAAACTAGTATTTCAATATAAGATTTAAAAAAAAAGTCCCGATGAAAATCGGGACTTTTTTTATGCCTATAAATTTTCTGTGTTAAGCTTTTTAGCTAAGTTTGTATGATGTACTTCTTTAGAAAAAAAGACCCAAATAGGCCAAATAATATCAACCTTAAAATCATGCATTTTATAAATGCACTGGCCATTCTGATTTTTCTGGCAGGCATCATCTATAAGCTCATCCAATGGCTTTCTAAATAACCCCTAGTTTTATGAAACAAATTATTAAAACCACAAATGCCCCAGCACCAATTGGGCCATATAGCCAGGCCGTGCAGGCCGGTAACTTTTTATTCGTATCAGGCCAGGTTGCCATTAATCCCGAAAACGGAGAACTGAATATTGGCAATATTGAAGAAGAAACGCATCAGGTAATGCGCAACCTTAAAGCGGTATTGCTAGAGGCTGGCCTAAGCTTCGATAATGTAGTTAAATCGACTATCTTTTTGAGCGATATGGGAACTTTCGCCCAGGTAAACGAAGTATATGGTCAATATTTTACAGCAGATTTTCCCGCTCGCGAAACCGTCCAGGTTTCAGTTTTACCTAAAAATGTAAACGTAGAAATTTCAGTGATTGCTATTGTAGGATAATTTGTAACGAGCTCAACAGATACTTTATTACCGACATTGTTCCTGATGTGATCTTAGGAACAATGTTGGTGCTATTTGGCAACGTTAAAGGTTTTCCGTCATACGAAATTTATATTATCGGGTATTTGTATTTTAATTTACCTCAATCTATTTGTGGCTTTCACTGCTGCATTTCTACTTTAAAAGGCTGGTGAATGTCCGTCAGCTCTTACCTATTTGTTTTTACTATTGTCGATCGTTATTTTTAATGCACCATTGCTAAAAAATATAGTTTATAAAAAACAATACTGATTTTGTTTAATCCGATCTTAGATACGCCAGTTGAATTTTTGAAAGGTGTTGGCCCAAGTCGTGCCGATGTTTTAAAAAAGGATCTTGGCCTTTTTACCTATCTGGATATGCTTTCGCATTATCCGTTTAGGTATATAGACCGTACAAAATATTTTAAGATCAATCAGATTAACCCCGATTCTCAATATATTCAGATTATTGGCCGCGTTATCAGTAAAAAGGTAATTGGTGATAAAAGAGCGAAACGCATTGTTGCTGTTTTTAAAGATGAAACCGGGATTATGGAACTGGTATGGTTTCAAAGCCTAAAATGGGTTGATGATAACATTACCGTTGGTACAGCATATGTCGCTTTTGGCAAGCCCACTATCTTTAACGGATCATTCAGCATCTCCCACCCAGAGATGGAGTTGTATCAGCGCAAACAGGTAGGAAGGGGAAACTTAACCTTACAGCCGGTTTACAACTCAACAGAAAAACTTAAAAAATTTAATCTCGACTCTAAAGGCCTGCAACGTTTAATCGCAGGTTTGTTAGATCAGGTTATTCCGCAGGTTCCGGAAAGCTTACCACAATATATTATCGATAAATATCAGTTGCCAGATAAAAGAATGGCACTGTTAAATATCCATTTTCCCAAAAATCAAAAAGACTTAAGTGCTGCAGAACGGCGCCTAAAATTTGAGGAACTGTTTTTTATTCAGCTGCAACTGTTGCACAATAAGCATTTGCGGCAATTAAAGTTTAAAGGGGCAACCTTCGAAAAGGTTGGCGAAAAGGTGAACCGTTTTTATAAGGAATTTTTACCCTTCGAATTAACCAATGCCCAAAAGCGGGTGGTTAAAGAGATCAGGATTGATACACAGCGGGGCGTTCAAATGAACAGGCTTGTTCAGGGCGACGTAGGGAGCGGTAAAACCGCTGTAGCCTTAATGAGTATGCTGCTGGCCAATGATAACGGCTATCAGGCCTGTATGATGGCTCCGACGGAGATTCTGGCCCGTCAACATTATGCATCGATAACCGAATTGGTAACAGACGATCTGGTTAGGGTGGCCATCCTTACCGGAAATACCAAAAAGAAAGACCGCACCATTCTGCATGCGCAATTGGAAAACGGAGAAATTGATATCTTGATCGGAACGCATGCCCTGATCGAAGATAAAGTACAGTTCAAGAATTTAGGGTTGGTGGTAATTGATGAGCAGCACCGTTTTGGTGTTGAACAGCGTGCCAAGCTATGGCGTAAAAATATAATCCCTCCGCACATTTTAGTGATGACGGCGACGCCCATTCCGCGTACTTTGGCCATGACTTTATACGGCGACCTCGACGTTTCTATTATTGATGAATTACCCGCTGGTAGAAAACCGATTGAAACCAAACATCTCTTTGAGGGGCAACGCCTTAGGATGTTCGGCTTTATGAAACAGGAAATTGCTAAAGGCCGGCAGGTATACATTGTTTATCCTTTGATAAAAGAAAGCGAAAAGTTAGATCTACTTCACCTGGAAGCGGGTATCGAACAGCTAAGTTATCAATTTCCACGGCCCGATTACCAAATGAGCATTGTACATGGGCAAATGCCAAATGCGGATAAGCAGTTTGAAATGCAGCAGTTTATTGAGGGTAAAAGCCAGATTATGGTGGCCACAACGGTAATCGAGGTGGGCGTAAATGTGCCCAATGCCTCGGTAATGGTGATTGAAAATGCAGAACGGTTTGGGCTATCGCAACTTCACCAGCTTCGGGGTAGGGTTGGGCGTGGCGCAGAACAGTCATTCTGTATCTTAATGAGCAGCAATAAACTAAGTAAAGAGGGTAAAATCCGCTTGGAAACGATGGTGAGGACCAATAATGGTTTCGAAATCTCCGAAATCGACCTGCAGCTGCGCGGCCCTGGCGATATTACCGGAACACAACAGAGTGGTGTGCTCGATTTAAAACTGGCTGACCTGGCAAAAGATCAGGTTATCTTATCCGAAGCGAGAAATACAGTGATTGCACTTTTTGAAGATGACCCGCAGTTAACTAAACCTGAAAACGAAGTGCTAAAAGTTTACCTGCAAAAATTAGAAAGAGGTATCTCCTTTGACAAAATAAGTTAGCGAAACGAGCTAACTAAATTTTCTTCTTTTATTTTCAACTCCTTTTCTCTATAATTTACAAGAATACTTAAGCATGTATTACTTATGCTACTTTGCGTAGTTTTGTAAGATTGTTTTTACCAATACACCCCTTATAATTATTGATTTACCCCACACCTAAAGCCATAATTATTTTTATCTTGCGGCTAACCAAATATAAACTGTCAAACAGACAAGTCCAACCTATGGATAAGCCAAATACAGTTGTCTTTAAAATCTGATTGTGCTTTAATAAGTAAAATTAAGCAGTTTTTAATGTGGTTAATGATAGTTTTTACTGTGATTGATAATTTCGGAAACTCATTAAGGGTTGGGCGTTCCGACAACTCTATTATCTTTCTCAGTGTTGAATAGGATACATTTTATATATCTATAATTAAGTATGTATATGCAATAAATCATTACACTAAATATCTAACCGAAAATTAAAAAACTATGAAAAAAAATCTATTGATGACTTTTGCCAGAGGTAGCATGTTTCTTGTTTGCAGTGGCAGTCTCATTTTTTCGCCGCTTAGCGGCAGATCTGCTGAAGCTGTACCGCACGAAAAAGCTCCACTCGATTTATACAGATTTCCGCTTGTGGATATTATTGTAAAAGGGCAGGTTACCGATGCTAAAGGACCGATTCCCGGGGTAAGTATTAAGCTAAAGGGCGGTGCAGCATCGACGGTGACGGATGGTTCTGGTAAATTTAGCATTAAAGTGCCAGAAGATGCTACGCTGGTATTTACCTATGTAGGTTATGTAGATCAAGAGGTTGCGGTTAAGAACCAGACCAGCATTAATGTCCGTTTGTTAGAAAACAATCAAAATTTATCAGAAGTGGTGGTAGTGGGTTATGGAACCCAAAAGAAAGCCGTTGTATCCGGAGCTGTAGCCTCGGTTAAAGGTACAGAGCTGGCCAAATCATCATCGGTAAACTTAACCAATTCGTTGGCTGGAAGGTTGCCGGGTGTTACCGCACTACAGGGCAGCGGAGAGCCTGGATATGATGGCTCAACCATCCGGATCCGTGGTATAAACTCACTTGGAAACAACAATGCCCTGATTGTAATTGATGGGATTCCTAACCGTGCAGGAGGTATCGAAAGGCTAAACCCGAACGATATTGAAAGTGTATCTGTTTTGAAAGATGCATCTGCTGCGATTTACGGTTCGCAGGCTGCAAATGGGGTAATCCTGATCACGACCAAGTTAGGCAAATCTGGTAAGCCACAATTTTCTTACGATTTTAGTTATGGTTTGCAGCAACCTACGCGGATACCTAAAATGGCCAATTCGACTCAATATGCAGAGATTTTAAACGAGCTGAATATTTTTGGTTCAGATTTAAACCCTAATGAGTGGTCGGCGGCCTGGAATAGCTTTAAAACTACCGGCACCTATTTATCGACAGGAGGGAAAACGATCAATGCGGCATACAAACCAGATGAAATCAGGAAATTTGGTGATGGATCTGATCCGTTGAGGTATCCGAATACCGATTGGTTTAAAACCACCTTTCAAAACTGGTCGCCTCAGCAACGTCATAATGTTCAGATTAATGGAGGTAGCGAAAATGTAAAGTATCTAATGTCGCTTGGTTATCTCGATCAGGATGCTTACTATAAAAACTCTGCAACGGGCTATCAGCAATACGATATGCGCTTTAACCTCGAAGCCAAATTGAGTAAGTACATTACCACAACACTAGGGGTAACCGCCAGGGAAGAAGCCCGTAATTTTCCAACAGTTGGTGCAGGTGATATCTTCAGGTTTTTAATGAGGGGAAGGCCTAATGAAATTGCCATCTGGCCAAATGGAAAGCCTGGAAGAGATATCGAATTTGGTTATAACCCCGTAGTTTCTACTACCGATTTAACCGGTTACAATAAAGACGTTCGCGATTATTTCCAAACCACTGGTAAAGTAGAAATTAAAATCCCTGGTGTAGATGGCTTAAAGGTAACCGGAACTGCGGCAATTGATAAATACTCAGGCAGACAGAAGAACTGGCAATTACCCTGGACACTTTACGATTGGGATAAAAAAACATTTGAAGCCGATGGTGTAACCCCTGTACTTGCGGGTACGGTACGCTCGCAATATACCGACCCACGGTTAAGGGAAACTGCAGGTGGGCAGCTGGCCATCAACTTAACAGGAATGGTGAACTATGATAAAAAGATTAAGGACCACACCATTGGCTTAATGGCCGGAGTAACACGCGAAACGGTTGACAACGATGGTTTTACTGCTTTTAGGAGATACTATATATCATCTTCGGTGCAGGAATTACTGGCTGGTGATGAGCGCGAACAATCTTTAGGGAACCCTGGCGAACCAAATAATCTGTTCAAAAGAGCCAGATTAAGTTATTTTGGAAGAGCAGGTTATAATTACAAAGAAAAATACCTTGCAGAGTTTTTATGGAGGGTAGATGGATCGTACATCTTCCCTACCGACAGGCGTTTTGGTTTCTTCCCTGGTGTATCGGTGGGATGGCGTTTATCTGAAGAGCCATTTTTTAAAGACAATGTTAAATTCGTCAACAATTTAAAATTAAGGGCTTCGTATGGCCAGATGGGTGCTGAAGCCTACTTTGGCGATCAATTACAAGAATATCAATACCTCAGTTTAATGAATTTTGGCACCTATATCTTTAACGATCTGGTAACCAAAACCCTGCAGGAAGGTAAGGTACCTAACTTCGATTTCGGCTGGGAAGTAGCAAACAACACCAATATTGGTTTAGATGCATCGTTCTTGAACAATAAACTTTCGCTTGAATTCGATTATTTTTATAACAAGCGTACCAACATCTTAATTAGCAGGGGCAGTTCTGTGCCTGAAAGCTCGGGCATCACCGACCGTTTACCGCCTGTTAACCTGGGGAAAGTAAATAATAAAGGTTTTGAGTTTAAACTAAGCTATAACGATCAGGTTGGCGATTTAAATTTTGGGGTAAGTGTAAATGGTGGCTATGCCAAAAATAAAATCATTTTTTGGGATGAAACCCCGGGTGCCCCTGAGTGGCAACGTTCTACCGGAAGGGTAACCAGTTCGTGGCTCGTGTACGATTATGACGGCGTTTTTAAAGATCAGGCAGAAATCAGTGCCAATAAACTTAATTATGGCGCGCTTACCAATAACCTTCGCCCGGGCGACATGAAGTTTAAAGACATCAACGGCGACGGTAAAATTAATGCGGATGATAAAATCCGTTTGGATAAAAACGGCACACCAACTTTTACAGGGGGTGTAAATTTTAACGTTCAGTATAAAGGATTCGATTTATCGGTACTGATCCAGGGGGCAACCGGCGGAATGCAGATTGTGGGCTTAACCGAATCGGGCGACATTGGTAACTTTTTAGAATACTCGTACCTCAACCGCTGGAGCATTGATAACCCAAGTTCGGTTGATCCACGTTTATCAAACAGGGGTGCCACTTATTACACCGATAGCAATAATGCTTTAAATAATACCTATTGGTTACGCAGCAATAATTATATCAGGCTAAAAAATGTTGAATTAGGCTATACGTTGCCAACAACATTGGTAGAAAAAGTTGGCCTTAACTCGGTAAGGGTGTATGCAAATGGATTAAACCTGGCCACGCTCGATAAAATTAAGATATGGGATCCCGAATCAAACAATACGAGCGGGCAATATTACCCACAGGCAAGGGTAATCAACATGGGTATTAAAGCCACCTTTTAATCATGTATAGCTGTTTATCAATTACAACAAAGAATATGAAAGCAATAATTCAAAATAGAAATTTATATCTGTTGGTGCTCATCACCTTTTTTGCATCTGCATGTAAAAAAGACTTTCTGAATGTAGACTCACCAGGGCAGGTACCGGCCGAATCGGTATGGAAAGATCCGGCAACGGCACAGGCATTTGTGAACGATATTTATAACGGACTGGGGAACGGTGGTTTTTCTGAGCAGATGTTGGCATCTGTTTCTGACGAAGCCTTGTTTACACACCCAACACGCGGAATCGACCTGGTTAACAATGCAACCATTAATCCTTCTACACTTGGCTGGGTAGACGATACCTGGGCGTACAAACAGATGTATACCCGGATCAGGGCCTGCAACATTACTGCAGAGCAGCTAACCAGAGCAGATAATGTACTTAGCAAGGATTTAAAAGATCAATTACTTGGCGAAGCCTACTTTTTAAGGGCCTATTATTATCAGCAGTTATTGCGCTATTATGGGGCAGTACCCATCATTACAAAAACATATGTGCTCGATGATAATTATAATGTAAAGCGGAATACTTACGAAGAGTGTGTAAACTTTATCTTAAAAGATTGCGATGAAGCCAATAGGTTGCTTACTGGCAAAATACTCGATAAGGGGCGTACCACTGCGCTAGCAGCACTGGCATTAAAATCAAGAGTGCTGATTTACGCCGCAAGCAATTTGCATGATCGGGCAAAGCTTACTGATAAGATTAAAAATATTGAAGCTAAGCAATTGGATTTCTTAAGTTATGCTAGCGGAAACCAGGCCGATCGTTACCGCTTGGCGCAAACAGCTGCAGAAGCCGTGATGAAAATGGGTACAGGTTATAAATTAGATCTCACCGCCCCGGTTTCTGTTGCCAACGGGCAGTTAAATTATAAAAGCATTGCCATGGGCGGAGCAAGTAAAGCGCCGGGTATAGATGCTACTGCGGCATCAGAACTTATTTTTGCCCGTTATTTTATCATTCAGAGCAACATTAAACATGCACAGCAAAATGGCCCAAATGGGTATCATAACTGGGCAGGTAATACACCAATCGGTTTATTGGTTGATGATTATGAAATGAAAGACGGTACTAAGTTTAGCTGGGCAAATGCCGCACAAAAGGCTAATCCTTATCAAGACCGCGACCCACGTTTTTATGCTACCGTTTTATACGATGGAGCAGGTTGGAAACCCCGCGATAAAGCATCTGGTAATGTTGATCCGGCAAGTCAGATCCAAACGGGAGTTTATGATCTGATCGATAATGGAAACAGGATTGATTTTAAAGGTTTAGATACCCGGGCAAGCTCAATCGAAAACTGGAACGGCAGCTGGACAGGCTATTATTACCACAAGTTTATCGATCCGGATCCAACGATTATAGATGCATCTATGTCGCAGAATGTGCCATGGCCTTTCTTTAGGTATACCGAAGCGGTATTTAATTACATTGAAGCCAGTATTGAGCTTGGTGATTTAAGTAAAGCAACTGAGTGGTTAAATAAAATCCGTTTCAGGGCAGGTATGCCAGCAGTTACTGCAACAGATCAGGCTGGGCTTAGGGAGGTTTACCGCCACGAGCGCCGTATCGAAATGGCTTACGAAGAACAGCGCTATCATGATACCCGGAGGTGGCTAATTGCAGGCGAAACATTGGGGCGCAAAACCACCTACATTAAGGTTACCGGTAAATTTAAACCAGGCAAAACTATGTCGGCCCCTTACCATTACGACAATACGGTTTACGATTACACCTATAGCCCGGTGGAGGAAAATGCGCAGGAGAACAGAAGCTGGAATGATAAGCTTTATTTCAGGCCCTTTAGCCGCGATGAAGTGAACAAAAACAATTTGCTTGATCAAAACCCTGGCTATTGAGCGCCATGAACGAATAGCGAGAGCCATTCGGTGCTGTTTGAATGATGATGGTAGGCCCATCGGTATCGGCTTACAGGAGCCGGTACCAAACCG
>Ga0308165_1006654_pt1 | contig 10063 bp, 8 predicted proteins | sample PhyWR2_FD_201032 | JGI IMG/M metagenome (GOLD analysis project Ga0308165, IMG submission 201032) | Phyllosphere microbial communities from UC Gill Tract Community Farm, Albany, California, United States - DLSLW.R2 | ecosystem: Host-associated > Plants > Phyllosphere > Unclassified | place: USA... | reverse complement strand
TTGCCGCTGTGCTGCAGCTGCATGGCGATCTTGGCGCCGTGCTGATGCGCGCGCCTTGCCACCTCGGCCAGACCGGGGATGAAGTCGTCGCGCGAGACGCCGACCTGGAAGGGCTCGCCGGTGCCGTGCGGATAGGCCACCGAGCACACGCCCATGGTCAAGAGGCCCGCGCCGCCCTTGGCCCGTGCCTCGTAGTAGGCCTGGATGCGCTCGCCGCAGGTGCCGTCGGACTCGGCGAAGTTCGAGCCCATGGGCGACATGACGATGCGGTTGCGAATCTCCAGCGTGCCGATGCGGCCAGGCTGGAGCAAGGGGGAAAAAGGATTGCTCATGGTTGTCGTGGTGCCTTGCAGTAGAACTGCACCCATTGTGAAAGCGCCAGGGCCGGCAACATCGTCCGTTCGGACGCTGCCCGGCGCCGGGCAATGCGCCACAGTACGCAGGATTCCATCACCACAGAAATTCTTGTCCCATGAAAATCCTAGTCCCCGTGAAGCGCGTCGTCGACTACAACGTGAAGGTGCGCGTCAAGAGCGATGGCTCGGGCGTTGACATTGCCAACGTCAAGATGAGCATGAACCCCTTTGACGAGATCGCCGTCGAGGAGGCGGTGCGCCTCAAAGAAAAGGGCGCGGCGAGCGAAGTCATTGCCGTCTCCTGCGGCGCCCTGCAGTGCCAGGAGACCTTGCGCACGGCCATGGCCATCGGCGCGGACCGCGCCATCCTGGTCGAAACAAGCGAAGAGCTCCAGCCGCTGGCCGTGGCCAAGCTGTTGAAGGCCCTGGTCGACAAAGAAGCGCCCCAGCTCGTCATCCTGGGCAAGCAGGCCATTGACGATGACTGCAACCAGACCGGGCAGATGCTCGCCGCCCTGCTGGGCTGGGGCCAGGCGACGTTTGCCTCCAAGGTCGAAGTCAGCGAGGGCAAGGCCGTTGTGACCCGCGAAGTCGATGGCGGCCTGGAGACGCTGTCCCTCACGCTGCCGGCGATCGTCACGACCGACCTGCGCCTGAACGAGCCGCGCTACGTGACGCTGCCCAACATCATGAAGGCCAAGAAAAAGCCGCTGGACAATGTCAAGCCGGCCGAGCTGGGCGTCGATGTCGCCCCGCGCATCAAGACCCTGAAGGTCAGCGAGCCGCCCAAGCGCAGCGCGGGCATCAAAGTGCCCGACGTCGCCACGCTGGTGGCCAAGCTGCGCGGCGAAGCCAAAGTCATCTAAATAAAACGGAGCCCAAAACCCATGACCTCCTTAGTCATTGCCGAACACGACAACGCCAGCATCCGCCCGGCCACCCTCAACACCGTGACCGCCGCGGCCCAGTGCGGGGGCGACGTGCATGTGCTCGTGGCTGGACACAACGCCCAGGCGGCTGCCCAAGCCGCCTCGAAAATCACCGGCGTGGCCAAAGTCATCCACGTCGAGGGCGAGCACCTGGCCCACGGCCTGGCCGAGAACATGGCCGCGCAAGTGATCGCGCTTGCCAGCGCCTACAGCCACATCCTCTTTCCGGCCACCGCCTCTGGCAAAAACATCGCCCCGCGCGTGGCCGCGCTGCTCGACGTGGGCCAGGTCTCGGACATCACCAAGGTGGACAGCCCCGACACGTTCGAGCGGCCCATCTACGCGGGCAACGCCATCGCCATCGTGCAGAGCCTGGACGCGGTCAAGGTCATCACGGTGCGCACCACCGGCTTTGACGCAGCGGCCAGCGAAGGCGGCTCGGCTGCCCTTGAGACGCAAAGCGCCCTGGCCGACAGCGGCAAGAGCGCTTTCCTGGGCGCAGAGATCGCCAAGAGCGACCGCCCCGAGCTCACCGCGGCCAAGGTCATCGTCTCCGGCGGGCGGGCGCTGGGCTCCTCCGAGAAGTTCCACGAGGTGCTCGAGCCCCTGGCCGACAAGCTCGGCGCCGCGCTGGGCGCCAGCCGCGCCGCAGTGGACGCCGGCTACGCACCGAACGACTGGCAGGTGGGCCAGACGGGCAAGATCGTGGCGCCCCAGCTTTACGTGGCTGTGGGCATTTCCGGCGCCATCCAGCACCTGGCCGGCATGAAGGACGCCAAGGTGATCGTGGCCATCAACAAGGACGCCGAAGCACCCATCTTTGGCGTGGCCGACTACGGGCTCGAAGCGGACCTCTTCACGGCCGTGCCCGAGCTGATCGCGGCGCTGTAAAAAATTTGCCGAGAAAAATACAAAAGGAGACAAGCATGAAACTGACTGCAAAAACCCTGGCCCTGCTCATGGGCATCGCAGGCTTGGGCACAACCACTGTGTACGCACAACAGGACAAGGTGCGCATTGGCTTTCTGACCGACATGTCCAGTGTCTATGGCGACCTGGATGGCAAGAACGGCGCCATGGCCATCCAGATGGCGATTGACGATTTTGGCGGCAAGGTCAACGGCGCGCCTGTCGAGTTGGTGAGCGCGGATCACCAGAACAAGGCCGACATTGCCGCAGCAAAAGCCCGGGAATGGATCGACACCCAGAACATCAGCCTGCTGGTGGGCGGAACCAACTCAGGCGCTGCTCTGGCGATGGCCAAGCTCGCGCAGGAAAAAAAGCGGGTGTTCATCGGCAACGGTCCGGGCACTTCGTCACTGACCAACGAGCAGTGCTCGCCCTACACCATCCACTACGCCTGGGACACCGCCGCCTCGGCCAAGGGAACCGCCGGGGCCCTGGTGAAGCAGGGCTTCAAGAACTGGTATTTCCTGAGCGCCGACTACGCGTTTGGCCAGGCGCTGGAGCGCGATGCGAGCAACGTGGTCAAGGCCGGTGGCGGCCAGGTGGTGGGTTCGGTCAAGCACCCGATCAACGCATCGGACTTTTCTTCCTTCCTGCTGCAGGCGCAGAGTTCGAAAGCTCAAATTTTGGGCATCGCCAACGGCGGCGGCGACATGATGAATGCGCTCAAGGCGGCCAAGGAGTTCGGCATCGGCAAATCCATGAAGGTCGCCAGTCTGTTGCTGTTCATCACCGATGTCCACAGCATGGGCTTGGACAAGGCCGAGGGCCTGCTGTTCACCACCAGCTGGGACTGGAACCTGAACGAGGAGACACGCAAGTTCGGACGGCGCTTTTTCGACAAAGCCAAGCGCATGCCCACCGATGTCCAGGCGGCCAACTACTCCTCCACCATGAACTACCTGAAGGCTGTGCAAGCCATCAAAACCACTGACGCGGACAAGATCATGGCCTACTTCAAGAGCACCCCGCTGAAGGATTTTTACGCCCAGGGCTATGTGCGCGCCGACGGCCGGTACGTTCACGACATGTACCTGATGCAGGTGAAGTCTCCAGGGGAGTCCAAGGCGCCTTGGGACTACCTGAAAGTGGTGGCCACGCTGCCGGGCGAAGAGGTCTTCACGACCAAGGCCGAGAGCAAGTGCGCGCTCTGGAAATAAGCCGCCAGCTTATACATCTCTTGACCCAAAAGCAATTTTTCAAGCATCAAAAAGGGCTTTTGCGCAGGCCCCTCCTGCACAGTCAGCTATTGATTCAATAGCAAGAAATAGCGCCCACCCTGCCTGATTTTTTTCAAAGGCAAGGCGGTTTCGCCCTGAAATGATGCGTCTGGCAAACCACAAGCCCCGTCCTGAAAGCAAGCCAGCCCATGATCGACAAAAAGTACATCGGCACGAAGCTGACGCCCTTCAGCATTGTGGTTGAAAAGCAGCAGCTTCAGTCATTCGCCAGAGCGACCGGCCAGAGCGACCCGGTTTACCTGGATGAAAATGCCGCGCGCGCTGCAGGCCATCGGTCCTTGCCCGTGCCCCCGACGTATCTGTTCTGCCTGGAGATGGGCTCGCCCAACCCGCAGGAAATCTATGAACTGCTGGGCATTGACTACGCCCGGGTGCTGCACGGCGAGCAGCATTTCGTGTACCACCACCCGGTGTTTGCCGGCGCCGCCCTTTCATTTGCACCCGTCATCGCCGACCTCTATGCCAAGAAGGACGGCGCCCTGGAGTTTGTGGTCTGGAAAACCCGTGTGGAGGCTGAAGAGGGCCTCCATGTGGCTGACCTGAAAACAGTCATGGTGGTCCGCCATGAACAGGCAGCGAGGCCGTCATGAAGATCCGCCGTTTTGACGAGCTTCAGGTCGGCGATGCCTTGCCCGAGTTGGTTACACCGCCGGTGACGCGCCACACGCTCGGCCTCTACGCCGGCGCTTCGGGCGACTACAACCCGATGCACATCGACAGCGATTTCGCCCGCCAGGCGGGCATGCAGGACGTTTTTGCCCACGGCATGCTGTCCATGGCCTACCTGGGACGCGTTTTGACCGACTGGTTCGAGCCGTCGGCCATTCGCAGCTACAGCGTTCGATTCCTGGCCATCACGCACGTCGGCGACCAAGTCTGCTGCCATGCCACGGTGGCCGAGAAGTTCCTGGACCAGGGCGAGCAACGGATTTTGCTGCATCTCACGGCCGGCAATCAAGCTGGCGACATCAAGCTGACCGGCCAGGCCGCCATCGCACTTGCCTGAGTCCCATCGTTCACGAGCCGAACCCATCCTTTAGCACCCACTGAAAGCCCGCATTCATGCAAGCAAACACCCTACCCAAAGGCCATGGCCAAGTCTTGTGGACACCCGGCCCGGATCAGTTGGAGAACAGCCGACTGGTGAAATACCAGCAATGGCTGGCGACTGAAAAAGGCGTGAAGACCCGGGATTACGACGAACTCTGGCGCTGGTCGATTGAGGACGTGCCAGGTTTCTGGCAGACCATCTGGGACTTTTTTGAAGTCCAGGCCGACGGCGCGCGCGAGCCGGCCATGGTGGGCGAGCAGATGCCCGGCATCGAATGGTTCCCGAAGGCGCGCCTGAACTTTGCGGAGCATGTCTTTCGTAATGCCACCGCCGCGCATCCGGTGATGCTGGCCCACGCCGAAGGCGCCCCGCTTCGGGAAATTTCCTGGGACGAGCTGGAGCGCACCACCGCAGCGTTGGCGGCCACGCTGCGCCGCTGGGGCGTGCAGCCCGGTGACCGCGTGGCCAGCTTCATGCCCAACCTGCCGGAAACCGTGACCGCCTTCCTGGCCTGCGCCAGCATCGGCGCCATTTGGTCGAGCTGCGCCCCCGACATGGGCGCGAGCGTGGTGCTGGACCGCCTGCGCCAGATCGAGCCCAAGGTGCTGTTCGCCACCGACAGCTACAGCTACAGCTACAACGGCAAGCACCACGACCGCGCCGGGGTGGTCAACGAACTGCTGGCCTCGCTGCCCAGCGTGCAGCACGTGGTGCAGGTGTCGGGGCCGCTGGACGCAAGCCGTCCCTTGCCTTGGCGCAACCGCCATGCCTGGCAGGACTGCGTTTCGCAAAGCGCCGCGCCGCGCTACGAACGGCTACCTTTCAGCCATCCGCTGTGGATCGTGTATTCCTCGGGCACCACCGGGCTGCCCAAGGCCATCGTGCACAGCCAGGGCGGCATCGTGCTGACGAACCTGAAATCCATGGCGCTGCAAAACGATCTGCGGCCGGGCGACCGCCTGATGTTTCTGGGCAGCACCGGCTGGGCGGTGTGGAACCTGCAGGTCGGCTCGCTGCTCTCGGGCGCCTCGATCGTGCTCTACGACGGCAACCCCGCCTGGCCCACGGGCGACGCCTTGTGGCGCTTCATGGACGAGCATGGTGTGACGCAGCTGGGCTGCGGCGCGGCCTACCTCATCAACTGCATGAAGGACGGCGTGCGGCCCGTGGACTTTGCCAAGCTGGCCAAACTCCGCACCATCCTCTCCACCGGTTCGCCGCTGTCGATGGACGCCTACCAATGGGTCTACAACGCGGTCAAGCCCGATGCCTGGCTGGCCTCGATTAGTGGCGGGACCGACATTGCCGCCTGCTTCGTGGCCTGCGCGCCGACGTTGCCGGTGCATGCCGGCGAGATCCAGTGCCGCGAACTCGGCGTGGCCGCCTACGCCTACAACGATGCGGGCGAGCCGGTGGTGGGCGAGGTGGGCGAACTCGTGATCACCCAGCCCATGCCCTCAATGCCGCTTTACTTCTGGAACGACGCGGGCAACAAGCGCTACCTGGAAAGCTATTTTGAAACCTACCCCGGCGTGTGGCGCCAGGGCGACTGGATACGCTTCACGGAGCACGGCAGCGCCATCATCTATGGACGCTCGGACAGCACGATCAACCGTTTCGGCATCCGCATGGGAACGGCTGAAATTTACCGTGTGGTTGAAGAAATGCCCGAGGTGCGCGACAGCTTGGTCATCGACCTGGAGTTCCTGGGTCGGCCCTCGTTCATGCTGCTGTTCGTGGTGCTGCAAGCCGGCGCGGTACTCGACGAGGCCCTGCAAGAGCGCATCAAGCAGCAGATACGCTCGAAGGCCTCGGCGCGCCACGTTCCCAATGAGGTGGTGCAGGTGGCTGAAATCCCCCGCACGCTGAGCGGAAAAAAGATGGAAGTGCCCATCCGCAAACTGCTGCTGGGCACCTCGCCTGAAAAGGCGGCCAGCCCAGATTCGATGCAGAACCCGGGCAGCCTGGATTTTTTTGTCCAGTATGCGAAGTCCCTCCAGGACCGCCTTCCCGCGTGAAGCATGCATGAGGTCCCAGGCGCCTGGCCCTTGCGCCCTTCTTTTTGACTTTCTTCAGGAGATTTCGACGTGAAAGCCGTATTTATCACAGGACATGGCGGCAACGAAGTCGTCAGCATCGCGATGCGGCCCAAACCGGTGCGTCAACCCGGCCAGGTGCTGATTCGCATGCGGGCGGCCACCCTGAACCAGGTCGATCTCTACATGCGCAACAGCGGCGCGGGCATCACCCACCAGCTGCCGCAGATCATGGGCCTGGACGGCGCGGGCATTGTGGAAGAAGTCGATGCGCATGAGCGCGTGCTCGCGCCCGGCCAGTCCGTGGTGCTGCATCCGGCCGTGGGCTGCGGGCGTTGCGAGTTCTGCCAGCGCGGCGAGGTCGTCCTGTGCACCGGCATCCAGTACCTGGGCGAGCACCGGGACGGCACGCTGGCCGAATATGTCAGCGTGCCAGCGCAGAACGTCTTCCCTATGCCTTTCGGACTGAGTTTTGCCGAGGCGGCCGCGCTGGGCGTGAACCACCTGACCGCCTGGCGCATGCTGTTCACCAAGGCACAGCTCAAGCCCTGGGAAACCGTGCTTATCTTTGGTGTTGGCGGCGGCGTGTCGCTGGCGGCGCTGCAACTGGCCAAGCTGGCGGGCGCCAAGGCCATCGTCACCTCGCGCGACGATGCCAAGCTTGAGCGCGCCTTGACCATGGGGGCCGATCACGCGATCAATGGCCGGGCGCAAGACGTTGCGAAAGAGGTCATGGCCCTCACGGACGGCCGGGGCGTGGACGTGGTGTTCGAAAACGTCGGCGAATCCGTGTGGTCATCGGCCATGAAGTCGCTGGTGCGCGGCGGTCGGCTGGTCACCTGCGGCGCCACCAGCGGCGACCAGCCGCCGGCGGACATCCGGCGCATCTTCATCCGCCAGCTCCAGATCTTCGGCTCGACGCTGGGCAACTTCGACGAGTTCCGCGATCTGCTCAGCCTGGTCGCGCGCACCGTCCTGCGCCCCGTCATCGACAGCGAATTCCCGCTCGACCAGACGCATGCGGCACTGAGCCGCCTGGAGGCTGGCGAACAGTTCGGCAAGATCGCCATCCGCATCGGCGAAGCTTGAAATTCCCATGAAAGAACACACCATGTCCACCGTACGCACCGAACAGATCGGCGATGTCTTGCTGATCGAGATCAACAACCCGCCCATCAATGCCGGATCACTGACGGTACGCCAAGGCTTGAGCGCGGCGATACAGCAGCTGCAGGCGCAGCCTGAGCTGCGCGCCGGCGTCATCATTGGCGGCGGCACCACCTTTGTCGCCGGGTCGGACCTGCGCGAATTCGGCCAGCCGCTGCAGAAGCCGCAGATGCCGAGCGTCATCGCCCAAATTGAAGACTGCAGCAAACCGATTGTTGCCGCGCTGCACGGCGCGGCGCTGGGCGGCGGCCTGGAACTGGCGCTGGCCTGCGATGCCCGCATTGCGCTGGCCGGCACAATGCTGGGCCTGCCCGAAGTCACGCTGGGCATCATTCCCGGCGCCGGCGGCACCCAGCGCCTGCCGCGCCGGGTCGGCGTGCCCCGCGCCATCCAGATGGTCTGCAGCGGCGAACGCATCAAGGCCGACAAGGCGCTGGAACTGCGGCTGGTCGATGAGGTCGTCGCCGGCGACCTGCAGACCCATGCGGTGGCGCTGGCAAAGAAGCTGGCTGGCCGCAAGTGCCGTATTCGCGATGAACAGGTCGCGCCTGAAGACGACGGGGCCATCGAGCAGGCAGTTCAAGCCGCTTTGCGTGCCGGCAAGCGCCGGCCGGCCGTGCTGGCCGTGCTGGCCGCCATCGAAGCCGTGAAAAACGCCGCCCGTCTGCCCATGGACGAAGGCCTGGCGCAGGAGCGGGCCGTGTTCCAGCAGCTGCGCGTCTCGCCCGAAGCGTATGCGCTGCGCCACCAGTTCTTTGCCGAGCGCGAGGCGGCCAAGCTGCCAGAAGCGCTGCAGGCCGCCCCCCGCCCGGTGCAGACCGTGGCCGTAATTGGCGCGGGCACCATGGGGTCTAGCATTGCCATTTGCGCGCTGGACGCCGGGCTGGATGTGATCCTGCTGGAGCAGGACGATGCGGCTCTGCAACGCGGCGCTCAGCGCGTGGCTGCGCATTACCAAAGCCGCGTGGCCGCCGGCAAAGCCAGGCCTGACGTGGCCGCCGCCAGCCAGGTGCGCCTGAGCCCCACCACCGACTGGGCTCAACTGGCCAGGGCCGATCTGGTGATCGAGGCGGTGTTTGAGGACATGGCCGTCAAGCAGGACGTCTTCAGGAACATCGATGCCCATGCGCGGCCGGGTGCGGTGCTGGCCACCAACACCTCCTACCTGGATGTCGATGCGATTGCCAGCCTGACGGCCCGGCCGCAGGACGTGCTGGGCCTGCATTTCTTTAGCCCGGCCAACGTCATGAAGCTGCTCGAGGTGGTGCGAGGCCGGCAGACGGCGGCCGATGTGATTGCTACCGGCATGGCCCTGGGCAAGAAGCTTAAAAAACTGCCGGTGCTGTGCAGCAATGCCTTTGGCTTCATCGGCAACCGCATCTACAACGCCTACCGCAAGCAGTGCGAATTCATGCTCGAAGACGGCGCCTGGCCCGAGGACGTGGACGGCGCGCTGACCGGCTTTGGCTTTGCCATGGGCCCGTTTGCCGTGGCCGACCTGTCCGGCCTGGACATCGCCTGGCGCATGCGCCAGGCGCAGGCCGCCTCGCGCGATCCGCGCGAGCGCTACGTCGCCATTCTTGACCAGTTGTGCGAGCAGGGACGGCTGGGCCGCAAGACCGGCGCCGGCTACTACAGCTATCCCGAAGGCAAACAGGTCAAGACAACCGACCCAGTGGTGCGCAGCGTCATCGAACAGGCATCAGCCCAGCGCGGCATCACACGCCGCCCGCTTTCGGTCACGGAAATCCAGCGCCGCGCCCTGCTGGCCATGGCCAACGAAGCAGCGCTGCTGCTGGGAGAAGGCGTGGCGGCTCGTCCTGGTGACATCGACGTGGTGCTGGTGCAGGGCTACGGTTTCCCGCGCTGGGAAGGCGGCCCGGTGTTCTGGGCCCGCCAGCAGGACCTGGCGCAGCTGACGCAGGACCTGCGGAGCTTGGCCCATGAATCGGGCCACGGCTTTGTGCTGGCCGAGTTGTCTGCCCTGTTAACCCCCTGAACTTTTACAAGCCTGATGAGCATGACTCTCCAAGCCTTCATCTGCGACGCTATCCGCAGGCCCTGCGCCGCAGCCGTCATTGCCGGCGGTACGCCGGGCCATTATTGCCATGCCCGTGATTTGCGTTCAGTGCTCTGACTGCAGCACCACGATAGCCCTGCGTCGGCATGAATGACATGGCAAAGTAGTCCTAGGGAAAGTCTGCATAACTCGCGCGTTTTTGTGAATGCTGCAAGTCCAGCCTGAGAAAATACAGACCATGAAACAAGTCGCCTTGGACCTCAATCTCAGCCTGAAGAAAACCCGCAAGCGCGAGTT
>Ga0308165_1006653_pt1 | contig 10065 bp, 11 predicted proteins | sample PhyWR2_FD_201032 | JGI IMG/M metagenome (GOLD analysis project Ga0308165, IMG submission 201032) | Phyllosphere microbial communities from UC Gill Tract Community Farm, Albany, California, United States - DLSLW.R2 | ecosystem: Host-associated > Plants > Phyllosphere > Unclassified | place: USA... | reverse complement strand
TGTTCGAGCGCTTGATCATGCCATGGCGCTTGCCTGCAGCCGCAGCTACAACTTTGCCAGTGCCTGTAATTTTGAACCGCTTTTTAGCAGCCGATTTGGTCTTCATCTTGGGCATTTTGCTACTCCTATTTTGCATTCCCCGTCGTGCCTTCGGCACTCCACGCCTCTTGTTTTTAAAGGCGCGTGTGCTTGCGACAGACAAAGAACCTTGTTTTTACTTCCAGACCGACCAAGTCTGAAAAGCATACGAAACCGCCACGGCATGCCCTGCCGGGCGGTTCGAACGCGGCCTTGTACGCTTAAAGGCCAGAAAACGCAATGCCTGAATCGGCATTCAAACTCAATAAAGTCGCAGCAAAACCGGCAATACGTCTATGTTTTGTAGATATTCGATGAATTCAAAGAACGGATAGGCCACGAAAAACACCAGACCATCGGCAAATGTTCGATACAGCCGATCCGGCTTGACCCTCAATTCGTCATCATCGCGAAACAATGAGAATCGCGGAAAGAAACGCGGGACACGCGCGCAATAATCTTCATAAGGCTTGCCGAAATTCGCCTTGAGAAACTTCTCTTCCGTGCGAATGACAGCCGCAAAAGCCAGATAACACAGCACGCCAAAAGCAAGCGCTATGATGATGCTCCCCGTTTGTGCGCCGATACCGATCGCACCGATACTGCTGAACACATAAAGCGGGTTACGGGTCATCGAATAAGGGCCGGTCTGCACGATCTCGGCACTTTTGCGGCCACCAATATAAAGCGTGCACCACATACGACCCAGAATCGCCGCGACGATCAGGCTGATGCCGAAAGCCTCGATATATTCATGCAGATACCCGTCAGATTGCGAGCCCACGAACAATAGCGCCACAACAAGAAGCCCAATCACAATGGCAATCGCAAGACGGCGTCGTTGCTGATATTTGCCCAATTCGCTCAGTGTTTTCATGATGATCTCTGAAAGAGGAACGCTCTGTCTGTCTATTTTGACGCGCATCTTGTTCCAAAAACCGCTTCGCACTTTTTGGGATGCGCTCAGACAAAGAAAAAGCCGCCCAAAGGCGGCTTTTCAAAGGCGGCAAATCGATTATCAGCGCGGAGCAAGAACCATCATCATCTGACGGCCTTCAAGCTTTGGCTCTGCTTCCACCTTTGCGATTTCAGCAGTGTCTTCCTTAACGCGGATAAGAAGCTTCATACCGAGCTCCTGATGCGCCATTTCACGACCACGGAAACGCAGGGTGAACTTCACCTTGTCGCCATCTTCAAAGAAGCGCAGTGCAGCTTTCATCTTCACGTCATAATCATGCGTGTCGATGTTCGGTCGCATCTTGATTTCTTTGATTTCAACCGTTTTCTGCTTTTTGCGTGTTTCGGAGGCTTTTTTCTGATTCTGATACTTCAGCTTGCCGAGATCCACGATTTTGCAGACAGGCGGTTCAGCGTTTGGCACGATCTCAACAAGATCAAGGCCTGCTTCTTCTGCCATCGCAATGGCGTCCTGCGTCGGGATGCTGCCGTGGTTATGGCCTTCGGCATCGATGAGCTGAACCCGGGGAACCCGGATATCACGGTTGGAGCGCGGTCCGTCTTTCTGGACCGGCGTCGCTCTGAACGGTCGGCGAATGGTCGTTATCTCCTAATTATTAACGTCATAGGCGGCTTAATTTCGTGGGCCCTAAAAGCCATTCCCCCATCAAACCCCTGTTTAACGCGGAAATGTGGCCAAGCGAGCGGTAAAGTCAATAGCATCTTTGACTGGGGAAATCACCCCCGACAAATAAAGAAGTATTTCGGGAGCGTTAAGCGACATATCGGTCACATTTCTTAATATTTCAAGGGCAGGGCCACAGCAGAGGTTTTCTCCAACAGACATAAATGGCAAATGAACCATAGTTAGTAGACTACCTGCCAAATCAGGAGACGAAGATGAGCGAAACGCAGCCGGATTTCATTGATATAGATGGAGCGAAAATTGCGGTTCGCAATCGGTCCGGACATCTCGCGCCCGGCGTCGTCTGGCTTGGCGGCTATCGCTCTGATATGCTTGGCACCAAAGCAGTTGTTCTCGATGAATGGGCTGAAAAAACCGGGCGTTCTGCATTGCGCCTTGATTATTCTGGTCATGGTGAGTCGGGCGGCGACTTTAATGACGGCACGATTTCGCGCTGGCTGAATGAAAGCCTCGCGGTTTTAGCCGAATATGCGCAAGGCCCGCAGATTCTCATCGGATCATCCATGGGTGGCTGGATCGCGCTGCGTATGGCGCAGGAACTTAAGAAGATCGGCAAATCGCCAGCAGGAATTGTTTTGATTGCACCGGCACCAGACTTTACCGCCGAACTGGTTGAACCGACACTCACCGATGCACAAAAGCGTGATCTTGCTGAAATGGGCTATTTTGAAGAGCCTTCGGACTATTCGCCCAATCCCTACATCTACACGCGTGCGCTGATCGAAGATGGCCGCAACAATCGTGTTCTCAAAGGAATCATCGAAACGGGTTGCCCGGTGCATATTCTGCAAGGGATGCAAGATGAGGCGGTGCCTTATCAACATGCGCTTAAACTCGTTGAGCATCTTCCGGTCGATGATGTGACGCTGACGCTGGTGCGCGATGGCGACCACCGCCTTTCGCGCCCGCAGGATCTGAATCTCCTGATCCGCACCGTTTCCGGCTTGGCCGAACGCATATCAATCGGGGCATAATCATGCGCTTTTCCGTTTTTGCATCATCGGCAGTGGCAGCAATCGTTGGCTTTGGCAGCACGCTGGCGCTTATTATTGCGGCCGCGCAGGCGCTCGGCGCAACGCAGGCCGAAACTGCAAGCTGGGTAACGGCTGCCTGCCTCGCCATTGCCGCATCTTCCGCGTGGCTCAGTATCCGTTACAAAATGCCAATTATTGCGGCATGGTCGACGCCTGGGCTGGCGCTGATCGGCGCAAGTGTCGGCTTCACCATGCAAGAAGCCGTGGGTGCCTTCATTGTGACGGCGCTCGCACTGATCCTGACTGGACTTGTCCGTCCGCTTTCCACATTGGTTTCGCGCATTCCGGCATCCGTCGCATCTGGCATGCTGGCGGGTGTGCTGCTTAGTTTCGTAATTGCGGCTGCAAAATCCGTTTCGCTGGATCCCACCTTTGTGCTGCCCCTTGTGATTTTGTTTTTTATCGTGCGGCTGTTTAATCCGTCGTTGGCGGTCATTGCAGTGCTTGTGCTTGGTATGGCCTATGCACTGATGTCCGCGCGTGTACCCGAACTGCCTGCACCGGAAATCTCGACACTCACACTGATCTGGCCGGAATTTCACATCGGCGCAATGATCGGCATCGCTTTGCCGCTTTATATTGTGACGATGGCCTCGCAGAACCTGCCGGGCTTTGCAGTCTTACGCGCCTCAGGCTATGAGCCACCGACGAGTGCCGCTCTGCGCGTGACCGGTTTTTTCTCGCTGCTGACAGCGCCCTTTGGTGCAGGAACCAGCAATCTAGCTGCAATTTCCGCAGCACTTTGCACCAATCCCGATGCGCATCCAGACCCTAAAAAGCGCTGGATGACCGGCCCTGTCTATGCCGCATATTATGTGGTGTTTGCGCTGTTCGGTGCTTCGCTGGTGGCGATCTTTGCAGTCCTGCCCGTCACACTTATCGCACTGGTTGCTGGCCTTGCACTGAGCGGCCCTTTCATCAACGCCATGGCACTTGCGCTGAAAGTTGAAGAAGAGCGGCTTGCGGCCATCGTCACCTTTGCAGTGACTGCGTCCGGCATTGCGTTTTTTGGCATAGGCTCCGCTTTCTGGGCCTTGGTTGCTGGACTTCTAGTGGCAACGCTCGAACATTTACGTAAAAAATTTCCGAGATAATCACATTGCTTAGCTCCCGCTTAGCGAGAATCGGCAAGGGATATTCTTGAAAAGCCGCAATTGGTTCACCACGTCATTTTCAAGCCGCGAGATCAGCAAACGGCCCCGGAACTCACGGAGTAGACCATGACCAATTCTGCATTGATCCGCCCAGCATGGACGCCAGCGACAATTGCGCTGATGGTGCTGGGTTTCATCCTTTTCTGGCCGCTTGGCCTTGCCATGCTGGCCTATATCATCTGGGGCGATCGCCTGGGTGATTTCAAACGCCAGGTAAACGAGAAGACCGACTCAGTCTTCGGCTCCTTCCGCAATTGCGGCAAGAGCGAAAGCTTCAACTTCGGTGGCACCACCGGCAATGCAGCCTTTGACGACTGGCGTCGCGCGGAGCTGGAGCGCTTGGCAGCCGAACGCCGCAAGCTTGAAGAAGCCCGCGCCGAATTCGAAGCCTATGCAACAGAACTGCGCCGCGCACGCGACAAGGAAGAATTCGACCGCTTCATGAATGAGCGTCGTGCAAATGGCAAAACGACGCCTGCCACCCGTACACCAGACAGCGGCAATCAGGTCACTGATATTTAAGCGCTAGCCAACTCATACGGCGCGGATTATCCGCGCCGTTTTTTTTAGATCTCACAAAAATTTCTGGATTTTTTTGCGAATCACTTATCTTTAAGGAATGGGCTTTTCCTTATTCCGTTCCTCAAAGGCCAAAAACTCGGCGATTGTCAGAAGCGAACGCATACATGCGGTCGCGGGACGCGAATTGCCCTTGCGCGTGCTTGAAAACCCACGCGCCAAACGCCTGACCTTACGCATCGAAACAGGCGGCAAGGGACTGCGTGTCACCATTCCACCCGGTCTGCCCGACCGCGACGTTCAAAGTTTTCTGATCCGCCACGAGGGCTGGATCGAAAGCCGCATCGCCAAACTGCCCGATCAGGCGGGATTGCGTGCAGGCTTAAAAATTCCCATTCGCGGTGTTCCGCATCTCATCACCCATCAGCCCGGACGCGGCACAGTGGATTTGCTGGAAGGCAATGTTCTGCTCGTTCATGGCGATCCCGCACATCTTTCGCGGCGTATCGCAGATTACCTCAAGCGTGAGGTCAAACGCGATATTGAACAGCTTGTTGCCCATCATACGGCGACCGTGGGCCGTAAAGCCAAGGCTGTCCGGTTCAAGGATACCAAAAGCCGCTGGGGGTCATGTACCTCTGACGGCGTACTTTCTTTTTCGTGGCGCATCGGCATGGCTCCAGCGCCCGTCATTAATTATCTTGTTGCCCATGAAGTGGCCCATCTTATTGAGATGAACCACGGGCCGAAATTCTGGAAACTCTGCCAAGAGCTTTGCCCCGACACCGAGCGCTGCAAAGCATGGCTCAAGCGCAATGGCAGCGCATTACAGGCTATCGATTTTACATGACATCAGAGATTCAAACTGCTGCACGGGCGCTATGGGATTACCATTGCCTCTCCGATGAACCTGTCGCCGCCGATGTGATTATCGGGCTTGGCAGCTACGACGCCCGCGTCGCAAAGCACGCCGCCGATTTTTATCTGCAAGGCTTTGCCAACTGGCTCATGTTCACAGGGCATAGCGGCAACTGGACCAGAGGGCTTTATAAAGCATCGGAAGCCGAAGCTTTTGCGGAAATCGCGATTGCTGAAGGTGTACCTGAGAGCGCGATCATTATTGAGCCGAAAGCGACCAATATCGGCGAGAACATTCTTTTCGCACGCGAAATCATGGTTGCAGGAACAATCAGCCCAATCTTTGTGACCAAACCGCAGACCCAGCGTCGGGTGCGAGCAACCGTTGACAGGCAATGGCCGGAGGCACGAGCTTTTATTACCGCACCCGCGACGTCTTTTGAAGATCAGCCGACAGCAGGGCATGATTTTGAAAAGCTGGTGCGCGAGATGGTGGGTGATCTGCGTCGCATTCTTGAATACCCGGCACTTGGCTTTCAGATTGCGCAGGCAGTTCCCCTTGAGGTTATGGAAGCGTATGATTATCTCATCGCGCAGGGTTATGAAGGCGATTAGACCCGCTACTGCCCGGAAAAGCTTGAGTAGCGTTGCAATATGTGCGACGGAAACGCCATGGTTTTTGATATAAAAATATGTGGCCTTAAAACGCCGGAAGCAGTCGCCGCTGCGCTTGATGGCGGTGCGACGCATATTGGCTTTATCTTCTTTCCCAAAAGCCCGCGACACTTAACGCCTACCGATGCCGGTCGTCTGCGTGAAGCAGCGCAAGATCGCGCCAATGTGGTTGCAGTCAGCGTTGATGCGGATGATGAGACGCTTGATGAAATCGTGCGTGAATTACAGCCAGACATGCTGCAACTCCACGGCCATGAAACGCCGGAACGGGTTGCTGACGTAAAAGCACGTTACGGCCTGCCGGTGATAAAAGCCTTTGCCATTCGCGAGGCCGAGGATTTTCAGTTGATTGCGCCGTATCAGGGTATTGCCGATCGCTTTCTTTTTGATGCCAAGCCGCCAAAAGGTTCTGACCTTCCGGGCGGCAATGGTGTATCCTTTGACTGGGCATTGCTCGACGCGCTTGACGACAGCGTCGATTACATGCTTTCCGGTGGACTAAATGCGGGCAACATTGCCGAGGCGCTGCACAAGACGCGTGCGCCGGGTATCGATGTATCGTCCGGTCTAGAGCGCGCGCCCGGCGAAAAGGACGTGCGTCTTATCAATGATTTTTTCCAGGCTGTGTCTGATGCCAGACAATAGCCTGCACATGACGGAGTGGCAGCATTGAACAAGCCGGTTGAACCCAATTCCTATAAGACAGGCCCGGATGAAGAAGGCATGTTCGGCATTTTTGGCGGACGCTTTGTCGCCGAAACGCTGATGCCGCTGATCCTTGAATTGCAGGAAGCCTATGAGACAGCAAAGACTGATCCTGAATTTCAGGCTGAGCTTTCTAATCTCTCGACCTATTATGCCGGTCGCCCTTCCAAGCTTTATTATGCTGAAGGCCTGACCAAACATTTGGGCGGCGCGAAGATTTACTTCAAGCGCGAAGACCTGAATCATACCGGCAGCCACAAGATCAACAATTGCCTTGGCCAGATTCTGCTTGCCAAGCGCATGGGCAAAACTCGCATTATTGCTGAAACCGGCGCTGGTCAGCATGGTGTTGCATCCGCCACCGTTGCAGCGCGTTTTGGCCTGCCTTGCGTTGTATACATGGGCGCGACCGATGTTGAACGTCAAAAGCCAAATGTTTTCCGCATGAAGCTTCTGGGTGCTGAAGTGAAGCCTGTCACTGCTGGCAATGGTACGCTCAAAGACGCGATGAACGAAGCGCTGCGCGACTGGGTCACCAATGTTGAAGACACCTATTACCTGATCGGCACCGCCGCCGGTCCTGCGCCTTACCCGGAACTGGTGCGCGATTTCCAGTCGGTGATTGGTGTCGAAGCACGCAAGCAGATTCTTGAACAGGAAGGCCGTCTGCCAGACGTGATCGTGGCTGCCGTCGGTGGTGGATCCAACGCAATTGGCCTGTTCCATCCGTTCTTAGATGATTCATCAGTCAAGATTGTTGGCGTTGAAGCAGGCGGTCGCGGTCTTGATGGCGTTGAGCATTGCGCCTCGATGAGTGCAGGCAGCCCCGGCGTTTTGCATGGCAATCGCACCTATCTGTTGCAGAACGAAGATGGCCAGATTCTCGAAGGCCATTCGGTTTCCGCAGGTCTCGACTATCCGGGCGTTGGCCCTGAGCATTCATGGCTCAGGGATTCAGGTCGCGTTGAATACGTGCCGATTCTCGACGACGAAGCGCTGGAAGCTTTCCAGCTTTGCACCCGCGTTGAAGGCATTATTCCAGCACTTGAATCCGCTCATGCTATTGCACAAGCTGTGAAAATGGCGCCAACCATGAGCAAGGATCAGGTGATGATCGTCAATCTCTCCGGTCGCGGCGATAAGGATGTTCACACGGTCGGGCAGCTGCTCGGCATGGATATGTGAGGACGAAATGAGCCAAGTTGTCGTTGACACAAATGCCTACAGACCGCGCGCCGCATGGTTCGACGGGCTGACGGAGTGTGGGTCGGCGACGATCAAGCTCAATATCATTGAAGCCAATCCTTCAAATCCGCTTGGACAAGCCGCTGTCGGCATCGCCCGCAGGCAGATTGCAGCTGCGGCAGAGAAGCTTGAGCACACGCCGCATCTTGGCGCGGGCTTTGCCATTCTGCATCAGGGTGAAGAAAGCCTGTGGCTGCTTCTGCATTGGTGGCTGGAAGGCGGCATCGCAACCCAGATTCTCTGGCAATCCGAACTGGCCGAACTCGGGGACGAGATCGAATTTGAGCCAGCGCAGCCTCTCCTGATGGCCTGTGTATGGGAGCTGGGAATTATCGACTTTGAACGGCGCGCCTGGATGGAAACGGCCATGTCCGGCCAATCCACCGCCGATTATCTGACGCGCATTTTGCCACGGGGCACGGTATGACCACACGCATCGACACCAAATTTGCATCGCTCAAGTCCGAAGGACGCCCGGCGCTGGTTACCTATTTCATGGGCGGCGACCCGGATTATGAAACCTCGCTCGCTGTCATGAAAGCGCTTCCAAAAGCTGGTTCCGATGTGATCGAGCTTGGCATGCCCTTCTCCGATCCGATGGCGGACGGTCCGGCCATTCAGGCCGCGGGTCTGCGCGCATTGCAAGCCGGCCAGACATTGAAGAAAACGCTGCAACTGGCAGCAGACTTCCGCAAAGAAGATGATACAACGCCGATCGTTTTGATGGGCTATTACAACCCAATCTATATTTATGGCGTGGAGCGCTTTCTTGCTGATGCCAAGACTTCTGGCATTGATGGCTTCATCATTGTCGATCTGCCGTCCGAAATGGACAAGGAACTGTGCATTCCGGCAACGCAGGCAGGCCTCAACTTCATCCGCCTGACCACACCAACCACCGACGACAAGCGTCTGCCAAAAGTGCTGCATAATTCATCGGGCTTTGTCTATTATGTCTCAATGAACGGCATTACCGGCTCGGCGATTGCCGATACCAGCCGCGTTGCGGATGCAGTCCGTCATATCAAGAAAAGCACCGATCTGCCAATCTGTGTGGGCTTTGGTGTGAAGACCCCGGAACAGGCCGCAGCCATTGCGGAAGCTGCTGACGGTGTGGTTGTGGGTACTGCAATCGTCAATGCTGTCGCAGCCGAACTCAATGATCACGGCAAGGTAAAGGGCGATCCGGCAGCCGCTGTGACCAAACTTGTCAGTGCATTGGCAGCAAGTGTTCGTGCAACACGCCTTGAAGCTGCCCAATAAATCGTCCATTTAGGCTGCTGGAAGCATGTCTCCCAAAAGTGGGAACCGGTTTTGGGAGACATGCGTAAAAATAGAGAGATAGAGCAGGCGCAGTAAGTACGAATAAATGCGACACGCTCTGCCACTGTTGAATATTCTGAAGAACAAGAAACGGAAGCAAACGTCATGAACTGGATCACCAACTACGTTCGTCCCAAGATCAATTCGATGCTCGGACGTCGCGAGATGCCGGAAAATCTTTGGATCAAGGATCCATCGACCGGCGAAATGGTGTTCCATAAAGACCTTGAAAGCAATCAGTTCGTGATTCCTGGCTCAGGCCATCACATGCGTATCAAGGGCAAGGACCGTCTGCGTTTCTTCTTCGACAATGGCGAATACACGACGCTGGAAAGCCCAAAGGTTCCAGTCGATCCGCTGAAATTCCGCGATGAAAAGAAGTATATTGATCGTCTGAAAGACTATCGTGCACGCACCGGCATGGAAGACGCGATCACCAATGGTCTTGGCACGATTGAAGGCCTGCCGATTGTCGCAACCGTGCAGGATTTCGGTTTTATGGGCGGATCGCTCGGCATGGGTGCTGGCGAAGCGATCATTCAGGGCTTCATGAAAGCCATTGAACTCAAGCGTCCGCTGGTGCTGTTTGCGGCATCGGGCGGTGCCCGTATGCAGGAAGGCATTCTGTCGCTTATGCAGCTCCCACGCACCACTGTTGCGGTCGAAATGCTCAAAGAAGCAGGTCTGCCTTACATCGTCGTTCTCACCAACCCGACCACAGGCGGCGTGACTGCTTCCTACGCGATGCTTGGCGATATTCACATTGCTGAACCAGGCGCACTGATCGGCTTTGCTGGTCCTCGCGTGATTG
>Ga0308165_1006651_pt1 | contig 10067 bp, 9 predicted proteins | sample PhyWR2_FD_201032 | JGI IMG/M metagenome (GOLD analysis project Ga0308165, IMG submission 201032) | Phyllosphere microbial communities from UC Gill Tract Community Farm, Albany, California, United States - DLSLW.R2 | ecosystem: Host-associated > Plants > Phyllosphere > Unclassified | place: USA... | reverse complement strand
TTCTGGCCCAGAAGGCCGAAAGCGGAAAGCCAAAGAGCGCCGCGATCGGTTATTGCTTCGCTCGCGAAAAGCAGGCATTGGGCATCTATTTCATCGTCGATGTGAGCAACGCCGCCAGCATGGAGGCCGCCAACGACCTGGTGCAGGAAGTCGATCGAGACGCTGCTTCGTTCATTGACAGCCTCGCATGGGCAGATGGGCAGCAGTCGAGCTTCGGAGGGGAAATGCAGGCGATCCCGCTTCGTATTGGCGCCAAGGACATGACGCTACGCATTCCGAGAGGATGGGACATTCCTATCAACGATTTTCACGGTCCGCTTCCGGCCGAGCTGCACATGGTCAGGCGTAAGGACGGGAAGGATGTCGGGTTGGTTTGGCTCTTCGTGCAAAACATGAAGGACAAACCTGACCTTGCAACGGCCGGTGCCGCTATCGTGAAGGATTATTTCGTCAAGCAGACAGCGGACGCGCGAACACCGGTGCTGCTGTCGAGCGAAGAGGACAGCTCATTGAGGGACCAGGGGATTGCCGCGCGCACCTTCCGCTTTTCCGTCGAAGATAAAAAAGGCCGAGACGCCGGCGCCATCGATGCGCTCGTCGCATGGAGGAATGGCCAGTTGTCCGTGCTGACACTGTGGTCGGCATGGCAACCTTCTGCAGATAGAAGCTCCTTCTTCTCGCGCCTCCCGGGCCTGTCGGTCTACGACATCCTGCGGCAGGCCGTGCTGACGACGCAGCCGTAGCAATTGCACCTTTATTACGGTCATTGCTTTGACCCCTTCCAAAATCGCAGCTATCTGCTCGCTACCGTCCTCTCAACTGAACGAATCTTGTCCAGAGTTTGGCCTGACTGCCCTTATTTGGTAAAAACAAAGTTGATCAGAACCTGAGAATCGATGGCTGCCATGTCCGAACCCTATTCCGCCTTTCTCAAGCTCCAGATGTCCCGCGAGAATCTTGCCAGATGGCTCGCTGCCCCGGCGCCGGCGGCATCAAGATGGTCGGACTGGCGTTTCATCGGCGGCCAGTGGTATCTCTCCGAAGGCAAGGATCTGGGTGCCTCCAGCAATCAGGATCTGGGCAGGCTCATTTCGGAATGCGACGCCATGCTGGCTCGCCATCCGGACAACCGCGCGGCGCTGGGGGCCATCCTGAAATCCGCGGAGGCCGAGAACATCAAAGTTGCGGCCTACGATCGTACAGGAACGTGCTTCGTTGCAGGCTCGCTGACCTATTCCGAAAACCTCTACGACCTCATCGTCTTTTTTGCGGTAGCGCGCGGAGCGGCCGATTTTTTCGAGACGGATGGTCGTGGCCTTGCAGTGGTGCACGACTATCTCTGGGGCGAGGAAGACGAACAAGAAACAGTGGCTGCGCTGGAACTCGCCGGAAACGGCGGCTCCGTATTCCTGGCGTCCGAAGAACTCGGCCAAGCAGCTGGCGCATTCGAGGCCATGGTGGACGCGATGCTGGAAGGCAAGGAGGACCCGGAGTTCCACCCACGCAATCAACTCGACAATCTTTGAGACCAGACTTGCGTCCAGCAGGGACAACAGAACGCGCACGGCAGGGCCGCCAGGCGCGCCAAAGAGGATAATTTTCCGATGCGACTACTAGCACTGGTCATCATGCTATCTGCCTGCGCGGTCTGCCAGGCGCAGGGAACCAGGACCTGGCACTTTACGGGTGCCGAGCTGGCCGCGGCCCTTGAAGGCCGGATGCCCTCGGAGCTCCGCGATGCATCGCTTCGCCGCGAATTTGCTTCCTCCTTTGCGCAAGCCTACGTCGTCGGCATCGCCGACCAGACACAAGGCACGGTCTGGTGCGCCTCCATCGGCGTCCTTCCTCACGAATTGAAGGACAGGGTGTACAGCTACTTGTCCACGCTGCCAGCCAGCCGTCTTGAGGAAAATGCCGGCCCGCTGGTAAGCGAGGCACTCCATCAGTCTTTCGCTTGCCAGTAGGATCATCTCCAGCAATACGCCCCCCACCCGGGGCGGCACTGGGATGGGAATAACCGCGCCCGTTCTGCCTTGCGGACGGCTCTGCGGACCGCAACCCGGGCTACGCTCGATATCGTATTGCAGGCCCTCCGTACCGCGAGGGATGGCGGGTTCTTGGCGATATGGCGCAGGTCACTCGCGGCACCGCATTGCAAGGCGACGCGCGCCAGAAATTCGATGCGATCAGCGCGGTGCCCAGGTCACTGGCCTGGCCGAAATCGCTGCATAGTTGACACAGACCGTCGAAGGTTGAATGACAGCAGTGGGTCGGGAACGATCATCGACCCGACTCGACCGCCCCTCCTTACTGCTCCCCTTCCCCCGTCACTCCCATCACTTCAGTTCTGGAAAGTCCACCACCGTGTCATTCGCACGATTGAACACGTTCGTGAACGTGATGACGGCGATGGCCAATGCGATATCCACGACGGCCTCGTCCGGATAACCCGCCGCGCGCAAGGCCGTGAGTTGCTCGGCGTCGAGGGTGCCTCGGCCTTCTTGAAGGTGCCGGACAAATTGGATCAACGCATCGCGCTTTACATCGCCGGTCGGCTGCAGCGCCCTGATGGCGCGCACGGTGTCCACGGGTAGGCCGGATGCCTTGCCCGCCAGGCTGTGTGCAGCGACGCAGTAGTCACAACCGGCAATCGCGCTCACCACCAACTTGATGGTTTCGCGGTCCTGCGCGGACAGGACGCCTTGCGCCAGCACCGCGTCGGCGGACAGCATCGCCTTAAGTGCGGGCGTATTCAAGGCGCCAATGGCCGCATAGGCATTAGGGACCATGCCCACCGCTTTGCGGATAGCGGCGAAAACGTCGGCGGTTTCGCCGGAGGCGCTGCCGGCGGCGGGCGTGTTGATACGGGAAGTCATTTTCTTGGTTCCTTTCAAAGTGGTGTTGCTGAAATCCGGCAGCGGTGAACCCGCCGATACAGAGAAATTCAAGTTCTACGCGCAATGGCGGCGTTCAGGCCCAAGGCGATCAGTTCCGCCATGGCCGCCACGACGCCGATTGCCCAGATGGCTCCGGCGCCCAACACGGTGGCCCCCAGGGCGCTGCCGATTGAAAATCCGAAATACATCGTCGAGGTGTTAAGCGCTAGCGCAACGGGCGCTTGCGAGGGGACGCCCGCGCCGATAAGCCGTGCCATTTGCGCGGGAAAGAATGACCACACGGTGAAGCCCCACACAGCCACGGCGGTCATGACCAGACCCAACGAAACTCCCGGTGGCAGCACCGTTGCAACAGCCAAAGCCAGGAACGACAACGCCAACAGCACGAGCGACCCGCGCACCACCGTGCTAGCCCCGAAGCGATCGTTGAGGACTCCACCCGTCATGACCCCAGCCGCTGCACAAAGCCCCCAGAGCGAGACAGACGCTGTGATCTCCAATGGGCCGAAGGCCAACACGGCGCTCAGATACTCGGCGATATACGGGTAGGCAGCAAAGGCGCCGATTGACCAGGACAGGCTGACCGCCAGCAAGCGCAACACGGAACGCTGCGCCACCACCGAGACACGCTCGCGCAAACTGGCCACCGCGATGCCCTGTCCCGCGTCACGGCCGATGCCAGTCAAAATGCCTGCAATGGCCACCAGGCTCATCGCGCCGACCAGCAGAAAGGTTGCCCGCCAGCCGAACGCGTGGCCGATCAGTCCGCCAAGCGGCAGGCCCAGTGCGATGGCCAATGTCTGCCCCCCGCTGACAATGGCAAGCGCACGCCCCCGCATCGTGGGTGGGACGATGACGCCAGCCAGGCCATTGGCGGCGGGCACATATAGCCCCGCCGCAATGGCCATCAGCACGCGCGCGGCGATCAGCACGGTGAAGGACGAAGACAGCGCGGCCACGACGTTGCCAATGGCGAACAGGGCCATCGCAATCAGCAGCACCTGCTTGCGTGCCATGCGGCCGGTGGCCACGGTGGTCACCGGCGACGACAATGCCAGCACCAGCGTGAACACGATCACCAACAGCGCGATGGTGGGCACTGGCAGCGCAAAGTCCTTCGCCATGACCGGCAGCAAGGGCGCGATCATGAAGCCTTCTGTGCCAATGGCGAACGTTCCCAAGGCCAGGAATCCCGCGGGCAGCAACACCGTGCGCGAATCGTCGGCAAGCGTTGCGGTCATGACGCAACTCTCCTACAAATGCAGTCTGTGCGGGCGCGAGCCCGCCTGTCAGGCGTCTTAGACGGGGATGGGGTTGGCGGCGATTTCAGTGTTGAAACCGTCAATCAGCGCATGTTCACCAATGCCGGGGTTGTCGCGCAGGGCACGAATCGCCTCAACAAACACTTCCGGTGCGTCGGTTGCCAGCCCCTTCATCGTTTCGGCGATGAAGGCATCAAGCGGCATGGCGCGAGGGTCACCGCTCTTTTTGATCAGGTCGGTGTCGACCCACGGCGGCGCGATTTCCTGGACGGACACGCTGCTGCCTTTGAGCATGAAGCGTTGCGACAAGGCAAACGAGTGCAGCGCCGCCTTCGAAGCGGAATAGACAGCATTGGTGGCAATAGGCACGTAGGCCAGAACCGAGGTGTTGTGGATGATCGTCGCGCGCGGCTGCGCCTTCAGATGTTCGATCAGCGCAGAGGTCAGCCGGATCGGGCCAAGCAGGTTCGTGTCGAGAATCTGACGCGACACGGCATCATCGATCCGGCCCGAAGGGTCGTCGAACGGCATGATCCCCGCATTGTTGATCAGTACGTTCAGCGTCGGGTAGTCGCGGATCAGTTGCGCGGCAACGCGGTCGATGTCGGCGGCGTCCGAGATGTCCAGGGCGACGCCCTCGATCCCCGGATGGGCGGCGGCCACTTCATCCAGCAGGGCCTGACGGCGCCCGGCGATGATGACTTTGTTACCCAGGGAATGAAACTGTTCGGCAAGCGCGCGGCCAATGCCCGAGGTGCCGCCCGTGATAAAGATTGTGTTGCCCGTCATCTGCATGATTTGTCCTTGTGTTGCGCCTGGATGGCGCGTTCGATGGACGTACTATGCGCGGGTCGGGTGAAGTCTCAAATGCCATAGATCCGGCAAAAACGGACAAGGGTGATAAGCAGGCCGCCGCCGGCCGGTCAGGCGGCGTCGCGGTCTTGCATCGACACCAGGCTCCGCTTCACGCTGGCCGGGGGCTGGCCAAGATTGCGCAGGAAGGCGCGCCGCATTCGGTCACGGTCAGCAAAACCCGTGTCACGTGCCACGATTTCCAAAGGGTGACGGCCGTCTTCCAACATGACGCGCGCAGCCTCCAAGCGCAGCATTTCCACGGCTTTGGCCGGAGACCGCCCGGTTTCTTCGCGAAATACCCGGCTGAACTGACGCGGTGACAGGCTGGCAGCTTCGGCAAGCTCTTCGACAGACAAGGGATTGCGCAGGTTTTCACGGGCGTAGGCCAGCGCGCGCTTTACCCGGTCAGAGCGAGGCTCCAGCGCAAGCATCGCCGAAAATTGCGATTGCCCCCCATGGCGACGATGGTAGACAACAAGCCTACGAGCCAGTGCCCGGGAAAGCGCAGCCCCATGGTCGTCCTCGATCAGCGCAAGCGTCAGGTCAATGGCCGATGACATTCCCGCCGACGTCCAGATGTTGCCGTCGCGGACGAAAATGCGGTCCTCTTCGACCCTGACCTTCGGAAAGCGCGCCCGAAGCGCCGGCGCATGCGCCCAGTGCGTGGTGGCGGTACGGCCGTCAAGCAGACCGGCGTGCGCCAGCACAAAAGCGCCTGTGCATACCCCAGCCACCCGGCGGGCTTGTTCCCCCGCACGGGCGAGATACGCACGCAGCCCGGGCGAAATATTCTGGGGCGCCAATTGGCCGGCAACCATCAGCGTATCGGGTATGACACCTAGCGGCGTCGTTTCGATACCTGCGTTCATGGACGACCTGACCGTGCCGCCTTTTTCAGAGAGCACCGTCAGCCGATAGCCCTTATCGCCCAGCTCAGTATTGGCGAGCTCAAAGGCAGAGAGCGCCGCCAAACCCATCAGCTGGAAGCCATCTTCCAGGATCAAACCAACGTGCCGCATCATGCTTCCTTTTCAGGCAATGGAAGAACAGATTAATCCGGCACGGGGAACGGCATCCACGTTGTTGAAAAATATCGGCCCACTTTGTTGCGCCATTTGGACGTCGAAAGCCATCCTTCGTTATTCCTGTTTCCGGCAATCGCGCAGCAGCGCATAAAGCCCCGCCGCCCCAAAAGTCGCCATACCCAGGCCCACGCTGACGAACAGCCCGGTCTGCGTGGTGGCGATCAGCCCCCCACCCAACGCCACCACCGTGCGCGCCAAGGCGCCCGCCAACGGTACTGCCATCTTGCCGGTGCCTTGCGCGGCGCAGTACTGGGTGAATCCAAGCCCGAAGAAGCCAAAAAAGGGGCCAACATGGCGCAGGTACACGCTTCCCGTCGCCACACTTTCAGGGTCCGTCAAAAACGCGCCCAGCCATAACTCGGGCCATATCGCAACCACCAAGCCAATGGTTTCGGCAACGGCGAACCCCAGACAGGCGGCGATCAACGCGGCGCGGCGTGCGCGATCGATCCTGCCTGCCGCCGCGTTAGTGCCAATCAGGATCGCGGCAGGCCCGCCGATGCCGAAACTGAGCGGCACCAACAAGAATTCCAATCGCGCAGCCGCGCCGTATCCGGCCACGGCCGCCAGACCGTACGCCCCAACGTAGCCGGTGACGATGGCGATGGTGAGATTGGTACTTGTCGCGATAAGGGCCGACACGCCGCCGACCTTGAGAATTTCGGCAAATAGTCGACGTTGCAGCCGCACCGGTCTGGCGGCCGGCTGCAGCACCCCTTGGCCACGCCAAAGATATATTGCGAAAACCAGGCTACCAACGGCGTAATACAAAACCATTGCCAGCGCGCCGCCTGTCACGCCCAGCCCCCGAAAGCCTGCCGCGCCAAAGATCAGCAGCCACGATACCGGTATCAGGATGACGCCGCCGCCGCACACCACCCGCATCGGCAAGCGCACATTGCCACTGCCCCGAATGACCGCCAGCAGTGCATTGAACAGCCAAATCAGCGGTGCCCCGCCAAAGACGACGGCGGCATAGTGGTCGGCGTGCGCAAGCGCTTCGCCGCTGGCCCCCATGGCATTGAAGGCCGCGGTGCCAAAAGCCAAGACGAGCCCTGTCGTGACAAGCCCAAACGCCACCGCAATCGCGACAGCATGCCAAACCAGCGCGTTGGCTTGCACGCGGTCGTTGCGCCCCAGCGCCCGAGCAACCGCCCCAAGCATTCCCCCACCTACCGCGCCAGTCGCAAGCGCCGTCGTCAACGCCAGCAGTGGAAACACAACCGACACACCAGCGAGCACGTCTTCACCGAGCTGGGAGAGAAACCACACCTCCATCAGTCCGACAAAGGTTTGGCTGAGCATCACCAGCAGTGTCGGGCCGGCAAGCGACAACATCACAGGCAAAATCGGGGCGGTCAGCAGGCGGTCGGTCTGGACGTCACGGCTGCGGGAATCGGTCTGCGCGGTCATGACGGCACTCGAAGACGGTTCTGGGCGAGCGCAGAATAGGCCAATGTCGCGTTGGCGGGAATGTCGAATACACGGCAATTCGAGCCATGGTGATAGTCGGATGCGAAACAATGGTGTCAGGCTGGACTCACCCGGATTTCCCCGGTTGCTGAAACCAACCCACATCTGACTCATGCGCCCACGCGCTGAAGCAATTTCGGTTTCAAGCCATGTGCAGTAGCAGATTGCGTACGGTGGAACGGCTTGCCATCTCTGCCGGGGTCCTTGTGGCTTGGGCAAGTGGATACTCGCCTCTGATAAGCACTCTGAGCTTGCCTTCGGCTATCCAATCGAACTTCCGCTACGACGGTAATCGGCCAGAAGCGGACGCTGGGAGCGTGCGGTCCATTAGGGTTACTTGAACGAACTGGACCGCAGGGAGACTTAACGGGTTGCGTCATTTTCGGGTCGGTCCGGTGCCTTACTGCGGAGTGGTGAGGCTTTACTCCTTCGGCTTGGCCGCACCCTGGCCGCTATGACCCCCGCGCCAACGGATAGGTTACGCCGTAGAGAAGGGTAACTGAGACGGTCAGCTATCTCCGAAGACCAAGTCCTCCAGATCATCAGTCAACAACGACTGCGCTTCGCGGCGGCAGAAGGACGCAGGCCGCGCTGGCAAAATTTGAGGGATCAACGTCTTTTACGCAGAGCACCAGTAGGGTGAAACTTCGACATTGCCTATGCGAAGGCTGGCGTCTATGTCAAAAAGAGAGCGATGTATGAATGATCTTTCAGGAAAGCGGGCAATCGTCACCGGCGGGGCCCGGGGGATCGGTGCGGCGATTGCGCGGGAGCTATCTGCTCGCGGCGCGGACGTCGTGATCACCTACAAGAGTGCCGTCGGGCAGGCCAATAGCCTGGCCGATGAGTTGACTGACGAGAACCGACGAATCGTGGCCATTCAGGCCGATAGTGCCGATGCGCAAGCGGTCCGATACTCTGTCGAAGAAGGCACCCGCCTAATGGGGGGGCTAGACATACTCGTCAACAATGCGGGCATCCTGATTTCGAGCACTTTACAAACAATGGAGTTGACTGATATCGACCGTATCCTAGCAGTCAACATCCGTGCAGCCATCATCGCCTCTCAAACAGCGATACCACTCCTCTCGAACGGTGGGCGCATCGTGTCGATCGGGTCGTGTCTCGCGGAACGAGTAGCCATCCCGAATGTGACCGTCTATTCGATGTCGAAATCGGCTTTGCTGGCTTTCACTCGCGGACTCTCGCGAGAGCTTGCGCCGAGGGACATTACCGTAAATCTTGTTCATCCAGGCCCCACTGACACCGATATGAACCCCGCACATGGCCCTGATGCCGGCTACCTCCGATCTCAAATAGCGCTTGGGCGGTTCGGAAGCCCGACTGACGTCGCGAAGGCTGTGGCCTATCTTGCGGGCCCTGACGGACGCCACATCACGGGTACCGGCCTGGTCGTCGACGGCGGAATCAACGCCTGACGAGTTCAATCTTCATCGCTCGTTCCAGGATAGTGCAGATGGCACCCTGCCAGTCTCAGCAAATAGCGCGGCCCACATTGCTGCTAACCGGCGCGAACCGTGGTATTGGGCATGCGACAGTGAAATTGTTTCACCACAGAGGGTGGCGTGTCTTGACGGTATCGCGGGCGAGCTTTTCGAGTGAATGCGCGTGGGTGGGCGGCGTGGACGACCACATTACCGCCGATCTGGCGAACCCGAGCTCGTATGAACTGATCGCGGCTGAAGTCCGTCGACGCCTGGGTGGCGCGAAACTGGCTGCGATTATCAACAATGCCGCGATTTCACCGAAACTGGCGAACGGCGGCCGCAAGGGCGTCAGCATGACGGCATATGAAGAGTGGCTTTCGCTTTTCAACGTCAATCTTTTCTCCGCAGCGATGATCGTCCGTCTACTCCTGCCGGAACTCCGCATAGCGCAAGGCGCGATCGTCAACGTGACGTCGATAGCGGGTTCTCGCGTTCATCCCTTCGCAGGAGCGGCTTATGCCTGCTCTAAGGCCGCCCTCGCTGCGCTCACGCGCGAACAGGCTTTCGAGTTCGGTCCGATGGGAATCCGGGTCAATGCGATCGCGCCCGGGGAGATCGACACCTCCATCTTGTCTCCAGGCACCGAGGCCATGGTTCAGGCGAACGTGCCGATGGGCCGGCTTGGCGACCCAACAGAAATCGCAGGAGTGATGTTCTTCCTTTGTTCGAACGGAGCCTCGTATGTGAATGGCGCGGAAATCGACGTGAACGGAGGCCAGCACGTTTAATCGCCTGGGTGACCGGGGCCTTCCGCGGCAACAATCGCTGGGCACCTACTGGGCATGCCAGTCCGGACGGCCGCCGGATTAAAGGATTAGCTCCACTCCCGGGTGTGGCACCATAGTCAGGCAAGCGGAGACGCTTCCCGGGATGCCATGCGCCGGATGCTCTGCGGCGGATGGCCAAGCACGCGAATGAATGCCCGGCGCATTCTTTCGGGATCGGTGAAACCGATTTTGTGGGCGATGATTTCGATAGGCTCGGCGC
>Ga0308165_1006642_pt1 | contig 10076 bp, 11 predicted proteins | sample PhyWR2_FD_201032 | JGI IMG/M metagenome (GOLD analysis project Ga0308165, IMG submission 201032) | Phyllosphere microbial communities from UC Gill Tract Community Farm, Albany, California, United States - DLSLW.R2 | ecosystem: Host-associated > Plants > Phyllosphere > Unclassified | place: USA... | reverse complement strand
ACGGAACGGTTGTTGTTCCGGCCCGCGCTGAACAGCGCATCCAGCGGCATGGACAGTGACAGGAAAACGGATTTATCGGTACCGGACTGCCCGATTTGTCTGCTGTAGCTGTAGGTCAGGCTGTAGTTAACCTGGCCCGCGGCACCGTTGAACCCCGCCTGCAGGGAGTCGCTGTAGCCCGGTGTGTTCCAGTAGCTCTGCCTGATACCTGACAGATACAGCGACCCCAGGGCACCCGCCCGCTGGGACACGCTGGCCTGAACTCTGGCCCGCTTGTTGTTATAGAGGTTGTAGTAGTCGGTGTACGGGCGCTTAACCGGTTTTCCGTCGGCATCAACCGTATCGGTTTCATAGCGCCAGCCTTTCATTCCTTTCAGTGCGGTTTCATCCAGCGTGTGAAACCCCTCCGTGGAATACCGGTAACCGGTCAGCTGAAAGGTGGTCCCCAGCGCGTTCAGGGAGCGTGCATACAGAAAACGCAGGGACTGTCCCTGATGCGTGCTGCCGTCAGCAAGCGTACTGCTGGCCTGGGTGACGTCGGCGGAAATCGCGCCCAGTGAGCCCAGGTTCAGGCCCATCCCCAGCAGACCGGCCAGATAGTTGTCGGAATACTGGACGCCGCCGTAGCCGGTAATATTGTGCGGAAACCCCCGGATAAGCGTGCCCTGGATAAACTCAGGGCTGCTGTAGCGGTCCCCTGACGCACGGTAGCGGCCGGCGGTCAGGCTGTACTTCATCCGGCCCTCACGCTGCAGCACCGGAACGGAGGAGTACGGGACCGTAAACGTCCGGATACTGCCGTCCGCTTCGGTCACGGTCACGTTCAGGTCACCGCTGGAATAGACCGGATACAGGTCGTCAATCGCAAAGGCACCCGGGGACACGAAGGTTTCATACACCGTATAGCCATTCTGGCGGATACTGACTCGGGCGTTGGTGCTGGCCACCCCCCGGATAACGGGGGCAAAACCGCGCAGGCTGTCCGGGTACATGCTGTCATCCGTGGCCATCTGCACCCCCCGGAAGCTGAGCGAGTCAAAGATGTCGCCGTCAGACGTCCCGTCACCCACGGTCAGGTTGCTGCGCAGGGGAATGATGGCCCGCCGGGCATAGGTGTTCACGTGCTGCCAGCGGCGCCAGGTGTAATAGTCACTGCGGTATTCGTTCCAGGTCCGCTGATCCCGTAAACGCCAGGGGCCAATATTGACCCCGCCATTAAGGTTCAGATAACTGCTCCGGCTGTCACCGTAGCGCCCGTGGCTCTGGCTGCCGCTGTAGCTGTAATTAAGCAGCGCGGCGTTAATGCCCTCATCCCAGCGTTCAGGGGAGATGTACCCCCTTGCACTGTTACGCATGGCGGCCTGGGGCACGCTCACGTCAAGGCGCATACGCTGAAAATCAAACGCGGTAAAGGCTTCCGGGATGTACTTGCCCGGCGAAACACAGGTATCCTCAGGTTCATCCGCGCCGGCAGGGAGCTGACGGATGTCAACGCCCAGTTCAGCAAGATCATCACGTGTCAGACAGGCCATCAGGCCGGTGCTGTCATGCACCTCATTTTTATCCGTTCCGGCAGGCGCATCCTTAAAAAGCACGCTGCGGCTGACGGTCCGGGTGCCGTTGATAAAGATATCGACCGGATAGTTCCCCGGCAGCTGGGCGCCTGCCTTCTGCAGGCGGGTCATGTCTGCCACCATGGACTGATCGGCTGAAATCAGCTCCGGCGCAAAGTAAAGCTCAGCCCGTGCGCATGACGAAAACAGCGCCAGTGACACCAGGAAAGCCACGGCGGAAACAGCGCGCAGGGTCCCAGGCTGATCCTGTCCAGAGTGGCGGTTTCTCACCGGGTATCGTTGCTGCATGACGGGCTCCTGACTCCTTCATTCGGGAAGGGATTATCTGATGTCTGCACGGATTTCCGGCGTGGCTGCCCCGAAATCATTGATGGTCCGGTACGTCACGGTGCTTCCCGCCCCGGACGGGAGCGGCAGCGACAGACTGCTTCTCGGATTGACCATCGCGTCAGGCAGCGACTGGCCACCGGATTGCATGCCAGCCAGGGTCACATGGTAGGGCGTTGGATTGTCGATGCGCAGCTGTGAGCCGGCGCGGTGGAAGGTCAGCATCCCGGGGACTTTTTCCACCGCTGGCTGAAGGCCGGCCGGACGAACAAACAGTTTTATACGGGTGGTTGCCGCGAGCATAAGGATGTTTTTTCCTTCAATATCCTTTTTGTCCATGGCCGGGATGGCTTTGGTGTTAAAGAAGTAGAGCGTTTCCTGGTCCGTACGGGCGGGCTGGCCGACGTACATAATGCGCAGGGTGTTCTCATTACCCGGGCCGCTGACATACACAGGCGGAGTAACGACAAAATCCTGACTTTTTTTTCCGTCCGGCTGCTCAACCCATGACTGGACCATGAAGCTTGCCTTTTCTGCCGTATTGCGCACGGACATGCTGACCTGCTTCTGCCCGGCCGGGTACACCACACGGGTGCCGCCGATGGTAATGCCGCCGGCATTCGCCAGAGACGGGGCAAGGCTGATGACAGAAAGCAGCGCAGCGCACAGCAGTTTGCGGGAGGGAAGCATGAGAAATTCCTTACATAATGAGGATGAAGCTGACAGTGCGGTGAAAATCACCGCACTGTCAGGGTGAAACCGTGACTTACTCGTAGCTGATCTGGAAGTTAACGGTGGAATTAGCGGACCCGGGAACCACGCCATCGGCGGTGGCCACGTAGGCGGCGCTGAACGGGATCTGGTTATTGCCGCCCAGAATTTTCTGGGCGGCTGTGGCGGTGCTGCCGTCCACTTTTACCGCCTTGTTATTCTGGAAAATCTGGATCCCCACGTTCTGGGCTGCGGAGGTGGTGTCCCCGGCGCCGTTTGATGCTGGCTGAATGGCAAGCGTGGAGTCATCCCCGGCAGTGGCACCGTTAAAGATGATGGAGGCACTGGTGTAACTCACTGTTTTGTCCTTGTCGGCCGGATTGGCGACAGTTAAATCGCATCCGGTCAGACCAATGGAGAAAGGAACAGCGGAGCTGGTATCGCCTTTTGCAGCCAGGCGGCTGGCCGGGACCTGGCCCAGGATAACGGTCTGCTTGTCAGTGGTGTTATCAACCGCACACGGGGCCGCAACCACAGCCCCCTCAAAATTGATTTTCCCGCCGTCAACGGTAATGGCCGGGGCTGCAGCGTGCCCGGAAAATGCGGTAACAAACAGGGCCGGCAGTAATGCCGCGAGAGCCAGTTTTTTCATGGTATTGATTCCTTAAGTTAAGATAACAATCAGTGTCCCGTCCTTCCCGGACACTGAAACAAACATGGCGTCAGTAATAACTGAAATAGCGAAGTTATGGCCGGGACAGAAATTCGATTTCAATGACGGCCCTGAGTCTTTCCAGCGCGTACAAATAGTCACCGCCGTTACTGTTATTCCTGAGACACTGGTTTATCTTCCGGTAAATCCACGAAAGGTCGGCAGCGTCAGGGAATTCTTCACAGACGTAAGTGAGGAAAGACAATATCTGCCCGCACTCACTGAATCCGTAAAACTGGATTATCTCCGTAAGATATTCCCGGCTTAATTTCATGACGTCATCCGTGTATTAACTGACGAGGGAGATTCTGGGTTTTAGTTGTTTAATCGTCAACCCCGATCAATATCATTGAAATGATCGCCGCAACCTATCGGTATGTGGGCTAACGATCGTTTAAAACGATCGGTGAAAAGATGTGCTTACAAATATCCGCCTGATTTACATGTGATTATGCCGGCACTGTAAGTTACTGTTATGCATGACTGCCTGATGAAAACGCGTGTTGCTGCTGAATTGTTACCGTCATGTATCATAAATAACATGGTCTCATTTGGGCACGGGTGTTTAATATTGTAGCGTGATGTTAATATCCGTGTGCAAATATCCAAGATCGGCCACTATTTTACAACGGTGTGTTTTTTTGGGGTCGGAGGAGCGAGGGCAGAAACTGCTTTTCAGTGAAATAAAAAGCGATATACTTACGCTCCGCAGATAATGCCTGTCTGTTTTTAAATTTTAAGTTGTGAATAAAAAAATATTAATGCCATAACAAGGTGGCCGGAGGGGGGATGTTAATAGTTACGATGAATCAATATCTCAGGCTGGGTCTGGAAGCTCTGTGTGGTGAACCAGAGAAGGATTCCCACACTGAACCTGTTATATTCATTCCGGAGCGCTCAGGCGATATATACATTTATACGCGAAGTAACGGGGAAAATGATTCGCTGATGCTTTTTCTGTCCGTGCAGTCATCATGGCGGATCGTGAAAGACAGCAAAAATAAAGGTACATGGGGTGTTCTGGAAATTCCCTCCGGGTTATTCGTTAACAGAAAACAACGGCTATGCCTTCAGGCCCGTGCCCGCCGTTCCGGCGGTGTAGGTGGCCGTGTAGGTGCCGTCCTGGTTGTCGGCCCAGCTGCTGCCGGACTTCAGCGCCGCGTGCGGTACCGCCACCGCGTCCGCCGTCAGCGCCGCCTGGTCGCCGGACACCGCGTTGCCGGACGCATCCTTCAGGGTCACGTCGCCCGACGCGTAGGTGGTGCTGTCCGCCGCAATGGCCGACTTCTCACGATCCGGCGTTGTGGCTATGAGTGTTCCCGGTGATATGTTGCCGGGAATACGCTCTCTGTCGTTGAGGTTGTTCATGAATACGACCCTGTTTATTTGATAAAATTGATTCAAGTTTCTGTCCAATAGATAGAGGTTCAAACTCAGGCAATTTTAGTGCAGGAGAATTCCGTGATTTTTGGTGTGGATAAAGTCGTCTGAAATTTACCTGAGCTTTTGACTGGGGTAATTAAATCCCGACATTGCTTTAAATTTAGTGTTTTATCAGAATACCGCACCCAGTGCGTAGGGGCATTCCCCGGCTTATGTATTACCGCTTCGATTTTGTACATTTTGTTTCTTCCTCTATCTAATGCTTTCATTTACACAGCAAAAATTTCATTCATGCGCAGGGGCTATAACCAGCATGATAAATTAACAGTCTGAAGACTTAAAAAAGGAGTCAGTTTCAGGTATTAACATCTTTTATCGATAGAATAAATTCCAGTTCATCCCTCAGTATTTTAAGCTTTTCAAAATAATAGAAATCGTCGCAATCATCATAATTGCCAGCATCATGGTTTAATAAACACTCACAAATTTTCGCATAAATATAAGAGTGAGCACTTCTGTCTAGCGTCTCGGTGTCGCAGACGTATTCGAGAAATGACATCACATTCCCGCACTCAACGAATCCGTAGTGCTGCAGTAACGATAAAATATTGCTCCGGGAAAGTTTCTGCTTCAAAAGGTAAAGGGAGTCAGTTGCCTTCAGTTTGTGCGTGCTCATATGCATCATCATTCCTACACAGGTTTAAGCGGTTTGCTTTTCAGCTGAGCTTATTATCGAACAACGGAATTGCATTGGATATATATGATGACAATAATCAAATACATAGATTTATATTCCATCATTAAGGTGTATATAAGTGATATGTGTTGTGATGGATAGAGGGACAAAAGTGAGATGATGGTAAAAACACGGGTGCACAGGAGAGCATAATGTCGGCAGAACGTTGGCAGAGACTTCATCTGAGTCTGTTAAAATTTCACGCATTACAAAAATCGCGCGCCAGCATAACCTCAGGAAGAAGAGTCCGGCACTCCCTTAAGCCAGGTAAAGGGAGTGCGGATGAGACTCATAAAATACGGAACGACCGAAAATCAATATCGCTGGCAGACACTGATAAACGCGTAAGGACCACCGACAAGCCACGTGCGGTAATGAAGATGGAAAAAATCCACCTGGAGTTTATTGTCACCGATCTGATACTCCTGAAGGATGGTATTAAACAGTGCATCCGGTATACTGTCGTTTATCATTGAAACTGTTTTTACGATTGTAGCCTGAAAAGTTCCCCCCTGTTTCTCACGTATATCCTTCAGTAAAACGGAACGCCTTACCTGATAACTTACATTATCGATAACAGCATTACCATTCATGAGAAAATAACCTGAACTATCATCATACAGCCTCAGGTCATGTGTCACATTCAAACGGAGTGTTTCTTTCTTATATTGAAGAATATACTGGGTAGAGTATATGCACTTGAAAGGTAGCTTGATAGATTCATGTTGACGCGAAGAAAAATAAAAAAGGACAGATAACATGATAAACAGAGATGTAAATACAGTGAATATTTTAACTTTCATCTACCACTCCGTTGATATAGTAAGTATTACTACAGGCTGCATCTTCATCATCGTTATTTCGCTCACATACTGAAATTAATGTTCTAACATTTTCGCCAAGATTTTGTGATGAAATATTGTCAAAATATATAGCCAGACCGGACTCACATGTTTTTCCGGACGTTTTAAGATATTCGCCAACGAGATGCCTTGCTGTAGACAGATCTTTCGGGGGGAGGTGTGAAAATGTAACGAGCTGGCAGCCTCCTTCCAGGGGCTGCGTTACATAAGAGGGATCGGGATTATCATAAGTGAACGAGATGAAACCCCACAGGAGCAGAGCAAGTGCTGATGCCCCTGCCAGGAACAGCGTGAATGCTGACGGAAGCAGGCGTTCTTTTCCTGAAAGCAGGCGTTTTTTTGGTTTATGGGCAGGAGAAGGCGTCCTGACACCTGCTTCTCTGGAAATAATTACACTTTCAAAAAGCCTGACGCCTGCCCGGGGGATCGTCTCGATAAATTCATCACAGCCCATCTGTGAAAAACTTCTGCGTATGATACTCAGGTACTGATTCAGGTTGTTACCTGAACCATTCAATCCGTACTGATCCCATACTTTTTCAAGTAAATAATCACGGGGAATTAAATTACCCTCTGAATCGAGCAGTATCTGTAAAAGCCTCTGGGCAGGCAGGGGAAGCGTGATTATATCCCCACTTTCAATATGCTGAAGGTTCCCATCGGCGGGATTATAGACAACACTTTTGTTTACGGTATAGCGCGCAGTCACTTATCACCAAGGAAAGTTTAATGTTTTCAATTGAAACCAGGTAAGATTTCAGGCTTCTCAACAGTATGAGCTACAACTTATAAGTGTAACTACACCTCGCCCTGGGACAAGTTTCATCACAACCGAATTAATTATGGCAGGCTGGTATTAAACAGAGCGTATACCTGGCAGACGTTGAGTGTGACAATTTTGTTAATGTAATTACCACTCTTTCAGTGGGGTAATCTCTTTTGCAATATGAAGTCATCATCCGTACATTATCTGCGACGATCGGGGAAGCGCACCGTGTTGTGTCAGGGTATGCCTGCTGGCTGAAAATGTGACTTTCCGGATACCACGTTAATATCCCGTACTGGCGCAGACACACTGAGGGGGTTATTTTGCTGAAGATTACGGTACTGGTTGAAAATAAACTGTCCCGCCATGCCGCCCCGGGGGTGCAGCCGCGGGCAGGACTGAGCCTGCTGCTTAATGATGGTGAGAGTAAGATATTATTTGATACCGGGCCGGACGAGACCTTAATAAATAATGCGCGTTTAATGCACGCGTCGCTCTCGGACCTCAGCGCCGTGGTGATATCACACGGCCATTATGACCATTGCGGTGGGGTTAACTGGCTGGAAAAAGGCACACGCATTGTCTGTCATCCCGACATGGCACAGGAAAGATATTCCTGTCTGGATCTCCCCTGGCATAAAGTGGCGCTGAAAAGACTGTCTGTCCCGCAGCGCTACAGCGATTTTGATGTGTTGCCCCGTCGCGAACCCTGGGCACTGAGTGACGCCTTTCTGTGGTCGGGTGAGATTCCGGTATCCAGACCTGTCGCCTGCGGTGTCACAGACACCGTATCCGGCTCGCCGGATTATGTGCAGGATGAGGGCGTGCTTATCTGGCGCTCGTCGCAGGGCCTGGTCATTATTACCGGCTGCGGGCACCGGGGGCTGGACAATATCGTTCGCCACTGTCTACAGATTACGGGGGAGACCCGCGTCCACGCCATCATTGGCGGCCTGCATCTGCGCACGGCATCACCTCAGAAGCTCATGAAAACGAGAAAACTGCTTGCAGAGCTGCAACCGGATATCGTGATGGGCTGCCACTGCACGGAGGAGTGGGGACGGCTCTGGCTTCGGGACACACACCGCCTGTCATGCGGCGATGAGGTATTCATTTCATGAAAATTACGGATTGTTCCGCGAGCGGCTGGCGCTTCCGGAGTGCTGCTGACAGTGATCCCGCTGTTCCTGTCAGCAGAGCGTCACACCGCCAGTCAGACACCCAATCATGACGCCCTCTTCATCAGGGCATCCGGTGAAAGGGCTATGGCAAAAAAGTAACTACCGCTTCGCATATCAGGCAGCCACATTAAATACATGGCTTTGCGGTCTCAGGATATTATGCAATATTCATTCATAATGGATGAGTATTAATGACCTTTTCGCAATAATTCCCTCGCAGCAACAATGATGAATGATTAGTGCTTCGGATGCATCAATCCTTCTTCTCCTCTCCGGAGATCCGAAAAAAGCCAGTTCCGGATCTGACCTTTCACGCCCGGAAGTTTTCGTGAAACGAACCGGCTTCGTGCCCTGTACTCCAGGTGTGACGGGGATTTGTCGGGTTCTCTGACTCGTGATGACGGCGCTTTTCGCGCGGGAGGAATAGCCACTTTGCTGATTTCATGTGCGTGATACACTTCTGGAAATACGGTATACGCCCGAAAATCGGATCTCACCGGAACGGGCATCCGGTAATTTAATGGCGTGGTTATAAGCCCATTATTATCATGCAAGGGATGTTCTCCCATCGTGAATATCAGTATAGTTATAATTGCAACAGGGAAAGTGAGACGCATGACAGTCATTTGTACTGCTGGGTGTAATTTATCTGAGTGACTATTATCGAGAAGGATAATTAAGAAGGTCCGGTTGTAAAAACCCATCCGGCGTATCCAGCAGGTAACTGATGAGAGAGGAGTCGCTATTCAGCTTGAAAAAGTTGAGTCACTGTCTGAAATAATGAAACACAAAGTTATGTCGACCCCGGCAGTTGTCGTTGATGACATCGTTGTACTAACCGGAGGAATACCATCAAGAGACATTATCGAAAGCTGGCTCTAACCTGCAGGCAGGGAAATAATTCCTGTTTGTTCACTGCCTTAAATATCAAGCTCTGATTCCTGCAGGGACACCCGGCAGTCCCCTTTTTTAATGAAAAGTTCAGACACCAGAGATGAAGGTGTGCCTTCATCTCTGTCGCGGTACTCCGCCACACCAGGTAAAGTTTACAGTTTGATACCTCGCTTATCATAGCCAGTTCAGGTTCGTTTTTTGCTCTCTAACTGCTGGCCGTCTTTCTGCAGTCCCTGTCCATCCTTTATTTATCATATTCCTGACGCTTATTCGTTTAAAGTCTGAAACATCGCTTCAAGCTCAAGTATTCTGAGACACATCTGCTCAATAAGTTCTGGTGTAATGATTGTTTAAAAATAGCGATGAGTTCAGCATCCGTGTCATCCATAATTTTTATGGGTTTATTAAATGCAACCAGGCTAAGCCGAGCGAGGGCCAGAAGCTCATCAATCATATATGTTTATGCATATTTTTACCTTGACTGCTGAATTTACACGTTAATAACGTCATTTCTGAATTAAAAAATACCCAGTACAGAAAAAAACAACTTAGCGAATAATTTTCGATATCAAAACCGACCCCGTTTAGTCCAGATTTTCCTGCTGACGCTCAACTTTTTGTCAGGAAAAGAGCTAATCTTGTATTGCACAAAAAACAAACAGGAGACTGCCATGTACAAATCTATTCTGGTACCCATTGATGTTTCTGAGGATGAGCTGACCCGTCAGGTTATTCCATTTGTTCAGGCTCACGCCGTCATAAATATCGCGAAAGTTCACTTCCTGACCGTTATCCCGTCTTTTCCATATTATTCAACATTAGGACTGGCCTATTCCGTAGAGATGCCAGAGCAAAGAGAATTACAGTTGAAGGCCGAAGAAAAATTGAATGATATTGTGAAACTATTCAAATTGCCTGAGCTGAAGGTA
>Ga0308165_1006641_pt1 | contig 10077 bp, 7 predicted proteins | sample PhyWR2_FD_201032 | JGI IMG/M metagenome (GOLD analysis project Ga0308165, IMG submission 201032) | Phyllosphere microbial communities from UC Gill Tract Community Farm, Albany, California, United States - DLSLW.R2 | ecosystem: Host-associated > Plants > Phyllosphere > Unclassified | place: USA... | reverse complement strand
CAAAAGCCATTGCCGCCTCAACGAGTGCCCATACTGACCATTGATCAAAAATGGCACTTTGATGAAGGAACCTATGCGGTCACAACATTTGGTTTTGATCAGTTCACGTTGGCAAAAACAGAAGAGGTCGAGATGCCGGTCCATCTAAACTTACCGATCAGTAATCTTGTGCTTCACGCTGAAAAAGCGACGCTTCAGCCAAAAGAAAATCAAGTGATATATCAAGTAAGCAATCTTTCAGAGCTGCGTTCCACAGTAGCCCTCCAAGAATGGGTAGACAGCTTGCTGAGAAAGGAGGCAGACGATGATCGAGATCCTGCTGCGATTTAGTCTATTTGGTTTATCATTAGCTGGCTATGCCTATCTTTTTGTACGAGTTTGTCATTTTACCAAATACATTAGCTGGATCGCTGCCTGCTGTTTGCCGATCCTCGTTCTTTCCTTTGTCGCATATGGTCCCAAAGGATGGTTGATCTGGGGGGCCTGGTTTTTATTTGGTCTTGGCTTACTATTATGCGTTTGGCGTTTTTGGCAGGAGCGCCATCAGGTGCGCTGGGGTTTACAAGAGCCCATCATGCTGTGGTTTTATGGCTATTTTGCTTTGTTCGTTTTAACATTGCTTCACAGTCATTTGACCCACTATGACAACTTCTCTCATTGGGCGACGATCGTTAAATTCCTTTATACGCAGGGACAATTGCCAACGGCAACCGATGCCATCATCAGTTTTACTTCCTATCCTTTAGGCAGCTCACTGTTTGTTACTTATACAGCAATCATCGTTGGCTATCATGAGAATGTCTTGCTGATTGGTCAATTGATTTTGATTTTCTGTAGTCTGTATAGTTTTTTTGCGATTATTCGTGATCCGAAAAGAAAGCTGGCTTTTGTCTTGGTCTTCACCAGCATGGCCGTATTCAATTATTTTAATATTGCGATTCGAATGAATAATTTGCTGGTAGACTTCATTCTTCCCGTTTTAACTTTGGCAGGCATCTCCGGGTTATTTTCTTTAAAAGGCAAAGTGTTGCCTTCAATCAGCTACTTTCTTTTGATTGGCGCCTCTCTTGATTTGGTCAAAAATAGTGCCGTCTTTTTTCTGCTGATTTTAGGTGGCTATTTACTAGTCTGCTTATGGCAGGCATCAATTCGTTGGCGGCAACGGCTAGGCTTGATGATTGTAGGATTAGCTGCCATTGGGCTATCTGTCCTGCCGGCGATTCTTTGGAACCTGCATGTCAAAGCGAATTTTCCTAAATCGAAGCATGAAGTCAGCGTGACCGCTTATAAACAGATTTTTGGCGAAAAGGATTCACAGATACTACAACAGATTACGGATGTTTTTGTCAAAACTATTACGGATATTGCGACGGTTTCCACGCAGGGGATTCTTTTGATCGAAGTCATCCTGTTGGGCAGTTGGCTATTTGTCCGATTTATTATAAAAAAACGCAATCCATTTCTAAAAGAACTGCTGTTGATCGATGGTATTATTGGTCTCTATTACTTGGGTATTTACGCCATGTTCTTGTTCTCGATGCCGACTGATGAAGCACTGTCTTTGGCAGGGTTCGATCGCTATGCTTCGAGTATTGTGATCTTGGCATTAGGTTTGATGACCTTTTTCATGGTCCGGGGCATTGATCATTTGTATCATGAACAAGCGATCGATCGGCGAAACTACCGTAGTTTTGCCAGCTTGACCACAAAAAAAATCTATCAATACAGTACCTTGATTCTGTTATTTTTTGCGACATTGCTGATCCTTTCAGAAAATAATGGCATGCGTTATACCAATCGTGAATATGCTGCTTCGATTCCAGCACAAGTTTCAGCCGTTACTGGCGATCGCTTTGACCTAAACCAGAAAAAATACTTGGTGGTCAGTACCAATAAAGAAGCAGTAGACAGCTACTTAGTTGGCTATGTCGGCAAATATTACTTGTTTTCACCTAATGTCGATGGTCGAGAGAATTTCCTCTTATCAGATGCAGATTTTCGCACGCTATTAAAGCAATACGATGAAGTCGTCGTCTTAGAAGAGCACTATACCTTTAATGCCATGACGAAGAAGCTAACAGGCAAGACCTTTGCCCCAGGCGTATATTCGGTGGCGGAGATTTTGGGGCGTTAAGGGAAGGAATTGCTCAAGCGTGTCTCGTTATTAGAGAATCAAAAGTTAAAATACCAATGAAACAGACGACATATCGTTTGTTCATTGGTATTTTTTTTCTGTTCCCACTGAGTAATATCCTCTATACTATGAAAATACCAAGGGACATGTAAATAATCTGGATTAAACGAAAAAGTACACATGAAAAAAACGGCGCAATATATTCAGTGCCTATGATTTACTGTAATGAATGCAGTAAAAGTAAGTGTTTTCATTTTTTTAAGAAAAAGCTACCATTAGAAATGTAGACGAGGTGATAGTTTCATGATCAGTGAACGGGAAAAAGCAATTATTCGATATCTCTTAGAGAATGGACCAACAACGGTTGCTAAAATTGGGTTGCATATGTCGCTTTCGCAAAAGACAGTTTCGCAATCGCTAAAGAGAATGGATGAATTTTTGCAGGAAACAGCAATAAGGCTTGTTCGCAAACCTAGAGTAGGTGTATTTCTTGATGGTGATTCAGCTGAAATTCTAAAGTATCTTGATGGGCACGAGGAATCAAACTTACCGACGAGCAAAAAAGATCGTATTCAGTTTCTTTGCTTTGAAATACTGAAACAAAAAACGTATTTTACGCGTCAACAACTGCAAGATGCACTCTACATCAGTAAATCAACTTTAGAAAATGACATGGGGCAGGTAAGCGAGATCTTTCGTCATTTTAACGTTACGATTGAAGTTTTACCGGGGAAGGGTTCCTTTTTGAATTTGTCAGAACAAGAAAAACGTCGTTTAGCATTTGATTTGATCTACTATTTCTGGGGTGGAAATTGGAAAATAACACAAGAGCAGCAACGCTATTTGCATTCGATTCAAGGAATTCCTCAGTTTGTTAATGATTTTATTGACCTGACAAAGATTTCTTTAGTTGATACGCTCTTACAAGAGTATTTGAAAAAAGAACAAATTACGCTTAATGATGCTGCCTATCACTCACTATTGCTTCATCTTATCATCATGATTGATCGGGTCAAAGAGAAGAATTATCTGACTTTCGAAGAAAGAAGACATCCTTTGATGGAGAATAGAGCTTTTTATCGTTTTATTGCTTCAATAGAAGAAACGTTTTCTCTGTCGTTGCCAGGTTCGGAAGTTCATTATATTTCGCTTCATATCTATGGGGATTCGTTGATGAAGAAGAATGACTCCGATGATTTGCTTGATGAAACGATACGCAAATTGATTCATGAAACGATCTCCCTACGCAATGAAAGTCTCTTGTTAGGATTGGTATCACATATCAAAGAAGCTATTTATCGCATTCAAAAAGGATTAGTCATTCATAACCCTTTTCTAAATGATGTGAAGAAGAATTTCCCTTTGTCTTTTGAGGAAGCGCTTCGATTAGCTCATGCCTTAAATTGGCATTTTTCGATTTCGATCCCCGAAGATGAGGTTGCCTTTCTGGCCGTACACATCCAAGTGATGAAAGAACAACGAGAAGAAAAACAACCGAAAAAAGTGAGTGTCTTATTAGTTTGTAGCAGTGGGAAAGGCACTTCACAGCTATTAGCTGCTCGTATTCGGAGGAATTATGAGCAAATCGATATTTCCAGGATTCTTTCAATTCAAGAGTTGATTCAGACCAATATTTATGAGGACTTGATTTTATCGACAGTGGATTTAAAAATCGATTCGATTCCAACAATCCATGTTTCTCCTGTACTGAATAAAGATGAGCAGCGAAAAATAGAAGCCTTTTTAAGAAAAGTCGAAGAAAAACAAAATGGTTCTTTCAGTCAGTTTGCGAAATTGATTCATGAGGACTTGATTTTTTTAGATCATCATTTTGAAGATTATCAAGAGGTGATTACATTTATTGGGGAGCAGTTGATTACTCGTGGGTATGTAAAAGAGGAAATGATTGACTCTTCGCTAAAAAGGGAACAGCTTTCCTTTACTTCTTTTGGACGATTCGCAACACCTCATGGTACACCAGAATACGTGAAAAAATCAGCGATTGTATTTTTACGTCTTAATAATGAGATCCACTGGGGAGAAACAAAGGTGAAATATGTCTTTTTCATCTGTATCAAAGATGAAACTGTACAAGAACTTGAGGAAATCTATGACACGATGCTTAATGTGATGGAATCAGATGAACGAACCTTCCTCCTTAAAGGGACGAAAGAGGAATTAAAAAAGTATTTACAAGGGGGAACATAAAATGAATATAGAAACACTACTACCTTTTGAACATATTGTTCTTGGTCTAGAGGCAACCACTAAAGAAGAAGTGGTCCGTCAGTTAGCAAAAATATTGGTAACTGAAGGAATTGTTCAATCCGAAAATGAGTATGTTCAATCAGTTATGGAAAGAGAAGATCACTCGACCACAGGAATAGGCAATAATATAGCAATCCCCCATGGAAAAAGTCGTGCAGTTTCTGAACCCGCAATCGTTTTTGCTCGGTTAAAGGCACCATTAGAATGGCAATCCTTAGATGATGAACCAGTAACGGTTGTGATTATGCTTGCTATTCCTGAAGAACATCAAGGAGACACCCATTTACGGATCTTATCAGAAATTGCCATGAAATTGATGGATGAAGACATCACAGAAGCGCTGAAAAGCGAAACAGATAAAGAGATTATCGCGAAACTATTAAGCGAATAAAACGGAGAAAAGGAGAAAGACGAATGAAGAGAAAAATTATTGCAGTAACGGCGTGTGCCACAGGAGTTGCCCATACCTTTATGGCGGCACAGGCGCTAAAAAAAGCAGCAGCGAAACGTGGGGATTTAATCAAGGTTGAGACACAAGGAGCAACAGGTATCGAAAATGAATTGAACGAGCGGGATTGTCAAATTGGGGAAGTTGTGATTTTTGCCGTTGATACGAAAGTGAGAAATGAGGAGCGTTTCAATGGCAAGGAGATCCTTAAAGTCCCGGTAGCAGCCCCTATAAAAAATGCAGAAAAAGTAATTGAAGATGCATTAAAGCTGATTGATCAATAAAGAGGAGGAAAATCAGATGAAAAATTTGGCAAGTGAAATGAAAAATCATGTTTTAACAGGAATATCTTATATGATTCCTCTGGTGATTGCCGGAGCAGTTATCATGGCGATTTCTCGAGTAGGCGGATCAATATTTGGGATCGTCGATATTTGGGATGCCTCTCATGGAGAAAGTGCGAATACGATCATCCGATTACTCCATAGTTTAGATGGATTCGGTGGCATCGCTTTAGGATTGATGTTTCCCGTAATATCGGCATTTATTGCTTATTCGATTTCCGATAAGCTAGGGATAGCCCCTGGTCTTGTTGGAGGTATGTTAGTAAAAGACATTAACGCAGGCTTCTTAGGCGCAATTGTTTCAGGGCTGATCGCTGGGTACATCTGCTTGTGGATCAAAAACCATATAAAGCTGCCAAAATCGATGGCATCGGTAGTTCCAGTGTTCTTAGTTCCTGTTTTAGGTACTTTAGTCACTGTCCTACTTGTGAATTATGTGATCGGTACACCATTTGCAGCTATCAATGTGGGCTTAGAGTCATGGTTGAACGGATTGAGTGGCGGAAATGCGGTCGTGATGGCGGCAGTTGTAGGGGCAATGGTTGGATTTGATCTTGGAGGGCCAGTAAATAAGGCAGCTGTGACAACCGCGATGGCTTTATTGACAAGTAACGTTTATGCACCAAACACTGCAGCACAAGTGGCGATTATCATTCCGCCAATTGGTTTAGGATTAGCGACTGTTTTTGCAAAGAATAAATACAATAACGAACTAAAAGAAGCAGGAAAATCGTCGATCATTATGGGACTAGTAGGTATTTCAGAAGGAGCGATCCCATTTGCGGTGGAAAATCCACTAAAAGTGATCCCAGTGAATATGATTGGTTCAGCGATTGGTTCTGCAATGGCTGTAGGTCTAGGAGCTGTCAATACAGCGCCAATCTCTGGTTTTTATGGTTGGTTCACCGTAGAAAAATGGCCACTGTATGTTTTATCGATTGCTACTGGCTCATTATTTATTGCGATTTGTACAAGCTTGCTACGTTCAAAAGATGCGGGGAAAGAAACAGATGCCACGATGGAAGAGTTTGACGAAGCGGCTTGGGAAGAGCAGTGGGAAGCATAGCTATGACAAATGTACACATAGTAAACCACACCCATTGGGATCGTGAATGGTATTTTACTTCGATGGACTGTGTCGTTTTGAGTGACCAATTATTTAGTGATGTACTAAAAGAACTAAAGAGGCAACCGACTGCATCTTTCGTGCTAGATGGACAACTGTCTATTCTGGACGATTATTTAGAACTCTATCCTGAGCGCTTGACTGAGGTCAAAGAGTTGATCGCCAATGGTCAATTGTTCATCGGGCCTTGGTACACCCAAACAGATGCCTTTTTCGCTTCTGGTGAGTCCATCATTCGAAATGCCATGATTGGTATATTTGATAGCAAAAAATATGGCAGCTATATGCCGATCGGTTATTTGCCAGATACATTTGGTTTTAATGCTCAAATGCCAACCATATTGAACGAAGTTGGACTTGATAACATTATCTTTTGGCGAGGCATCGATTTAGGGGAACAGGTCAAATCCCCTTACTTTAAATGGACGAGTTTAAGTGGGCGAGGTTCACTGTATGCGGTGAATTTTCCTCAAGGATATGGTGCACAGCAGCAATTGGAGCCAACGAGCAGTTATGTAGATGGCAGACTCGATAGAGGTGTTGATTTTATTAAGAGCTACGCGAATGAACCTGAAATCTTGATTCCAACTGGAAATGATCAGTTAGGCATTGTTTCTGCCATAGAAGAAAAACTAACGAAAATCAATCAGCTTGGAAAATACAAGTATCAATTGAGCACCTATCCAGCATTTATGGAGATCGTCCGTCAAAAAGAACTGGAAGTTTATCAAGGAGAGTTTCGTGCACCGGTTTTTGCACGGGTTCACAAAACGATTGGTTCTGTACGAATGGATCTGAAACGTGAGATTTTTCGATTAGAAAACAAATTAGTTTTAGAAATTGAACCAATGTTAGTTATTGCGAAAGATTTAGGGATCGAATTAAGCAATCGCTTGCTAATGAAAGCTTGGAAAAAGTTATTTGAATGTCAAGCCCATGATAGTTTGGCAGGCTGTGTATCAGATAGTGTTGCACAAGATATCAGTCATCGGTTAAAAGAAATCAGTGAGATTTGTGAGAGCATTGAAAATTTGATTTTAAAAAGAATCAGTGAAGGACTCGCTTTACAAGCCAACCAATTTCTGATTCTTCATCCAACACCAGTGCCATTTCAAGGAGAGAAATTAGTTAAGATCGTATCCAGAACCAACAATATCAAGGTTATTGGAGCTGATTCATCTGTACTTGAAGCAGTGTATATCCCAAGCAGGAAAAATATTATGGAAGAAACTCCGGCTGGCAACCGTTTTATTGAAGAAGAGGGGTATTATCTGTTAACCGTTCAAGTGACCTGTGCCTTTTCAGGCCTTGGTTATCAAGTCCTTACATTTGAAGAGCAAGAGACAACTCCCGAATCGTCTTTAGATCAAAACACATGGATTAGAAATGGAAAATACATGCTTTCCTTTGAAGACGGCCACCTGATTTATTCAGATGGAAAACAACAGATCTTGGATTTCTTGTCGATCATCGATGATAGTAATGCCGGTGATACGTATGACTATTCGCCTATTTTGAATGATCAACCGATCACGCTTCGTTTTGCCAGCTGCAAAGGGAAGCAAGAAACATTGGCTTTGGAAGGAAGTTTACAGCTACCGTATACGATCGAAGAACGGATGAAAGGAATCGCCACCAAAACATTCGCTTATACATTGACCCTCCAACTGACAAAAAATGGTGAGGTAAACGCAAAGCTACGTTTTAAAAATACGCTTTTAAATCATCGGATTCAAGTGAAAGCTCGATTAAACAAGCCGATAGAAAGAGCGGTTGCGGCCATTCAATTTGGCTATCTTGAAAAAAGAAATCAAACACTGGAAAATTGGCAAGAAAAATATGCAGAAAAACCTGTCAATATTGAACCATTTGAAAAACAAGTGGTTGTTTATGATCAAGAGAACGCCCTCGTTTTTTATAGCGAGCAGAGCAAAGAGTATGAATATATCGATGACTCCTTATATGTAACGGTACTAGCTACAACCGACTCTCTAGGAAAACCAGATTTGTTGTATCGACCAGGTCGTGCTTCTGGCGATACAACCAAAAAGGGACATATTATGATGGAAACACCTCTTGCTCAAATGGAAAACTATGAGATGGTCTTCGATTTTTCCCTAAGGGTCGCATCAACAGCTATTTCTGAAGATTTGTTGGCTACTTGGAAAACTGTTAAAGAACAGCCATCGATTTCTTATCAATTGCAAGATTTGAATTACTTTATTTATCGTATAGACAATAAAATTCAAAAGCGCATTGATCCATTATCTCTGACCGACATGTCTCTTTCTTTGTTGTCTTGCAGCTTAGAACCAGGTGTGGGAGTCAGTGCGCTCCATAATGCGTATTACTCTGAGGGAATCGTTGTCCGTTTAGTCAATTCAACGAACAAAGAACGTCCTCTTGAGCCCAAAAAATTATTTAATGGGTACGAATATCAGCGAATCAATGCCTTAGAAGAACCGCTTGAAGCGGATCATATCATCCACGCTTATGGAGTAGCAACCTATTTATTAACTAAAAACTAGGAATAAAGAACACAAAATTTGTCGAGAAGGAATTGCTTCTGTAACGCTTTCCTCTACAAGATTTTGTGTTCTCGCTTTTTTACAATATTTAGAAGGAGTTTTTATGTCCGTACAACTTTTATTGCTTGCCTCACTGCCTGCACTAGGATGGGGCTTAATGCCAATCGTCGCTAAATTGATGGGAGGAAAATCAGAGGAACAACTGCTAGGAACAACAATCGCAGCCTTGATTTTCGGTAGTGTATTTGGTTTCTTGAATCAAGTGAGTTATGCCATGGTGCCATTTTTCATCAGTTTATTATCTGGGGTTTTTTGGGCTTGCGGACAATACTTCCAATTTCTCGCTTTGGAGAAAGCGGAGGTTTCTAAAGTAATGCCCGTCTCCGTCGGGACCCAATTATTATTTGTTACATTAGCATCTGGCTTCTTTCTCAAAGAATGGACAGATTTAACGACTGTAATTTTCTCAATCATGGCATTAGGAGTCATTCTAACAGGTGTTTTCCTTGTAACTAAGACAACTCATCAGCAAACAGGCTTAACACAGCAAGTACTTCTTTATCTATGTTGTTCTTCAGCTTTTTTGATGCTATATGTGACAGTCACTGGTCTGTTTCAGATAAGTGGCGCACAGAGTTTCTTGCCTCAGGCAGTAGGGATGTTTCTCGGGGGAAGCGTAATTTCCTTGAAAAGTAAGCAACAGTTGCGTTTCCGCAAAATAATCCACAATTTAGGTACTGGTAGCACATGGGTTATCGCGAATACTTCGTTATTCGCTGTATCGTCTTCTTTAGGTGTAGGCGTAACCTATTCATTTTCTCAAATGAGCTTACTTGTTGCTACTTATGGAAGTATTGTCCTCTTAAAGGAACAAAAAGTTGGCAGAGAAAAGCAATTTGTAGCTCTTGGTAGCTTGCTCTATATTGTTGGTGTATTAGGGATGAGTTGGTTGAAATAACTTTGCACCTGAGCAATTTTAGTTAGTGATCAATAAAGTAGCAGATAACAGTTTAACCAATAAAGAACTTATCTTAAAAATCAAAGAGTGGGTAACCACTCTTTTTTTTGTTTAGAACATGAATATTTAACTTATGCCACATTTTTTTATTTAAGCAAGTAGCGACATAGAATCATTTTTTCTTTTTTGGCGTATGCCCATAATACAGTTTGTATTTTTTATAGAAAAAAGTGATATTGGTGAAACCTGCTTCAGCCGCACATTGGGTGAT
>Ga0308165_1006636_pt1 | contig 10087 bp, 9 predicted proteins | sample PhyWR2_FD_201032 | JGI IMG/M metagenome (GOLD analysis project Ga0308165, IMG submission 201032) | Phyllosphere microbial communities from UC Gill Tract Community Farm, Albany, California, United States - DLSLW.R2 | ecosystem: Host-associated > Plants > Phyllosphere > Unclassified | place: USA... | reverse complement strand
GGGCACCGACGTGACCGACGTCGACTTCGCGCTCGCCGTCCTCGGCGCCGTCAGCGGACAGGTGACCGACGAGGCCGGGACACCGCTCGCCGGCGTCGACCTCCGGGTCGACGGGCCCGAGGGTCCGGGGACGCTCACGACCGACGCGTCGGGCGCCTACGCTCTCGACGAGCTGGCACCGGGGACGTACACCGTCAGCGTGGTCCCGCCTGAGGGGTACGCGGTCGCCGGTCCGGAGAGCGTGACCGTGACCGTGACGGCCGCCGGCGAGGTCTACGCCGACCAGAGCTTCGTGCTCGCTGCGGTGCCGACCCCCGAGCCGACGACCGCAGAGCCCACAGCACCTCCGACGACCGGGCCGACGACCGAGCCGTCCGGTGGGCCGGGTGACCCTGGGACCGGGGCACCGACGACGACACCAGGTGCCGTGCCGCCCGGCGGCACCGGGACCGGCGGGGACGGCGGCAGGCTCCCGACGACAGGGTCTGACCCGACGGCGCCGCTCGCCGTCGCGGCTCTCCTGCTGGTCGTGGGTGCCGGGACGCTGGCTGTCCGGCGGCGGGGGGCTGCGGGGCGCTGACCGTCGGCACGTGCCAAGGTCTCGAGGGGCGACCTTCTGTGGTCCCTCGCGTGACCCAGCACACCTGGACATAGTACCCCCTAGGGGTATGGTGGAGGGAGAGACGCACCCTGCACCACCGAGGAGCTGACATGTCCGGCCCGACGACCGACCACCCGACCCAGGACCACCGCGAGCCCGTCGCGGAGATCGACCTCGCCGTCAGCGGCATGACCTGCGCCTCGTGCGTGGCCCGCGTCGAGAAGCGGCTCAACAGGCTCCCCGGGGTCGTGGCGACGGTCAACCTGCCGCTCGAGTCCGCGCACGTCGTGCTCGACGAGGACGTCGACGAGGCAGAGCTCGTCGCGGCCGTCACCAAGGCGGGCTACGACGCGCGCGTCACCGGGCGGCGCAGGCTTGGTGGTGAAGCTGCCACAGCCCCCGCACCAGACGCGCACCGCACAGCCCACATGTCCCACGCTCCTGACGCAGCGCACGCGCCCGGCACGTCGCACTCGCCCCAGGCAGCGCACGCACCCGAGGCCGCGCACGACCACTCCTCCGAGGAGATGGCGCTGTCCGGCCACTCGATGGCTGAGGGACACGTGATGGTCGAGGGTGAAGACACCTCGGCGCCGACCCCCGACCGTGGCGCAGACCTGCGGCGCAGGCTCGTAGTCTCGACGGTCCTGTCGGTCCCTGTCGTCCTGCTCTCGATGATCCCCGCGCTCCAGGTCGACGGGTGGCAGTGGGTCGTCGCCGTGCTGGCGCTTCCCGTCGTCACCTGGTCGGCCTGGCCCTTCCACAGGGCGGCCTCCCGTGCTGCGCGGCACGGGGCGTCGACCATGGACACCCTCGTCTCGGTCGGCGTCGTCGCGGCGACGGCCTGGTCCCTCTGGGCGCTGCTCTTCGGCGGGGCCGGTGAGATCGGCATGCGCATGACGCCGACCCTCTTCCCGGCCGCCGACCACGCGGCCATGACGGGGCCCGAGCTGTACTTCGAGGTCGCCGCCGTCGTCACCACCTTCTTGCTCGCCGGCCGCTACGCCGAGCACAGGTCGCGGCGCCGCGCCGGCGACGCCCTGCGGTCCTTGCTCGCCCTCGGCGCCAAGGAGGTCGTGGTCCTCACGACAGACGACTCAGGTCGCCGCGTCGAGCAGCGCGTCCCGGTCGAGTCCCTGCGCACCGACGACCTCTTCGTCGTGCGACCGGGCGAGAAGGTCGCGACCGACGGGGTCGTCGTCGAGGGCACGAGCGCGATCGACGCGTCGCTGCTCACCGGTGAGCCCGTGCCCGTCGACGTCGGTCCGGGCGACCCCGTCACCGGGGCGACGATCAGCACCTCCGGCCATCTCGTCGTCCGTGCGACGCGCGTGGGCGAGGAGACCACCCTCGCGCAGATCGGCCGGCTCGTCTCGGCCGCGCAGACCGGCAAGGCCCCCGTGCAGCGCCTCGCCGACAGGATCTCGGCGGTCTTCGTCCCGGTCGTCTTCGTCGTCGCCCTGGCGACCTTCGCAGCCTGGATGGTCTGGGGTGACTCCACCCAGGCGGCCTTCACAGCCGCTGTCGCGGTCCTCATCATCGCGTGCCCCTGCGCCCTCGGTCTGGCCACCCCGACGGCCCTGCTCGTCGGCACCGGACGCGGCGCGCAGCTCGGCGTGCTCATCAAGGGCCCGGAGATCCTCGAGTCGACCCGTCGCGTCGACACGGTCGTCCTGGACAAGACCGGGACCGTCACCCAGGGACGCATGGTCGTCGAGCAGGTCGTCGGCGACGACAGCACGCTCCGCCTCGCCGGGGCTGTCGAGGCACTGAGCGAGCACCCGATCGCGCAGGCGATCGCCGCTGCGGCGCAGCAGGAGAATGCCGGGCCGAGTCCGGACGACGAGGCCGTCGGCGGTGACGGCCTCGTCGTCGGGTCCGACCAGGTGCTCGACTTCGTGAGCGCCGCGGGCGGCGGGGTGTCGGGTGTCGTCAGGGTCGCGCACTCCGGCCTCGACCTGTCGCCGCGCGTGCTCGTCGGGCGGCTCGCGTGGCTGGCCGAGCAGGGCATGACGGTCGACGGCGACGACCAGCGGCCGCTGCGTGACGCCGTCGCGGCGGCCGAGAGCAGCGGGGCGACGGCAGTCGTCGCGGCGTGGGACGGAGCGGCCCGCGGGGTCGTCGTGCTCCGAGACCCCGTCAAGGAGTCGTCGGCCCAGGCCGTCGCGGAGCTCAAGGACCTCGGGCTCCGCCCGATCTTGCTGACCGGCGACAACCCCGGTGCGGCGCGCGTCGCGGCCGAGCAGGTGGGGATCGCCGCCGACGACGTCGTCGCGCAGGTGGTCCCGTCGGAGAAGGCCGAGGTCGTCGCCCGGCTGCGGTCCGAGGGCCGTGTCGTCGCGATGGTCGGCGACGGTGTCAACGACGCCGCAGCCCTCGCCGGGGCGGACCTCGGGCTCGCGATGGGCACCGGGACCGACGTCGCGATCGAGGCCAGCGACATCACCCTCGTCCGCGGTGACCTCCGCAGCGCCGCGACAGCGATCCGGCTGTCCCGCCAGACCCTGCGGATCATCCGGCAGAACCTGTTCTGGGCCTTCGCGTACAACGTCGCGGCGATCCCGCTCGCGGCCCTCGGGCTGCTCAACCCGATGATCGCCGGCGCCGCGATGGCCGCGAGCTCGGTGATCGTCGTCGGCAACTCCCTGCGGCTGCGCCGCGCCGGCTGAGCGGGGAGCCGGGACTCCGGGCGTGTGCGCTGACGTTCCTCAGCGGAAGCGGCGGCCCTCGTCGCGGCGGTAGGCCCAGACCGTGAGGGCTGCGAAGAACGCCGTCCACCCGAGCAGCACGGGCCATGCGCCGGCGTAGACGTCGGCTCCGGTGAGGGCGCCCACCAGCAGGTCGCGGCCTGCGCGGGTGGGGGTCGCCTGGGAGACGACGGACAACCAGTCGGGGAAGAACTGCGGGGGCATGAAGAGCCCGCCGGCGAAGGCCAGCGGGAACAGCACGAGCTGCACGACGGGCAGCGCCGCCTTGGCCGGCAGGGAGTAGCCGATCCCCATGCCGAGCAGCACGAAGGGCACCGACACCACGAGCAGCACCACGATCCCGAGCGCGAGCTGGGCCCACGTGACCGTCGCCGCGGTGAAGAGCCACCCGATGAGCACGAGCGGGACGATGCCGAACAGCGAGAAGATGCCGCCGTTGAGCACCCGGGCGAGCATCCGCGGCGCGGGACCCGCCGGCATCGAGCGCAAGAACGGGTCGAAGGGCAGCGCGCGGTCCTCCGCGACACCCAGCCCGTAGGTGAACAGGCTCGCCGAGCAGATGGCGAAGAGCCCGAGCGACGCGACAGCCATCGTCGAGGCCACGGGGTCGTCGGCCACGTAGGGCTGGGGCACCACGAAGAAGAACATCGAGAGCGCCGGGAACAGCAGGTTGCCGAAGACGGCCATCGGCACGCGCACGGTCTCGAGGAACTGGTACTTGAGGTGCAGCCGGGTGAGGTGCGCTGTCGACAGGGTTCGGGGCTGGGTGGTGGTCATCGCTGCTCTCCTCGGGCGGGTGCGGGTGCAGGTCTGACGGCAGGAGCGCCGGTGGGGCTGACTGCGGGGCTACCGGAGGGGCTGAGGGCGGGCCTGTCGGCCGGGGCGGCCACCATCTGCTCGAAGGCTTCTTCGAGGGTCGTCCCGCGCACCTCGAGGCCGTGAAAGTCGATCCCGCTCACGACGAGCTCGCGGACGAAGCCGTCGGCGTCGGGCGTGAACAGCTCGACCCTGTCGCCCGACACCTGCACGCGGGTGACCTGCGGGAAGCGCGCCTCGACGGCGCCTGGCGCCGCGAGACCAGCGCTGTGCAGCACGACGCGCCGCACCCCCACCTGCTCGAGGATCGCGTCCATGGTGTCGTCGGCCCGGACCACGCCCTGGTCGACGACGACCACTCGCTCGGCGAGGGCCTGGACCTCTTCGAGGTAGTGGCTCGTGAGCAGCACCGTCCCGCCGCTCGCGTGGTAGTCGCGGATCGCCTGCCAGAGGACCTGGCGGGCGTTGACGTCGAGACCCGTCGTGGGTTCGTCGAGGAGGATCACCGACGGGCGTCCGACGAGGGCGAGGGCCACGGCGAGGCGGCGCTTCTGCCCGCCGGACATGCCACCGGTCTGGCGACCTGCGAGCTCGCCCAGCCCGAACTGCTCGAGCAGCTCGGACGTCGGGACCGGGTCCGGGTAGTGCCCGCCGATGTAGTCGACGACCTCGCGGACCTTGAGGGTCGCGGGGAGCCCGGTCTCCTGGGGCGTGAGGCCGAGGGAGGTGCGGGCGGCCGCGTCACGCGGGTCGAGACCGCAGAGCCTGACGGTTCCAGAGTCGGGCTTGCGCTGGCCCGAGACGAGGGACAGCAGGGTGGACTTCCCGGCACCGTTCGGGCCGAGGATGCCCACGAGCTCGCCTGGGGCGATCTGCAGGGACACGTCGTCGAGGGCGACCACGGGGCCGAAGCGACGCGTCACGCCGCTGAGCTCGATGATCGGCGGCGCAGAGCGTGCTGGATGGGCTGGCTGGCTCATGGTGCGGTCCCTCTCAGGAGTGCGGTCAGAGACGCCGTGTAGGACTCGAAGGCGCGTCGGCCAAGCGGCGTGAGCTCGACGTAGCTGGCGGGCTTGCGGCCCTCGTGGGTCTTGAGAATCGTCACGTACTCCGCGTCCTCGAGCTTGCGCAGGTGGGTCGACAGGTTCCCGGCGGTCATGTCGAGCAGGTCTTGCAGCCGCGGGAAGGAGATGCGGTCCCCCGGGCTGAGGGCCGCGAGGGTCGCGACCACGCGCAGGCGGGCCTGCGCGTGGATGACGGGGTCGAGGCCGGTCTCGCTCATGCGCCGACCGGCCGCCCGGCCACCGCGAAGCCAGCACCGGCAGAGGGGTCGCGGCGGCGGCGCAGGTGCTCGAGCACCATCCCGACGAAGAACCCGCCGCCCCCGAGCACAGCCATGACGAGATAGGTCTGCGGCAGACCCGTGAAGACAGCGACCGTGGCGACGAGGATGATCCACACGCCGATCGCGTACTGCTGACGGTCCTGCCAGAACGCCCCGCCCGCCATGTAGAGGACGCCGACGAGCAGGCACGAGCAGGCGTTCGAAGCCACCGCCATGACCTCGGGCCCGGCACCGGCGCGCGCGAGCCCGCCGAGCATGACGGACATGGCGACGAAGCCGAGGCACCACGTCCATCCGTACATGGCCCCGAAGGACGCCGAGACTCCCTTGATCCCCGCGTTGGCCCGGGTGCTGTGGACGACGGTGAAGACCATCGCCGCGATGATCGCGAGGCCGAAGACCGCGAAGGCCCACCCCGCAGGCAGGGAGAAGCCCTCGGTGACCTGCGGCTGCCCGACGCGGCCCGTGGCCGTGAGGTAGAGCGCGAGGTACCCCAGGAGCCAGGCCGCGCCCCACGCGGCGAAGATCAGCCGGGAGTCGGGCTCCCTGGACCGCACCTTCGCGGTCTGCGCGGCGATGATCCGCAGGCTCTCGGCCGCGTCGAGCGGGGACTCTGCGGGAGCGCCCGAGGGTCGAGACGTGCCGTCGTCGGTCATGGTGACTCCGTCGATGAGGTTTGCGGTGCAAAGTACTTTGTCAGTGTGCCACGGCGGGGTGCGGGCGGCAAGACCCGCGGGGCGGCGAGGTTGGGATCAGCAGACCAGGGCCGAGCGCACCGCCGACCGCCCGGCGTGGACGGCCAGGCGTGGAGCAGGCTCGTCACGCTCGGCAGATAGGCTGGCGCGATGCCAGGCCGACGACGCACCTCCCGCCCGCTCTTCGTGACGGTCGCCCTCGGCGCCCTGCTGCTCGTGGGCACCCCGAGCGCCCTGGCGGCCCCAGCGCCCGTCGCCGAGAGAGGCGCTGTCAGCATCAGCCCGGTGGGTGTCGCGATCTCCAGCACCGCTCCGACTGCCTCGACCCTCGCCGCCGCGCCGGCAGCCGCCCACATGACAGCCCTCCCCGCCGACGCCTCCCCCGAGCCAGGCGTCTCCCCCACCGGTCCCACGACGCCCGCGGCCGAGGACGACGACTCCGAGGGGACCCCGTGGACCGGGATCGTCGTCGGCGGTGGGCTCGGGCTGCTCGCGGGGATCGGGCTCATGGTCCTGTCGAAGCGTCGCGAGAACCGGGGCTGATCGAGCCACGCCCGGACTCTCGTCTCGGGAACGCCTCCCGGGAGCTCCTCCCAGGACCTCCTGCAGGGCTCCTCGTCGGCACCCCGAGTCGCAGCCCAGGCTGCACGCGGCGCGCGGTGCTATAACCGGTCCATGACTGACCAGCCCGACCCGACCGAGCCGACCGGCGCCTCCGCGACAGCCCAGCGCGAACCGCTCACCCGGCACGAGCGCCGACGCATCGGCGTCGAGGTCTGGATCTTGCTCGGGCTGAGCCTCGGGCAGTCCGGGGTGTACGCGATCGTGCGGATCATCGCCCGGCTCACCGCCGACACGGCGCTGCGCGACCAGTCCGCGACCCTCAACGCCAGCCAGTCGGTCCGCCCCTACGTCGACCTCACCTTCCAGGTCTTGTCGATCGGTTTCAACCTGGTCCCCGTCGCCCTCGCGCTGTTCCTGCTGTCCGCCCGCGGCCCGGGCACGCTGCGGCGCATCGGCCTCGACCTCACCAGCCCGCTGCGCGACGTGGGCTACGGCGTCGGGCTCGCCGCTGTCATCGGCATCCCGGGCCTCGGGCTCTACGTCGCCGGCAGGGCCCTGGGCATCACCGTCGAGGTGCAGGCCGCCGCCCTCGACTCGACGTGGTGGGCGGTCCCGGTCCTGGTGCTCGCGGCCCTGCAGAACGGCCTGCTCGAGGAGATCATCGTCGTGGCCTACCTCAGCGAACGCCTCGGGGACCTGCGCTGGGGCACCGTGAAGATCATCGTGACGAGCGCCCTGATCCGCGGCTCGTACCACCTGTACCAGGGCATCGGGCCGTTCTTCGGCAACGTCGTCATGGGGATCGTCTTCGCGTGGTTCTACCAGTCACGGTGGGGACGGCGGCGAGTCATGCCGCTCGTCGTGGCCCACACGATCCTCGACATCGTGGCCTTCGTCGGGTACGCGCTGCTGCCCGACGCGTGGCTCAGGGCCCTCGGCGTCAGCTGACCGCCACGGCGGCACCAGCCGCACGGCCCCGACCCGCCTCGAGGATGCCCGCGCACACGTCTTCGACAGCCTGGAGCCTGGCCGCCGGCGGCAGCAGCGGTGGGGCGTCGATGACGAAGATCGCCAGCGCGCCGAGGGTCCCGGTCACGCGCATGGCGCGGTCCGGGTCGGCGAGAGGGTTCTCGATGTCCACCCCGAAGAGCCCGTAGAGCGCCTCGATGGCAGGGCGCAGACCTGCGGCGACCTCGGTCCCGTGCAGGTTCGTCACCCCGGCGATCACGAGGCGGATCCACCCCGGACGGTCCAGCGACAGCTCGGCGAGGGCACGCAGGCGCGCGCGGTCGTCGCCCGTCACCTCGGTCAGACCGACGGCCTCGCGGACGCACTGCTGGACGGCGGCGTCGAGCAGCCCCTGACGCGAGCCGAAGTGGTAGAGGATCGACGACTTGGCGAGGGAGGTCGCGTCCGCGACGGCCTGGACCGAGAGGTCCCGTGGCCCGAGCGACGCGAGGAGCCCCGCGGCGTTGTCGAGGATCGCCTCGGTCGTCTCCGTCGTCGTCCTGCGTGGCATCGACTCATTTTACGGGTGGACGGAGAACTCGCACGGGGAGCAGCGGCGCTCACCCAGGACCTTCCAGGACATCCGCAGCCGTTCCACGCCTGGCGCCCACCGGCGGGCGCGTGCGGTGGTGCAGATCACTGCCGCGGGCCACGACGCCGTCCGCGGGGCGCCTCATAGACTGACCATTCTGGTCGATGAAGAGCCAGACTGACCAGACTGGTCGACCACGCTGCAGGGGCGAGCGGCGCGCCTGAGCATGGTCGCCGCACGACACCGGAGACCACCATGCGCGCCGAGCCCTCCGACACCGGGGCCCAGACACCGTCCACGCACCTCCGCACGACCCCCGAGGCTGACGCGCTGCGCGCCGGGGACAGCAAGACCGCACCGGCCACCCCGGCCGCGCAGGCCGCTGCTCGGTCGCGCACCCCGCATCCGGGAGACGACGCGCGTCCCGGGCGCCCGTTCGTCACCTGGGTCGTCGACCGCGGCACGCCCGCCCCCGACCTCGACGCCCTCCGGTCGGCCGCCGACACCCTCGTCGTGAGCACCTGGGCGGTCCTCGCGCACGACGTGTCGCTCGCCGTCCTCGACCCCGACGGGACGCCGTCCGCACGGCAGCCGCTCCGTGTCGTGCTGGGAACACGCGACCTCGACCCGGGCCTGCCGGTCTTCGACGCACCCGGCCGGACCCTGCACTTCGCGACGCGCGACCCGCACCTCGCGCTGCGGGCGATCGACGACCTCGGCGGTCGGCACGTGCTGCTCGACGGCGGCCCCGCTCTCGCGTCCGAGTTCCTCAGGGCCGGCCTGGTCGACGAGGTCGTCACCCACGTGAGCCCCGAGCTCTCGGTCGGCGGGATCGTGGGGGCCATGGACCTCGGCGTCGGGAACCTGCCCGAGACCTTCGTCCTGCGTGACGTCAGGGTCCTGGGTGACGGCGCGGGCCAGGCCTTGCTGCGGGTCACGCTCGGGCGAGACGCTGGGCTGGTGCCCGACGCAGGCTGACGCCGGGCAGGTTGCGGGGTGACGCCGGGCCAGGCGCGGGGTGACGCCACGTCGGACGTGGGACAGCGACTCGTCAGGCGTGGGGCGGTGCCTCGCCCTCGGGGCTCTCGGACCCGGTCGTGCCAGTGGTGGAGGTCCCGGAGGTCAAGGTCGTCCGGGGCTGGTCACCCTCGGTCGCGGCGACGTCGAAGACCTCGTCGTCGGCTGCGGGTGCGGGTGCGGTCGGCGCGGTCGGTGCCTGCGCCTGCGCACCGCCGTCCCGGTCCGTCCGTGCCGGGATGCGGCCCGAGCCCTGGTCGTCGAGGACGACGGGGTGCGGGGCCTCGACGATCCCGGGGCTGTCGGGGAAGCCCGCCGCGGCGCGCTCGTCGTCGAGCCGACGGTCGTGGGCCTCGGCCGACGTCTCGCCGGTGCGGGCGGCACCAGCCGTCCCGCCCGTGCCGACAGCGCCGGGAACCCCGGAAGCCCCAGCACCGTGCTGCTCCTCCGAGCCGTCGGGCAGGTGGATGACCTTGCGGTCGCGCGCTGCACGGTCGCCATCGCGCCCGTGCTCCTTGGCCGCCTGCTTCTCGGCCTTCTTCTCGGCTGAGGCCGCGGCCTTCGCCTCGGCACGCTCTTCGGCGGCCTCACGGGCGGCCACCTGGCGGGCCGCCATCGCGTCGACCACGAGGCTGCGGCCTGTGAGCGCGCGGTCGATCTCCTGCGCCACGGACCGGATCGCGAAGACGGACACGATGTGCACGGCTCCGCTGACGAAGGCGTAGATGCCGAACACCACGGTCACGAGCTCGAGGGCAGCCGAGGCGTCCTGCGAGCGCGTGACGAGCAAGAAGCCGAAGA
>Ga0308165_1006634_pt1 | contig 10089 bp, 8 predicted proteins | sample PhyWR2_FD_201032 | JGI IMG/M metagenome (GOLD analysis project Ga0308165, IMG submission 201032) | Phyllosphere microbial communities from UC Gill Tract Community Farm, Albany, California, United States - DLSLW.R2 | ecosystem: Host-associated > Plants > Phyllosphere > Unclassified | place: USA... | reverse complement strand
AGAAAAACGCCCTGAACATGAAGCAAGGTTTGCAATTAAGGCTCAGCCAACAGTTGGCGATGACGCCACAGTTACAACAGGCGATCCGTCTGTTGCAACTGTCAACGTTAGAACTTCAGCAGGAACTGCAGCAAGCGCTGGACAGTAATCCGCTGCTGGAGCAAACCGATCTTCATGAAGAGGTAGATACCCAGGAAAAGCAGGACACCGAAACGCTCGATACGGCAGATGCCCTTGAGCAGAAAGAGATGCCTGACGAGTTACCGCTAGATGCCAGCTGGGATGAAATTTACACCGCTGGAACCCCATCCGGAACGCGCGCTGATTATCAGGATGATGAGTTACCGGTTTATCAGGGTGAAACCACGCAGTCGCTACAGGATTACCTGATGTGGCAGGTGGAACTGACCCCTTTCACCGAAACCGATCGCGCGATCGCCACGTCCATTGTCGATGCCGTGGATGACACCGGGTATTTAACGGTGACCCTGGACGAAATTCTGGAAAGCATGGGTGATAGCGAAATCGAACTCGACGAGATCGAAGCCGTTCTCAAGCGCATTCAACGCTTTGACCCGGTCGGCGTCGCGGCAAAAGATCTGCGCGACTGTTTGCTGATCCAGCTTTCTCAGTTTGCTAAAGAGACGCCAAGACTCGACGAAGCGCGACTGATTATCAGCGAACATCTCGATTTGCTGGCGAATCATGATTTTCGCAGCCTGATGCGCGTGACGCGACTCAAGGAAGATGTGCTAAAAGAAGCGGTTAACCTGATCCAGTCGCTCGATCCCCGGCCAGGACAATCGATCCAAACCGGCGAACCCGAATATGTGATTCCTGACGTTCTGGTCCGAAAGCACAACGGTCTCTGGACCGTAGAACTCAATTCCGACAGCATTCCCCGCCTGCAAATCAATCAGCAATACGCTTCCATGTGCACCAGTGCGCGGAACGACTCCGACAATCAATATATTCGTAGCAATCTTCAGGAAGCGCGATGGCTGATCAAAAGCCTCGAAAGCCGAAATGATACGCTGCTACGCGTAAGTCGTTGCATTGTGGAACAGCAGCAAGGCTTTTTTGAGCAGGGCGAAGAATTTATGAAACCGATGGTTTTGGCAGACATTGCCCAGGCCGTTGAGATGCACGAATCGACCATTTCGCGTGTGACCACGCAGAAGTATCTGCACAGTCCGCGTGGTATTTTTGAGCTTAAGTATTTCTTCTCCAGTCATGTGAATACCGAAGGCGGTGGCGAAGCCTCGTCAACGGCAATTCGCGCCCTGGTGAAGAAGTTGATCGCCGCGGAAAACCCCGCGAAGCCACTGAGTGACAGTAAGTTAACCACCATGCTGTCCGATCAGGGTATCATGGTGGCACGTCGTACTGTTGCGAAGTATCGAGAGTCTTTATCCATTCCGCCGTCTAACCAGCGTAAACAACTGGTTTGACACAACCGATAAGGAAGACACTATGCAGCTCAACATCACAGGACACAATGTCGAAATCACTGAGGCTTTACGCGATTTTTTGAATACAAAATTCGCCAAGCTGGAGCAGTATTTCGAGAGGATCAATCAGGTCTACATTGTGTTGAAAGTGGAGAAAGTGACTCATATCTCGGACGCAACCCTGCACATAAACGGGGGCGAAATCCATGCCAGTGCGGAAGGGCAAGACATGTACGCGGCTATCGACGGCTTGATTGACAAGCTTGCGCGACAGCTTAATAAACATAAAGATAAACTGAAACAACACTAATTGTCCGGGCAGTTAACGGGTGCAGGGCGGCCTGTTGTGAAACACAACAGGCCATTTGTACAGTTAGCGCTTAGGTGAAATTATGATGAACAACGATTCCGGCCTTCAATTGAGTAGTGTCCTTAACCAGGAATGTACCCGCAGTGGCGTTCACTGTCAGAGCAAAAAACGTGCTCTGGAAATCATCAGTGAACTTGCCGCAAAACAGTTAAGCCTGCCGCCTCAGGTGGTATTTGAGGCCATACTGACCCGTGAAAAAATGGGCAGTACCGGTATCGGCAATGGTATTGCCATTCCGCATGGCAAGCTGGAGGAAGACACACTGCGTGCCGTGGGTGTCTTTGTACAACTGGAAACGCCGATTGCATTTGATGCGATTGATAACCAGCCCGTCGATCTGCTTTTTGCACTGCTGGTGCCTGCTGACCAGACGAAAACCCATCTGCACACGCTGTCGCTGGTGGCTAAACGTCTGGCAGATAAAACAATTTGCCGCCGTTTGCGCGCAGCCCAAAGTGATGAAGAACTGTACCAAATTATCACCGAAGCAGAAGGCAATCAGGATGATGCATAAACACAAGATGGCCTCCACATCTGCAGGCGAGAGGAGAAACGGAACATGGTGCTGATGATCGTCAGCGGTCGTTCGGGATCGGGGAAATCCGTGGCCCTGCGAGCGCTCGAAGATATGGGTTTTTACTGCGTCGATAACCTTCCCGTTGTCCTGCTGCCAGAACTGGCGCGAACGCTTGCTGACCGACAAATCTCTGCCGCAGTCAGCATCGACGTGCGTAACATGCCGGAGTCGCCGGAAATCTTTGAGCAGGCGATGAGCAGCCTGCCAGAAACCTTCACTCCGCAACTGCTGTTCCTGGATGCCGATCGCAACACGCTGATCCGTCGCTACAGTGATACCCGACGTTTGCACCCGCTTTCCAGCAAAAATCTCTCCCTTGAGAGCGCTATCGACGAAGAAAGCGATTTGCTGGAGCCGCTGCGCTCCCGTGCGGATCTGATTGTCGACACCTCCGAGATGTCCGTTCACGAACTGGCCGAGATGCTGCGTACCCGTCTGCTGGGTAAACGTGAGCGTGAACTCACTATGGTGTTCGAGTCGTTTGGCTTCAAACACGGAATCCCTATTGATGCGGATTATGTGTTTGACGTGCGCTTCCTGCCCAACCCGCACTGGGATCCTAAACTGCGTCCAATGACCGGTCTGGATAAACCCGTTGCGGCATTCCTCGACCGACACACAGAAGTTCACAATTTTATCTATCAGACGCGAAGCTACCTTGAGCTATGGTTACCTATGCTGGAAACAAACAACCGCAGCTACCTGACAGTAGCCATTGGTTGTACCGGCGGTAAACATCGTTCGGTGTATATCGCCGAACAGCTGGCCGACTATTTCCGCTCACGCGGCAAAAATGTTCAGTCCCGTCATCGCACGCTGGAAAAACGCAAAACATGACCGTAAAACATACCGTTGAAATCACCAATAAGCTGGGCATGCACGCCCGTCCGGCGATGAAATTGTTTGAATTGATGCAGGGATTTGACGCTGAAGTGTTATTGCGTAACGACGAAGGCACAGAAGCCGAAGCCAACAGCGTTATCGCGCTACTCATGCTCGATTCCGCCAAAGGCCGACAGATTGAAGTCGAAGCCACCGGTCCGCAAGAAGTCGAGGCACTGGAAGCCGTGGTCGCGCTGTTTAACTCAGGCTTTGATGAGGACTGATTAAGCGGTTTGCTCATCGCCCCTTAACATAACATCAAGGGGCTAAACACCCACTCAGTACAGCTTATTCCCGGTCATAAACCCTTCCCCACCAAGCTGACGCATCTGGCGCATAATCCATGCCTGGCGGCTACGAACGTATCCTGAGGGTGCATCCGCTTTGTAGATAATGGGGTTAGGCAATACCGCGGCTAACAGCGCGGCTTCTGACTGGGTAAGACGACTCGCAGGTTTTTTAAAATAGCGTTGAGACGCCGCTTCAACTCCGAATACTCCGTCGCCAAACTCGGCGATATTCAGATACACCGTCAGGATACGTTTTTTACTCCAGACCGTTTCTATCCCTAGCGTTAACCCGGCCTCTAATCCTTTTCGTACCCAACTGCGTCCATCCCATAAAAACAGATTTTTCGCCGTCTGCTGTGAAAGCGTTGATGCGCCGCGTACACGTTTTTCGTTGCGCTCATTATGGGCCAGCGCCTTCTCGATTGCCGAAACGTCAAAACCCCAGTGTTCAGGGAACTTCTGATCTTCTGCCGCAATCACCGCCAGCCCCATCCACGGCGAAATCTCGTCCATGCTCACCCAATCAGAATGCGCTACATAGCTGAAATTTCCCGTCAGCCATGCACTGATTTGACGCTCCACCATCACCGCCGAAAAAGGCACGGGCATAATGCTAAACAATGCGATGCCGCCGCCCCAGAAAACGGCCAGCGCCAGCACCGCGCGAATCAAAATTCGCTTTGCCCATGCGACAGGAGAACGTTTTTGACTCACTGGGTCAGAACCAACACGCGTTCAACCAGCTTATCGATACCCGTTGCGGCTTCTGCGATGTTTTGCGCCACCATATAGGCTGGTGTGGTGACGATTTTATTGTCTTCATCCACAACAATATCGTCGACTGGGCAAGGGACATGTTCACCGCCCATCTCTTCGATCGCTTCTGCCGTGTCGATATCGGTGCCAATAGTCAGGCGTAACGGGAAATCAAAAATCTTTGGCAACATGGCGGGCGCGATGCACATAAAGCCCAGCGGTTTTTCCAGTGCATGCATGCGCTGAGCCAACGCTTTCAATGTGCTATCGACGTGACACTCACTTCCCTGGCTGGCAAAGTTGCTCAAATTTTTTGCCGCGCCAAACCCGCCTGGAACGATCAGCGCGTCCAGTTCGTCAGCATTCGCCTGCGCGAGGGGCAAAATATTGCCTCGGGCAATACGGGCAGCTTCAATCAGTACGTTACGCGTTTCAGACATTGGCTCGCCAGACAGATGATTGATCACATCCGCCTGATTTTTATCCGGCGCAAAGCAAACCGCTTCGACGCCTTGTTTCGCCAGCGCAAGCAGCGTCAGAACGGATTCGTGGATCTCTGCACCGTCGTAAACGCCGCATCCACTCAGCACCACACCCACTTTTTTCATCTTGCTGTTCCTTCTCTCCAACTGTCTGAAGCATATTAATAATTCTGATTAAAACGCCACGCTTCACACATTTCACTGATTCATGTAACAAATCATTTAAGATTTGCTATCTTAACTGCGTGCGGCCTCATTCTTAAGGCAGCGTCCATGCGAAAACAACACAAAAAATCAGGCGCGGCCACGATTTCCCTGGTGTTGGCGCAGTATTTCGCGCACCCCGGTTTATCCGGGGTCATTTTTTTGTACTGTCGACCCACGCTTTCAGTACGGCCACATCGTTCTGCCATTCCTGTTTCATCTCTTCAACCCATTCACCGACATTATCCCACCACGCAGGTAAATCGGGAGACTGGATCTGCTGACCCAACTGCTGCAAATGACGCAAGCCAATCGACCCGGCGGCACCTTTAATCTTGTGACCCTCTTCGACAATACCTTTCTGATCGCGAGCCGTCAGGTTCGATTCCAGCACGCTTAAATAGCCCGGCATCATTTTTTCGAATACGGCCAGCCCATCGGTAATCAGCTTAGGCCCGACCAAATCGATATACTGCTCAAGCATGGCGATATCCAGAATCGTTTGTGCTTTTTCGCTATCAACAGACGTCATGGTGCTCTCCTCTTCATCACAGGTATCCCAGAATTTCTTGATCATGGCGGTCAGGGCGGGCACCGCCAGTGGCTTGCTGAGCACATCGTCCATGCCGGCATCGAGGTACTCTTTTTTGTCCTTCAGTACGTTCGCCGTTAGCGCAACCAGCGGCGGAAGCTCGTCGCGAGCATAACGTTGCGTCAGTTCGCGCGAGATATCCAGCCCGGTCATGTCCGGAAGCTGGATATCCAGCAGCACGAGATCGTATTCACCGGGGGTAAACATCTCCAGCGCAGCGGTGCCGGTCATCGCCACATCAACGCTATTACCCAGTTTTTCCAGAACCGAACGGGCAACAATCACGTTCAATTCAATATCTTCGACCAACAGCACATGCAGCGCCGGTAATGGCAGCTCGTCATTTTCGAAGGTATCTTCTACTTCTTCCGCCACCGCAGGCGCATGGACCGTCAGGGTAAACGTTGAGCCTTTACCCTGCTGGCTTGAAACCGTGATATCCCCACCCATGCTTTTCGCCAGGCGACGCGAGACAGCCAGACCAATCCCGGTTCCCGTGGCGGGTTTCCCGCCGTTGCTGTCTTTCACCTGATAATACATGGCGAAAATCTTGTCCTGCTCATCCTGCGGAATACCGATACCGGAATCTTGCACCTCGAAGTGCAGCATATTGCCCTGGTCAAAACGGATGCGTACCACCACTTCACCCTGCTGGGTAAATTTCACGGCGTTGCTGATAAGATTCCACAGGATCTGGCGCAAACGCGTCCCGTCGGTGACCACTTTGTGCGGCAACGGTAATGTTGGCTCAAGCACAAAACGCAGCCCTTTTTGCTGGGCCTGTAAGCCAGAAAGATTTTCGAGATCGGCCAGGAAGCTGGTGAAGTCTACCGGCTGGTTATCCAGTTGAACTTTGCGGCGTTCCATCTTATCCATGTCGATAATATCATTGAAAATATTGCCCAGCGTCACTGCTGAAACATGAATAGTTTTGAGGTATTTTTCTTGTTCGTGGGTTAATTCAGTATCCAGCAAAATACGGCTGAGACCCACAATACCATTCAGAGGCGTGCGCAATTCATGGCTGATGGTGGAGATAAAGGTGGTTTTGTCTCGGCTCGCACGTTCAAGCGCGTCCTGATAACGCTTACGCTCGGTAATATCGCGACCAAAGCCCATCAGTCCGTGGCGCTTACCGACGCGGTCGTAATAGGGCACTTTGCGGATTTCAAAACAGGCTTTGCGTCCATCCGGGTAATCCAGCCACTGTTCGTAAGTCAAAGAGACGTTGTGACGGAACACTTTTTCATCAGTCTCGATCACTTTTACCGCGGCTTCTGCGGAGTAAACTTCCTGCGGCTTAAGATGAATCAGCTGTTTTTCACTTTTTCCCGTCAACAGCTCCATAGCCCGATTACAGCCAGAAAATTCTTTATCTTCATTACGATAGAAAACGAGATCGGGCGAGGCATCAAGGAAAGATCGCAGGAATGAGGATTGCTGTTCGAGCTGAATTTGCGTCACTTCGCGTTCTTTCATCTCGATTTTCAGTTGCTCAAGCGTGGCTTGACGTTCTGCCTCCGCCTTTTCACGATCTGAAATCTCCTGGTTCAACTGCGCAATATTGTCCTTCAACTGCACGTTAAGTTTGAGATCGCGATCGCGCATCTCTTCGAGCTTCTGCACCAGCCGAGAAAGGCGCTGGCGCGACTCCTCCAGTTGCTCCACCACCACCGACAGAAAATAGACGGCCCACGGCGTGATTAACAAACCAAAGAAGATTGAGCGGATAACGTCAATGCTCTCCACCTGGCCGTGCAGCACCATGGTGACGGCCATTTGCACCACAATCGCCAGCACCACCAGCGCCAGGGCCAATAGCAGAGAGAAACGCACCAGGCCGAGCTTCATCATCAGATCGACGTAGTACTGCGCCAGCATACGAATTTGCTTCATAGGGGATCCCTTCACAACATCATCGCTCAATCATACTCAAAATTGGGGCAAGGCGTTGAAGGTTGTGTGAAAAAGTGCGGAGTGAAGCGGGTGATGAGACTCACTCCCGACGGCGCGGGAGTGAGCGAGTCATGCTGTCAGGAGCGTCTGAGCAACAACCAGAGGCTTATCAGGAAGAACGAAGCGCTGGGCAACAGCGCGCCAATCAACGGAGGAATACCGTACACCAGCGTCAACGGGCCAAAGATCTGATCCAGCACGTAAAAGACGAAACCGAAGCTGATCCCCGTCACTACGCGCACGCCCATTGCAACGCTGCGCAGCGGCCCAAAGATAAACGACAGCGCCATCAGCATCATCACCGCGACAGACATCGGCTGGAAAATTTTGCTCCACATGTTGAGCTGATAACGCCCTGCATCCTGGCCGCTCGACTTCAGATACTTCACATAGTTGTGTAACCCGCTGATCGATAACGCATCCGGATCCAACGCCACTACACCCAGCTTGTCAGGCGTCAGATTGGTCTTCCAGGTGCCTGAAACGGTCTGAGAACCGGTGATTTGCTTAGGATCTTTCAGATTAGATTCATCAACCTGCGACAAACGCCAGACCTTGTTTGCAGAATCAAATTTCGCAGAGGCCGCATAGCGGACAGACTGCAAACGACGATTATCGTTGAAGGCGTATATACTCACTCCGCCCAGTTCATCGTCGCCTTTCACGCGTTCGATATAGACAAAATTATTGCCGTCTTTTGCCCACAAGCCTTGCTGAGTGGACATCAGTGAACCGCCGTACATGGCTTGCGCACGGTAATTACGCGCCATCTGCTCGCCCTGCGGTGCCACCCACTCGCCAATAGCCATGGTCAGCAACACCAGTGGAATCGCCGTTTTCATGACCGACAGCGCCACCTGCATGCGGGTGAAACCCGAAGCCTGCATCACCACCAGCTCACTGCGCTGCGCCAGCATCCCAAGACCTAACAAAGCACCAAGCAAAGCGGCCATTGGGAAGAAAATCTGCACGTCTTTTGGCACGCTGAGGATGGTGTACATCCCCGCGCCCAGAGCGTCATAGCTGCCCTGTCCGGCTTTTTTCAACTGGTCAACAAACTTGATGATGCCCGAGAGCGACACCAGCATGAACAACGTCATCATGATGGTGGTAAAAATAGTTTTACCGATATAGCGGTCAAGAACGCCAAACGCCTGCATTACACCGCTCCTTTACGCATTAAACGGGCACGCACACGACGCATCGGCACGGTATCCCACAGGTTCAATACTACCGCCAGTAGCAGGTACAGACCGTTAACTGCCCATGTCCAAATCATGGGATCGATTTTACCCTTTCCGCCGTTAGACTTGATGGACGTTTGCAGCAGGAAAAACACCAGATAAAGCAGCATGGCGGGTAACATTGACAGCACGCGGCCCTGACGCGGGTTGACCACGCTGAGCGGCACGACCATCAGCGCCATCATAAATACGGTGAATACCAGCGTCAGACGCCAGTGCAATTCGGCGCGGGCGCGGTTGGTATCGGTATTGATCAGCGTACGCATGTTCATCTGTTCGGTATCAGTCGGGTCGAGAGCAACGTTTTGATGACCTACAACCGCCTGATAGTTCTGGAAGTCCGTAATACGGAAATCGCGCAACAACGCCGTGCCTTCAAAGCGCGTGCCTTTATTCAGCGTCACAATCTGAGAGCCGTCTTTACGCTGGGCGAGTTGACCGGAATCAGCCACCACCACCGACGGGCGAGCGTTGCCTTTGGTACGAATTTGCGCGAGGAAAACGTCGTTGAAACGACTACCGTCAACGCTCTCAATAAAGAGCACGGAATTGCCGTCAGACGCTTGCTGGAACTGGCCTTGCGCTAACGCAGCCATTCCGGGGTTGGCTTTTGCTTCGGCCAGCACTTCGTCCTGATGCTTTGAAGACCACGGTCCTGCCCACATGACGTTCACCGCAGCCACAATACCCGTGAACAAGGCCAGCACCATTGCTGCTTTGACTAATACGGCTTTGCTTAAGCCGCAGGCATGCATCACCGTGATTTCGCTTTCGGTATAGAGTTTGCCCAGCGTCATGAGTAGGCCGAGGAAAAGGCTTAGCGGCAGAATAAGCTGCGCCATTTCCGGCACGCCTAATCCGAGCAGAGAAAGAACCAGATTTGTTGGGATTTCACCGTCAACGGCCGCACCGAGGATCCTGACCAGCTTCTGACAGAAAAAGATCAGAAGCAGGATGAATAGGATTGCCAGTTGGCTCTTGAGCGTCTCCCGCACCAGATATCTTATGATTATCACTATAAATACGCCCGTAAAAACCCGTCTCTTTACTGGAAAATTGCTTGTTTCATGGCTTAAACGTCATTTATTCTCTTGAGTCGTCGAAATCATCGCTAAAATTAAAAAATCAGGCGGATTCGCGCTTCAGGATGTTTGTGACGTGCCGAAACCGTAGTAACGTAAGATTAACACGAAGTCACCACAACAGCGGACATGAGTTACGAAAGGTTGCAATTCTATCCGTAGCCGCCGTCGTTGTCTTTAAGATTCAGGAGCGTAGTGCATGG
>Ga0308165_1006632_pt1 | contig 10091 bp, 6 predicted proteins | sample PhyWR2_FD_201032 | JGI IMG/M metagenome (GOLD analysis project Ga0308165, IMG submission 201032) | Phyllosphere microbial communities from UC Gill Tract Community Farm, Albany, California, United States - DLSLW.R2 | ecosystem: Host-associated > Plants > Phyllosphere > Unclassified | place: USA... | reverse complement strand
TGGTTTACGCGGTGCACCTGGGTATCGGCGGCGTGGCGGCCACCGACATGGCGGTGCTCATGGGCCTGAACCAGAACGGCCAGAGCATCAACCTGTCCCACGGTTTACAAACGCTGGGAGTGACCGGTCCTGAAGCACTGGACCGCCACGTGCACCAAAGTCGCCCAAAGCTCACCTTCGCCCAGACCTTCCCCACCGGCACCCACGCCATGTGGTTGTATTACTGGCTGGCGAGCCAGGGCATTCATCCATTGCATGACGTAGACAGCGTGGTGGTGCCTCCGCCCCAAATGGTTGCGCACCTGCAAGCGGGGCGTATCGACGGTTTCTGCGTCGGCGAGCCCTGGGCCGCCAGCGCGGTGAAACAGAACCTCGGCTTCACCCTGGCGACCTCCCAGACCATTTGGCCCGATCATCCGGAGAAAGTCCTCGGCTGCACGCGCGCCTTTATCGAGCAATACCCCAACACCGCACGTGCGCTGGTGATGGCAATCCTGCAAGCCAGCCGTTTTATCGAAGACAGCACCGAGAACCGCCGCAGCACCGCGCAATTGTTGAGCGCGCCTGAGTATCTGGACGCGCCGCTCGATTGCATCGAGCCCCGGTTGCTCGGCGATTACGACGACGGTCTCGGCAATCGCTGGCAGGACCCGCACGCCCTGCGTTTCCACGACGATGGGGAGGTCAACCTGCCGTATCTGTCGGATGGCATGTGGTTCATGACTCAGTTCCGGCGCTGGGGTTTACTGCGCGACGATCCGGACTACCTCGCGGTGGCCCGGCAGGTGCAGCAATTGGACTTGTATAAAGCGGCCGCCAGCGCCGTCGGCATCGCCTCGTCGAGCCGGGAAATGCGCAGCAGCCAATTGATTGATGGCAAGACCTGGGACGGCTCGGACCCGGCCGGTTATGCCCGCAGTTTCAAGCTGCACGCCATGAGCGACAGCTCGCCCCTACTCGCCAGCCGCTGACAGGAGACTGCGAACATGTTGCGTATCCTGCTGATCAATGACACCGCGAAGAAAGTCGGCCGGCTCAAAGCGGCGCTGACCGAAGCCGGCTTCGAAGTGATCGACGAATCCGGCCTGACCATCGACCTGCCTGCCCGCGTCGAAACGGTGCGTCCGGACGTGATCCTGATCGATACCGAGTCACCGAGCCGCGATGTGATGGAGCAAGTGGTGCTGGTCAGCCGCGACCAGCCACGCCCGATCGTGATGTTCACCGACGAACATGACCCTGATGTGATGCGCCAGGCGATCAAGTCCGGGGTCAGTGCCTACATCGTCGAAGGCATCCACGCACAACGCTTGCAACCCATTCTCGACGTCGCCATGGCCCGCTTCGAAAGCGACCAGGCCCTGCGCGCCCAGCTCCATGCACGCGACCTGCAACTGGCCGAGCGCAAGCGCATCGAGCTGGCCAAGGGGCTGCTGATGAAGATGAAAGACTGCAACGAGGAAGAGGCCTACACCCTGATGCGTCGCCAGGCGATGAGCCGGCAGCAGAAGTTGATTCAGGTGGCGGAGCAGATCATTGCCATGAGTGAACTGTTGGGTTGAAGGACGCCATCGCGAGCAAGCTCGCTCCTACAGGGACCGCAATCCTTTGTGGGAGCGGGCTTGCTCGCGATTGGCCGTCACACGGTCTCACCTGTTGGCACAGATCTGGCTAAGCATTCCTCCACAGGTAACCAACGGCGGTTGCCCCACCTACGACAAAGACGTCGCTCACCCGATAGGCCCATGGCCCATCAGGTGGCGGCGTTTTTTTTGTTTTGGCCCCACAGCTCGGGGCCGGTGGAGCGGCCGTTGCGGCCCCCCACCTGCAAGCTCATGACTCCTTCTCAAGACGACTCACAGCTGAGGTGCGCGATGAATTCAAGCTTTTGGAAATCCGGCCATACCCCGACCCTGTTCGCGGCCTTCCTCTATTTCGACCTGAGCTTCATGGTCTGGTACCTGCTCGGACCCTTGGCCGTGCAAATCGCCGGCGACCTGCACCTGACCACTCAACAACGCGGCATGGTCGTGGCCACGCCGATCCTGGCTGGCGCCGTGCTGCGCTTCATCATGGGCATGCTCGCCGATCGCCTGTCCCCCAAAACTGCCGGGATCATCGGCCAGGTCATCGTCATCTGCGCCCTGTTCGGCGCCTGGAAACTCGGGATCCACAGCTACGAGCAGGCGCTGGTGCTGGGTCTGTTCCTCGGCATGGCCGGCGCCTCTTTCGCCGTGGCACTGCCGCTGGCGTCACAGTGGTATCCGCCGCAGCACCAGGGCAAGGCCATGGGCATCGCCGGGGCCGGTAACTCGGGCACCGTACTGGCGGCGTTGATCGCCCCGGTGCTGGCGGCCGCGTTTGGCTGGAGCAACGTGTTCGGCTTCGCGGTGATCCCACTGGTGTTGACCCTGATCGTGTTTGCCTGCCTGGCGAAAAACGCCCCGGAACGGCCCAAAGCCAAGTCGATGGCCGACTACTTCAAGGCCCTGGGCGACCGTGACAGCTGGTGGTTCATGTTCTTCTACTGTGTGACCTTCGGCGGCTTCATTGGCCTGGCCAGCGCGCTGCCCGGCTACTTTAACGATCAATACGGCCTGAGCCCGGTGACTGCCGGTTACTACACCGCCGCCTGCGTGTTTGGCGGCAGCCTGATGCGTCCGTTGGGCGGTGCATTGGCCGACCGCTTTGGCGGCATTCGCACCCTGCTGGGCATGTACACCGTCGCAGCCATCTGCATCGCGGCCGTGGGCTTCAACCTGCCCAGTTCCTACGCGGCACTGGCGCTTTTCGTGTGCACCATGCTCGGTTTGGGTGCGGGTAATGGCGCCGTGTTCCAACTGGTGCCACAGCGTTTCCGTCGCGAGATCGGCGTGATGACCGGCTTGATCGGCATGGCCGGTGGCATCGGCGGTTTCGCCCTTGCGGCCGGGATGGGTGCAATCAAGCAGAGCACCGGCAGCTACCAACTGGCCTTGTGGTTATTCGCCAGCCTGGGCGTGCTCGCCTGGTTCGGCCTGCACGCGGTCAAGCGTCGCTGGAGAACCACCTGGGGCTCGGCTGCCGTCACCGCCGCGCGGGTGTGAGGGCTGAATGAGCCTGCAACTGAGTTTCGCCGAAGCCAGCGCCACGGGTCCCCGCGAAGAAAACCAGGACGCCCTGCGCCTGGTCACACCGGCGCCGGCACTGGCGGCGAGCAAGGGCTACCTGTTCGCCATCGCCGACGGCGTCAGCCAGTGCGCCGATGGCGGGCTCGCCGCCCGCTCGACCTTGCAGGCGCTGGCCCTGGACTATTACGCCACCCCGGAAACCTGGGGTGTCGCCCAAGCGTTGGACCGCCTGCTGCTGGCACAGAATCGCTGGTTGCAGGCCAACGGTGGCGGGCAACCGCTGCTGACCACGGTGAGCGCGTTGGTCATGCGCGGTCGACGCTTCACGTTGGCCCATGTCGGTGACTGCAGGGTTTATCGCTGGCATGCCGACCAGTTGCAACGCATCAGCGAAGACCATGTCTGGGACCAGCCAGGCATGCAGCATGTGCTCAAGCGTGCCTTGGGCCTGGATCAACACCTGGTGCTGGATTTTCTCGACGGCGAGTTGCGTGTCGACGAGAGTTTCGTGCTACTGAGCGACGGCATCTGGGCCGTGTTGGGTGATACCGCCATTGCGGCGATCCTGCGCGATCAACCGGACCTGCACAGCGCCGCGCAAACCCTGGTCAACGCCGCGCACCTGGCCGGCAGTCAGGACAATGCCAGTGCACTGCTGGTCCGGGTCGACGCCCTGGGCGAAACCAGCATCGGCGACGCGTTGATTCACTTGCAGCAATGGCCCCTTCCGCCCGCACTGAAGCCGGGCCAGTCTTTCGAGGGCTGGCAGGTCCAGGGGATCGTCGGACACAGCCAGCAATCGCTGTTGTATCGCGTACACGACGCCCAGCAACAACCCTGGCTGTTGAAAACCTTGCCCGGAGCCCTGCGCGACGATCATCTTGCCGGGCAGGCACTGCTCTCAGAGGAGTGGTTCCTCAAGCGGGTCGCCGGGCGACATTTCCCCGAAGTGCATGCCGGCGGCCAACGTCAGCACCTGTACTACGCGATGCGCGAGTACGCCGGCTCGACCCTGGCGCAACTGGCGCAACACAACATCACGATGGCGCTGGGGCAATGGCTGGACCTGGCGGAGCGCCTGCTGCGGGCGGTCGGCATGCTGCATCGTCGGCAGATCCTGCACCGCGACATCAAACCGGAAAACCTGCTGCTGGGGGACGATGGCGAATTGCGCCTGCTGGATTTCGGCCTCGCCTACTGCCCCGGCCTGTCGGAAGATCAGCCCTCGACGTTGCCCGGCACGCCGAGTTATATCGCCCCGGAAGCCTTTCGCGGCGACCCGCCCACTGCGCAACAGGATCTGTATGCGGTCGGTGTGACCCTGTATTTCCTGCTCACCGGACATTTTCCCTACGGCGAAATCGAAGCCTTCCAGCGCCCACGATTCGGCGCGCCGGTCAGCGCCAGTCGCTATCGGCCGGACTTGCCGGAGTGGATTGCACAAAGCCTGGAGCGTGCGGTGGCCGCCGATCCCGGCCAGCGCTTCGAGACGGCGGAAGAATGGCTGCTGGTGCTGGAACAGGGCGAACGGCGCAGCCTGAGTGTGCGACCTCGACCGCTGCTGGAGCGTGAACCGCTGAAGGTGTGGCGCACGCTGGGGTTGGTGTCGCTGTTGGGGAATCTGGTGCTGCTGGTTTTGTTGTTTCACAGCTGAACCGAGTCGCGGCCATCGCGAGCAACATTCACCACAAAACCTGCTGAATACCCGCTCCATTTGTGGGCAACCCGCTTCGATTCGGTGCACCCCTGCCTTCCAGACCAATGCCCCGCCCCAACAAATACGGGCGCCCGCCAACTTGGCACAACCGCTGCATTACCTCTCCCATCAAACATAAAGACCAGCCTTCAACGATGACGGCTGGGCTTCCCGAGAGAACGGGATCAGGACAAAGGCGTCCTCGCTGGATAACCAGCGGGGATGCCTTTTTTGTTTGCGCGCCATTTGTCGAACACGCTGGAGAAGCTGATGAAAAAACTCAAACTGGTGATGATCGGCAACGGCATGGCCGGCGTTCGTACCCTCGAAGAGTTGCTCAAGCTGAGTAACGAGCTGTACGACATCACCGTCTTCGGCGCTGAGCCCCATGCCAACTACAACCGCATCCTGCTATCGCCGGTACTGGCGGGCGAGCAGTCCTTCGAAGACATCGTGCTCAACGACCTGAACTGGTATCAGGACAACGGCATCAAGCTGCTGCTCAATCGCAAAGTGGTGCAGATAGACCGGATCAAACGCCGGGTCATCGCCGAGGACGGCACCGAAGCCGAATACGACCGCCTGCTGATTGCCACCGGCTCGACCCCTTTCATCCTGCCTATAGCCGGCAACACCCTGCACGGTGTCATCGGCTACCGCGACATCGCCGACACCCGTTTGATGATCGACACCGCAAAAACCCACCGCCACGCCGTGGTGATCGGTGGCGGGCTCCTCGGTCTGGAGGCGGCCAACGGTCTGATGCTGCGCGGCATGCACGTCACAGTGGTGCATAACGGCGAGTGGCTGCTGGAGCGGCAACTGGACAGCGTCAGCGGTCGCATGCTGCAAAGCGCGCTGGAGGCGCGTGGCCTGCATTTTCGTCTGTGTGAACACACCAAAGCGCTGCACGATGCGGGCAACGGCCGGGTCGGCTCAGTGGAATTCCACAACGGCGATACGATCCCCGCCGACCTGGTGGTGATGGCGGCTGGCATTCGTCCGGCGACCGAACTGGCGGAAAAAGCCGGGCTGCCCTGCCACCGAGGCATCCTGGTCAACGACACGATGCAAACCTACGACCCGCGGGTGTATGCGATCGGCGAATGCGCCAGTCACCGTGGCACCGCCTATGGCCTGGTCGCGCCACTGTTCGAACAGGCCAAGGTCTGCGCCAATCACCTCGCTCGCCTGGGGTTCGCCACCTACAAGGGCTCGGTGACGTCGACCAAACTGAAAGTCACCGGTATCGACCTGTTTTCCGCGGGCGACTTCATGGGCGGCGAAGGCACCGAAACCATCACCCTCAGCGATCCGATCAGCGGCATCTACAAGAAACTGGTGATCAAGGACGACGTGCTGGTCGGCGCCTGCCTGTACGGCGACACCGTGGATGGCGGGGAATATTTCCAGCAGATTCGGCAGAACCTCGACATCGCCGAGATTCGTGATCGGCTGATGTTCGGCGCCCTTCAATTGGCCGATTCCATGCAGCATGACTTGCGGGAAGCCAGCTGATGAACCGCCAGATCACGGCCTCCACCTGCTGCTACTGCGGCGTCGGCTGCGGCGTGCTGATCGAGCACGACGGCGAGCGCATCCTCGGCGTCAGCGGCGATCCGGCGCACCCGGCCAACCTGGGCAAACTGTGCAGCAAAGGCTCGACCCTGCACCTGACGGGCGACCTCGCGGCGCGTGCGTTGTACCCACAACTGCGCCTGGGAAAGGGCCTGGCCCGCAGCCGCACCGATTGGGACAGTGCCCTCGATCACGCCGCCAGCGTGTTCGCCAGCACCATTGCCGAACATGGCCCGGACAGCGTGGCGTTCTACATCTCCGGGCAACTGCTGACCGAGGATTACTACAGCTTCAACAAACTGGCGCGGGCGCTGGTCGGCACCAACAACATCGACAGCAATTCGCGGCTGTGCATGTCATCGGCGGTGGTCGGCTACAAGCGCAGCCTGGGTGCCGATGCCCCGCCGTGCAGCTACGAGGACCTCGAGTCGAGCGACTGCGTGATGATCGTCGGCAGCAACATGGCCTACGCCCATCCGGTACTGTTTCGCCGCCTGGAAGAGGCCAAATCCCGTCGGCCTGAGATGAAAGTCATCGTCATCGACCCTCGTCGCACGGACAGCTGTGACCTGGCCGACTTGCACCTGGCGATTATGCCGGGCACCGATGTCGCCTTGTTCCATGGGATTTTGTACCTGCTGCTGTGGGAAGGCTGGATTGACCGCGACTTCATCGAGGCGCACACCGAAGGCCTGGCCGAACTCAAGGATCTGGTGCGCGACTACACCCCGCCGATGGTCTCGCAGCTGTGCCGGATCGATATCGAACAACTGCAGCAATGCGCCCGCTGGATCGGCACCTCGCCGAGCTTCCTGTCGTTGTGGTGCATGGGCCTGAACCAGTCGACCTCCGGCAGCGCGAAAAACAGTGCGCTGATCAACCTGCACCTGGCCACCGGGCAAATCGGTCGTCCCGGTGCCGGGCCTTTCTCCCTGACCGGCCAGCCGAATGCCATGGGCGGCCGCGAAACCGGCAGTCTGTCGAACTTGCTGCCGGGCCATCGCGAAGCGGCCAATGCAGAGCATCGCGCCGAAGTGGCAGCGTACTGGGGCGTGGATCAACTGCCGGACAGTACCGGCTTGCCAGCCATCGAACTGTTCGAGCAAGTGCGCAATGGCACCATCAAGGCGCTGTGGATCGCCTGCACCAACCCGGCGCAATCGATGCCGGACCAGAACGCCGTGCGCGAAGCCCTGGAGGCCTGCCCGTTCGTGGTGTTGCAGGAAGCCTTTCACACCACCGAAACCGCCAGGTTCGCCGACCTGTTGTTACCCGCCGCCAGCTGGGGTGAGAAGGAAGGCTCGGTGACCAATTCGGAACGGCGGATTTCCCACGTTCGCCGCGCCGTTGTCGCACCGGGTGAAGCGCGCTCCGACTGGGCGATCACCGTGGACTTTGCGCAACGCCTGGAGAAACATTTGCGTCCGGGACAACCGAGCCTGTTCGCCTTCGAATCGCCCGCGCAGTTGTTCGATGAGTACAAACAACTGACCCGTGGACGGGATCTGGATCTGTCCGGCATCAGCCACGACCTGATCGACCGCCTCGGGCCGCAACAGTGGCCTTTCCCCGCCGGCGCAACGGCGGGTACGACACGCCTGTACACCGATGGGATATTCCCCACCGCCAATGGCCGCGCGCGGTTTATTGCCGATTCCTATTGCGCCGCCAGGGAGCAACGCGACAGCGACTACCCGCTGACGCTGATCACCGGGCGCCTGCGCGATCAATGGCACGGCATGAGCCGCACCGGCACCGCCGCGCAACTGTTCGGGCATGTCAGTGAAGCCGTGTTGAGCCTGCATCCCGATGATCTTCAACGCCATGGGCTGCAAGCCGGTGAACTGGTCAGCCTGAAAAGCCGTCGCGGTGCAGTCATCGTCGCCGTCGGTGGCGACGACAGCGTGCGCCCCGGCCAGGCGTTCTTGCCCATGCACTGGGGGGATCGCTTTCTCAAGGGTGGCGTCAACGGCATTACCCAACCAGCGTTCGACCCGTTGTCGAAGCAACCGGAACTCAAACACACCGGCGTACGGCTTGACCCGGTCAACCTGCCGTGGACGTTCTTCGCCTTGGTCGAAGGCGATGTTCAACGCCATTTTGAGACGCTACGACCGCTGTGTGAGGCGTTTTCCTACGTCAGCCTCAGCCTGACCGGGCGGGATCGTCCTGCCCTGCTGATACGCGCAGCCAACGCCACCCCGCCGGATACGCAATTGCTGCGCGACATCGACCGCTGCCTGGGTCTGGACGAGGGTCCGGTGCTGGCCTACGACGATCCACGGCGCTCCATCGGCAAACGCGTGCGCATCGACGCCGGTCGTATCACCGCGATTCGCCTGGCGGGCGAAACCCTCGCCCAGCACTGGTTGCAAGATTTGTGGCTGCAAGGCCGCGTCGACGAACAGTTACGGCGCTGGCTGCTCGCACCGCTGAGCGCACCGCCTGGCAACGTCAGCACACCGAGTGCCGGCAGCAAAACACTGTGCAACTGCAAAAACGTCAGCCAGGGCGCGGTCTGCGCCGGTATTCGCCGCGGCCTGGATCTGCAAGGTTTGAAACAGGAACTGGGTTGCGGCACGCAATGCGGTTCCTGCGTCCCGGAAATCAAGCGTTTGCTGGCGGCCACTGCGCAGCCGGTCGCCGTCACCTCGTGAGGAAAACACTATGAACGCGAAAGTCTGGCTGGTGGGTGCAGGTCCTGGTGACCCGGAATTGTTGACCCTCAAGGCTGTTCGGGCACTGAACGAAGCGGATGTGGTGATGATCGACGACCTGGTCAACGAGGCGGTGCTCGAACATTGCCCGGGCGCACGGATCATTCCCGTGGGCAAACGTGGCGGTTGTCGCTCCACGCCCCAGGCCTTCATCCACCGACTGATGCTGCGCTATGCCCGCCAGGGTAAATGCGTGGTCCGTCTCAAGGGTGGCGACCCGTGCATTTTCGGCCGGGGTGGCGAAGAGGCGCAGTGGCTGCGTGAGCGTGGGGTCGAGGTCGACTTGGTGAATGGCATTACAGCCGGGCTGGCAGGCGCGACACAGTGTGACATCCCGTTGACCCTGCGAGGCGTGGCCCGCGGCGTGACACTGGTGACCGCCCACACCCAGGATGGCAGCAGCCTGAACTGGAAGGCACTGGCCCAGGGCGGCACGACCCTGGTGGTGTACATGGGCGTGGCGAAACTGAGCGAAATCCGTGAGCAACTGCTGCTCGGGGGGATGATGGCCGATACACCGGTGGCGATGATCGAAAACGCTTCCCTGCCCCACCAGCGCGAATGTCGTAGCGATCTGAGTCGCATGGAAGAAGACGCCCGCGACTTCGAACTGAAAAGCCCGGCGATCCTGGTCATCGGTGCAGTGGCCGGCATCGCCAATACCTGCAGCGCAGAAATCCAGACAGTCACCGCCATCCTGTAGGAGCGAGCCTTGCTCGCGATGGAGACCCGGACACCGCGGGCATTCAGACAGCCAGCGTCATCGTTGACGACCATCGCGAGCATGCTCGCTCCTACAGTCTGATCGGCGCCGCCCTGTGGGAGCGAGCCTTGCTCGCGATGGAGACCCGGACACCGCGGGCATTCAGACAGCCAGCGTCATCGTTGACGACCATCGCGGGCAAGCCCGCTCCCACAAGAAAACGCCTTCCCCTGTAGGAGCGAGCCTCGCTCGCGATGAACGCCCAGGCACCGCGGGCATTCAGACAG
>Ga0308165_1006631_pt1 | contig 10092 bp, 10 predicted proteins | sample PhyWR2_FD_201032 | JGI IMG/M metagenome (GOLD analysis project Ga0308165, IMG submission 201032) | Phyllosphere microbial communities from UC Gill Tract Community Farm, Albany, California, United States - DLSLW.R2 | ecosystem: Host-associated > Plants > Phyllosphere > Unclassified | place: USA... | reverse complement strand
ATAGTTGTCTGGTAGGTCCGGTGCATGTTCTGCACACCAAGGCCGACGGCAGATACCTCGAGCGAACCCAGCTTGCGGCGCGCGCCGACCTGGAAGGCCTTGCCCGAAGTCGCCGCGCTGGCGCCCGTCGCCGCGCCCGCAGCCGCCCCGCCTGCGCTCGCTCCGAGCGCTGCGAGGGCGACCCCTGTACCGGCCACCCCCAAAAGGCCGCGCCGGCTGACATGCCCCGATGCTGTTTCGTCTTGCATAAGTGGGCGTCCGATCAAAGCTTGCGGGTGCCGAGCCACTTCACCATCGCCGGATCGCGATGATCGAAAAAGCTGCTGGCTTTCTGGTCGAGAGTGGCGATCGCGGCGATATCGTCGTCATCGAGCGCAAAGTCGAAGATCGCGAAATTCTCGGCCATGCGCTCCTTGCGGACCGACTTGGGGATCGCGACGATACCGCGCTGGTTCAACCAGCGCAGAACCACCTGGGCAATGCTTTTACCGTGCTTGGCGCCGATCGAGGCGAGCAGTTCATTGCTGAACAGCCCGTTCTTCCCTTCGGCAAAAGGTCCCCAGGCCTCCGCTTGAACGTTGTATTCCTTAAGCAGGGCCTGAGCATCGTTCTGCTGGTGGAACGGGTGGATCTCGATCTGGTTCACAGCAGGCGCAATCTCGTTGTGCAGCACGAAATCGAGCAGGCGATCGGGATAAAAGTTGCTCACGCCGATGGCGCGGATACGGCCTTCGCGGTGCAGTTCCTGCATGGCCCGCCAGGCGCCGTAGACGTCGCCATAGGGCTGATGGATCAGCCAGAGGTCGAGATATTCGAGCTGCAGCTTGTTAAGCGAGCGCTCGAACGCCGCCTTTGCCCCTTCATAGCTGACGTCCTCGATCCACAGCTTCGTGGTGACGAACAGCTCGGCGCGGTCGATGCCGTGATTACGGATGGCGTGCCCGACGGCGTCCTCGTTGCCGTAGGAGGTGGCCGTATCGAGCAGGCGGTATCCGACATCGATTGCGCTGCGCACACTGCGCTCGCACTCCGCCGGGTCGGGAACCTGGAAGACGCCGAAGCCGAGGCTGGGCATTTCCACGCCGTTGTTCAGCGTGACGTGGGGGATGGTCTGGGACATGGGGATGCCTTTCGTTTCAGATCAACGATTGATGAGGCTCTGAGTGGCGGCAGAATAGCGCTCGCCCACCAGTTCGATAGCGGTCAGTGCCTTGCGAATGCGGGCCAGATCAGGCTCGGTCAGTTCGACGGCGACGGCGCCAAGGTTCTCTTCGAGCCGGTGCAGCTTGGTCGTACCGGGGATCGGCACGATCGAGGGGCGCTGGGCAAGCAGCCACGCCAGAGCGACTTGCGCCGGGGTTGCGCTCTTCTCCGCCGCGAGGCTAACGACCAGTTCGACGAGACCTTGATTGGCCTTGAGCGCGTCGGTCTGGAAGCGCGGAACCGTGTTGCGGAAGTCGTCCTTAGCGAACACGGTATCGGCGCTCATCTTGCCGGTAAGGAAGCCTTTGCCAAGCGGTGCAAACGGGACGAAGCCGATACCGAGTTCATCCAGCACCGGCAGAAGCGCGTTCTCCGGCTCGCGCCAGAACATCGAATATTCGCTTTGAAGCGCTGCCACTGGTTGCACGGAATGCGCACCTCGGATGGCGTCGATGCCGGCCTCGGACATCCCGAAATGCTTGACCTTGCCGGCTGCGATCAGGTCCTTGACGGTGCCTGCCACATCCTCGATCGGCACACCGGGATCGACGCGGTGCTGATAGAACAGGTCGATGCGGTCGGTACGCAGTCGCTTGAGCGCCTCGTCCGCAACCTGGCGGATACGGTCCGGGCGGCTATCCAGTCCTTGCGCCGGAACGCCGTTCACGAAGCCGAACTTGGTAGCGATCACGACCTGGTCGCGAACCGGTTCGAGCGCTTCGCCCAGCACGTCTTCATTGAGGCCGGGTCCATAGGCCTCCGCCGTGTCGAAGAACGTCACGCCCCGCTCGTGCGCAGCGCGGATCAGCGATACCGCCTCGGAGCGTTCAATCGGGGGGCCGTAGCCGAAACTGAGGCCCATGCAGCCGAGCCCGATCTCGGAAACTTCGAGCCCGCTGCGTCCAAGTTCGCGTGTCTTCATGAGGATGCCTTTTCGTTCAAGCGGCGCCGGCGGCGCCGATGGGTTTGGGGGCCGGAATTCTATCGGCGGCCACGATCGTCGTGACCACGATCAGTAATGCAAGGACCAGCATCGCAGTGCCGGCTTCGAACGCCGCGCTGATGCGCGTCACCGCAAAAGCCTGCCCGTACAGTCCGGCACTGGCGGTCCCGGCGATGGCGACGAGGACGCTGAGCCCCACCGAACTCCCGATCTGGTGAGCGACATTGACCGCTCCCGAAGCAGCGCCGGCATCGGCGTCGTCCACTCCGGCTACGCCAGCGGACGTCAGCGGGCTCAGGGTCAGGCCTTGGCTCACGCCGATCAGTAGCATCGGCAACGCGACCGCAGTGACGTAGGGCGAGCCGGCGTTTGCGAAGCTCAGCCACGCCATGCCCGCAACGCCGATAACGATGCCTACGATCATCAGGCGGTTGGCGCTGAACGACTTGACCAGCCGGGGTACGGCGATGGCGAAGGGGACATGCAGGATGGTCGCCGGAATGAAGGCAAGGCCGCTCAGCGCCGGGCCAAAACCCTTCACAGTCTGAAGATAGAGGGTCGTGAAGAAGAAGAACCCGACCATCGCACCGAGATAAAGCACCCGCGCGGCATAGGCACCGGAACGCACCCGGCTGGAAAAGAGGGCAAGCGGCAGGATCGGCTGGGCGGCACGGCGTTCGATCATTACGAACAAGGCGATCAGCACGGCCGCCCCGGCAATGGACACGATCGTGATCGGGTCATTCCACCCGCTCTGTGCGGACCTGATGAAGCCGAAAACGAGACCGCCGATGCCCAGCGTGGAGGTCACGGCAGGTCGAAGCGACCCGTGTGCTTCGGCGTTTCCTCGAGGTAGCGATAGGCCGCAACGATCAGGCCCACGCCGATCGGCAGGTTGATGTAGAACCCGGCGCGCCAGGACACCCATTCTGCCAGCACGCCGCCAAGGACCAGCCCGACCGTGGCCGAAGCCCCTGCCGCCGCCGCATAGTAGGAAACTGCGCGGGTGCGTTCGTGTCCTTCGGCGAAGTTCGTCTGCAGCAGCGCCAGGGTCGAAGGCGCCAGCACGGCAGCGCCGAACCCCTGGACCGCGCGCCACGACAGCATCCACGTGCCCGAGGGCGACGCACCGATCGCCAGCGACGCCAGCGTGAAGATGGCAAGGCCCGTTACGAACATCCGCCGCCGCCCGAGGATGTCTCCGGCGCGCGCGCCCAGCAGCATGAAGCCCCCGAACGTCAACGTGTAGGCGCTCTGGACCCAGGCAAGGTTGGCCTCGCTGAATCCCAACTGCTCCTGAATCCTGGGAAGCCCGGTAAGCACGACCGAGATGTCGAGGACGATCATCACGTAACTGACAAGGATGATCGCCAGAATGGCGCCCTTGTGAGGTTCGCCGGAGGGGTGATGGCGCTGCGTCATAGCAAGGTGTGTCCGAAGTCTCGTCAGGCTGCCCGGCAATCTGGCACAGGCAGCGAAAGGAATTGTCGGATTGGATATAGCCTCGGCACTGGAATGCGATTAGGCGCTATAATTGGCATGTCGCTATAAGGTGAGCTAATCAATGGCAGGTGAGAACTACAACGAGCTTGCCGCTTTCGTAATGGTGGCGCGCGAACGCAGCTTTACCCGTGCGGCAGCCCAGCTGGGTGTGTCGCAGTCCGCACTCAGCCAGACGATCCGGGGGCTCGAGGAACGACTGGGCCTGCGCCTGCTGACCCGTACGACGCGCAGCGTGTCACCAACCGAGGCAGGCCACCGTCTGTTCGGCACCGTGGCGCACCGTTTCGAAGAGATCGCGCAGGAGCTTGCGTCGCTCAGCCAGCTTCGCGACAAGCCATCGGGCAAAATCCGTATCAACGCCGGAGAGCATCCCGCCGTGTCCATCTTGCAGCCTGCCTTGCGCAAGCTGCTGCCCGACAACCCCGATATCGGCGTCGAGATCATCGTCGATTATGGGCTGACCGACATCGTTGCCGAAGGGTTCGATGCCGGCGTGCGCCTGGGCGACCAGGTGGCCAAGGACATGATCGCGGTGCGGATCGGTCCTGACCTGCGCATGGCTGTCGTCGGCTCGCCCGAATATTTCGCCCGCTATCCCGAGCCGCGGTTGCCGCACGACCTGACCGGGCACAACTGCATCGGCATCCGGCTGCCCACTTATGGCGGCATCTTCCCGTGGGACCTCGACAAGGAAGGGCACGAGGTCAACGTACGGATCGAGGGGCAACTGGTGTTCAACAACATCGCATTACGGCTCAATTCGGCGCTGGATGGGCTGGGCCTTGCATATCTCCCGGAGGATCAGGTGCTGCCCTTCATCGAACGCGGTCAGCTGATCCGGGTGATGGAAGACTGGTGCGAACCGTTCCCCGGCTACCACCTCTATTATCCCAGCCGCCGCCACGCATCCCCGGCCTTCGCGCTGTTCGTGGATGCCCTGCGCTATCGCGGCTGACCCCGCGTCGCTTGCCGATATTGCGCATCGCTCACAAGCTCTCCCCACGCCACGGACTTGCCGTTACTGCTCTCCGCCAGCGCCACATGGGTCATCGCTTCATCGGGGCCAGCGCCGTGCCAGTGCTTGATCCCGGGGCCGATCCAGACGACGTCGCCGGGCCCGAACCGCTCGGCCTGCTGCCCCCACTGCTGGACGTAGCCATAGCCGCGCGTGACGACGAGGGTCTGGCCAAGCGGATGCGTGTGCCATGCGGTATGTGCGCCGGGAGCGAAGGTGACGGTCGCGCCGCCGATACCGGCGGGAGCTTCGCGCTGGAAGCGGCCCTCCACTTGCACAGTTCCCGTGAAATTGGCCGCTGCGCCGCTGGATTTCTCGGTTGAGCCTTCCCGGATCAACGAAATTCCCGGCGTCGAAGCCCTGTCGGCGCCTGCCACGGCAGGCAAGGGCAGACAGGCGGCGCCAATCACCACGGCGGCTTTGCTTGCGCGGCGCATCACTTAGCCTCGCTCTTGGGATGGAATACCTCACGGGCGACCCCCACGGCGGTGATTGCGTTAGGCCAGCCCGCGTAGAAGGCAAGCTGAGTGATGGCCTCTACGATCTCGGTCTCGGTTACCCCGTTGGTGCGCGCAAGCTGCATGTGCGATCGCAGTTGCTCTGGCCGGTTGAGCGCGATCAGCGCCGCGACGGTGATGAGGCTGCGGTCCCGCTTGGCAAGGCCTGGGCGTTCCCACACGTCACCGAGCAGGACTTCGTCCGTGAGCTGGGCCAGCTTGGGGTCGATGTCGCCCATCAACTGCTGCGCGCGCGACGGCTGGCCGGCGGTATTCGCTGCGGGTGCCTGAGCCTGGGCCAAACCCGGCATTCCTGCGCCGAGCAGTGTGCCTGAAATGAGGATCAGGCTGCGCGTGATAGTGTTCATGACGGTAATCCTATGCGTCGCAATCGGCTGCGCTGCCCATTGCGGTCCTCCTGCTTCCAAACGAAGATTAACGCAGCAGCGTCTTAGCGATTAGACAGTAAAATATGCATGTCGCGATAAGCCAGGCTAATCAAACGGACTTCTTGGCGGCCATGATTGGCGACATTCAAAAACGTCCCACGACACCATTATCGGCCACTGGTGCGACCTTGGAACAGGCTGACCGGTCAACCATGGCGCGTCATGATCAGCCGCTGAAAATGGGGGCGTCAGTTCCGACCAATGCCGGGTGGTAGTAGCTGCCGTTCGCAGGACGAACTACGAACGGCAGGTTCAAATTTTGTCGAACTTCCGAGAGGCTCCACCAGATATCTCGGAACGGGCTAACTCACAGGTTCCCCTGTACGGGCGCGGGTTCGAGCTGAACGGCGATGCGCAGCGGCAGCCGCATATCGCGCGGCGGAGAGCCAGGAAGCTGCCGGCCGAGGATGAGGCCCCGCAGATCCGCACCGGGTTCGGGATACTCGAAAGGTGCAAACTCCAGCTGGGTGACCCGGCTGTCGGGATTTACCCACACCTTGAGGAGCAGCGGCGCACCTGGCTGGTCCGGCGCGGTGCGCGCGGCGTCCAGATAAGCGCGCAATCGCAGCGCCGCCTCACCGTCGGCCTGCAGCCATTGCGATATCGCGGCCGTGGCGCCCGCAGCATAGCGAACCCAGTTTGCGGGCGCAGCCTCCGCCGGCACGGTCTGCGCTGCGGCCGGCAGGCTGGACGCCAGGCCTAAGCCCACGAACGCTGCCAGCCAGCGCGAACGACGGCTCACCGCGCCGCTCATGACAGCCCACCATCAAAGTGATCGGAGGGTACGCGAAGAGCCGGGATCGTCATGCCGGTCACCGCGCGGCCGGAGTGGCGGCGACCGGCTGCTGGGTCAGGCGTTCGCGCTCGAAAGTGATGGTCTTCACTTTGGCATCGACACCGCGCACGACATCGGCGGTCAGGTCGTTGGCGAAATTGCCGCCCAGTGCTGCGCCGCGATCAAGCAGCAGGCCGCATTTCTTCTGGGCGTAGACTTGCGCGATGACCGGCTGGGTATCGAGAGCGATCCGCTCCATCGCCTTGGCGCGGGTGGCTTCGATCTCGCGGCTATTGTGTGCAGCCTTGCCCTGAAGCGCCTGCCAGCGGGTGGCCAGCGCCTCGCGCTTCTGGCGGGTCGGGGCATTGTCAGGCTGGCCTTGCTGAGCCTTGGCTTCGGTTTCGAGCGGGCCGCGCTCGGCATCGATCTCAGCCTGTGCGGTCCGGGTCAGTTCGGCAAGACGCGCGCTGGCAGCCTTGCCGACGGCGGCATTGGCGAAGACCGCCTCGCGCGAAAGCAGGCACACGCCGGCGACGACGGGGCCGCCCAAAGGCTGGCCGGCCGGCTGCCCTGGGGTCTGGGCTGTCACGCTGATGGGAACGGCGGCGCCAATGAGCAGCGCGGCGGCGATCAGCTTGCGAAACGGCATAAAATCAGTTTTTCCCGGTTGATATGGTATCGGATGCTTGAGCATCCTTTTGTGTCGGTGCCGTGATGACCCCACGGTTTTCCAGCCGTCCCAGCAGGCTGGAGAAACGTGACCTCGCGCTGGACCGGAACATCCAGAATCGCGGCAAGACTGTCGGGCTCTAAAAGACAGAGGCATGCGTATGGTTTGCGCGGCTCTGTTGCCTGGCGCGAATGAAGCGCTATGTCTGGTCCGGTATCTCATCCCGCTCTCGCCTTAACACCTCGGACCAGGGCAGCGCAGTTTCAACGGAGCGCATTCCCGGTGATCTCAGCCCTAGACCTGTTTCGCATCGGCCTCGGCCCATCGAGTTCGCACACTGTCGGCCCGATGCGTATCGCCGCGAAGTTCCTGCAAACGGTGGAGGAGGCGGGGCTGCTGGAGAATGTCGCCCGCGTGCAAATCGACCTGCAGGGCTCTCTGGCCCTGACTGGCGAAGGTCACGGCACGCCCGACGCCTGCCTGATGGGGCTGATGGGCCTTCAGCCCGAAACCGCCGACCCCGAACAGGCGCATGCCGCTGCGGCCGAGGTGCGCGCCAGCCGCCGGATCAGCCTGCTGGGACGGCGCGAGATTGCGCTGGATCCCGCCACCGACCTCGTACTCGATTTCGAGACAATCCCCGACCTGCACCCCAATGGCATGATCCTGACCGCTTTCGACGCAGCCGGTTCGGATATCGCCCATCAGGAATACTTCTCCACCGGCGGCGGCTTTTTCTCCAGCCGCCAGCAACTCGAACAGACCGCGCCGGACGATCAGGTCAGCTATGGCCCCGCCGTCCCCCACCCGTTCGGCTCGGGTGCGCAATTGTTGGAAGTCTGCGCGCAAAGCGGGCTGGATATCGCCGGCATCATGCTCGCCAACGAAACCGTGCGGCGCGAGGAGGCAGATACGCTGGCCGGGCTCGATGCGATCGCCGATGCCATGAACCAGTGCATCGATCGGGGGCTTTCGCGCGAAGGCCTGCTTCCCGGTCATCTGAAAGTGCGCCGCCGCGCGCGCTCGATTCACCAGAGCCTGATCTCGCGTCCGCAGGATAACCAGGCCGAGACCCTGATGGACTGGCTCAATCTTTACGCCATGGCCGTCAACGAGGAGAACGCCAGCGGCGGCCGCGTGGTCACCGCGCCCACCAACGGCGCGGCCGGCATTATCCCGTCGCTGCTGCGCCAGTATTGCAGCGAGGGCAACCACGCCGTCGCCGCGAACGCGCGCCGCTATCTGCTGACTGCGGCGGGGATCGGCCTGCTCTACAAGCAGCGCGCTTCGATATCCGGCGCGGAAATGGGCTGCCAGGGCGAGGTAGGCGTCGCCTGTTCGATGGCAGCGGCTGGGCTGGCGGCATTATGGGGCGGCACCCCGGAGCAGGTCTGCGCAGCGGCGGAGATCGGCATGGAGCACAACCTAGGCCTCACCTGCGACCCGGTGGGCGGGCTGGTGCAGATCCCCTGCATCGAACGCAACGCCATCGCCGCCGTAAAGGCGGTCAACGCCGCCAAGCTGGCCCTGCACGCGGGCGAGACGCCCCGCGTCTCGCTTGACCAGGTGATCGAGACGATGCGCCAGACCGGCCTCGACATGTCGAGCAAGTATAAGGAAACCAGCCAGGGCGGCCTTGCCATCAACGTGGTCGCCTGCTGAGAAAACCGGCGCGGGACAAGCGTACCGCGCACCGTGGACCTTTAGGCTCGATCGCGACATTCAGGTTCCGCGCCAGCGGTGTCCGACCTGCGGTGATACGTGCGGATTGCTGCCGCCCGAAGACATTGCTCCTGCATCCCTTGCGCACAGGGGCCGCAGAATGGCGCCGCAGGCAGGGGAACACCCCGCCCGCAATCCGAAGGAGAGGGTGCCACACCGAAGAGTCGACGCAGGGCGACCCGGTGATGGAAGGCGAGGTTCAGGTTCAATCGGAGTTTTCAAATGAAAAAGTCTGTGATGCGGACGCTGCTGCTCGCAACAGCTCTCACCGCGCTTCCGACCGTTGCCATGGCGCAGGAAGCCGCTCCTGAAGCGGACGCTTCGCAGAGCAGCTTTGGCGATATCGTGGTCAGCGCCCAGCGCATCGAGCAGCGTCTGCAGGACGTGCCGATCTCCGTCACCGCGATCACCGCAGCCGAGATCGAGACCCGCCAGGTCCTCGCCCCGACTGACATCGGCCGCCTTGCGCCGAACGTGAATCTTACCGCCGTGACCGGCGGCAGCGCGGGGCTCACCGCTTATATTCGCGGCGGCGGCGTCACCGATGGCGGCTACATCATGTCGGAGCCTGAAGTCGCGCTCTACGTCAACGATGTCTACAATGCCCGTATGCAGGCCGCCCTGCTCGACTTCGCCGAGATCGAGCGCATCGAAGTGCTGCGCGGCCCGCAAGGCGTGCTCTACGGCCGCAATGCGGCGGCAGGCGCCATCAACATCATCACCAAGCAACCCGCAGACACCCTGACCGGCAATGTTCAGGTCGGCTACGGCACTTGGAACGAGCGCCGCGTGAAGGGCTATCTTTCGGTGCCGCTCAGCAAGGACGGCAAGTGGGCGTTCTCGCTCAACGGCATCGTCCGCGCGCGCGACGGCGGCCGCCAGTACAACGCCACGCTCGACCGCAAGGTGGGCAAGGAAGACTTCCAGGGCGGCCAGTTCGACCTCGCCTACAAGGGCGATGCGGTGAAGGCACGCCTCAACCTGTTTTACGTCCACCTCAAGAGCGACGGACAGTGGGCCAGCAACACTGTCACCAACGACGAGGGGAAGATCGTTCCGCTCTCGGGTTCCTACCGCACCGTGCTCTCGCCCTTCCCTTCCTATACCACGGTCACGCAGAAGGGTGGATCGCTGCGCCTTTCCGCAGATTATCCGGGCGGCACGATCACCTCGATCACCGCCTACTCGCGCTTGAAGGATTCCTGGGGCGAAGATTTCTCCGGCGGCGTCTATCCTTCGATGATCGGCAGCACCGGCGACACGCCGCTGGCGCTGTTCGTGCGTGAGAGCAAGTCGAAATCCTGGCAGGTCAGCC
>Ga0308165_1006629_pt1 | contig 10094 bp, 9 predicted proteins | sample PhyWR2_FD_201032 | JGI IMG/M metagenome (GOLD analysis project Ga0308165, IMG submission 201032) | Phyllosphere microbial communities from UC Gill Tract Community Farm, Albany, California, United States - DLSLW.R2 | ecosystem: Host-associated > Plants > Phyllosphere > Unclassified | place: USA... | reverse complement strand
CCTGCGCCGGCACGGGCTCGAAGGCCACCTGGCGCGGTCCACGCACATCGCCTGGGCCACGGGCGGGCTGTTCGTGCCCGACGACGAATACGCGCGCTTCCGGGCGCGTGGCGCGGCGTCGCTCCGACCTCCCGCCTGACGCCCATCCACCCGGCGCCCAGCTCGTCCGCTTCGCTCCCCCACCTCCCACCCCACCTTCTTCCGATCGCGAGAACCTCCCCATGAAATCCTCCCTGTTCCTGGCCGGTACCGCGCTGTCGGTCGCCGCCACCCTGCTGGCTCCACACGCCGCCCGGGCCGATGACGCCTATCCGTCGAAGCCCGTGCAACTGGTCATCCCGTTTCCGCCGGGCGGCGCGACCGACGTGGTGGGGCGGTTGATCGGCAAGACGCTCGGCGAGAAGCTCGGCCAGAACGTGGTGGCCGACAACCGCGCCGGCGCCGGCACCATCATCGGCGCGAGCTATGTCGCCAAGGCGGCGCCGGACGGCTACACGCTGCTGATCAGCTCGGGCACCACCTTCACCGTCAATCCGGCGATCCAGCCGAAGCTGCCCTACGACCCGGTCAAGGGCTTCGAGCCGATCGGCATGGTCGGTCGCACCGGGCTCGTGCTGCTGGCCCATCAGGACGTGCCGGCCGCCAATCCGAAGGAGTTCGCCGCGCTCGCCAAGGCGGCGCCGGGCAAGTACTCGTATGCCTCCTACGGCACCGGCACGACATCGCAGTTCACCGGCGAACAGATCCTGCGCGCCACCGGCACCCAGCTGGTCCACATCCCCTACAAGGGCAGCGCGCCGGCCATGACCGACCTCATGGGCGGGCAGGTGCCGTTCTCGGTCGACACCGTCTCGGCCGCCATCCCGCAGCTCAAGACCGGCAAGATCAAGGCCATCGCCGTGACCACCGCGAAGCGCTCGGCGCTGCTGCCCGACGTGCCGACCTTCGCCGAGTCCGGCTTCGACGTCGATGCCGACACCTGGATCGCCATCGTCGCGCCGCGCGGCCTGCCGCCGGCCGTGCGCACCCGCCTGGAGAAGGCCCTGGCCGACACCGTGGCCGTGCCCGAGGTGCGCCAGAAGCTGCTGGCCGCCGGCCTGGAGCCGAAGTTCGAGGGTGGCGCGGCCGTGGCCGCACTGATCGAGCGCGAGCTGCCGGTGATGCGCGCCATCGCCGCGCGTGCCAACATCAAGGCGGAATGAACCAGCCCCGGGAGACCACCGCACCATGAATCCGAGCGACCTGATCGCGCTGCCCGCCACCGAACTGCGCCGCCTGATCGGCGCCCGGCAACTCTCGCCCGTCGAACTGCTCGACGCCTGCATCGCGCGCATCGAGGCGGTCAATCCGCTCGTCAACGCCGTGACCGCGACCTGCTTCGATCGCGCCCGCGCCGAGGCCCACGCCGCCGAGGCCGCCGTGACGGCCGGCGCGCCGCTGGGCCTGCTGCACGGCCTGCCGCTGGGCGTGAAGGATCTGGAGGACACCGCCGGCCTGCTGACCACCTTCGGCTCGCCGATCCATCGCGGCAACGTGCCGGTGGCCGACAACGTGCTGGTGCAGCGCCTGCGCGCGGCCGGCGCGATCGTCGCGGCCAAGACCAACGTGCCCGAGATGGGCGCCGGCGCCAACACGCGCAACCCGGTCTGGGGGGCCACCGGCAATCCGTTCGACAACCGCCTGAACGCGGGCGGGTCCTCCGGCGGCTCGGCGGCGGCGCTGGCGCTGGACATGCTGCCGGTGTGCACGGGCTCCGACACCGGCGGCTCGCTGCGCATACCGGCGGCCAAGTGCGGCGTGGTGGGCTTCCGGCCCTCGCCGGGCGTGGTCCCCAGCTCGCGCAAGCCGCTGGGCTGGACGCCGATCTCGGTGGTCGGGCCGATGGGTCGCACGGTCGCCGATGCCTGCCTGCAGCTGGCCGCCACGGCCGGCGTCTCGGCCACCGACCCCCTGACCTACGACCTCGATCCGCTGTCCTTCCTGCGACCGCCCGAGGTCGACCTGGGCGGCCTGCGCGTGGGCTGGACCGAGGACTTCGGCGCCTGCGACGTCGACCCCGGCATCCGGGCCACCTTCCGCGCCAGGATCGCCGCCATGCGCCACCTGTTCCGCAGCTGCGAGCCGGTGGACCTCGAACTGGGCGAGGTGCACCGCTGCTTCGACGTGCTGCGCGCCGAGGCCTTCGTCGCCGGCACGCGCGCGGCCTACGAGCGCGATCCGGCCAGCCTGGGGGCGAACCCGCGCGCCAACTACGAGATGGGCGCCGCCATGAGCCTGCTCGACTGCGCCTGGGCGCAGGCCGAGCAGACCCGCATCCTGGCGCGCTTCCAGGCCGCGTACCGCGAGTTCGACATCATCCTGGCGCCGACCACGCCGGTCTCGCCGTTCCCCTGGACCGAGCCCCACGCGACGCATGTCGAGGGCCGGGCGCAGGCCAACTACTACCGCTGGCTGTCGCTGACCTACGTCACCACGCTGACCACGCATCCGTCGCTCAGCCTGCCGTGCGGCACCGACGCGGCCGGCCTGCCGTTCGGCCTGCAGATCGTCGGCCGCTTCCGCGCCGATCGCCACACCCTGGGCGTGGCCCAGGCGATGGAGCAGGCCTTCGCCGGCTCGCCCGAACTGCGCCGCCCGCGTCCCGACGCGAGCCGGCTGCGTCCCCCGGTGCCGGCATTCGACTCGATCGTCACCGCGCCGCCGATCCACGCCGGTGCCGCCTCGGACGGCAGCGCCTCGGCCGTCTGAACCCCCGACCGGAGCCCCGTTCATGGACATCTACGACTTCGCCATCGTCGGCGCCGGCATCGCCGGCGCCTCCACCGGCTGGGAGCTGTCGGCCCGCGCGCCCACGGTGCTGCTCGAGCGCGAGAGCCAGCCGGGCTACCACACCACCGGGCGCTCGGCCGCGCTCTACATGGAGACCTATGGCACGCCGGCGATCCGGGCCCTGACGCGCGCCAGCCGGGCCTTCTTCGACCAACCGCCGGCGGCCTTCGGCGACGATCCGATCCTGACGCCGCGCGGCGTCATGCACGTCGCCGCGGCCGCGCAGGCCGATCTCCTCGAAGCCGCCTGGCGCGAGCTGTCCGGACGCTCGCGCGACGTGCGCCGCCTGGGCCAGGACGAGATGCTGGCCGCCGTGCCCTGCCTGCGTCCGGCGGCGGCCGCCTTCGGACTGGCCGAGGACGGCGCCAGCGACATCGACGTGCATGCGATGCACCAGGGCTACCTGCGCGGCTTTCGCCAGAACGGCGGCCGCGTCCTGACCGATGCGCACGTCACCGGTCTGACGCGCGACGCCGGTCTGTGGACCGTGACCCTGGCCGACGGCCGCGCCGTGCGGGCGCGCCATCTGGTCAACGCGGCCGGCGCCTGGGCCGACGAACTGGCCGACCTGGCGGGCGCCCGGCGCATCGGCCTGGAGCCGCGCCGGCGCACCGCCTTCACCTTCGCCCCGCCCGAGGGCGTCGATGCCGCGCGCTGGCCGGCGGTGGTCGGCATCGACGAGAGCTACTACTTCAAGCCCGATGCCGGCCAGCTGCTCGGCTCGCCGGCCAATGCCGATCCGGTGCATCCGCACGACGTGGTGCCCGAGGAGCTCGATGTCGCGCTGGGCATCCACCATATCGAGCAGGCGACCACCCTGACCATCCGCCGCCCGCATCGCGTCTGGGCCGGATTGCGATCGTTCGTCGCGGATGGCGACATGGTGATCGGCTGGGACGGCGAGCGCGAGGGCTTCTTCTGGCTCGCCGGGCAGGGCGGCTATGGCATCCAGAGCGCCGCCGGCGCGGCCCTGCTGGCGCGCAGCCTGCTGCTGGGTCAGGAACTGCCCGAGGCACTGCGAGCCGAGGGACTGGCGGCGGCGATGCTGTCGCCGCAGCGCCTGCGCTAGCCGCCGTTCCTCCGCTCCTCCGATTCGCGAAGCGCGATACCGACAGACGAAAAAAAAGCCGGCGATGGCGCCGGCTTTTTCTCGTCAGGTGCGTGGCGGGGCCACGCGGTCCGCGCTCAGCGGCGCCGGAATGGCGAGTCCACGCCCGTCGTGGAACGGGTGGCGCCGCGCACGCCGCCGTTGCGCGAGCGATACCACTTCAGCGCCATCCAGCCGACGGTCGCGATCTTGAAGAGTTTTCCGAACATGGTGAGCTTCCTTTCAGTGAATCAGTTGTAGGCACGGGTGGTGCGCAGCATCGGATCGCGACGGGCGGCCAGGCCACCGAGGGCAGCGGCGATGGCACCCAGGATCAGCGCGACGGCGGCGGCCAGCGCGGCTTGCGACGAAGCCTTGGCGGTGGCATCGGCCACTTCGCGGGCCTTGGCTTCGGCGGCGGCCTTCTGCTCTTCGAACTTGGCGCGGGCCTGCTGGTAGTTCTTGATCCAGCCATCGACGCGCGACTCGGCTTCGGCACGGTCGACGCCGGCACGTGCCATCACGACATTCACCACGGCATCGCGATCGACCTGGTCGACGGTGTTCTTGCCGGAATCGATGATGCGCTGGATCACGGTCTTCAGGTCTTCGCCCGAGGCCTGGCCGTTGGCCGCGCTGGAAGCAGCGCCGGTGGCCTGGTCGGCCGCGTTCTCGGCCTTGTTGGCGATGGCTTCGGGCTGCAGGGCCGGCTTGCCGGTCTGCTTCAGCAGCTTCTCGGCTTCGTTCTTGATGGCGTCAAAGGAGATGCCGCTCGACTGCAGCTGCTCCTTGGCCATGCCGGCCAGCGGCGCGGCGGCGGCCGCGGCACCGGTGGCGGTGACCGAGGCGGCCGTGCCGACCACGCTGGCACCACCGCGCACGACGGCGCCCACGGCCGAGGCGAGCAGGTAGGCCGTGACGATGGCGGCCAGGCCCCAGGTCACCAGACCGTGCAGCAGGGCGTCGGCCTTCTCGGGCACGCCGGCCAGGTGGCTGGCGACCCAGCCGCCGGCGAACAGCGAGATCATGCTGCTCACGGCCCACCACACACCGGCGCCGATGCCGAACGTGGACGCATCGGGGCTGCTGTAACGCAGCGGATCGATGGTGCTCAGCCCGATGCCCGCGCCCAGCAGGCTCAGGACCATCTGGACGACGATCGCGATGACGACACCGGCCAGGATGGCCCCCCAGGACACGCGTTTCCAGGCGGGTGGTTCGATGGCGCGGTTGGCGGCGGTGGTGGAGGCGTAGGGAGTGTTCATGGATGGATCGACGTTGTGTTGAGGCTCTGTGGCCCTGGTTGGGAGCAGGGCGCATCATCACGTCGAACCCTCCCCGCGACCTGGCTGCGCGAGCGTCTGCTCACGTAGGCCCGCATCGCTCATCGGGCAAGGCAATTCGGCCTCGCGGCTGTGGGGTTTTTCGCCCGACGCCGGCCGTCGTGCATGTCTAGCGCGCGAGCGCGGCGTCCCGGATCGACTGCAGGGTGCTGCCGGGCGTGATGGCCTCGGCGTCGAGCAGGCAGTGCAGCACGGCCGGCTTGCCACTGGCCCGGGCCCGTGCCAGGGCGGGCGCGAACTCGCCCGTGGACTCGACACGCTCGCCATGGCCGCCGAAGACCTCGGCATAGCCGCGGAAGTCGGGATTGCGCAGCCGGGTGGCGCTGACCCGGCCGGGATAGTGGCGCTCCTGGTGCATGCGGATGGTGCCGTACATGGCGTTGTCCAGCAGCACCACGATGATCGGCAGCCCGTACTGCACGGCGGTGGCGAACTCCTGACCATGCATCATGAAATCGCCGTCGCCCGCGAACACCACCACCTCCCGCGCCGGCCACAGCCGCTTGGCGCCGACGCCGGCGGGCAGGCCGTAGCCCATCGAGCCGCTGGTGGGCGCGAGCTGGCTCGCGAAGGCGCGGAACGGCCAGAAGCGATGCACCCAGGTGGCGAAGTTGCCCGCGCCGTTGCAGAAGATGGTGTCGGCCGGCAGCACCTCGCGCAGATGCCGCATGACCTCGCCCATCTGCAGCGTACCGGGGATGCGGATCGGCGCCGGATCGCTCCAGGCCAGGAACTCGGCACGCGCGGACCGCGTGTGGTCCGACCAGCGCGGCGTGGCCGTCGTCGGGCGCAGGGCGGCCAGTGCCGGGGCCATGGCCTGCGGCGTCGCGTGGATGGCCTGCGTCGCCCGGTACAGCTTGCCCAGCTCGTCGGCATCGGCGTTGACGTGGATCAGCGTCTGGCGCGGCACCGGGATCTCCAGCAGTTCGTAGCCCTGGGAGGGCACTTCCGACAGCCGCCCGCCCAGCAGCACGACGAGATCGGCGGCACGGATGCGCGCCAGCAGCTTCGGATTGGCGCCCAGGCCCAGGTCGCCCGCGTACGACGCGTGCTCCGCGCTCATCAGCATCTGGCGGCGGAACGAGCAATAGATCGGCAGGTCGAATGCGGTGGCGAAGGCGGCGAGGTCGCGGGTGGCGGCTTCCGACCAGCGACTGCCGCCGAGGATCACCACCGGCCGCTCGGCGCCTTCGAGCAGGGCCTGGAATCGCGTCATGTCGTCCGGGCCGGGGTGCGTCTCGGCGATGGCGAAGGGCAGGGCATCGGCCACCGTGGCGGCCTGGGTGAGCATGTCCTCCGGCAAGGCGATCACCACCGGGCCGGGCCGGCCCGAGCAGGCGACGTGGAAGGCGCGCGAGACCAGTTCGGGCAGTCGCGCCGGATCGTCGATCTCCACCACCCACTTGGCCATGGTGCCGAAGACCGCGCCGTAGTCGAGCTCCTGGAAGGCTTCGCGCCCGAGTGCGCCGCGCGCCACCTGGCCGACGAACAGCAGCATCGGTGTCGAGTCCTGGTGCGCGATGTGGATGCCGGCGGCGGCGTTGGTGGCGCCGGGTCCGCGCGTCACGAAGCACACGCCGGGACGGCCGGTGAGCTTGCCCTGCGCCTCGGCCATCATGGCCGCGCCGCCTTCCTGACGGCACACCGTGACGTCGATGGCGGCATCGTGCAGCGCGTCGAGGACCGCCAGGAAGCTCTCGCCCGGCACGCAGAAGAGCTGCTTCACGCCATGGAGAATGAGTTGGTCGACCAGGATCTGGCCACCGGTACGCGCTGGGGAGGTGGTGTTCATCGGAACAGGCATGAGGATCGGATTCATGGGGAGCGACGTCGTGGCGCCAGGCCTCGGCCGGCGGGATCGGCGTCGGTGGAATGCGCATCATGTCTCACCGTGAGGTTTCGCGACAGGCCGTCACGACTCGATGCGCGAGCAACGTCGACGCCGCCGCTTTTACATCCGGGTACGTCGATGACTCGCCTGTGTGACAGACTGAGGCCATCCGCCGACAGCGGGAGGTAACCTCATGAAACGTGGGGATGCGCATTGGAAGCAACCGCTCACAATGTCCCCATGATTGCATTCCTGAGACGCAGAAGCGCCGCTCGGGTCGACCAGCCTGCGACCGATCTTCCCGAAGTGAGCCAGCCCATGCCGCTGGACAACGACGACGAGCTCTTCACCGATGCGGCCGAGCATCTGAGCGTGACCGAACTGAGCGAGCTGGAGGCCCGGGCCCTGTGCGCGCGCGAGGACATTCCGGTGTTCTGGCCGCGCCCGGACCAGGAGCGCCAGCGCCACGGATGAGGTGATCCGCCAGCACCCGCGTCCGCGACTCAGGCGCCCAGGTCCAGCAGCGGCGCCACGATGGCCAGGAAGGCCGCCAGGCGCAGGCCCAGCGCGATCGCGCTGAGCGTGGGGTTGGCATAGCCGCCGGTGGGAAAGACCGACGAGCCGCTCACGAACAGGTTGTCCATGCCGTGGACGCGGCAGTTCCCGTCGACCACGCCTTGCGCCGGATCGACATGCATGCGGGTGGTACCCATCGGGTGATGCGACGTCGGCTCGCTGGGGCGCGCCTGCGGATCGAAGTGATAGGTGCCCAGTCCCGATTCCTGGACCAGCCGCGCGAAATGGCGGCGGCTGTGGACGAAACGGGCCTGGTCCTCGTCGCGCCAGCTGAAGTCGTAGCGCAGGCGTCGCTGGCCGAAGGCATCGATGCTCTCGCCCAAGGTGACGCGGTTGTCGATGTGCGGATACTGCTCGAGCTGGTTCACCACTTCGATGTGATCGACGAAGGTATGGGCCTTGTCGGCCACGCGTGACCAGCCGCCATAGCCGATCGAGGAGATCATCCCCGGCGTGGCATAGAAGCGATAGAGATGCTGCGCGATCGAGAACGGGTCCTGTGCCATCGCCCGCACCTTGGCGAACCAGCCGTCGGGCGCCTTGAAGCGCGAATGGCCGGTGATCAGCGATCGGAAGCTGTTGACCGCCGGGGTCATGGTCGTGGCTTCGAGCGGGATCATCAGGAAGGTCATGTTGAGCAGGCCGTGCTTCCTGATCGCCTCTTCGGTGAAGCCGAGCTTGGCCATGTATCCGACGCCCTTGTCGGCCTGCAGGTCGTACAGCGCGAGCCGGTCGAAGAGCGCTCGGCTGCGGGGCACGATGTAGCTCGAATAGTCCTGCGGATGATCCATCAGGTAGCGTCCGACCAGGCCGTTGCGGTTGCCCACGCCAGCCGGATTGCGGCGATTCGAAAGCAGCATCAGCCGGGCGTTCTCCAGCGCGCCGGCCGCGAGCACGTAGCTGCGCGCCACGATCGACAGCCGCTTGCCGTTGAGGCAACCGGCGCGCAGGCCAGTCACGTGACCTTCGTCGTCGCCGACGTCGATCTCCAGGACGCTGGTGTGCAGCAGCACCCGGGCACGGCCCGAGCGCGCCAGGATCTCCGGCGAGCGCCTGAAGAACCGGTCGGCCGGACCGAACTGGAACAGGCTGGTCTTGAGTTCGCCGTCGGGCGAGGCGACGCAGCCCGCCGCGGGTGTTGCCCTCGACGCGCCGTCGTAGGCGAACTCGCCCAGTTCGCACACCTCGTGAGCCTGCTGGTAGTAGGGCTCGAGCTCGGAGAAGTCGAATGGCCAGCCGCTGTGCGGGACCTCGGGGCGCGCTTCCAGGTCGATCGGGTCGAACGGCACATAGCGCACGCCGATGCGGGGGCGGTCGAAGATGATCGACCAGACATTGGACAGGCCACCGAACTGCCGTGTGCGGATGGCGTGGGGATCGACGATGCCATCGCCGGCCTTCTCGCCACGGCAGAGTTCGTGCTCCGCCGGGTCGTACTCGAAACCGCCACTCTCGACCAGACAGACCGTGAGACCGCGCGCCACCAGCGCCTCGGCCATCGCCAGGCCGACCGGTCCGGCGCCCACGATGCAGACATCGGCCTGGAACCGCGCATCGTCGGCCACCGTGCGTCCGTCGATGAAACCTGCTGGAAGCTTTTTCACGACCGTCTTTCTCGATATGAACGATTCACCATCCGCGAGCCGAAGGAAGTGTAGCTAAAAGGTTTCTAAGCGTGAATATTGTTTGAGTACGTAGGTTGTATCAAAAGCGTGCTGAATCGGCGATGCGTGTTGTGCCCAAACACGCCGCGCCCGCTCCGGCGGGAAGACCGGGAGCGGGCGGGCGCGAGCCGTCAGGCGCGGATCGGCGCGACCAGGCCGAGCTGCGTCAGCGCGGTGACGCCATCGTCCAGGCCGATCTCCTCGACGATCCGGCCGCCGGCCAGACGCAGGACGGTGGTGCCGGAGAAATGCATCTTCCGACCCGTGGCGGCCGGCAGCGAACCCAGCAGGAAGTCGCTGAACGCCGCGCCGGTGTGCGTGCCGCCGCCCAGCCACCGGCCGACCACCAGGTCGCCCTGGGCGATCAGCGGCGCGGTGCCGGCGAAGGCCAGATCGGGGAACGATGCACGGAAATCCTTCATGAAGGCACGGATGTCGGTCCGGCCCCGGCGCGGCACGTGCAGCGAGTACTGCAGCAGCATGTCCGGGGCGGCCAACGCCTCGACGATCGCGGGATCGTATGTCGGACCCCAGAAGCCGTCGAACCAGCGACCGACGATGGCCTTGTTGGCTTGCTCGCGCGCCGTCTGGCGCGGGTCCGTGGAGGCGCGAGGGGCTGCCTGGGCCTGACCGGTCAGGCCCACCACGCCTGCCGCGGTCGCCACGGCGCCCGTGCCGGCCCAGCGCAGGAGGTTGCGGCGTTGCATGTCTTGTGCGGTCATGGGACTGGTCTCACGCGGCAACCGTGATGCGCAGCAGGCCGA
>Ga0308165_1006627_pt1 | contig 10098 bp, 7 predicted proteins | sample PhyWR2_FD_201032 | JGI IMG/M metagenome (GOLD analysis project Ga0308165, IMG submission 201032) | Phyllosphere microbial communities from UC Gill Tract Community Farm, Albany, California, United States - DLSLW.R2 | ecosystem: Host-associated > Plants > Phyllosphere > Unclassified | place: USA... | reverse complement strand
TGGCTCTCGGCCACTTCCCGAACAAAGGCCAGGCCGATGCCCCAGCCTTCCTTGCCGCCTTCTTTGGCCGCCTGGGCCCGGGCAAATACCTGAAATACATTCTCAATTTCGCCTGCGGGGATGGGGTTGCCCGCGTTGTGTACCGATACGCTCAACTGTCCATCAAGAATCTCGAGTCTGAGGAAAATGGGCGTGCCTGGCGCGCCATACTTCACTGCATTGCCCAGCAAATTTTCCAGCGCCCGCTTGACATCCTCGCGGCTCCACACCACCTGGGCCGCCGTGCCGATGACCTTGAACCTGGGTCCATGCTGCAGTTCGAACTGCTCGACCACCTCTTGGGCCAGCGCCAGCATGTCAAAGCTGGACAGATCAAGGCTCAGGCGCGAGCCGCCCTTAAACGTCAGGCCATCGAGCAGCGCATGCAGCATCTTGTCCATGCGCCGGGTGCTGGCGAGGATGGTCTGCGCGATGCCCTGAGCCTGGGTCAGTGAAGTGGTGCGCCCAATCAGCTCAGCGGCCATGCTGACCGCGCCCAGCGGATTTCTGAAATCGTGCATCAGGGTAGCGATGATCTGCTCGCGCAGCGCGGTCACGGCTACCACGTAGGCCGTGACACTTTGCCGGATGGCGCCCTCGATCGAGGCGTTGATGACCTGCAGCTGCGCAGGCTCCAGGCTCACGCCGTGGCGCTCCATGACGTCGAGCAGCGCGCTTCTGAGCAGCTGGTACTCGGCAACGATGCCCTGGGGGTTGTAGCTGGTCAGCCGGGCGCGCTCACCACCGTGCTCGGCAGCAATGCTTGAGCCGGCGATGGCGTCGCTTCGCGGGTAGCTGGGGGTGATCGCCTCGACCAGGTTGGCGTAAAACGCTGGCATGGTGTTGAAGAGAATGGGCTCTTTGAGACCACTGGCTTGCTCGATATCGCTGCGAACGCTCTGGCTCCACTGCGCCAGCACTTCGTCGCGCAGATCAAGCATTTTTTGGGACGTGGGCGAGAGCCTGAAGTCAAGGCCGCCGGTGTTGGGGTCAGCTGCAGAAGTCATGGAAGATGCCTTTCAAGGCTGCCCTGGCCGTGGCCCAGTGGCGTTCAAAACAAGGGCTTCAGGGCAGATATCACCTTGGCAGGCTGACAAGCCAAAAGCCAGGCGACATGTACATACCTCGGCTTTCGGACAGCTTTTGCTGATTTTTCTTTGGCCCTTTGGCTCAAGCATGCTTTTTTTCCTGCGCTCGGCCTGGCTTGACCTCCTGCACTGCACTCTGCCGGCGGCGCCGGTTAAGCCTTTGCGCCTTCATGGGAAAGCTGCCTTGAGGCGTTTGCAGCGCTCAAAGAATTTGTTCAGCTCTGTGGTCTTGTCGAACACCGCGTCAATTCCAAAAGCATGGCAGCGGTTTCGCACTTGATCGGTCGCCATGTTGGTCAGAACAAAAATTTCCTGATGCGGCAATCGTTTCTGGCAGGCCTCCAAGATACTCAGGCCACTGCCGTTGCGCAAATTAATATCAAGAATCAGCAGCTGCCAATCAGCCTCGTATTTAGCCATGATTCCAATCGCATCGGCCGGCGTTTGCGCCACGTCCACAACCTGCACATCAGTCAAATCCTGCAGCACGGGTATCAAGCATTCGCTCAGGCCCTCATCGTCATCCACCAGAACTGCTGTGATTGTCATGGTTGCCTCCTGCTTGGTTCTCAAGCAAGTCTATGCCTCTATTGCTTCTGTCAGTGCTAAGGGGATAGGTAACTACCCCTGCCTTAAAGGGCGTTTTCCTGCCTTGCCCGTTTGTCAACAGATGCAAATGCATCATCTCCTTCACGACACTGCCCGAGCAACCTGATCCGTCAGCATGCTGCGTACTTGGGGTCGCTTTATATGGACGTCCCCCAGAGAGCAAGTATTGGCAGCATGAAGTTTCAACGGAGGTTGCAGCCTTATATGGGGTCTGAGGTGCAGTGGAACAGCAAAAGCAGTTAAGAGGACAAGATGAATGGCCAAATGAGATTTGTCCCCTGGGCTGCCCTCACGCAAGAGCGTCAGCCGGATCGCGCAAGGCTCGCAGTTCGCCCTTGGCAACGGCCTCAGGCACCAGGAACGAATACCGCCCTAGCATGTTGATGTGCTCGTGCAACAGCGGCGACAGGCGGGCCACGTCATCGTCGTTCACGGGGTAGCCCTGCGCACGCAGCTGACTCAGCGCGGCCTGCATATAGAGGGAGTTCCACAGAACGATCATGTTGAGCACCAGGCCGAGCGCGCCCAACTGGTCCTCCTGTCCTTCGCGGTAGTGCTGGCGTAGCTCTCCGCGCTTGCCATGGAACACCGCACGCGCGACGCTGTGGCGCGCCTCGCCGCGATTGAGCTGGATCAGCGTTGCGCGTCGTTTGGCCTCGTCATCAATGTAGCGCAGCGTGTGCAGCGTCTTGTCGATCCGCCCGTACTCGGCGATGGCTTGCGCCAGACGGGTGGGCTGGTCGCCGACCTGCAACGTGCGCATGATGCCGCTGGCTGACACCTGGCCCAGCTTGAGCGAGCCGGCCAAGCGCAGCATGTCATCCCAATGCGGCGCAATACGGTTCATGCGCAGAAGGGTGGCCGAAATCGGGTTGAGCAACCCATAGTCCGCGTGCGGGTCAATCCGCCAAAAGCGTGTGCCGCCAACGTCGGCCAGGCGCGGGCAGAAGCGATAGCCCAGCAGTCGAAACAGGCCGAACACCACGTCGCTGTAAGCGCCGGTGTCGGTCATGATCTGCGTCGGCTGAAGGTCGGTCTGCTGCTCAAGAAGCACGGCCAGCAGAATAAGACTGTCGCGCAACGTGCCTGGCACGGTGATGTCGTTGAGTCCGGAGAACTGATCCGACAGCATGTTGTACCAAGTGACGCCGCGGCCGACGCCGAAGTATTTTGGATTGGGTCCCGCATGCACTGTGCGAACTGGCACCACGAAACGCATCCCATCGGCCGAGGCAACCTCACCGCCACCCCACAGACGGGCCAGCGCCAGGCGACTCTGAGCCGCTACCAACAAACCATTGGCAGCGGTCAGCGTGTCGTCACGCACGTAGTTCTGGTCCACCCAGGACAGCCGGTCACGCTTGAGGGCGGCAATGTCGTTGCGGATCAGCGGCTCCATCCCGGTATTGCAGGCCTCGGCCATCAACACCGCACACACGCTGACGTGCAGATCGGCGGCGCGAGCCGTGCGCTCCGAGAGGTGCGTGAAGGCGTCGGTGAAGCCGGTGCGCGCGGCGATTTCCAGAATCAGCTCGGGCAGGTCTACGCGCGGCAGCATGCTGGTCACCTTCTGGCGCAACGCCGCCAGCGATGCCGGCTCTTGCATCATGTCGAGCGTGCTGAGCACCAGCTCTTGCTTGCCGGCCACCGTCTCGAAACGCACCGCTTTGTTGTCTGGCAGCCGTGCCGCTACGCCGCGATAGGTCAGGTCCAGTTCGCTGGCCAAGGCGGCAAGCATTGGCTCGGGCGTGGCCGACAAGCCCAGCGTGCGGCAGATGATGGGGCGAGCAGCTTGCCACTGGGCGCCCTCGAGAAGGCCGGCACGCGGATCGGCATATCGCCAGCTCGGCGCCACAAACACGTCGCGGCGCTTGAGCGAAGTTTGCAGCTTGTTCAGCACGCAAAAGGTGTAGGCGCGCAGATCAACACTACCCTCATCACCACTACTCATAAGTTGGAAACTTAGTAGACAAAAATGCAGCTGTAACCCGCATGAAATAAGACTTTCGTGTCTTCTAACTTACTGACTTCTGAGTAAAAACATGCGACTGCCAGGCCTTGCCCACCACCTCGCGCGGGGCGGCGCTGGCGGGCTTCTTGAGCATCAGATTGACTCGCAGCCAGTCAAGCGCCGCGACGAGCGGCTCGCCCGCCACATTTGTGCCGAAACGGACATGTTTGAGCAGCATCGGCAAGAAACGCCGAACCGTTCGGTCCTTGCCCTGCAGCTCGCTGTAGTACACGTCGGTGGCGGGCCGGATCAAGGCTTTGACGCCATCGACCGCTTGCGTGAGCGTCTCGCGTGGGATATTGCCGAAGAGCTTGGCGCGCAGTTCGATGTCCGAAATCTCAGAGTCGAGCAACATTTGGCAAGCACTGGCCAGTATCGCCGCGGCCCGGTCCAGATCCTTCAGCGTGCGCAGACGGGCCTTCTTCTCGGCTCGGGTTGCCTCGCCGAACAGCTCGCGCAGGAGGGCTTCGAGCACTTCCAGGACATCATCGTGTGCCGAGGCTTCAAGGCAATGCGCAAAAGCCACCAATGTGGCCAGGCGCCGCAGGTCTGGCAACCTGGCGACCGCGCTGACCTTGGCCGCGCCTGCGAACCGAGCCAAAGCGGCCACACGGGCGGCTGGAATCCGTGCCGAAGCAGGCAATCGGATCCCCAGATCGCGAACCGAGTTCAGCCGCGCCAAGGCCCGAACCAGCGAGACGCTGCTGACCGTGACAGGACCCGTGCGAAGTCGGTCCAGCAGAGAACTTCGTGTTCCCGCAGTTACGCTCAGCAGTCCTTCCAGCTGGGCCTGCTCGTGCGTGCCGATGCCGCTGGTCAGTGAACGCCACAGCCTTTCCTCCACGCGGTTGCGCAGACGAGCCACATGCCGTTCGAGGACGCTGCATCCCGGCAGTAGCACTTTGTGCGTTACCAGCCAGGTCGTTGCTCGCTCGAACAATACGCCTGGCCTATCCGTGCCGGTCCAGCACAGCGCCTACAACCATCGCGTCAGACGCCAGCCCACCCGAGGATTGGTGATATCGACGTAGCCGTAATGGGTGCAGATTTCTTGCGTGTGCTGCAAGCGTTGGCGGCCATTGTCATACGCCTGGATGGCATTGAAAGATGGCACATACAGCTGCTTGGCCAGCGTCTGCAGCACGGAAATCGGCACCTCCATGGGATCATCCAGGAAGGTGCCGAGGTAGCGCACCGTGCCGAGTTGCACAGCAAAGCCAAGCCGGTTGTGCTCTCCACGCTTGGGGGCGATCAGCGCAAGATCGGCATCGTCGAGGTGAAAATAGCGTGTCAGGTCGTCGGGCGATGGCGCCCCGGTGTACCTGCCATAGTTCTCGCGCTGCGCGGTAGTGAGGAAGCCAACAGGCATCGCGTCAGGCTGCGCCTTGTTGGTGCTGAAGGGCCCATACGCGTTTGACTTGGCTGGTACTGCAGCCGGCCACTTCAGCCGTGCGCTTGATGGTCAAGCCGGTGCGCCGCAGCGCAACGATGCGCTCGTGAGTCGCCGTGTCAGGGATACGCCCCGCGTACTTATGGGCGTTCTTGGCAAGCTGCACGCCTTGGCGCTGACGTTCGCGGCGGGTCTCGTAGTCGTCCCGGGCCATTTGCAGGGCCAGCTTGAGGAGCAGTTCCTGCACCGACTCCAGCACGATGCGGGTTACAGCATCGGTAGCCTTGGTGAAGTCGGTGAAGTCGACCACGCCGGGCACAGCCAGACGCGCGCCTTTGGCGCGGATTGAGGCGACCAGCCGCTCGGCCTCGGGCAGCGGCAGTCGGCTGATGCGGTCGATCTTCTCGGCCACGACGACCTCGCCCGGTTGCAGGTCCGCAATCATGCGCAGCAGTTCGGGCCGGTCAGCGCGCGCGCCGGATGCCTTTTCGCGATACACGCCAGCGATGTAATAACCGGCTTGGCGCGCGCTGTGCTCGATGTCGGCTTGGCGAGCGAGGTCTTGTTCTTGGGTGCTGACGCGCAGGTAAAGTCGGGCAATTTTCATGGAATTGATGGCCAAGATGGGTATACCTCACTTGACCACCTCCTCAAGACGCGGCCAAGAGGCAAAAAGCCAATGTAAATTGGCCTCACCCTATTTGACCATCTATCTTGGCCTCTTAACTGCTTTTACTGTTCCACTGCACCTCAGACCCCTAAAACGCGGGCGTTCTTGTTGGCCAAGGCCACGACGGCCTTTTGCCACCCACATCGCTCGCGAAGGCGCTGCGCCCACTGTGAGATGGGATCGTCGTTGTGCTTGCCAACCAAGACGGCTGACTTGGCGCCCTGAATCAGCAAGCCGCGCAAGTAATTGCTGCCCCGTTTGGTGATGCTGCCCAGGCTTGACTTGCCTCCGCTGGAGTTTTGCTTCGGTGTCAGCCCCAGCCAGGCGCCGAACTGCACGGCGTTCTTGAACTGCTTGAAGTCGCCCACCGCCGCTACGACAGCTGATGCGGTGATGGGCCCAATGCCCTTGAGCTCTGCTGCCCGCTGGACTTGCTCGTCGTCCTTCTGATGAGCAGCAATGCGCTGGTCGCACCACTGCACGTGCGCTTCGATTTCTCGCCAATGCTCTTGCGCTCTTTGCAGCACCAGTCGTGCCATGCCGGCGATGTCGTTGCTGGCATCCTCAATCAGGTCACTCAAGTGTTGTCGCAACACCTGTGGGCTTTGAGGCAGAACGATGCCAAACTCGGCCAGCAAACCTCGGATTCGGTTGATGCAGGCAGTGCGCTCTTGCTTGAGCCCTTCACGCAAGCGATGCACGCACAGCATGCCTTGCTGAGCAAGCGTCTTGGGCGGCACGAAGTTCATGTGCGGCCTTGAGGCCGCCTCGCAAATCGCTGCCGCATCGTTGGCGTCATTCTTGCCGCTCTTGCCCTGAATGCGGTACGGCGCAACGAACTGGGCTGCAATCATCCTGGCGTCCAGGCCTCGATCGCGGAGTTGCCGACACCAGTGATGGGCGCCACTGCACGCTTGCCAATCGCCACCAGGCAGCCGGGCGGCAGATCGCAACACCATGCCAGAAATCGGTCACGCTTGAGCATCCGGTTAGTGACCACGTTACCACTGGCATCCACAGCGTGAACCTGGAAAACATTCTTGGCTAAATCAACGCCGACTCGTGCAATGTTGCTCATGGGACTTCTCCTTCCAATAGTAGTTGCAGATTGACTTTCCAGCACTTCAATCTTGGCACTTTGATGCCATAACCGGGAAGTGGGAAGTCCCTCGTATTCACATTGATGACGTTTCTGCGAGTCCCCCATCAGTGGGTTTGATCTCCTCGACAGCTCGACATCGGTAAAGGCGGGGACGTCCATACCATCTCAGAAAACGGAAAAAATCGTACGCTAAGCCGGTTGCAGCGGTCGTAGCGGCCTGAACTTGCCTGGGCCGATCTTGGCGCTGCTGCGCCAGAGGTAGTCGCCCGTCAGGTTGATGTGCTCCCAGCCGAGCGGCGACAGGTACTGCAACAGCGCGTCATCGACCGCATGGCCGTTGCCACGCAGCGCGTTCGCTGCCCGCTCCAGATAGACCGTATTCCACAAAACGACGGCCGCCGTCACCAGGTTGAGGCCGCTGGCCCGGTAGCGCTGCTGCTCGAAACTGCGGTCGCGAATTTCGCCCAGCCGGTTGAAGAACACGGCCCTGGCCAGCGCGTTGCGCGCCTCGCCCTTGTTCAACCCGGCATGCACGCGGCGGCGTAGTTCCACGCTTTGCAGCCAGTCCAGGATGAACAGCGTGCGCTCAATGCGTCCCAGCTCGCGCAGCGCCACAGCCAGACCGTTCTGGCGTGGGTAGCTGCCGAGCTTGCGCAGCATCAGCGAGGCCGTCACCGTGCCTTGTTTGATTGACGTGGCCAGCCGCAAGATGTCATCCCAATGGGCGCGAATAGCCTTGATGTTGAGCGTGCCACCGATCATCGGCTTGAGGGCGTCATAGGTCGCATCACCCTTCGGGATATAGAGCTTGGTGTCGCCCAGGTCGCGGATGCGCGGGGCGAAGCGAAAGCCCAGCAGGTGCATCAGGGCAAAGACGTGATCGGTGAAGCCCGCCGTGTCGGTGTAGTGTTCCTCGATACGCAGGTCGGATTCGTGGTACAGCAAGCCGTCGAGCACATAGGTCGAATCGCGCACGCCGACGTTGACCACCTTGGTGTGAAACGGCGCGTACTGGTCGGAGATGTGGGTGTAAAAGGTCCGCCCTGGGCTGCTGCCGTACTTCGGGTTGATGTGCCCCGTACTCTCGGCCTTGCTGCCGGTTCTGAAATTCTGACCGTCGGACGATGACGTGCTGCCGTCGCCCCAGTGCCCGGCGAAGGGATGCCGCAATTGGGTGTTCACCAATTCAGCCAGCGCTGCCCCATAGGTTTCGTCACGGGTATGCCAGGCCTGCAGCCAGGCGAGCTTGGCGTAGGTCGTGCCGGGGCAGGACTCGGCCATCTTGCTCAAGCCCAGGTTGATCGCGTCGGCCAGGACGGCAGTCAGCAGCAGGTTTTTGTCCTTGGCCAGGTCGCCCGATTTCAGGTGCGTGAAGTAGCGGGTGAAGCCCGTCCACTCATCGACTTCGAGCAGCAGCTCGGTGATCTTGACGTGCGGCAGGATCATCGCCGTTTGGTCGATCAGCGCCTGCGCGTTGTCGGGCGCCGCCGCATCGAGCGGCGTGACCTTCAGGCCCGACGCGGTGGTGATGATGGCGTCCGGCAGCTCGTTGGCCGCCGCCAGGCGGTTGACCGTGGCAAGCTGCGCCTCCAGCAGTGTTAGCCGGTCGTGCAGGTACTGGTCGCAGTCGGTGGCCACGGCCAGCGGCAATTCGCTGGACTGCTTGAGGCTGGCGAACTTCTCGGGCGGCACCAGGTAGTCCTCGAAGTCCTTGAACTGGCGCGAGCCCTGCACCCAGATGTCGCCCGCGCGCAGCGAGTTCTTGAGTTCCGACAGCGCGCACAGTTCGTAGTAGCGCCGGTCGATACCGGCGTCGGTCATGACCAGCTTGTGCCAGCGCGGCTTGATGAAGCCGGTCGGCGCATCGGCGGGCACCTTGCGGGCGTTGTCGGTGTTCATGCCGCGCAGCACCTCAATGGCGTCGAGCACGCCCTTGGCTGCGGGCGCGGCCCGCAGCTTGAGCACGGCCAGGAATTGCGGCGCGTAGCGGCGCAAGGTGGCGTAGCTCTCGCCGATGCGGTGCAGGAAGTCGAAGTCATCGGGCTGCACGAGCTTCTGCGCCTCGGTGACGCTCTGGGCAAAGGCATCCCAGGACATGACGGCCTCGATGGCGGCGAACGGGTCGCGGCCCGACTGCTTGGCGTCGATCAGCGCCTGGCCGATGCGCCCGTACAGGCGCACCTTGGCATTGATGGCCTTGCCGGACGTCTGGAACTGCTGCTGATGCTTGTTCTTGGCCGCGTTGAACAGCTTGCCCAGAATGCGGTCGTGCAGGTCGATGATCTCGTCGATGACGCGGTGGCCATGCCCTCGATGGCCAGCGCGACGAGGGTGGCGTAGCGCCGTTGCGGCTCGAACTTGGCCAGATCAGCGGGCGTCATCTGGCCGCCCTCGCGGGCGATTTTTAGTAACCGGTTCTGGTGAACCAGCCGTTCGATGCCAGCAGGCAGGTCGAGCGCCTGCCAGGCTTTCAGGCGCTCGATGTGTTCGAGCATGTGGCGCGAGTTCGGTTTGGCGGGCGACTGGCGCAACCAGGCCAGCCAGGTCGTCTTGCCGTTGTCGCGGCGCTTGAGCAGGTCATCGAGGCGACGGCGATGCACGTCCGAAAGCGGTTCGGACAAGGCTTCGTAGATGCGCCGGTTGGCGCGGGTGATAGCCTCGGCGCAGACGCGCTCGATGACATCGAGCGCCGGAAGGATGATGTGCCGGTGTCGCAGCGCATCAAGGACGCTGGCGGCCAGCACGATGCCCTTGTCCGTCTGCAAGGCGAGCTCGGTCGCAGTCCGCACCGCCTGCCGGTAATGCACCAGGCCGAACGGCTCCAGACTCAGGTAGGCGCGCAGTTCAAGCAGATGCTCGCGCCGGGTTTCCTCGCGCTCGGCATACTGCGGCCAGCAACCCGGATCGGTGCGCAGTTGCCGCGCGCTCCACTGCACGAGGGGCGCCGGCACGGCGGCATCTGGCAGCAGCCCTTGACCCGGAAAGCGCAACAGGCACAACTGCACGGCGACGCCCAGGCGGTTCGCATCGCCGCGCCGCTGGCCAATCAGCGACAGATCGGCCTCGCTGAACGTGTAGTGCCGGATCAATTCATCTTCGGTATCGGGCAATGCCAGCAGGCTCGCTCGCTCGGTGGCCGATAGGATCGAACGGCGGGGCATGGTCAGTCATCCGTTTTAAGGTATTGGT
>Ga0308165_1006623_pt1 | contig 10101 bp, 10 predicted proteins | sample PhyWR2_FD_201032 | JGI IMG/M metagenome (GOLD analysis project Ga0308165, IMG submission 201032) | Phyllosphere microbial communities from UC Gill Tract Community Farm, Albany, California, United States - DLSLW.R2 | ecosystem: Host-associated > Plants > Phyllosphere > Unclassified | place: USA... | reverse complement strand
GGACAGCCCTCCAGAGAAACCAAGACCCGAGTGTATCCGAATACAAACCTTCAACCCTGAATATAAGCCTGCTGTCTGGCAAACGCTCGCTAGAAAGTGGCCAGCACCGCGGCGACACCCGCGTTGAGATCGGTCGTGGTGGTCTCGTTCGCGACGTCGATGACCTCGACCGGCGCCTGCCCCATCGCGACACCTCGGCCCTCGTGGCCGGCCCACTGCAGCATCTCGATGTCATTGCGTCCGTCGCCGACGGCCATCACGCGGGACCGCGGGATGTCGAGCAGTGCACGCACGCGTTCGAGGGCCGTCGACTTGTTGACACCGTCGGGTGCGATGTCGAGCCAGGCGGTCCAGCCCACGTTGTAACTGACCTTGTGCAGTCCCATGCGTTCGACCACCGAGAGGAAGTCTTCGATGTCGTGCTCGGGCGAGATCACGACGACCCGGGTGGCCTCGTGGGTCATCAGCTCGTCGAACTCCACCTTCACGCTGCTCGCGCCGAGGGCGCCGTCGGGAAAGAAGCCGGTGAACCGGTAGAGCCCGTCGTCGTCTTCGACCGCGTAGTGCGCGTCGGCGAGGTTCGACTTGATGGTGGTGAGCACCTCGGCAGGGTTGAACGTCTCCACGAAGTGGCGCGCGTAGCCGGTGGGCGCACTCGCGTCACGCTTCAGCGTGATCGCGCCGTTCGAGCAGACCAGGTATTCGGGGGTGATGCCGAGCCGGTCGAGCACGGGCAGCGTCATCGCGACGGATCGCCCCGTCGCGAGCATCACCTCGTGGCCGAGACCGCTCGTGCGCCGCACCTGCGCGAGAACCGAGTCGTCGAGGGTGCCGTCTTCGTGCAAAACCGTGCCGTCGATGTCGAGCGCGACGAGCCAGCGGTCGGCCAGCATTTCGGGAGCGGCGGTCACTTGCCGACCGGCTCGAAGATCTCGAGGCCGCCGAGGTAGGGGCGCAGCGCTTCGGGAACAACCACGGAGCCGTCTGCCTTCTGATGGGTCTCGAGAATGGCGACGAGCCAGCGCGTAGTGGCGAGGGTTCCGTTGAGGGTCGCGACGGGCGCCGTCTTGCCGTTCTCTCCGCGGTGACGGATGTCGAGCCGGCGCGCCTGGTAGGTGGTGCAGTTGCTCGTCGAGGTGAGCTCGCGGTAGGTGCCCTGGGTGGGAACCCACGCCTCGATGTCGAACTTGCGCGCGGCACTCGAACCGAGGTCGCCGGCCGCGACGTCGATCACGCGGTAGCTGAGGCCGCACGCCTGCAACATCGACTCCTGGAAACCGACGAGCTTGTCGTGCTCGGCCTCGGCGAGGTCGGGATGCACGTAGCTGAACATCTCGAGCTTGTTGAACTGGTGCACCCGCAGAATGCCGCGGTTGTCTTTTCCGGCCGAACCCGCCTCGCGGCGGTAGCACGTGCTCCAGCCGGCGTAGCGCAGCGGACCGTCGGACAGATCGAGAATCTCGTCGGAGTGGTACCCGGCGAGCGCGACCTCGCTCGTGCCGGTGAGGTAGAGGTCGTCGGCCGGGAGGTAGTAGATCTCGTCGGCGTGCTCGCCGAGGAAGCCCGTGCCTGCCATGATCTCGGGTCGCACGAGCGTGGGGGTGATGAGCGGAACGAAGTCTTCGGCGAGCGCCTTGTCGAGCGCCATGTTCATGAGCCCGAGCTCGAGCCGTGCGCCGACCCCGCGCAAGAAGTAGAAGCGGCTGCCGCTGACCTTCGTGCCACGGCTGATGTCGATCGCCTTCAGCATCTCGCCGAGTTCGGCGTGGTCGCGCGGCTCGAAGCCGAAGCTCGCCTTCTCGCCCACTTCGCGCAGCGTGACGAAGTTGTCTTCGCCGCCGGCGGGCACGCCGTCGATGATCGGGTTGGCGATGGCGCCGACGGTCGCCACGAAGGAGGCCTCCGCCTCGACCGAGAGCTGCTGCGCGGCCTTCACCCGTCCCGCGAGCTCTTGCGCCATAGCGACGAGCTCACGCTTCTCGTCTTTGGGCGCCGCGGCCACGGTCTTGCCGAACGCGTTCTGCTCCGCGCGCAGACGCTCGAACTCGCCGATGGTCTCGCGGCGGCGCGAGTCGGCGACGACCGCGTCATCCACCAGGGAGACGGACGCACCGCGCGCCTCTTGCGAACGTCGGAGGATATCGGGGTTTTCGCGCAGAATCTGTGGATCAATCACCCGTCCAGTCTAGTTTGGACGGCATTAGGAACGCCTGTCGCCTCGTTGCCGTACCGTAAGGCCGGTGGCAACCCCCCAGCGACAGCCGACCAGACGCGCGGCCGTGATCTACAACCCCATCAAAGTCGACATCCTCGCGCTCGAGACGATCGTGTCTGCGGCGGCCAAAGACTCCGGTTGGCATCGAACGCTCTGGTTCGCCACCACGCTCGAAGACGCCGGCCAGGCGCTCGTCGCGCAGGCCATCGCCGAGGGCGCCACCCTGGTGATGGCGGCGGGCGGCGACGGCACCGTGAGGGCCGTCGCCGAGGGCCTGCGCGGCACCGGCGTGCCGATGGCGCTGCTCCCCTCCGGCACGGGCAACCTGCTCGCCCGCAATCTCGACATCCACTTCGCCAACCTCGTCAGCACGGTCGACATCGCGTTCCGGGGCGTCGACCGCGCGATCGATCTCGGCATCGCGTCGATCGTGCGTGACGACGGCGACTCCGAAGAGCACGTGTTTCTCGTCATGGCCGGCCTCGGCCTCGACGCGAAGATGATCGCGAAGACCAGCACGAAGCTCAAGAAGGCCGTCGGCTGGCTGGCCTACGTCGACGCGATCGGTCGGTCGCTGCCCGAGATCAAACCGGTGAAGCTGCGGGTGAGCATCGACTCGGAGGTGCCCCGCGCCGTCAACGTGCACACCATCATCATCGGCAACTGCGGCAGGCTGCCGGGCGGCATCCTGCTGATCCCCGACGCGAAGCCCGACGACGGCGTTCTCGACTTCGTGGCGTTACGCCCGCGCGGCCCGCTCGGCTGGCTCAACGTGTGGAACAAACTCGCCTGGGAGAACGGCGTGCTGCGCAAAAGCGCGCTCGGCCGGCGCATCATCGACCTGTCGCGCGACGTCAAAGACGTCACCTACCGAAGGGGCGAAGACCTGCGGATGACCGTGGAGACCCCGCAGGAGTTCCAGCTCGACGGCGACGAGTTCGGCGAGGCGAAGTCGGTGCACGCCTGGGTCGAACCGGGAGCGCTCACCGTGCGCGTTCCCGCGGGCAGCTTCTAGCCTCGAAGGCCGTTCAACCATTCGCGGGCCTCGATGAAGCTGTCGTCGCCGTAGCGGTTCGAGACCTCGATCGAGAGCTTGTCGGCACGCGGGTAACTGCCGAGAAAGATCACGTTGGGGCTGAAACGCTTGAGTCCGAGCAGCGCGTCGGCGACCCGTTCGTCGTGGATGTGCCCGTCGAGGTCGATGACGAACCGGTAGCGGCCGAGGGCGTCACCGATCGGCCGCGACTCGATGAGGCTCATGTTGACCCCGCGCGTGGCGAACTGTTCGAGCATCTCAAGCAAGCGGCCGGCCTTGTCGTCGGGCAGCTCGGCGATGATGCTCGTCTTGTCGGAGCCGGTGCGGTCGGGAACCGCGACCGTACGGCTCACGAGCACGAACCGGGTGACCGCGTTGGGGTTGTCGCCGATGTCGCTCGCGAGCACGTCGAGGTCGTAGTGCGCCGTGATGCCGGGAGGCGCCACGGCCGCGTTGGCGTGGTCGTGCAGCAGCAGGTTGGCGGCCGCGGCGACGTTCGAGCTCGCCGGGATGTGGCCGTGGCCCGGCAGGTTCTTGTCGAGCCAGAGGTGCGTCTGGCCATAGGCGACCGGATGCGCGTTGACGACCGAGACATCGGAGAGCGTCGTACCCGGGCGGGCAACCAGCACGAAATTGACCGAGACGAGGTACTCGCCGACGATGCGGAGGTCGGGGATGGTCGCGAGCGCGTCTTGCGTGGCGCTCACGCCGCCCTCGATCGAGTTCTCGATCGCGATCATCGCGGCGATGCTGCGCCCGTGCACGACGTCGTCGAGCGCCTCGCCGACGTTGTTCACCGGTCGCCAGGTCTTGCCACGCGCGGCGACGACCTGCGCGAGTGCGGCCTCGGTAAACGTGCCGGCCGGACCCAGATAGCTGTAGGTCTCGTCGGGGTTACTGGCGTCTGCTGAGGCGGGCATGGCACCAACTGTATTGCAGTGCGAGACTGGCCCGATGACCCTGCTCGCAACCCCCATCGCCCGAATGGTCGAGGCCACCAACGCCGGCGACACCCCCTCATTCCTCGCCACGTTCAGCGAGGATGCCTATCTCGAAGACTGGGGCCGCGGCTTCCACGGCAGGGCCGGCGCCGCGAGTTGGAACGAGACCGACAACATCGGCAAGAGGTCGCACTTCGAGGTGCTCGGCCAGCGCGACGAGGGCGACACCCAGGTCGTCTCGATCAAGGTCACCGGCGGCGGCTACAACGGCACCGGCGACATCGTCTTCACCGTGGCCGGTGAGCAGATCACCCGCATGATCATCGGTTAGCCGCCGAGCAGCACGACCACGCCGAGCGTGCCGTCCAGAGCGAGGAAAGCCGCCACGACACCGGCGAGAATGCGGCCCGCCCGGTCGGCACGCGGGCCGTCGCTCGCCGCGCGCGCCCGCCACAGACCGATCTGTCCCCAGACGATGGCGGCCGCCCCCGCGAACGCGATCACCGTCAGTGCGATCAGCTCGGGCCGCAAGAGCGCGACCGGGCCGTCCGCGTCGAGACAGGTGTACTGCAGCGGCAGCAGGGTGTCGACGCGATCCCCGAAACAGGGCGAGGCGTCGAGAAACCCGGAGGTCCCGAGCGAGGCAGCCACACTGCAGGCGGTTACGACGACGCTCAGTACGGTACCGAGCGCGATCGCCGACCACGGGAGCACCGGGGGCCGAAGCTCGCGCCCCGGTACATCCGTCTCATCGACCCGCACGACGGCCGCACCGATGACGACGCCGAAGGCACCCGATAACGCGGCTCCCGCGAAGGCCGCCCACTGAGCGAATTCTCCGAGCACCGCGATGCCGGCGAGACCGAAGACCGCAGCCCCTCCGACATGGCCGGCGAGCGCGAAGAGCGCCAGGTTGCGAGGCACGTAGACGCGGGGTGCCGAAGTCTGCATCGTGCGAGCCTATGAGCGTGCGCGCCGCAGCGAGTCGCCCTAGAGGATGGTTCGCCGTCAGTCAAAAGGATGCCGTTCACCGGTCGTTGCTGCGAGACTGAGCGCATGACAACACGTGCCGGTCAGCCCGCCCAGGAATCCGATCTCATCGACGTCGAAGAACTCGTCGCGGCCTACTATTCGAAGATTCCGGATGTCACGGACCCCGAGCAGAAGGTCGTGTTCGGTACGAGCGGACACCGCGGTTCGTCGCTCGACGCCGCATTCAACGAAACCCATATCGCGGCGATCACCCAGGCGATCGTGGAGTACCGCGCGGGCCAGGGCATCACCGGCCCGCTGTTCATCGGGAAAGACACCCACGGCCTGAGCCGACCGGCCGAGACGACGGCGCTCGAAGTGCTCGCCGCGAACGGCGTCACGGCGCTCGTCGATGAGTTCGACGACTACGTGCCGACGCCGGCGCTCAGCCTCGCGATCATCGTCTACAACGCGGCAGGCCATGACGACCGCGCCGACGGCATCGTGATCACCCCCAGCCACAACCCGCCGCGCGACGGCGGGTTCAAGTACAACCCGCCGCACGGCGGACCGGCCGACAGCGACGCCACCGGCTGGATCGCCAACCGCGCGAACGAGATCATCGCGAACGGCAGCGTCGACGTGAAGCGCGCCGAGCCGAGCGCGGTCGAGACGTACGACTATCGGGGAGCCTACGTCGCCGACCTCGCGAACATCATCGACTTCGACGCGATCAAGGCCGCGAACCTGCACATCGGCGCCGACCCGCTCGGTGGCGCGAGCGTGCACTACTGGGCGCTCATCAAAGAGGTCTACGGGCTCGATCTCACGGTCGTCAACCCGGTCGTCGACCCGGCGTGGCCGTTCATGACACTCGACTGGGACGAGAAGATCCGCATGGATCCGTCGAGCCCCTCGGTCATGGCCTCGGTCGTCGCCCACCAGCGCGAGTACGACATCGTCACGGGCAACGACGCCGACGCCGACCGGCACGGCATCGTCACTCCCGACGGCGGCCTCATGAACCCCAACCACTTCTTGGCCGTCGCCATCCAGTACCTCTACACGCACCGCCCCGAGTGGCGCGACGACGCGGCGATCGGCAAGACGCTCGTCTCCAGTTCGATGATCGACCGGGTCGCGGAGTCGCTCGGCCGCACCCTGTGGGAGGTTCCGGTCGGGTTCAAGTGGTTCGTGCCCGGCCTGATCGACGGTTCCGTCGCATTCGGCGGCGAAGAAAGCGCGGGGGCGAGCTTCCTGCGCAAAGACGGCACCGTCTGGACCACCGACAAAGACGGCATCCTGCTGGCGTTGTTGGCGAGCGAGATTCGCGCGGTCACCGGCAAGAGCCCGTCGGAGCTCTACGACGAACTCGTCGGCCAGTTCGGCGACCCCGTCTACCAGCGGGTCGACGCGGTCGCCACGAAGGCCCAGAAGGCGGCACTCGCGAAGCTGAACGGTTCGGCCATCACCGCCGAGACGCTCGCCGGCGAGCCGATCATCGCGCGGCTCTCCGAGGCTCCGGGCAACGGCGCCGCGGTCGGCGGCGTCAAGGTCGTGACCGAGCACGCGTGGTTCGCCGCACGCCCGAGTGGCACCGAAGACGTCTACAAGATCTACGCGGAGTCGTTCTTGGGGGCCGAACACCTCGCCCGCGTGCAGGCCGAGGCGAAGGAGATCGTCGACGCGGCTCTGGCTGGCTGAGCACTGCGGCCGAGCTCGGCGGCTGGCAGCTAGATGAGCTCGATCACGATCGTCACGGTGTCGCCGACACCCACGCCTGCTCTCGCGCGCACGGCTTTCTTGATCGGCAGCACATAGCCGCTCGCGTCGACACCGGGGAAGATCGACGTCTCCCAGGTCGATTCGCCGAGCCGCACGCGCACCTTCACGGCGCCGAAGCCCGACGGCGGCCGGGGTTGGTCGGCGATCTCGTCGGATGCCTCATCGGACACGGTCGCGAACACCCACAGCTCTTTGCGCGCGGCCCACGCCCAGAGCGTGGACTCGAACTCGTAGCGGTCGCCGGTCACGCCCTCATTGTCCCGCCCCCGGGCGCTACTTGGGTACCTTCCAGAACCAGGCGAGGGCGCCCGGGTGCTCGACCGTTACGGTGTCGTCGAAGTCGCGCCAATCGCTGTCGAGGTTGTGTCCCACCATCAGGATCTTCTGCTTGCCGTCGACCATCCGGATGTCGGAGATGATCTGGATGTGGTCGGCGCTGTCGTTGTTGTTCCAGTCGAAGACCACGATGTCGCCGACCTCGGCCTGGGCGCGCTGGTCGACGGTCAGCCGGGTGAATCCGAGCTGCGGGTTCGCCAACAGGTAGTTCTCGAAGCTCGGCGTGTAGATCCACGAGCCGGTGTACGAGGTCGGCGAGGTGAACGACCACCCCGCCGTCATCGGAATGCCGCGCGCGATCAGCGTCTGACTGACGAAGTTCATGCAGTCGCCGCCGACCGAGTTGAACTCGCCGTAGGTCGCGAGGTTGTAGGTCTCCCGCGACCAGTGCGCGAAGGCGTACTGCAGCTGCGCGTCGACGGGGGTCAGCGACTCCCGCGCGTAGGTGAGCGGGTCGTCGGCCGGAACGAGTTCGTTGCCGGCGTAGACGTTCACCTGGCTCACCGCCGGCAGGTACTGGGCGGCGACGGGCACGGACACCGTCACCTCCGTGTCGCTGACGACCGTGACATCCGTCGCTCCCACACCGTCGAACGTGACCCTCGTCACGTCGCCGAGATTTTTGCCGGTGAGCGTGACGGTCGCGCCGGAGACGAGCGGGCCGCTGGCCGGCGAGAGCGAGGTGACGTCGCCCGCGACGTGCGGCGATGTGTCGCCGTGCGAGGTTGCGGCGCAGCCGGAGAGCAGGATGGCTGCGGCTACGACGACCGCGACCCCCCAGGGCCGGATCCGTGAACTGTGTGGGCGTGAAACCGTGATGCGAGTAGCCATGTGGGCACAATTATCGCCTCGCTTGCTGTGAAGGTTGCGTAGCCCTTGCCGTCGGTGTAACTTTGCACTCCACGCAATATTATTCCGCCGTCGGATCGCGCTTCCGCGGCGGCGCTTACGTTAAGCGCCCGCACCCACCACACACTTCAGAGGTCTTATGTCACGCGTCGATTCCAAGGGCAAACAGCAAGCCCAAGCGATCAAGGAAGCCGGGGGCGTCATGACGCACCGGCAGATCCTCTTCGTCATCTTCGGGCTCATGGCGGGAATGTTCCTGTCGTCGCTCGACCAGACCATCGTCTCCACGTCGATGCGCACCATCGCCGACGACCTCGACGGGCTCAGCCAGCAAGTGTGGGTGACCACCGCCTACCTGATCCTCGCCACGATCTCGACGCCGATCTACGGCAAGCTGAGCGACATCTTCGGCCGCCGCCCGCTGTTCATCATCGCGATCAGCATCTTCCTGCTCGGCTCGATCGCGGCCGGATTCTCGACCTCGATGTACGAGCTGGCGGCGTTCCGCGCCATCCAAGGCCTCGGCGCCGGCGGTCTCATGGCGCTCCCGCTCGCGATCATGGGCGACATCCTCGCCCCGCGCGAGCGCGCCAAGTACCAGGGCTACTTCCTCGCCGTGTTCGGCGTTTCGAGCGTCGTCGGTCCGCTGATCGGCGGCCTCTTCGCCGGCACGCCCGAGATCCTCTTCGTCACCGGCTGGCGCTGGGTGTTCCTGATCAACATCCCGATCGGCATCGCCGCCCTCGCGATCGTGCTGCGCTTCCTGCACATCCCGCACGAGCGCCGCACGGTGCGCATCGACTGGTGGGGTGCCGCCACGATCATCATCGGTCTGGTTCCGCTGCTGCTCGTTGCCGAGCAGGGCCGCGAGTGGGGCTGGGGTTCGCTCGGCTCGATCGCCTGCTATGTGATCGGCGTGCTCGGCCTCGCCGCCTTCGTGTTGAGCGAGAAGCTCATGGGCGACGACGCGCTCATCCCGCTCAAGCTGTTCAAGAGCTCGACCTTCTCGATGGCCACCGTGCTCGGCGTGCTCGTCGGCTTCGGAATGTTCGGCGCCATGATGACCCTGCCGCTCTACCTGCAGGTGGTCAACGGCGCGACGCCGACCGAGAGCGGCTTCCTCATGCTGCCGATGATCCTCGGCCTCATGATCTCGTCGATCGCGAGCGGCCAGATCATCGCCAAGACCGGCCGCTACCAGTTCTTCCCCACCGTGGGAACGGCGTTCGTGGCCGCGGGCTTCTTCGTCTTCACGTTCGCGAGCGCCGACAAGCCGGTCTGGTTCATGATGATCGGCATGCTGCTGGTGGGCCTCGGTCTCGGCCAACTGATGCAGACCCTGACGCTCGCGAGCCAGAACTCCGTCGGCCCGCGCGACATCGGGGTGGCCACGAGCGCGTCGACGTTCTTCCGCCAGATCGGTGGAACCGTTGGCACCGCCGTGATCTTCTCGGTGATCTTCACCCGCTGGCCGCTCAACATCGCGACGGCCTTCGACTCGACCCGGATCAAAGACGGCATCGCCGCCGCGCTGGCCGATCCCTCCGTGGCATCCGACCCGGCCAATGCGCAGATCATCAAGATCCTGCAGAACCCGGGAGCGGCCGTCGGCTCGGTATCGGGCGACACCTCGTTCCTCAACACGTCTGACCCGCGCCTGAGCGCGGCCTTCCTCGAGGGATTCGCCAACTCGGCGGTCACCGTGTTCTGGATCGCCCTCGCGGTCATTCTGGTCGCGTTCGTGCTCAGCTTCTTCCTGAAGGCGCCGCCCCTGCGCGCCAAGTCGGCGCTGCAGGAGAACGCGGATGACGCGGCCGCCGCGATGGCGGTCGAGGCAGAGTCTGCGGCGAGCCAGACTGCCGCGCTCGTCGAACCGGGAACCGCCGCGGGCGAACGCCGCGACAAGTAGCACACCGGGCCCGCCACCGCCCTCGCGCGGTGGCGGGCCTTTTGCGCGCTATCCTGAG
>Ga0308165_1006622_pt1 | contig 10101 bp, 9 predicted proteins | sample PhyWR2_FD_201032 | JGI IMG/M metagenome (GOLD analysis project Ga0308165, IMG submission 201032) | Phyllosphere microbial communities from UC Gill Tract Community Farm, Albany, California, United States - DLSLW.R2 | ecosystem: Host-associated > Plants > Phyllosphere > Unclassified | place: USA... | reverse complement strand
ACCTGCCGAACAAGAATCAGCCTGGCTTGCGGACAGAATACGGACAGAATGGAGACAATTTGAAATTATTAAAGGCGCCACCCACTTTAGCTTTATGCAGTTATGTAAACCCGGCGCAGAAATACTGATTAATGAAGCATCACCTGGCGAAGGTATCATCTGCCAGGATGGTCCGGGGGGAAAACGCGTGGATATTCATCAGGACCTGGTTGAGAAGATCGGCTCATTTCTGAATTCGTCACTGAATTATCACCTGCCTGCTGGCGAAATACGGTAGGAGAGACGCCGGTAAGGCGCTGGAATTCGCGATTAAAATTAGATTTAGTGATAAATCCGGATTCCAGCATAATATCGGTAATGGACAAGGGAGTATTAAGTAATAGTTCCTTGACCCGTTCAATCCTGAACCCATTTATCCACTGGGATAAATTGCACTGACTTAACGCATTTATTGCCGCAGAAACCTGCCGCCCAGGAATACCCGTTTTTCTGGCCAGCAGACTGAGAGTTAACTCGGGATTAAGATAGAGTTGTGTTTCACGAACATGTTTCTCAAGCCTGGTATAAATCGCCTCTAATTCCCCGATGGGCATTACTGAACGTGCAGGCAGACTTTCGCCACGGCTATCCACTACAGGTATTGCAGCGTTTCTACCCGCACTGAGAAGTACAATGCCGATAAGTGGTAACAGGGCTATCTGAAAAATAACAATAATAACCGGAGCCAGTTTCCCACCCGTGATACTGAAGTCAAATGCAACAGCGAGATCTGTCAGCCCGGATACAGACAGAAAAATACCAGCCAAAAAGGTCATCTTAGTGATATGTGATAATTCACCCAGTCGACTCAGTGTGAAATTATGTTCTCCCTGCCATGCTATACGTAGCAGACTACAGCTATATCCGGAAAATAATAAAAAGAGAATAAAATCTGTCGCAGACGGCCAGCATATCCGCAAAATGAAGGCGCAGACTGGAGGTAATAGCAACAGTAATAAGCGACGTTGCCTATGAATTTCAGTCATTGAAATAAAACTATGCCAGGCAATAGGCGGCAAAAGCATCGCCAGCCCTGACTGAATATTTCTAAGCAGGATTGAATCATATTCCCAGCGCAGCGTACTGACAGAAAGAATAACTATGCAGGCGATAAGAAAATGCAGAGTCCCACTGTGGCGCTGTTTTTCAGGAAACAAGGCCATTGCCAGTAAGAAAAACAGTGCGAACAACGTAATAACAGGAAAGGGAACAGAAAGCATAACAGCAGTACCAGTACAAACAGTGACGTCTGATGTTTACACAAATAGAGTACTGCTGTCTCCTTAAAGTAAGAGTGTTCCGCATATTAATAATGAGTCAATATCTGACCTTCAGAGAGGCAATCGGTACTCTATCACGCCGGGTTTCTCTGCCACCCAGTCATAAAGCCGCTGTGCGGTAATGTTTTTTTCCTGGGTATGCCAGTACAACCGACCACACTGCCGCTCACTAGCCTGCTGCTTAACGTACTCAATCAAGCGTTTACCGACATTGTTTCCACGGCTATTTTCGGCAACAAACAGGTCTTCCAGATAGCAGAAATCATTGACTGACCATGTTGAGTCATGAAAAACATAGTGAACAAACCCGAGAAGAGTCTGTCCTTGTTTTGCCACCGCACAATATATTTCTCGGTCGATATTCACAAAACGTTGCCATGTTTCCAGTGTCGTCTCTTCAGACAATTGAACCTCATAGAACTGCTGATATTTTATCCACATAGGTAGCCATTGGGCATAGTCATCTGCTTGTACCGGCATTACTAATATCTCTGTGTTTTTATCTTTCATATCAATTACCTTATTGGCATATCATGTGTTAGAGATGAAAGAGTAACGCCTTAAGTGGTATCATATAAGATACACTTTTTAAATTTTATATGGATCCACTTTAAGAATGAAAAAAAACGTGGCCAGTTTCCCTGGATTATTACTTCAAAAAGGGAAAATTAAAGAACAGTTCTATTTGGCTATCAAAGAACTGATATTGAGTGGTCAGCTTCCAGCAGGAAGAAAAATACCCTCCAGTAGAACCCTTTCTGAAATGATGTCAATTTCAAGAAATACTATTTTATCCGGTTTAGACCGCCTGATTGATGAAGGATACCTGCAAACTAAAAAAGGGTCAGGAACCTATGTCACGTCAATCATCCCGGATGAAGTGATTCAAATTAAATCTTTATCGCATCATACAAATAGCCGTGATGAAAAGAATGAAACAAATATTAACCCCCAGATAAAAATAATCACTCAACTCTGGGATAAGACTTCACCTTATGCCGGACATAATAAGATATTCAATATTGGTGTCGGTTGTACAGATCTCTTCCCCTACGAACTGTGGGGGCGACTATCAGGACGTATTTGGCGTCAATTTCGCCATCTGGACGGGAAGCTCAATGAGCCGATGGGATATCTCCCCTTGCGCACTGCTATTAGTAAATATATTCGAACCACGCGTGGTCTTCATTGCAGTGAACAACAGGTTCTTATTGTCAATGGTACCCAACAAGCCATAAACCTTGCCGCGCACGTTCTGCTGCAAAAAGGGGATGAGGTTTGGTTAGATGAACCTGGCTATGATGGCGCATTAGGCGCATTTACTGCTCTCGGAGCCGAAGTCCGCCCGGTTATCAGCGATAAGCAGGGTATGGATATCGCCTATGCGATACAGCACTGGCCACAGGCAAAAATGAGCTTCACCTCGCCTTCTCATCAATTTCCGCTTGGCGGGACATTAAGTCTTTCCAGAAGAGTAGCGCTGCTCGACTGGGCCGCTGAAAATAACATGTGGATTTTTGAAGATGATTATAATAGCGAATTCAGATACACCGCCCAGCCACTACAAGCGCTGCAAGGATTAGATAAGCACCAGCGGGTTATCTATGCAGGCTCATTCTCTAAAATGATGTTTCCGGGCTTTCATATCGGCTTTCTGGTGGTACCGGAAAATCTGGTCGAGTCGTTTAAAATAGCCAAATACTACGCTGATACCCGGACACCCTATTTAGACCAGGCTATCCTGGCCACCTTTATTGCTGAAGGCCATTATGCACGCCACGTCAGACGCATAAGAAAAGCCTGCCATGAACGCCAGCGGGTGATACTGGAAGCTATTCAATTATATTTACCCGACATTATTTCCGCCGAACCTTTAGACTCAGGTATTCATATTATCTGCTGGTTATCCGCTGAGGTTCAGGAGTCAGTTCTGATTGAGGAGTGCCGTAAAGTGGGATTAGGCGTACAGCCCCTGTCACGTTACTGTCAGACAACGCCAGAACGCCAGGCTATTTTATTGGGTTTTGCCGCGCATACACCCGCAGAAATTGTTGCAGGAATAAAAAGGCTGGCTCAGATATTGATTCCCTGAAGAAACTATTGTCATCAGGCATAAGAGACGATAACTGCCGTGCCTGACGGATAATAAAACCATTAATCTGACCGATACTCTGTTACTCAGTATATCGGTCAGAGGGGTCTATGCTGGCATCAACAATAAGACTGTATATACCCATCAGACTTCAAGTTACTTAGGTATTGCCTATTATTTTTCCTCTTTTAAAGAGTAGCTCAGCGTAATAGGGTTATCTGGGATCTGGGTGAAGTTCTTAATGATATGATGATAATCCGCTTCCGGATTAAGTTGTTGTAACGCTTGCGGATATAAATCTTTAGCTAATACTTCCATACCAATAATATTGTAAGGATGATTATAGAAGTGGTGGTAGACACCAAATACTTCACCTTTCTGAACCGGTTCGATAGTTTTGAATGTGGCTCTTGAAAGCAGTTGATTGAAGGCAGGTGCAACATCGTCCTTACTGACATTATACCCGAACGGCAATACGTTTTGATTAGCGCGCTTAGAGCCGGTCATAATGTAGATATCCGGTTTCATCGCAATAATTTGCTCAATAGAAATAAAACCGGTGCTGCCTGGCAGCAATTCTGATCCAATATTTTTTCCGCCGACCGCTTCTACCAGCCCACCCCAGCCATTATGACCGTGGGTAAAACAGCAACTTTCACTGTTACCAGCAATAGGCTCAATAAAGACCGTGGGTTTATTTTTTTCAGCCGCAGTCACCTGTTTAAGGCTACTCAGTTGCTGCTGATAATAATCAGTATATTCCTTAGCGCGTGATTCCTGATTCAGAACTGTCCCCAGTAAATCGACACTTTTTGTCGTGTTTTCTAATGGATGTAATTCGTAATCAACAAAGATAACCGGGATATTTAATTTTTTTAGCGTCGCAATAACACCCGTTTGTTCCAGTGCCGGTTTTGCACGTAGCTGAGCTATCATAATATCTGGCTGTTTTGCCAGTACGCTTTCCAGATTCACTTCACCCTGATCGCTGAAACCCATATCAATAATAGTTTTGGCGTCAGGCCATTTTTCACTCAGTAGTGCCCAGCTTCGGCCATCCTGCTTTTTCAGTAAATTATTCCAGGCAACTACCCGCTTAAAAGGCTCTTCACGGTCAAGTAGCGCAAGCGCCATAATGTCACGCCCGTCCTGCAAGATAACGCGTTCAGGTTCTTTCTGTAAGGTTATCTTCTGGCTATCCATATCGGTGATCGTCACCGGATACGTCGTCGCGGCACAACTCAAAGATGTTAATAGCAGTCCGGATAGCATAAAACGTACTTTCATTACAGCGCTCCATGATAAAGAGATTGTTAATCATTTTCATTCAAGAAAATCTAACCCATCTCTCTGTGCCGCGTCTCACTAAATTTACATCTTGTTTAAGAACCATTTACATAAAAATACAATTTTAGCTTGCCCAGCATTCAATCCGCCTCTCCAAATCGTTTCCTGCCTCGCCCTACTCTCTATTGACGTTTTAACTGCTACTGAGTACCTGCGCTTTCAGTCATCTGCTTAACATTCCGGTAAAAATCAAATCGAGCATAATTTCACATTTTATTTATTATACATTGCATAAATTGACATAATAAATCATCATCGAGCAACACCAGATAATCATGAGAGTACTGCTATGTCGATAGCCAGACCCGATACCCAGTTTCTGCATCAACTTGCCGAAGTGGCTGAAAAACGCACACTGGAAAGTTATTTAGAATCACATCATATTGATATCTCTACTAAACCAAAGGATGGGTTTCGATTTGATCCTGTGACTAATGTTGACCGTGAAACCGAACTGTTACTCCGGGATCTTATTTCGCGCCATTATCCTGATCACTCTATTCTGGGTGAAGAGTTTGGTCAGAGCGGGGAGCATCACTTTCAGTGGGTTATTGACCCGATTGACGGAACGCGTCCCTTTTTATGCGGGCTGCCGGTCTGGGGATGTCTGATTGGCTTGCTGGAACAGGGAAAAGCGACCATGGGAATCATGAGTCAACCCTATACCGGGGATCGTTTCTGGTCTGACGGTGAGCATTCCTGGTTTTCCGGACGTCTGGGGGAAAAAAGAATCCACACCCGGCAACAGGTAGAGATCCACCAGGCTATTCTTCATGCCACAACTCCAGAGGCTATTGCTCGGTATCCCAATAATAATTGGGATCTGTTGCATGATAAAACCTTGATGACACGTTATGGCGGCGAATGTTACGCCATGGCGATGCTGGCAGCAGGTCATATTGATATTTGTGTTGAGCACTCACTGCAACCTTACGATATTGTCGCCCTGATCCCAATTATTGAGCATGCCGGTGGCATTGTGACCACCCTCGATGGCGGTCGGGCAGAAGGTGGCGGCGCAGTTGTCGCCAGTGCTAACGCCAGACTTCACGAAAAGGTTCTGAATATACTTAACGCCTGATCTTACCTGAATGATTCAAGTTGCTGGTCGCTAGTACGCTCAGGCAACTTGAAGTATGACGGGGACTGATATTGTCTGGACAAAATCATGAATGATAGAGTTTCCACCCGCATCATTTTTTTCATTGCTGGATTAGTGACAGCTACCTGGGCCGTTATTGTTCCTTTTGCAAAAACGAATACCGGAGTGAATGACGCGTTACTCGGCACGTTATTACTGTGTCTCGGTTTTGGTGCCATGGTAGCCATGCCTGTAACCGGAGTGCTGACCTCTCGTTATGGCTGCCGAAAAGTTATTTCCGCTGCGGTGGGCGTCATCTTGATCTCTACTCCCTTTCTCTCATTGATTAATTCCCCTTTATTATTAGGGCTTTGTCTGCTGATTTTCGGTATCGGGGTTGGGATTACCGATTGTGCTATGAACGTGCAAGCTATTCTGGTCGAAAAATCATCAACAAAACCGTTAATGTCAGGATTTCATGGCATGTTCAGTGTCGGCGGAATTGCTGGAGCAGGCGCCATGACAGGATTAATGAGTATCGGACTCAGTGTCAGTGCTGCCACGCTGATTATCACCGTACTGGTCTTGTTATTACTGCTGAGCAGTTATAACGCTCTGCTGCCCTATGCCAATCCGACTGAAGGCCCGGTCTTCGCTATCCCCAAAGGGACTGTTTTAATTATTAGCCTGATTTGTTTCATTATTTTTATGGCAGAAGGAACCGTGCTGGACTGGGGGGCATTGTATCTGGTGGAAAGCCGCAATATCCCTGAAACTCTGGGTGGGCTGGGTTTTGCAGTCTTTGCTATCGCGATGACTTTTGGCAGGCTGACCGGCGACTATATTGTAGCCCGATACGGCGCATTGAAAGTCGTCATGCTCGGTACTGCCATCGCAGCGCTTGGCTTTCTTATACTGATTAACAGTTATGCACTCCCACTGGTACTTATCGGTTATCTGTTAATTGGTCTCGGCTGCGCCAATATTGTTCCAGTGATGTTTACGCAGATAGGTAAACAAGAAAGTATGCCTCAGATGGTAGCCGTTCCCGCGGTAACCTCCGTCGGATATCTCGGTATTTTAGTCGGGCCGGCGATTATTGGTTATATTGCCTGGCATAGCTCTATTGCGCATGGCTTTATTTTTGTCACCTTGCTGGTAGTGATGGCAGCAGGACTGTCATTCAGTATCAGGAACCTTCTGCAAACTCGTCTCTAAAGGCGAAAATTAAAATCGACGCAGTTTAACTGTGCTTGTTTTTACGTCAGTGAAACAAGCACGGGTAAAACAGCGATCAAAAATACCTAAGGTGACAGAATGATTAAGCTCATTATCACAGATTTAGACGGAACCTTTCTTAACAGTCAGGGTGATTATAACCGAGAATTATTTGCTGAAGTGAAAGCCATCATGGTGGCAAAAGGTGTCCATTTTGCGGCCTGTACCGGTAAGCAGTGTGAACGGGTGGAAGAACTGTTTGGTGATTTTAGCCAGGATTTGTGGGTTATTGGCGACAGTGCAACACGCATCAAATTCAACGGCGAGTTTGTCTTCCAGTCCCTGATCCGCAACGAACTGGGCCTGCGAATTATCAATACGCTGCAGCAGGCCAACCAGCAACAGGTGATTATTGCCTGTACCAACGATGGTGCGATTATTCGGGCAGATACGCCACAATATCTTCAAGACAAAATCCGTCGTTCATATTCAAATATGATTCAGGTGGATTGCCTGGCAACGGTGTGCGCCGACTTTGTGAAGATAAGCGTTTATGATGAAAATGGTGGCTGTCCACAAACCCGACCGAGTCTGAAACCCTATGAGGATGAGGTCTATATCGTCGTCTCCGAGGCCGCCTGGATTGATATTGCCGACTACGGAGTACATAAAGGCACCACAGTACAGAAGTTACAACAGCTACTGAAAGTCGGCCGCCATGAAACGATGGCCTTTGGCGATGGGTATAATGATCTCGATCTGCTCGGTGCAGCGGAATACAGTTTTGCTATGCGCAATGCCTTTGAGGAAACGAAAGCCGTCGCTAATTTTGTAACCGGTAGTAATGATGAAAATGCCGTTCAAGAAACAATAAAACGCATCTTAGCGCTGCAATCCTGACAGCAGCCCAGACCGAAAGCGGCGTTCACCCCGCTTTCGGTTATTCACTGACTATTCCGCTACTTCAATACGCATACTGACATGGCTGAAGTCGCTGATATTCGTCTGCTGACTCACCACTGCCACATCTATTTCTTCACAGGATGCCACTTTATATCTGGCTATCTGCGGCATTTTATCTGCTGTCACAGCGGCAATCACTTCACTGCTCTGGCTGAGGACTTCTTTTTTAAAGCAGGCATCATCATAATAAACCGCACTTAAACCCGCCTGGGGATCCAGTCCACAGACACCAATAAATGCCTGATCAAAGAGAATACCGTTGATCTGCTTCACGGTATCTGAACCCAGCGCACTACCGGTCAGCGGATTCACCTTGCCGCCCAGTAAAATAAGTTCACCCTGGGTACGGCTACTCAGAGCTGCGGCTATCTGCGGAGAGTTCGTGACGATGGTGAGCGCCATATCCACAGGAATAAATTCCACCATTGCCAGATAGGTTGAACCGGCATCAATAAATACACAACTCCCTGCCTTAAGCATTTGTGCGCAACGTTTTGCTACTTGCGATTTTTCCAGTACGTTCTGAGAGGCCCGCACTTCAAAACTCGCAGACTGCATCATCTGGCTGACAGCACCGCCATAGACTTTTTTACACACCCCCTTTCTGGCTAGCTCTTGCAAGTCACGGCGAATGGTGTGCTCTGAAACACCGAGCTGTTTCGCTAAATCAGTGCCAATCACTCGGCCTTTATCAGTAAGCATTTTCTGGATCAAAGCCTGGCGCTGGTCCGGAAATGCATCATAATCTGTCACGATGCGTCCTCAATCGGAGGTAATATTTCATAATGAATCATAATCTATCATAAAATACGTATCTCTGTGACAGTGCTCAGTCCCATAGCCTGAGCTGAGCGGTATCTTGTCGAGACATAACAACAGACCATTGGCGCAAAGACTCTCCCTCCGCGAGAGGCTATGGCTGCTATTTGCAACCATCATGTTGACATCCTTCCCGCCCTAAAGGTTGGTCTCCCATAGTCTAACTTTTAGGGTGCAGTTCAAACACCAGATAAACCAATATAAAAGACTGTCAGCCTGTATTAAACTATTTAATTAACCGACAGTTTTACCGAGCACGTATATTATATATCAACTCTATCCGTGGCTTAACTGAAATAATTTTGTTACTCTAAAAAATCGGATAACGTCAAAAACAGCGGAATTAATATGATGAGCAGAATTTTTATCATAATAATGATTCTTGTTTTAGCTCTCTACTCACTGGGTGATAGTTTTTTTTCGTATAAAAAAGGAGTCTTTAAAGAGTACCGTAAAATGGCACCCTATGTTTATCACTACCGCGGAGATAAATCGTTTATTCCGAAGATACTGGAAAACATCCTGTTAGCGTTATTGATGATTGGATTCGCTATCTGGTTCTGGTTTAAGACATTATAAGACACTACCTTACAGTTTGGTGGTTATCTGCAAGTATTACAGAAGCCCGCAGACGGATGTAATACATCATCGGCACTGTCTATATCACTTACTCAATTATCTGATTCGATACTCTTTACGTATACAGCACCCAAGCAACTCGAATTATTTTTGGTATATTTTGTTAATAAATTAAACGTTAAATAATACCTGTTTTTGTTTTAGGTCAGCTGATGGTGATAATATCATTTTGACGATGAAAATCTCTTGTAAAGACCCTCTTTCTAATTATTTTGGAGGAGTGACTTTAGCCGCCAGAGGTTCTCTCTTGGATAATATTAGAGCTCGCCATAGTTCTATGTCAGTGAAGAAAGTACTCATATTATAGAAATAAAAACACCTTAACGCATTGAAAAATAGCTCTGCTTTAGCCTGGATAATTATTACCGAAGGTACTGTCGCTATACCAGAAATACCACTGATGACAGAGAAAAACATCTATCAGCGACTGACTCCCCGCGCCCGTCGATTCGCGGGGAGCCTGCACCTATAACGGGTTAAAGTGTGCGGTTTGATTATCCACCCGCACCGGCATTCCAGAGCGGCGGAGCAGAGCCTCGTTAAAGGTGTGACTATTGATACTTGTCTCTGTTGCCATTTTCTGTAAGGTTTGCATCATCGGTAACGGGATTTTTTTATTCGAC
>Ga0308165_1006621_pt1 | contig 10104 bp, 8 predicted proteins | sample PhyWR2_FD_201032 | JGI IMG/M metagenome (GOLD analysis project Ga0308165, IMG submission 201032) | Phyllosphere microbial communities from UC Gill Tract Community Farm, Albany, California, United States - DLSLW.R2 | ecosystem: Host-associated > Plants > Phyllosphere > Unclassified | place: USA... | reverse complement strand
TTGGTGGCTCTGCTGAAGAAGATGCAGCGCAGTTCATCAAGGACGAAGCAAAGCGCGGTCGCTCGAAGCCAATGGTTGGCTTTATCGCTGGCCGTACTGCTCCTGCCGGACGCACCATGGGCCATGCAGGCGCTGTGATCTCGGGTGGCAAGGGCGGCGCAGAAGACAAGATTGCAGCCATGGAATCGGCTGGCATTCGCGTGTCTCCTTCGCCAGCACAGCTCGGCAAGACGCTGGTTGAAGTCCTCAAGGGCTGAGACTACTTAGCTGAGTAAGAATATCCCGGCAGTGGCGAAAGTTGCTGCCGGGACAAGCGCATCCCAAAAAGTGCGTAGCGGTTTTTGGATAAGATGCGCGCAAAAATACTGAATGCGGTTGGTTTAAGAGAATGTCAGGCTTTGGCCATCATTCTCCCGCAGAGACTGATTTGTAAACGAGTTATGCCGGGGTCTGTTGTGGTTCCTCCCCGGCGGCGTGAGGGATGAAGGTCAAAAGCTTCCGGCCCGCGCATGATGAGCTACTATAAGGAGACGGAGCGGAGGCTCCGGATTAGGTTATGGCAAGGCAAGAACAAGCCAATGACGTTTTCGCCCTTACCTCGTTTCTCTATGGCGGCAATGCCGACTATATTGAGGAGCTCTATGCCAAATACGAGGATGATCCCACATCGGTTGATCAGGAATGGCGCGATTTCTTTGCAGAGCTGAAAGACGATGCTGACGATGTGCGTAAGAACGCACAGGGCGCATCCTGGACGCGCAAGAATTGGCCAATTCCTGCCAATGGCGAGCTGATTTCCGCACTTGACGGCAACTGGGCCGAAGTCGAAAAGCATGTCACGGACAAGCTGAAGGGCAAGGCCGCAAAGGGCGATGCCAAGGCTTCTGCTGCAACATTGACATCGGAAGAGATTGCACAGGCTGCACGCGATAGCGTTCGCGCCATCATGATGATCCGCGCCTATCGTATGCGTGGCCATCTGCATGCTAATCTCGATCCGCTTGGTCTTGCTGAAAAGCCAAATGATTTTAGCGAACTCGATGCATCGACCTATGGCTTCACGCCTGCCGATTATGATCGCAAGATCTTCATCGACAATGTTCTCGGTCTTGAATACGCGACTGTTCCGCAGATGCTTGAAATTCTCAAGCGCACTTATTGCGGCAATGTCGGCGTTGAATTTATGCATATTTCCGATCCAATCGAAAAGGCATGGATTCAGGAACGCATCGAAGGCCCAGATAAAGCCTATGCTTTCACTGCTGAAGGCAAGAAAGCTATTCTATCGAAGCTGATCGAAGCCGAAGGCTTTGAGCAGTTCATCGATGTGAAGTATAAGGGTACCAAGCGTTTCGGTCTTGATGGCGGTGAATCGCTGATCCCGGCGCTGGAGCAGATCGTCAAGCGTGGCGGTCAGATGGGCCTTAAAGAAGTCGTGCTCGGCATGGCGCACCGTGGTCGTCTGAACGTGCTTAGCCAAGTTATGGGCAAGCCGCACCGCGCGATCTTCCACGAGTTCAAGGGCGGCTCTTATGCGCCTGACGATGTGGAAGGTTCGGGCGACGTGAAGTACCATCTTGGTGCATCGTCGGATCGCGAGTTCGATGGCAACAAGGTTCACCTTTCACTGACTGCAAACCCGTCGCATCTTGAAATCGTCAACCCCGTTGTCATGGGCAAGGCACGCGCCAAGCAGGATCTGCTTGTTGGCCGTACCCGCGATGATATGGTGCCACTGACTGAACGCGCAAAAGTTCTGCCGCTGCTGTTGCACGGCGATGCTGCTTTCGCAGGCCAGGGTGTTGTTGCCGAGTGCCTCGGTCTTTCGGGTCTGAAGGGGCACCGCGTTGGCGGTACTCTGCACTTCATCATCAACAACCAGATCGGTTTCACCACCAATCCGGCCTTCTCACGTTCATCGCCTTATCCATCGGATGTGGCGAAGATGATCGAAGCGCCGATCTTCCACGTCAATGGTGACGATCCGGAAGCGGTTGTTTTCGCGGCTAAGGTTGCGATGGAATTCCGTATGATCTTCCACAAGCCTGTGGTGATCGATATGTTCTGCTATCGCCGCTTTGGTCACAATGAGGGTGACGAACCTTCATTCACACAGCCATTGATGTATAAGGAAATCCGCGCGCACAAGACCACTGTTCAGCTCTACAGCGACAAGCTGATGGCTGAAGGTCTGCTTGCACAGGCTGACATCGACAAGATGAAGGCTGACTGGCGCGAAAAGCTTGAGCAGGAATTTGAAGCTGGTCAGAGCTACAAGCCGAACAAGGCTGACTGGTTTGACGGTGCGTGGAGCGGTTTGCGTACGGCGGACAATGCCGACGAACAGCGTCGCGGCAAGACCGGCGTTCCTATCAAGACGCTCAAGGAAATCGGCAAGAAGCTTGTTGAAGTGCCGAAGGATTTCAACGTCCATCGCACGATCCAGCGCTTCCTCGATAACCGCGCCAAGATGATGGAGACTGGCGAAGGCATCGATTGGGCAACCGCTGAATCGCTGGCATTCGGGTCGCTGGTTTCCGAAGGCAGCCCGATCCGTCTGTCTGGTCAGGACGTGGAACGCGGCACCTTCTCGCAGCGCCACACGGTTCTCTATGATCAGGAAACCCAGAACCGCTATATCCCGCTGAACAATATTCAAAAGGGTCAGGCGATCTACGAAGCTATCAACTCGATGCTTTCGGAAGAAGCGGTGCTCGGCTACGAATACGGTTATTCGCTATCCGATCCGCGCGCTCTGGTTCTCTGGGAAGCCCAGTTCGGCGATTTCGCCAACGGTGCACAGGTCGTGTTTGATCAGTTCATCTCGTCGGGTGAACGCAAGTGGCTGCGTATGTCGGGTCTCGTCTGCCTTCTGCCGCATGGCTATGAAGGTCAGGGTCCTGAGCATTCGTCTGCTCGTCTGGAACGCTGGTTGCAGATGTGTGCTGAAGATAACATGCAGGTCGCAAACGTTACCACGCCGGCTAACTACTTCCACATTCTGCGCCGCCAGATGAAGCGTGACTTCCGTAAGCCGCTGATCATGATGACGCCAAAGTCGCTGCTGCGCCACAAGCGTGCTGTGTCGAGCCTCAACGAACTGTCGGGCGATTCATCGTTCCACCGTCTGCTTTGGGATGACGCGCAGTACAATAAGGGCGATGCCGGCATTAAGCTTCAGAAGGATGGCAAGATCCGTCGCGTCGTTCTTTGCTCGGGTAAGGTCTATTACGATCTTTACGAAGAGCGCGAAAAGCGTGGCATCGACGATGTCTACCTGCTGCGTGTTGAACAGCTTTATCCGTTCCCGGCAAAGGCGCTCATCAATGAGCTGTCGCGCTTCCGTCAGGCAGAAATTGTCTGGTGTCAGGAAGAGCCGAAGAACATGGGTGCGTGGTCGTTCATCGATCCATATCTGGAATGGGTACTTGCGCATATCGACGCCAAGCATCAGCGCGTTCGCTACACCGGTCGTCCGGCAGCGGCGTCGCCTGCAACAGGTCTGATGTCGAAGCACCTTGCGCAGCTTGAGGCTTTCCTCGAGGATGCACTCGGAAACTAATTGAATTGTCAGTAAGAAGCGGTTTGCAAAAGCCGCTTCATCCTGAATTGAACATAAATCTAAAGATCGAAGATCACGGAAGAAGAAACCATGGCCACCGAAATTCGCGTTCCCACGCTTGGGGAGTCCGTTACTGAGGCAACCATCGGAAAGTGGTTCAAGAAGGTTGGCGACACAATCGCTGCTGACGAACCGCTGGTGGAACTGGAAACCGACAAGGTGACAATTGAAGTTCCGGCTGCGGCTGCGGGCGTTTTGGCTGAAATCGTGGCGCAGGAAGGCGACACTGTTGAAGTGAACGCACTGCTCGGCCAGATTTCCGGCGCGGGTTCTGCACCTGCTCCGAAAAAGGAAGAAGCCAAGCCAGCAGCAGCTGCTGCTCCGGCGGCGGCGCCTGCTGCTTCGACATCCGGTCCGGCAATGCAGCCAGCACCGGCTGCTTCCAAGCTTCTCGCTGAAAAAGGCCTGTCGGCTGATCAGGTTGATGGCTCGGGCAAGCGCGGTCAGGTTCTCAAGGGCGACGTTCTCGACGCAATCGCTAAGGGTGTTTCGGCTGCTCCAGCCGCTCAGGCTCCAGCTGCTGCAGCACGTCCTGCTTCATCGGCTGATGATGCACCCCGCGAAGAACGCGTGAAGATGACTCGTCTGCGTCAGACCATTGCACGTCGTCTGAAAGACGCGCAGAACACCGCTGCAATGCTCACGACTTACAACGAAGTCGATATGTCTGCTGTGATGGAGCTTCGCGCTCGTTACAAGGACATTTTTGAAAAGAAGCACGGCGTTAAGCTCGGCTTCATGGGCTTCTTCACGAAGGCTGTGACCCACGCGCTGAAGGAAATACCGGCTGTTAACGCCGAGATCGACGGCAACGACATCATCTACAAGAACTTTGCCCATGTCGGCATGGCTGTCGGCACCGATAAGGGTCTTGTTGTTCCTGTTATCCGCGATGCCGATCAGCGTTCAATCGCTGGCGTTGAAAAGGAACTTGGTCGTCTTGCAAAAGCAGCACGCGACGGTTCGCTTTCGATGGCTGACATGCAGGGCGGCACTTTTACCATCACCAATGGTGGCGTGTATGGTTCGCTAATGTCTTCGCCGATCCTCAACTCGCCGCAGTCGGGTATTCTCGGCATGCACAAGATTCAGGATCGTCCGGTTGTTGTTAGCGGCCAGATCGTCATCCGTCCGATGATGTATCTCGCGCTGAGCTATGATCACCGTATCGTTGACGGCAAGGAAGCAGTGACCTTCCTCGTTCGCGTTAAGGAAAGCCTGGAAGATCCAGAACGTCTGGTTCTGGACCTTTAATCGCAACGCATTATCCTACGCAAAACCGCTTCGCACTTTTGCTGGAAATGCTCTGAGGTAAAAAATGATGGAGCCGGGTATCTTTTCCGCGTCGCCTTTTCTTCCGCTGATTGGCTGGAGTGTTGTTCTACTGGTGGTTCATATCCTCCTGCAGGGCTGGACGGTGACAAGGGAGCTCGGCTCCAAATGGAATGCGGGGCCGCGCGATAATGGCTTGAAAGCCTCTGGTCATCTGGCCGGTCGTGCGGAACGCGCTTCGAACAATTTCCGCGAGACATATCCTGCATTTGTTGCGCTCGCTTTGGGTCTTGTGTTCAAAGGCGATGCAGCAACTCTTGGGCTTTATGGTGCATGGATATGGTTTATCTGCCGCATCATCTATGTACCGCTTTATCTGGCGGGTATTCCGTATATCCGCTCGCTGGTCTGGGTCGGTTCGCTGGCCGGTCTTGCACTCATGTTTTTCAATCTGGTTTTTTGATGCTTGCCTGCATCGTGACGATGCGGGGCGAAGGATAAGTGATGCATCCCTATCTGTTTGAACTTGCATCCCTGATGGCGATCTTTGTTTTCGCTATCGTTTCGCCGGGCGCTGATCTGGCGATGGTTATTCGTCAGTCGCTGATGCATGGCCGTCGTGAAGCGATTATCACCAGCTTTGGTATTGGTGCAGCACTCATGATGCATGTCACTTATACGGTGCTTGGTCTGGGGCTGATCATTTCCAAGTCGATCTATCTGTTCAACATCGTCAAATGGTGCGGTGTGGCCTATCTGGTCTATATCGGCATTAAAGCGTTGCGCGCGGGCACAACCAAGATCGATGTGGATATGAGAAAACAGGAACCACGCGCCGCGCAGAGCGCAGTTCGGGCGTTCAGCCTTGGTTTCGCTGCCAATGCGCTGAACCCAAAAGCCGTGTTCTTCTTCCTTTCGATTTTCTCAACCGTTGTCAGCCTTCACACACCCAACGAAGTGAAGCTTGGCTATGGTGTTGTGATGGCCTCGGCATTGATTTCGTGGTTCATCGGTGTCAGCCTTTTCATGACGACGCCAAAAATGCGTGCCGTGTTCTCGCGTGCTTCAAAATGGATCGACAGAACAAGCGGAGTGGTTTTCATTGCGCTTGGTCTCAAACTTGCCATCGCTAAAGCGCAGTAATCGCTGCCGGACGATTGAGGAGAACCGACAGATGCATGACGTTAAGAAGCTTTTCAAAGTGGTGACTGCATCAGCGCTTGCTGTGACGGTTTTCTCAAGTGCTGTTCAGGCCGCCTGCACACAGAACCGCGCGACTTATCGCGATCAGGGCGATGCTTACACGCTCACTTTCCATGAGGCGCAGTCGAATGCCCTCAAGATGAGCCCGGCGCCCACCAATGAATTTACAATCACTGCTGATGACAAGCCGGAGTTTAAGCTGACGGGTCTTGTGATCTGGCCGGAAGAGGGGATTGCGCGCCCGTATGCGCTGATTACCTATAATTGCAAGAATGGCGGCACGGAGCCGGAAGACCTCGATGATTGCAGTCTCTGGCAGAGCGTTGTTTATGCGCTGAAAGAAGGTGCGGAAGCCGATGTGTTGCCCAAGGCCGACGAGCCAGCAGCGCAGGCAATTCTGTTTCCTGATCTCGTGACAGCGCTTGATGGATATGATTTTGGTGCAGCCAAGCCGGAAAAGCCGCTTCAGTTTGAAAGCTTCCGCTTTAAATCCTGCACACCTGAGGAATGACCGGATTTCCGGTTGAAAATAATTGACGAGCCGGGAGTGGCTCAGACGTAAGAAGGATAGTTCAATGTCTTATGATGTGGTTGTCATTGGTACCGGCCCCGGCGGCTATGTTGCTGCAATCAAGGCGGCACAGCTTGGCCTATCGGTTGCTGTGGTGGAAAAGCGCAAGACCTTTGGCGGCACTTGTCTCAATGTCGGCTGCATTCCTTCCAAGGCGCTGCTGCATGCTTCTGAAGTCTTTGCAGAAGCCGGTCATTCATTCGACACGCTCGGCGTTGAAATCAGCAAGCCGAAGCTCAATCTTGAAAAGATGATGGCGCATAAGGACGCGACCGTTAAGTCGAATACCTCGGGCGTCGAATTCTTGTTCAAGAAGAACAAGATTACCGCTTTCATAGGCACCGGCAAGGTCGTTGCCAAGGGCAAGGTTTCTGTGACTGCCGAAGACGGCAAGGTCGAAGAAATTGAAGCCAAGAACATCATTATCGCAACTGGTTCGGACGTTGCTGGCATTCCGGGCGTGAAGGTCGATATTGACGAGAAGGTTATTCTGTCTTCGACCGGCGCAATCGCGCTCGACAAGGTTCCTGAGCATCTGGTCGTTGTTGGTGGCGGCGTGATTGGTCTGGAGCTCGGTTCCGTTTGGGCCCGTCTTGGTGCTAAAGTCACCGTCGTTGAATATCTCGACAAGGTGCTTGGCGCGATGGACGGTGAAGTCTCCAAGCAGTTCCAGCGTCTGCTGGAAAAGCAGGGCATTGCTTTCAAGCTCAGCGCGAAAGTAACTGGCGTTGAAAAGTCGGCTAAGGGTGCGAAAGTGACCTTTGAGCCGGTTAAGGGTGGCGATGCAGAAACCATCGAAGCCGATGCAGTTCTGATTTCGACTGGCCGTCGTCCTTACACGGATGGTCTAGGTCTTCAGGACGCTGGCGTGAATGTCGATGATCGCGGTCGCGTGGCGATTGACGGTCACTGGCGCACCAATGTCGAAGGCATTTATGCTATCGGCGACGTGGTTCAGGGTCCGATGCTGGCGCACAAGGCTGAGGATGAAGGCATTGCGGTTGCTGAAATCATCGCGGGTCAGGCCGGACATGTAAACTTCGACGTTATTCCAAGCGTTGTTTACACGCAGCCGGAAGTGGCTTCTGTCGGCAAGACCGAAGAAGAACTGAAAGCCGCTGGCGTTGAATATAAGATCGGCAAGTTCCCGTTCACTGCCAACGGTCGCGCACGCGCCATGCAGCACACGGATGGCTTTGTGAAGATCCTTGCTGACAAGGCAACAGATCGCGTTCTTGGCGCACATATTCTCGGCTATAATGCCGGTGAAATGATCCACGAACTGGCTGTTTTGATGGAATTTGGTGGTTCGTCGGAAGATCTGGCACGTACCTGCCACGCACACCCAACCATGTCGGAAGCCGTTCGAGAATCGGCTCTCGCGACCTTTGCCAAGCCAATTCATATGTAATTGCTGGTTTCAGCTCTATGAAGAAAGGCCCGCGTAAGCGGGCCTTTCTCGTATGGTTAGTTCTGTGCAGGTGGTGCAGGCGGTGGCGGTGTTGTTGGTTCAACTGGTGCCGGTGCTGCTGCAGGTGGCGTTGCTGGCGGTGCGGCAGGTGGCATCGTGGTTTCGCCCTGCGCCGCTGGCGGCGGTGGCGCTGCCGTATCTGTTGTCCCGCTTCTGTAAAAGAAAAAGCCCAGAATGAGGATTGCGGCGAGCAGAATAACTGCAAGCATCATACCGCTGCCACCTTTCGGCTGCGGTGGCCGTCCGACCGGGTTTGCAAGCGGGTCCGTTTGACGCGGATTGTTTAAAGGATCATTACGGGGATCGAGTGGGTCAACCATTTGCTCTCCTCCGGTTGGTTGCAACCATTGGAAGACTTAACGCGAGCGCGCCGCAATTGTTCCGGTTTACATTGCGGTGACCGAGTAGCCCTGCGCACGCAGGAGTTCGATCAGCCCCTCTTGTCCGGGAAGGTGCAATGCGCCAACGGCAACAAAAGCCCCGCCCTCTGCAAGAATAGGTGCTGCACGCATTGCCATGATATGATTGCGATCGGTCAGCAGAACCTTCTGAAAGAGATCATAATCGTCTTCTGAAAGGCCATCGGGCACAATCTTGCGCAATGCTGGCATGACCATTCCGGTTTCGCCTTGAAGATAAAGCGCAATCGTCGTTTCCATGGCGTCTTCAATCGTATCGCCAAATTGGGCGCTAGAAATCAGATTGCGGATATGGAAATCGAGTGGAAGCCTGTTCATCGCCTCAAGCTGCTCGACCGCGTTTTCAAGGCCGAGGACCGTCCGGCCCTGATCCTGCGCTTCTGTGATCAGGTAGCCGTCGAGGAAGTCCGCGCCTTCAAGCTTTCTCTGTCTTTCGCATTTGGGAAGTGCAAGCAGACTTGTGATGATCCATGGTTTCATCTTGCCAACGGCACCAAGAATGATGCCGCGCGCTTCTAGTTTCTTATCGATTTCTTCAAGCTGGTCCTGTGGCAGATGCGATTGTAGCGTTGAGCCATCTGTGAACTGGATCAGTTCCGGCTGCTCAAGTTTAACCCGCAGAAAGGCTTTTGGGTCGATAATATCTGTGGCTTCGACGACAATCGTATCGGCATCATCATAGGCCTTTGCTACCGCATCGGGCAGGGCCATCACGCGCGGATCGCTCAGATGAATGGTTCCAAACAGATAAGATGGTTTGAGGCCATGTTTCTCGATTTTCCAGAAGATGCCCTTGTGATTGGGCATTTCGCTCGCTTCTTTCTGAAGCTCGGCCCAGAGTTTTGGGTCTTTTTTGTCCAGACCGTCAATAAGATTGACGCCGTGTGGCGTACAGGTGGCTTGCCTGCTTTCAGCGCGGGCATGTGCGGAACTGACGACAAGAGCGCAGGCAAAAAGAAAGAACAGCTTTTTCATAAGGTGAATATAGGATGGTGAGCGCAAGATGGCACCCCAGATTAAGCGCGCGGATGCGCTTTGTCATAAACATCAAGAAGCCTTGCGCTGTCGACGCCGGTATAGACCTGCGTGGTTGAGAGGCTTGCATGGCCAAGCAGTTCCTGAATGGTGCGAAGATCGCCGCCACGGCCCAGCAGATGCGTGGCAAATGAATGACGCAGCGCATGTGGCGTTGCGGTGTCAGGAAGGCCGAGACCTGCACGCAGCTTTTGCATTTCGCGCTGGATGATAGCTGCATGAAGTTCGCCGCCTTTGGCGCCTCTGAACAAAGGCTTGTCGGCAGAAAGATCAAACGGACAGAGTTCGCGATATTGATTAACCGCACGATGGACTGCCGGAAGCAATGGCACCATGCGGGATTTGCCGCCTTTACCTGTTATGGTGATGGAAAGTGCGGACGCATCGCTCAATGCATCACCTGCAAGGCCCAGTGCTTCTGAAATGCGAAGGCCGCAGCCGTAAAGCAATGTCAGTACGGCCGCATTGCGTGCGGCAATCCAAGGCTCTTCCGCCATCTGACCATCGGCGG
>Ga0308165_1006620_pt1 | contig 10106 bp, 10 predicted proteins | sample PhyWR2_FD_201032 | JGI IMG/M metagenome (GOLD analysis project Ga0308165, IMG submission 201032) | Phyllosphere microbial communities from UC Gill Tract Community Farm, Albany, California, United States - DLSLW.R2 | ecosystem: Host-associated > Plants > Phyllosphere > Unclassified | place: USA... | reverse complement strand
GGCGCGAAGCTGGCCGGTGCGACGACGATCATCGCCGTGGACATCGACGACAACAAGATTGAAATGGCCAAGTCCCTCGGCGCCACCCACGGCGTGAACTCCCGGCAGGAAGACGCCGTGGAAGCCATCCGCGCCCTCACCGGAGGGCACGGCGCGGACGTGGTGATTGACGCCGTCGGCCGTCCCGAAACGTACAAGCAGGCGTTCTACGCCCGCGACCTTGCCGGCCGCGTGGTCCTGGTGGGCGTCCCGACGCCGGAGATGACGCTGGAACTGCCGCTGCTGGACGTCTTCGGCCGCGGCGGATCGCTGAAGTCCTCCTGGTACGGCGACTGCCTGCCCTCCCGTGACTTCCCCATGCTCGTCTCGCACTACAAGCAGGGCAACCTGGACCTCGAGGCCTTTGTCTCCGAACGCATCACCATTGATCAGGTGGAGGAAGCCTTCGGCAAGATGCACGAGGGCAAGGTCCTGCGCTCTGTTGTAGAAGTCAGCCCGGTGGAGATCTGATGGCCGTGACCATCGAGAACCTGGTCACCTCGGGGACGTTCTCGCTCGACGGCGGCACCTGGGACGTGGACAACAACGTCTGGATCGTGGGCAACGACGAGGAATGCGTCATCATCGACGCGCCGCACGACGCTGCCGCGATCATCAACCAGGTCCGCAGCCGCAAGGTCAAGGCCATCCTGCTCACGCACGCGCACAATGACCACATCGGCGCCGCCCGCGAAGTAGCTGACGCTCTGGGCGCCCCGGTCCTCCTGAACCAGGAGGACCTGGTGCTGTGGGAGCAGGTCTACCCGGACGCCAAGCCGGACCGCTACCACGCCGACGGGGACGTGTTCGAGGTGGGAGGGGCAACCCTGAAGGCGATCCACACGCCGGGGCACTCGCCGGGATCCACCTGCTTCTACCTGGAGAGCGAAGGTACGGTCTTCACCGGGGACACGCTGTTCAACGGCGGTCCCGGTGCCACAGGCCGGTCCTACAGCGATTACCCCACCATCCTGACCTCCATCCGCGAACAGTTGCTGACGCTGCCGGCTGAGACCGTGGTCCGTACCGGCCACGGGGACAGCACCACCATAGGAGCGGAGCAGGAAACGTTGGCGAAGGTTCCGGAGTAGCAGGCGGAAAGCCGCCTGGCGGAAAGGACGACGGCGACATCCGGCATTGTGCCGAATGTCGCCGTCGATGCTCCTATAGTCGTCAAACTGGGGATGGGTTTGCGCTGGTAGTGACAGGTTGTCCTGCGTTGGAGCCCGGGCGGGGTGTTGGGATGCTGCTTGTAGGTCTAGCCTGTAGGTGAGTCGGGAAGTTCGTTCGCTTTTGCAGGTACCCGTTCTTAGGTAGCTGTTCTCCTTTTCACGGTGGGGCCAGGGTGGCAGCAGGAGACTAACAGGCGCCTTTGGGTTTTTTAAGGGCGAGCGAACGGAACCAATATGGCTACTGGCTATCAACCTGATTCGGCGTCGTCTTCCTTCGGGAGCGTGTATGTCGTGACCGCTGAAGAGCTGGTGGGGCGGGGTTTGCGGGGGCTGCTGGAGGATAACGGGTTCGACGTTGCCGGTGAATCCCGGTCTGTGCGTCAGGCGGCCCGCCGGATCCCTGCGGTACGTCCGGATCTGGCTATCATCGACGATGTTCTTCCCGATGGTTCCGGTGCGGGGCTTTGCCGAACTATTGCAGCCGCTGATGCCACCATCCGGTGCGTGCTGATGACGGGCGAAACTGACGAAGCGGTTCTTATTGGCGCTATTCTGGCCGGTGCCTGGGGGTGTTTGTCACAACAGGACGACAATGAGGAGCAACTCAGGCTGATCCGGCGGGCAATGCACGGGTATACAGCCTTCAGTCGTCGTTTCCAGGCGGGTATCCTGGCCCCGATCCATGCTGACGGGACGAATGGGCCCGACGGTCGGTTGGGGATGCTTTCGAAGCAGGAACTGAAGGTAGCGATCGGGATTGCCCGAGGGCTGACTAACGGTCAGATCGGACAGGAGCTGTTTCTGGCCGAGAAGACCGTGAAGAACATGGTCTCATCGGTGTTGATGAAATTGCACATGGCACGAAGGACCGAGGTCGCGGTGTTCGTCTCCGGGGCACTTGAAAACACAGGAGACCTCGCACAGGAGTATCGACGGAGCCGTGACCCGGACCTGATCGCGGAAGTCACCGCGGCGTTGGTTATCTGCACGAGCGAGGCTGGCAACACGCCGCCGTCCAGCAGAATGTTGCTACTGGATGCCATGCGGCTTGCTGATACCTTGACGGTCACAAGGGCTAAGGCCCGTGTCGCAAGGTACTTGCAGGAAGGCGAATGAAGTTTGAAGGTCCTGAGGCCACGATTTCAGGACCGCCGAGTCCCCCGGCACAGACGCTGTGCCAGGGCGCGGCCAGCACTAAGGGGCCCGGGCAGGTTCCTCTCAGCGTCGTTTATTGGGGGCGTTGAGGGGACCTTGCGAGGCTGGGTGCGGTCAACGCCTCTGCTTGGACGGTGACGCGTGATCTCTAAGGGGGAAATGGGCACCGTCTAGAGAGAACCAATACCAGGTGGCGGTCAAACCGGGACGAACGGGTGGAAAACAATCATTACCGCCCACCCTTCGGCACTGCCCAGCTGCCCGGGAGTGCTTGTAAGAACAGCGGCTCAACGGAGGGCCCCTGGCAGGACCATGCCCAGTCAGGCTAGAAGCTGACCGACGGTCCTGAACTGATGGCGGTACTGTCAATATTTCTGAATCGGTTTAGCTCAAGAGCGTAGGGGTAACTATTACTTATCGTGGTTGAGCATCCGGCCGTACCGCGCTTGCGATAAGAGCTCCCATGACTTCCTGCACCAACACAGGGCCTAACCCAGCTCATTTCCCTCCTGGCATTCCGCCTGCGTAGCCGTGACAGGTCTGCCGCGTTCGGCATTGGCAACACTGCACCGGCGCGGCACCCGCACCGCAGGAGATGAGAGACCACCTGCTGCCCCGAAGGCGCGGCGGCAGGTGCTGGTGGCCTGGAGGGGTCACCGCCATGGGCCGGTGCCCGGTTGGGGGGCCGGCCCATGGTCTGCCCTCAGCCACTGGCCTCCGACTCGACACACCTTCAGCGTCGACTTCATTCGTAGGCACCTTCTGCCTGCCGGGGCCGACAGCCCGCACCAGCTGCGCGGCACAGGACAAACCGGGACGGACTGATGGCATCACCTCGAGAACCCAGATCACCCAGGCCCGGCCTGAAGGGCCAGGGGCTGCCGCTGAACAGGGAGAGGGTCCTATCAGCGGCACTGGAGGTGATTGATGCCCAAGGTGTGGCTGCCCTGACGATGCGGCGGCTTGGCCGGGAACTGGGCAGGGACCCGATGAGCCTTTACCGTTACACCGGGAACCGTTGCGCGCTGCTGGATGCCGTGGCCGGGCACGTCATGGACGATCTCCCCGTCTTGTCCGGGTACGGGGATTGGAAGGGCCAACTCCGCCTCCTGGCCCAGGAACTGCGCCTGGTGGCGCTCCGGCATCCCAACGTGGCGCCCCTTCTGCTCACCCGGCCGCTGTCTACACCACTCGGGCTCCGTCCGCCGGGCACTCTGCGTCCTCTCGAGAACATCCTCTCGCTGCTGACCGCCGCGGGCTTTAGACCCGCAGATACCGCCCGCGGCTACCGGGCCTTTCAAGCATTCCTTTACGGGCACATCCTCATCGAACTGCAGAAATATATCGTGGATCCGGACGAAGACGAACCGCTACTGCGGCTGGGACTGCAAAGGCTGCCTGCCCGGGCGTTTCCTCGGCTTAGGGCCCTGGCGCCCGCGATGGCCGGGTACGACGGCGCGGGCGAACTCGATCAGGGTCTCGACTTATTACTCACCGGCCTGGAAACGCAACTCGCTCCGCACCCTCTGTCAGGGAAGTGAATATTGCCTGCCACCCGTCGCGGCGCGCCCTCGATCCGCGGCCGGTGCGACTTCCCAGTATCCAGCCGTTTTGCCGGCCCTTTCGGCAATCGTCCATTTCCGCTCGTGTTAAAGGGCCGGGCAGCCCGGGAAGGAGCATAGTTGGACTATGGCCTCGAATGATTCCCGAAGTTACTACACCCGAGGTGATTCCTTCACCGTGGTCGCTTCACGGGAACACATCGAACACGCGCTCCTGAACTTTGGCGCCACCGATGTTCTTTTCAGCCAACGCGGACACCTGCACGCCATCGCCTTCAAGGCCTGCGGGCGGCAATTCCGCATCGTCCTTTCCGTGCCGCAATCCGACGAGCATCCAGCTGTCCACGGGGACCCCTTACCATCCGGGGAATCCGCAGCGAAGACACTGGACCTGAAGATCCGTAGATTCTGGTACGCCTTCGCCCTCTCAACAGACGCCAAACTCGCAGCGGCCGCTGCCGGCGTCGCTACCCTGGAGTCGGAATTTCTCGCCAACGTAGTACTTCCGGGAAACCACACCGTCATCGACGAACTCGAACCCGTCATTGCCTCGGCCTACCGCTCCGGGCAACGACCCTCTATCAGAGACGGAGCACCGCCGCAATTCATCTAGCCAGACCAGGGGCCGCGCACCGAACAACCGAGAGGAAGGCATACCCAACGGACACGCCTCCGCCTGACCGGACTACCGGACGGCGAATCCCGCCCGCTCATCGGGCAGAGCGAACGAGTTCTTCCAGTGTCACCCTCAGAACTTCAACCTCGAGCCCTTGGAGGAGGGGGATGCCATGGATGAAGCCATCCAACTCCAAGACGTCAGCACTTCCTCCCCGCGATATGTACTGAAGCCATAGGTCGTCAAGGGAGAACTCACCCTTTTCCAGGAGATGAAGGGCTGCTGGGCGAGGATCGTATTTTTTCAATTTTGACCTCTGCAGGGTTCAGCTATGTGAGGTATTTGAACGGCCATCATCTACCGTCCTTCAAGGCTACGCTTTTACGGGACCCAGGATCCCGGTGCGGTGGGTGCCTCTCCTTTGAGCTGATCAGTTAGCCATTGCCGGTAGGTCGCCGCGAGGTCGTCATTGCGGATATGTCCGCGTTCCAGCCGCGAAATGATGGAAACCCATTGGCCAAGTCCGCCCCCAACGGTCGTGATGGTCATTCCGATGGCGGTCCGCGTCTGTCGGAGGTCGGAGTTATCTGGTGCCGGCCGGGGATTGGTGGCTTGCCGGTGGAGTTCCCGCGCTGCGTAGCGTTTGAGGCAGCGCATGATTCGCGTTTACTCTTGCCCTCGGACGTGCGCTTGGCCACTAGTGTAAGGCGTTATTGGCGCGGCCGAAGATGTATGAGGCATGGTTACCCCCGCTGGCCTGCAGTTTTGTTCCCCCATCCCAGGGGCCGGGACCGACCCCGCTGAACTGCCGGGCCCATGGCGGGGAACGGATTACTCTGGCCACTCCTCCGCCGTGATCCACCCGGCGGTGCTGGTATAGGCCGCGAGGAGCCTGCCTTTGCCGAAGGCCGGAACGGGGTCCGGGGAATATAACAACGCCGCGCAACGGCAGCCCAAACCCTGCACGGCTGCTTGCGCGCTTGACAGGATAGTGCTGAAGTCCGGCCCCTCGACCGTAATGTGGCCGACAGTCACGCTGGTCGCGTATTGCAGGAAGAAGGCCATAGCGACATCATGCAGCGACCAATAGTCCGCAGCTAATGCCCTAAGACCTGATCTGTTGACCCAGCCCACAACGGGTTCCGGCAAGGGAAATACCTCAAGCTAGGTAGGACAGCGACCGCGATTGGGAGTGCTGAGTCCGCGGGCAAGCGTCGTGTGCTCTGCCACGGCTAAGTCTTGCCTGAGACGCGTCCCGTTCCGGCACCTGGCGGCGGGATGGGCCCACCAGACGGGACATGACGGTCGGCGAACCGCGGTGTAGATTCATCAACACAGCGTAGGACAACGCGGCTACTGCCCGGGTTGGGTTGATGAAAGGCAGTTGTGATGAGCCGGCAGCATTTTGAGGCTTTCGTCTCCCAGGCAATCGATGAAGAGAAGGACAAAGACACCGGACTTGGCACGGATCAGCTGTACGGCCTGTACACGAGCTGGTGTCTGCTGAACAACGAAGAACCTCAGCCTCCCGCAATGCTGTGGGAAGCGCTCAAGGCCCATAACATTACGCCCGGGAACAATCACGTTGGGATGAAGGGACCCGCCGCCGCCGACTACATCATTTCCAGCGCACCGAACCTGGTCTGACCCCGCCCCACGCGGTAAGTGCGCTCCCTTCACGGCCGGTTTCGGTCAATCTGTTGACCGGCCGACAACCTCAGTGGCCGCCTAAGACAACGCGCTCTAGGTCCAAATGAGGGAAATACGGGGAAATGCCCCTGAGAGATTGAAGGCTTAGTTGCTCTGCTTGGGTTGGTTCGCGTCGAAGAAACGCAGGTCGACGCTGATGTGAGCGGCGCCCACCCCGGCTCCTTTTTCGCGGATAAAATCAAGATCTTGGCGGCAAAGAATCATCTGTCCGTGCTCATCGACGTCGAGCTGCCGGTCAGAAGCTTCCTGAACCCGCGCCGTGACCGTGTTCGGAACAAGCACGCACGCAGGATTATCGAAGAGCCACTGACCTGTCCCTAAGTCAAGCCGGTCCCACAGCTCACTGAGCCTCATCCCGTACCGCCCATCCACACCTTTCCTGCCCAGCCCAAGCCTGGTTGAGAGGATCCGCCCACAGTAAGTCTCCCACCTAAAAAAATAGTAGCCCGACGGCAGCCGCCTGTTCCGTCGTAGCTTCGTTTCCAGCGCCTCGGCCTCAACCGCGCCGGCATTGGGCTACCTCCGCTCTCTTGTCCGATTGCTCGGTGAGCCATTGGCGGTAGGTCGCCGCGAGCTTGTCATTGCGGATATGTCCACGCTCCAGACGCGAAATGAGGGAAACCCATTGGCCGAGTTCGCCGGCGACGTTCGTGATGGTGAGGCCGAGTTCGGTCCGGATGCGGCGGAGGTCGGAGTTGTCGGGTGCCGGCCGTGGGTTGGTGATTTGGCGGTAAATTTCCCGGGCTGCGTAGCGTTTGAGGCAGCGCATGATTTCCCTTTTACCCTTGCCCTCGGAGGTACGTTTGGCCACGTACTCCTTGGTTCGTTGACACGAGCCCATGCGGACCAGGACTACCTGATGCAGGGCGTTGTTGGCGCTACGGTCGCCGCCTCTGCTGAGCCGGTGGCGGGTTGTCTTGCCGGATGACGCCGGTACGGGTGCGACTCCGACGAGTGATGCGAACTGGGCTTCGTTCCCCAGACGGTCCGGGTTATCCCCGAAGGTGATCAACAGCTGACTGGCCACTTCCGTCCCGACACCCGGAAGATCACAAAGCATCGGAGCATAGCTGGCGAGGATTTCCTTGAGTGCCGCATCAGCAGCTTCGATTTCTGTTGTCAGTACTTGGCAGCGGGCTGCCAATGCTTTAAGGCTGAGCAGGGTCACGTACTCGGGGTCACCCAGATGTCCTGAAGGTCTTGTTCGCTGCAGGGCAGTAATCAGCGCGGAGTTGGCCATTGCCCGGTATCTCGCCCGGATTTTGTCCGGGGCCGATACGAGGAGTGCCTTGATCTGGTTGATGGCCGCGGTCCGGGCCTTAATTGCTGAGGCGCGTCCGGAACGTACAATCCGGAGGCATTCCACCGGGCCGTCCTTGGCCTTCGGGATCGCCTTCGTTCGTCCCTCGAGTACGGATTTGGCGGCTTGGTAGGCATCGAGCGGGTCAGACTTCCCGTTGAGTCGACGGGCGGCCCGGTTCGGGCGGTTGACCTCCAGCACGGCAAGCCCTTCACCCCGGAGGGTTCGGCCGAGTTCGGCGCCGTAGGAGCCTGTTCCTTCGACACCGACGGCGGTGACTGTCCCGTAGCTGGTGATGAAGTCGATGATTTTCCGGTATCCGGACCCCACGGCCAGGAATTCCTTGTCCGCAAGAGATTTGCCGTGCTCATTGATCACGGCCACGTGGTGTGTGTCGGCGTGGGTGTCGATACCTGCGATGACTTTTGTTGGTTCGCTTGCCAAGATGGAAATTGCCCCTCAGTCGCGTCGAATGCTGATCGATCGGGCGCGGGCCAGGTGGGCAGACAAAACGGTAACGGGACTGGTCGTATCAGGCTCCTATGAGGTCATGTCCGCCTGGCTCGACACCCCTTTTAACGGACCTTGAGCCGGCGGACAGATCGTCGGGAAGACAGTTCTGCCTGGTACGTCAGTTTTTGGCTGGGTCACGCCGGCTCAAGGACTGTTCCAGTATTACCGTTTTTGGTTGGGTGGGCAGGGGCCCGGGGCCTACGCAGGGTTGTTGCCGTCAGGCCCGGCCTCCGGATCCAGGTCTTTGCCGTAGCCGCTGGCGGAGGCCAACCCGGACACCTGCTGCCCGGCATTGGTCTGGCCCGGCGCGAACTGGTCCTTCTGCGGGTCCGGGGCTGCTCTCTCAGGTTCAGGTGCGACGTCCTGCCGCAGGTGCTCGTCTTCCGGAACGTTCTTGGACACCTCGTCATCAGCCATTCCAACAGCCAAACATTTTGGTAGGCAGCAGCTGCAAGAGGTAGGCCCGGGACAGACACCATGGACCTTCGCCAATCCCCAAGTTTCAGGGCTGCAGCTGACTTGGAAGGGCCTGCGGGCACCACGCTTCGGACGCCACATTCCGTACTTGTTCGTCATATCTGAAATTCATTGACAGTGCGCGTGGCAGGAGTCACACTGTTGCATATGGTGATCGCTGTTGCGTTGGATGCTTCCAGGCTTCCCCTGGAGTCATCGCTTCTGTTGCTGATGGACCTCCCCACATTCACGAACAGAACGTCCCGGGCACTTCGCGGTGGCCCATCTGCTCCGTAATCACTTCAATACGCTCAATATCCAGCCCGATCGGGAGGAAACACATGACCACCTCAGTGAACGCGCCCCTCAGCGCACGCGGAAAGCTCGCGTCGACATTGCCTGCCGAACAACTGGCTGAGATTACGGAGTTGTTCGCCCTGCGGCGCACCGGCTACTCCCTCGATGCCCCCTTCTACACCGACCCGACGATCTTCAAGCTCGACATGGAGGCCATCTTCGGCCAGCACTGGATCTTTGCCGGCAGCGTTGCCGAGCTTCCGGAGCCGGGCGACTACATCACGGTGGACTACGGCCCCTACTCCCTGATCGTGCTCCGCACCGATGAAGGCGACGTCAACGTCCTGCACAACGTCTGCCGCCACCGCGGTGCACGTGTCCTGACCGAAGCTGCCGGTTCCACCGGAAACCTGGTCTGCGGCTACCACTCCTGGACCTACTCTCCCGAGGGCAACCTCATCCATGCCTCCGCCCCCGGCGAAGCAAAGTTCGACAAGAACTGCTTCGCGCTCAAGCGCGCCCACAGCCGCGAGGTCGCCGGACTCATCTTCGTCTGCATCGCAGACGTTCCGCCCGCGGACTTCGACGAGACCGCCAAGATCTTCGAGCCCTACCTGGCACCCCATGACCTGTCCAAGACGAAGATTGCCTACCAGCAGAACATCATTGAAGAGGGCAACTGGAAGCTCGTCATGGAAAACAACCGTGAGTGCTACCACTGTGACGGGCACCCGGAACTCGCCTGCTCGCTGTTCCCCACCTGGGGCCTCACCGAGGGCCTGATCCCGACCCACCTCGAAGAGGTCTGGGACCGCAACAAGCAAGCCCAGTCCTCCCTCGAGGAGCGGTGCCGCCGCTACGGCCTGCCCTACGAGGTGGTCGAGGAACTCGATACCCGCATTGCCGGCATCCGGATTTCCCGGGAATCCCTGGACGGCGAAGGCGAATCGTTCTCGGCCGACGGCCGCAGGCTCTCCAAGAAGCTGCTCGGCGACCTGCCGGACTTCCGGCTGGGCCGCTGCTCCATGCACCTGCAGCCCAACAGCTGGTTCCACTTCCTGGGCGACCACGTCATCACCTTCGGCGTCTTCCCCATCAACGAGCACCAGTCCTTGGTCCGCACCACCTGGCTGGTGGCCGACGACGCCGAGGAAGGCGTCGACTACGACCTCGACAAGCTGACCTACACCTGGAAGCAGACCAACATCCAGGACAAGGCATTCGTTGAGCTGTGCCAGCAGGGTGCCGCCAGCCCCGCCTACGAGCCCGGCCCCTACATGAAGAGC
>Ga0308165_1006617_pt1 | contig 10109 bp, 10 predicted proteins | sample PhyWR2_FD_201032 | JGI IMG/M metagenome (GOLD analysis project Ga0308165, IMG submission 201032) | Phyllosphere microbial communities from UC Gill Tract Community Farm, Albany, California, United States - DLSLW.R2 | ecosystem: Host-associated > Plants > Phyllosphere > Unclassified | place: USA... | reverse complement strand
CGGGCTACAAATATGCTCGAACGTAGCCGGCCAAGCGCAGCGCCGCCGGGGAAACGCCGGGCACAAAAACAAAAAAAGCCCCGGGGCAGCGGGGCAAACAACAATGAGACTTCACGCTTCCTTGCGCTTTGGGTTAAATCAAACAGTGGACAGAGACTCGACTTCTTAACTCACAAGCGATTTCAACAAACCAAAGGCTTCTTTCATTCGCTCTTCACTCACCACGAACGCCCGTAACTGCTGGCCTTCGTCGTAACCTTGCGCCAGCATACCGTCAGCGCGCGTTTCAATCGTCCAGTTCAGATCCTGACGGCGCGTTTCACCCGCTAAGTGCAGCGGCAGATCCGGTGTTTTCACCTTCACCAGCATGTTTGGCAGTTTCAGCTCGCCAGACTGGCCGAGTAAATTCTTCGCCAGACACATTGCGCTCATCAAAATCGGTTGCAGGAATGGCATCACCGTTCCATTGATCTCCGCGCAGTCGCCCAGCGCATAAATATCCGGGTTACTGGTTTGCAGCGTGCTATCGACTTTCACGCCGCGATTGATCTCCAGACCCGCCATGCGAGCTAGCGCCGTTTCTGGACGCAGGCCGGTTGCCGCAACCACGGCATCGACTTCAACGTGGCGATTGCGATCAAAGCTTGCGCGAATACCGGTGGCGGTTTGCTCTAACGACTGCAACTGGCTTTTCAGCAGTAAATGAATCCCCATATCGGTCAGACGATGTTGCAAACGGCTGCTTACTTCTGGCGGCATCAACGACGCCAAAATGCTGGCGGAGTTATCGACGACGGTGACCGCTTTTTCTGCGCGACAGAAATCCATCGCCAGTTCGCTGCCAATCAAACCACCGCCGATAATCAATACGCGTCTGGCATCACGCAGCGTACTCTGTGCGGCACCGAACTCCTGCTGGCTGTTGAGGGTCAGCATCAGCTCTTTGCCCGCAACCGGCGGGATGATGGCCGCCGCACCCGTTGCCAGAACCAGTTTGTCGTACTGCCATTCGTGATTCTGACTTTTTACCACATGGGCTGCGGCATCGATGCCGGTGACCCAGGTTTGTGGGAACAGGTTCAGGTTATAAAGCTCGGCGAACTCGCCTGCGGTTTGCAAAGTGAGGTCGGCGGCGGTTTGCCCCCGGCTCACGACGTGGCTTAAGTCCGGCTTGTTATATTCGTCGATACTGTCGGCGGCGATGAGCGTCAGTTTGACGCTCGCATCCTGTTTTCGGATATTTTTTACCAACTGGCGGGCGGCGAAGCCCGAGCCGATAATCACGATGCCATGATTCATTTTGCCTCCGTCGCCATCACGTCAAAGACATCTTTACCTAATGAACACTCCGGGCACAGGAAGTTATCCGGGACTTCGCTCCACGGTGTACCTGGCTGAACGTCCTGGTTTGGTTCGCCTTTTGCCGGGTCGTAAACCCACTGGCACACGCTGCACTGCATGCTTGGGCCAAGGTCGGCGGCAGTGGCAGCGGCGCAAGCACAGGCTTCTTTCACCGCGTCTGCTTTTGCCGTGGCTTCTGGCAGTGGCGCTAATGCCCATTGGCGCGCAATTTCACGGCCGTGCTGACGGCAAACTTCCAGCGCATCAATGTCAGGACGCCATTTGGCTTTCAGGCTCAGTGACATTTCAAGGCCGGCGTCCTGTAAGCGAGTGGACAGACGGTCTACCGCACCGCCGCTCCAGCCGTGGGAACCAAAGGCGCTGGCACGCTTGTTACGAAAACGCAGACCGGTAATCTCTTCAACCAGACCGGCAATTTTCGGCATCATCACGTTGTTCATGGTGGATGTCCCGACCAGTACCCCTTTAGAGCGGAAGACGTTGGTCAGAATTTCATTTTTATCGCTGCGGGCTACGTTAAAGATTTTCACCGCCACGTTCGGGTCAACTTCGTTGATACCCTGCGCAATCGCATCCGCCATCATGCGGGTGTTGTTGGACATGGTGTCGTAGAAGATAGTGATGCGGTCTTCCTGATAATCTGCCGCCCATTTCAGGTACAGCTCAACGATTTGCGTTGGGTTTTCACGCCATACCACACCGTGAGAGGTGGCAATCATGTCGACCGGCAGGTTGAAGCCGAGGATCTCGGTGATTTTTGGCGTCACCAGGCGGCTGAACGGGGTCAGGATGTTGGCGTAATAACGTTGGCACTGTTCGAACAGTTCGGCCTGGTCAACTTCGTCGTTGAACAGGCGTTCGTCACAGTAGTGCTGGCCGAAGGCGTCGTTACTGAACAGCACTGCGTCGCCGGTCATATAAGTCATCATGCTGTCAGGCCAGTGCAGCATTGGGGTTTCAACGAAGATCAGCTGTTTGCCATTACCTATGTCCAGGGCGTCACCGGTTTTCACCACGTGGAAGTTCCACTCTGGGTGGTGGTGGTGACCGTTGATGGAGTCAATGGCGTTGGCGGTGCAGTAAATTGGGGTGTCCGGAATCTGCGACATCAGCTCGGTCAGCGCGCCCGCATGGTCTTCTTCAGCGTGGTTTATGATGATGTAATCGATATCAGCCAGATCGATTTCGCTGCGCAGGTTCTGCACGAATTCGCGGCTGAATTTATGGTCGACGGTATCGATCAGAACGTTTTTTTCTTCACGGATAAGGTAGCTGTTGTAGCTGCTGCCACGCAGCGTTTTGTATTCGGTCCCGTGAAAATCACGAACTTCCCAGTCACGTTGGCCAACCCAATGAATGTTATTTTTAACCAGAATAGACATAGCAACCTCAATAATTAATTCAGCATTTTTCAAAAAAGATGTTTTGCTTATTGCAGGTAGCGTGCCAACTTTTTATCTAATTGATTTGTATGAATTAATTATTTTATGCCACTTTGGTGTTAGTCAAAGTGACTATGATTAATGTTGTCAATATGACATTATGCATTGTCAAAATGACTGTGAGGTAGCCATGAGCTTTTCGGTGGACGTCCTGGCGGGTATCGCCATTGAATTACAACGGGGGGTCGGCCATCAGGACCGATTTCAGCGTTTAATCACCACGCTGCGTCAGGTACTGGATTGCGACGCCTCGGCACTATTGCGTTATGACGCGAGGCAATTTATTCCGCTGGCGATTGATGGGCTGGCAAAAGATGTGCTCGGCAGGCGCTTTACGCTGGAAGGGCATCCGCGTCTGGAGGCTATTGCCCGCGCGGGTGACGTCGTTCGTTTTCCTGCCGATAGCTCTTTGCCTGACCCGTATGATGGTCTGATCCCCGGTCAGGAAAGCCTGAAAGTCCACGCCTGTATTGGTTTGCCGCTGTTTGCCGGACAAAACCTGATTGGTGCGCTGACGCTGGATGCTATGTCGCCGGATCAGTTCGATGTCTTCAGTAATGAAGAGTTGCGGTTGATTGCCGCGCTGGCGGCAGGGGCGCTTAGCAATGCACTGCTGATTGAACAACTGGAAAGCCAGAATATGCTTCCCGGCTCGGCAACCGACTTCGAACAGGTCAAAGAGACGCAGATGATCGGCTTGTCGCCGGGCATTATGCAGTTGAAAAAAGAGATTGAGATTGTTGCGGCCTCTGACCTCAATGTGCTGATTAGCGGTGAAACCGGCACCGGGAAAGAACTGGTGGCGAAGGCGATTCACGAAGGTTCACCACGGGCGGTGAGCCCGCTGGTCTATTTAAACTGCGCCGCGCTGCCGGAAAGTGTGGCCGAGAGCGAGCTGTTTGGGCACGTAAAAGGGGCGTTTACCGGGGCTATCAGCAACCGCAGCGGTAAGTTTGAAATGGCCGATAACGGTACGCTGTTCCTTGATGAAATCGGCGAGTTGTCGCTGGCGTTGCAGGCCAAACTGCTGCGCGTGCTGCAATACGGTGATATTCAACGTGTCGGTGATGACCGCAGTTTGCGTGTTGACGTACGCGTGCTGGCAGCCACCAACCGTGACCTGCGCGAAGAGGTTCTGGCAGGCAATTTCCGCGCCGATTTATTCCATCGCCTGAGTGTGTTCCCGCTTTCGGTGCCGCCGTTGCGTGAACGTGGCGATGACGTGGTACTGCTGGCGGGCTATTTCTGCGAACAGTGTCGTTTACGTTTGGGGTTATCCTGTGTGGTGCTGAGCGCAGGAGCACGAACGCATCTGCAAAGCTATGGTTGGCCGGGGAATGTCCGTGAACTGGAACATGCGGTGCATCGTGCGGTGGTGCTAGCACGGGCGACCCGCAGCAGCGGTGAAGTGGTGCTTGAAGTGCAGCATTTTGCGTTTCAGGAAGGGGGGGCGAGCACGGTAATGACTGAAGCGCCGTTGCCGATTGCCACGGTAAACAATCTGCGCGATGCCACCGAGCATTTCCAACGAGAGATGATCCGCAATGCGCTGGAGACACATCAGCACAACTGGGCGGCTAGCGCACGAGCGCTTGAGACAGACGTCGCCAACCTGCATCGGCTGGCGAAGCGTCTGGGTCTGAAGGATTAAAGGATCCCGGCCTGGTAGAAGTTTTGCAGATTTATTGCGCCGACCAGACGGTTATTGCCATCGACTACCGGAGCGGCGCTGATTTTCAGCTTCATCAACTGTTCTTTGGCGTCAATGGCGCGTGCCTGGTCATTGAGCGTTACGCCGCCCTGGGTCATGGCTGCGGTAACGTTATCGGCAAGCGTGCCGCCGCTAACCAGCCAGCGACGCAGGTCGCCGTCGGTAAAGATCCCCTGTACCTGAGACTGGTCGTCGCAGACGGCGACCATCCCCATCCCGGTGCGGCTAAGTTCTAGCATCGCGTCCATAACGCTTGTATGAATGGTCACCTGCGGGGTTTCGTCACCCTGACGCATCAGATGGTGTACGCGATTTAACAAGCGTGCACCAAGCGCTCCAGCCGGATGTGAACGAGCAAAATCTTCTTCGTTAAAACCACGCGCCTGCATGACGGCAATCGCCAGCGCGTCGCCCATCATCAGCGTATTAACGGTGCTGGAGGTGGGCGCCAGATGCATTGGGCAAGCTTCACGCTCAACGCCGATATCCAGTACCGCATCGGCCGCCAGCGCCAGCGGTGAGTTGGCTTTACCGGTCATTGCCAGCAGCACGACGGATTTTTCTTTGAGACGAGGGATAATGTGGTCGAGCTCTTTCGCGCCACCGGAGTAAGAGATGAACAGCATAACGTCACGGCTTTCGACCATGCCTAAGTCACCGTGCAGCGCTTCTGCCGGGTGAACAAAGAAGGCCGGAGTGCCGGTACTGGCGAGCGTCGCGGCAATTTTTTTGCCGATATGACCTGATTTCCCCATACCGGAGACAATCACTTTGCCTTCGCAGTTGATAACGGTTCTGGCAGCACGGATAAAATCATCGCCCAGGCGTTCTGGCAGACGGCTTGCTTCCTGTAGTTCGAGCATTAATGTCTGACGGCCCGCGTTCAGTAGTGCATCACTCATTACTTTCTCCGGTTATGATAACGGTAATCCCTTTTTCTTCCAGTGCCTGACGAAACGCCGGATCGATACCTGAGTCGGTAATCAGTTTGTCGACGCTTTCCAGACTGCACACAACATTGGGGCTTTTACGCCCGAATTTTGACGAGTCCGCCATCAGAATGACTTCGCGTGCGGCGTTGCACATCGCTTTGCTGACGGTGTAGACCTCATTAAAGGTGGTCACCCCGGCATTAAGATCAATACCGTCGGTTCCCATAAAGAGTTTATCAAAGCTGAACTGCTCGAAAGCGTTTTCCGCGAGCTGACCGTGAAACGACGCAGATTTTTTGCGGAAGGTACCGCCGGGCATCAGGATCGTTTGCTCGTTGTCCAGCTCCGAAAGGGCATTAACAATGTGCAGGCTGTTAGTCATCACGGTGATATTGCGAAAGCGCGCAAGCATCGGCACCATTTGTAAGACGGTGCTCCCGGCGTCAAGGATGATGGAATCGCCATCGTGAATGAATTGCACCGCGGCTTCGGCAATGCGCTCTTTTTTATTGGTGTTGATGAGCGTCTTGTGATCGATGGGCGGGTCGGATTCCTCTTTGTTCAGTACCACGCCGCCGTAAGTACGAATGACCGTTCCGGCATCTTCAAGAATGACCAGGTCTTTGCGAATGGTGGTGCCTGTGGTGTCGAAGTGCTGTGCCAGTTCTTCAACCGAGCATTTTCCCTGCTTTTGCAGGTGCTCTACAATGGCGGCCTGACGCTGACGAGGTTTCATAGGTGCAATTACCCTGAATTAAATTATCGAAATGATAACTTCGCAAGCTCATAGCATTCACAACGAAATTACCCATGTTTCAGTTTAAGCGCTAATGATAGTGCATTACTTGACAGGGGATCATGGGGAAAGATCACATCCGGCTGTAATTCATCAAGATATTTTCCTTTTATTGCGTCAATTTTCATTGGTTTAGCGAATACGGTAAGACCTTTCATAAATAAAGTATCGACAACGCACTGCTGCTCGTTGAGCACAATGGCGATGACAACGCGCGGTTTAAAACGTCCGCTGGAGCGGCCCACGCCAACGCGACCCTGCTGGCAGAGCTTATCGAAGGCGCGGTTAAAGCGATAAATTTGCCAACCCCCGAGTACGAGTTGTGTACACCAGGCGATAGCGGCAACGGTAATAAGCGCTGAGATCATATTGAAGCTCCTGGGTGTCGGATGACGGCGGCACCGTATTCGGCCTACACGAATGTAGATGCCACCCCCACCCGACATTGTGCTGTTAGAACATCACCTGCCCGCCGGTGACGTTAATCGACTGGCCGGTGCAGTAGGCCGCTTTTGTACTGGCGTAGAACATCAGCATATTCAGCACATCCTGATAATCACAGCCCCGTTTGAGCGGCACTTTATCGACGTAGTATTGCTCCACTTCGTGCGGCTCGAGACCAAGCTTGGCGGCGTATTGTGGCAGTAGCGACTGGAACATCGGTGATTTCAGCAGGTTGCCGAGCATCAGCGAATGGACGGTAATTCCGTATTCTGCAAGATCCAGTGCCAACGACTGGGTTAATCCCACGCCGCCAAATTTAGCGGCGCTGTAACCGGAGTTGTGTTTGCTGCCCACTTTGCCGGACTTTGAGTTGATCTGAATAATGCGGCCTTCAATGCCATCGCGGATCATCAGGCGAGAAAATTCGCGTGCGCAGAGGAAGTAGCCCACCAGATTCACCTGCAGTGAACGGTCAAAATCACCCAGTTGGAAATCACTAATAAACGCAGCTTTGGCGATGCCGGCGCTATAGACCAGCAGATCGACGCGACCAAAGATTTCATCGATGCCACGTGACAGCGCCAACACACTGTCTTCGCTGGTCGCGTCGGCACCAAAGCCGTACGCTTTACCTTCACCAAATTCAGCGTTGATCTCCTGCGCAACATTCGCGGCTTTATCACTCTGGATATCGACAATAGCGACGCGGTACCCTTCAGCGGCAAGCCCACGGCAGAGGAACGCCCCGAGGGTCTGCCCTCCACCAATGACAACGGCAACCTGATTCATTTTTTCTCTCCTTAAATTTAAGCTACAAACTTCAAAATACAGCCCGGCGCGATGTCGTCCGGTGCAGGCCCCGCAATGTGTACGGTGCCCGGAAATTTCGCTTCGCTCATACCGTCGAAGCACAGTGTGATATGTCCCAGAGCCCGCAGATTTTGTTCAGCTACGCTGCCAACAGCGGTGACCGGATAGCGGTGCTCACCTAGCTCAAACTGCACGCCGGGTTGCAACGTACCGTTAAGCTCGCCGTGGCAGTGAATGAAGCAAAACTCTTCGATATCGGCGGGTGCTCCTTCACTAAAGGTGATGAGCATCTGGTCGCAGAGTGCATCAGTTGCGCTCTGGCCTATTCGGGTGATGGTGGTCTGATAAATCACGCTCATAATGGATCCCTTATTGATAAATGAAGCCGGAAACAAACCAGGCGATAAGGACGGTTGGCGCACCGGTCAGGAAACGGCTGACCAGCACGGAAGGGACGCCGACGCGAACGGTATCCTGACGGGCTTCTGCCAGCGATAAACCAACCGGGATAAAGTCACAGGCGGCCTGTGCGTTAATCGCAAATAGGGCCGGTAACGCCAGATGCGGCGGGATGTTACCCAGACCAATCTGGACGCCAATCAACACGCCGATGACTTGTGCAATAACCGCACCGGGGCCGAGGAAGGGTGACAGCAGCGGGAAAGAGCAGATCAGCGCCAGCGTGACTAACCCGAGTGGGTGGCTGGCAAGGGGAGCCAGACCGTGGGCAATCCAGTCACCGAGGCCGGAAGCCATGATGATGCCGATAAGCGCTGAGACAAATGCCATAAATGGCAGGATGGTTTTCAGCACCGTGTCGATGGTGTCCCGACCGGCCTGAAACAGCACCGCCACGGCAGAGCCCATACCCATACCGACTTTGGCGAGTAGGCCATCGCTCTGTTCAGTTATCTTTTTACTGGTGTCGTAATCACGCCCGGCGGCTGGCGCAGGCGGGGAGGCGATGGTCTCTGATGCGTCGCCTACCATGCTGATATTGTCTTCCCTCACGCCAGAGACATAGATATCCTCCAGGATATATTGCGCCAGCGGGCCGGATTTTCCGGTGGCATGGATATTGATGGTGGGAATACGGCGCTTGGGGTAAATGCCGCAGCGCAGTGTGCCGCCGCAGTCAATGATCGCAATACCGATCTCCGCTTCAGGTGGCTCACCCTCTTTAAAACCATCTACCGCCTGCCAGCCAGTTAACTGCGCCAGTTTGTCGACAATCGCCGGACGCGTACCTGCGGTGATGTAGACGATTTTTTTGCCCGGGGTAGCGTCTAATTCCAGCGGGCCGCCCCAGCCACCGGTGCCTTTCTCAATACGAATACGCATCATGATGCTGCTCCTGCCAGACGGACTTTCTGTTCAAGTTGGATACCCATTTTCTTCTCGAAAATGGCGGTCGTGAGATCGGTGACCCAACCCCGGAAGAAGTTTGTCACTAACCCAAGCAGCAGGTAGCTGACCGCAAGCGGGCCGAGCGGGAGCCCCAGCGTTGTCAGGCCATTGGCAATCCCCAGATAGACAAACAGTTCACCGGGGTTGATGTGTGGAAATAGTCCGTTCATGGAGTGGCAGCTATACGATGCCGCCGCGTAATAGCTCGGTTTGTATTTCTCCGGCATAAAGCGGCCCAGACTTAAGGTCATGGGGTTACAAAACACAAATGTGCCAATACAAGGCAACAGCAGGTAGCGGGACACTGGGTTGCCTGCACAGCGTTGGGCGAAATGTTCAATACGGTGCTGACCGATAAAATTTATCAGCGCATTCATGATGACCAGCAGACTAATCAGCAGCGGAAGAATGCCGGTCACCATGCCGGTGAACACCTCTCCGCCTTTCTGGAACAGCCCGATGAACCACTCAGCACCATGTGTAATGGTTTCGATCATTGTTCTCTCCTGTAGGGAATTCTCGTTATCTTGCCAAAAGGTGAATCATTTTAATCAGATCGAAAGGTTTTAAAGTGTTATTTTGATCGCAAAATGAAAGATAAATATTTTAAATTGAAAGTTTTTACGAGGGAGGCCGCAAAGAGAGATGAAAAAGCGATGGGTAATGAGAAATTCTGCGAGCGAGCAGGACAACCGCTTCCTTGTGTAGCGGCGGATGCTTTACCATATTTAACTCTTGCTGATATTGTTAAACGGAAGTCTCATGTTGAAGCGTCGTGTACTGACTTTACTCCCTTTGTGTGTCCTGCTTGCTGCCTGTAGCAGCAAGCCTAAAACGGCTGAATCACCGGCAACCACCTCCGGCGGTTTTCTCCTTGAACCCCAGCACAATGCGTTGATCCCAACCGGTGATTTTGCCAACAACCCGGCGGCGGAGCAGTTCATCGACAAGATGGTCAGCAAGCATGGTTTTGACCGTCAGCAACTGCACGACATTCTTTCACAGGCCAAACGACTGGATTACGTCTTGCGCCTGATGGACAGGCAAGCTCCGACAGGCCAGCCGCCAGCTGGCCCGAACGGCGCCTGGTTACGTTATCGCAAACAGTTTATTACCCCGGATAACGTGCAAAATGGCGTCGCGTTCTGGAATCAATATCAGGATGCCCTTCAGCGCGCACAGATGGTTTATGGCGTGCCGCCGGA
>Ga0308165_1006616_pt1 | contig 10111 bp, 10 predicted proteins | sample PhyWR2_FD_201032 | JGI IMG/M metagenome (GOLD analysis project Ga0308165, IMG submission 201032) | Phyllosphere microbial communities from UC Gill Tract Community Farm, Albany, California, United States - DLSLW.R2 | ecosystem: Host-associated > Plants > Phyllosphere > Unclassified | place: USA... | reverse complement strand
GATGGAGGCCGAACTGATCGAACCAGACTTCTACCTGGACCACGACCCCGCGAACGGCGCCGGCTTCGCCGAGGCCGTCAAAGCGCGGCTTGAGCCTTAAGCCGCCTCGCGCACGGGCGGCAGCAGATTGTCTAGGTCGAGCAGGCTGATCAGCGCGCTGTCGACGGCGAAGACGCCGGAGACGACGCCTGCACCCTGAGCTTCGCCCATGTTCGGCGGGTCCTGCCGCGCCGCATCGTCCAGCTGCATGATGTCCGACACGCCTTCGACCAACAGGCCGACGGTGCGTTCGCCGCAGCGGACGACGACGATGGCGTGGCGCGCGGACGGCTCGGTCGTTGGCAGGCCCAGCCTGACCGCCAGATCGATGATCGGCAGCACCGTCCCGCGCAGATTGACCACGCCCTTCATATAGGCCGGCGCACCGGGGAGCGGCGTGGTCGCTGTCCACCCGCGGATCTCCAGCACCGAGGTGATGTCGATGCAGAAGGCCTGGTCCCCGACTCGGAAGCCGACCAGTTCACGCTGGCCTGGCGCACGGTTCGTCATCAGAACTCTTCCCAGTCCGACTGAACAGCGGCCGCAGCCGCCCGCCCCCCGCCACCGCCGGCCGCCATGCGGGCTCGCGCAGGGGCGGCGTGGGCGCGGGCGAAGCTTTCGACCCGGGCCTGAGCCTTGTGGACGGCTGTCGGCGCCGCGGCGACCTGGCTGGTCTCGAAGCGGCCGACCAGATCGGCCAGTTCGGCGGCCTCTCGGCTCAGGCTCAGGCTCGCGGCGGTCGACTGCTCGACCATGGCCGCGTTCTGTTGAGTGACCTGATCCATCTGGTTCACGGCGGTGTTGACCTCGGCCAGACCCACCGCCTGTTCCTGGGTCGAGGCGCGGATTTCGCTCATCAGGGTCGTGATCTCTTCGATCCGCCCCGCAATGCCGGTCAGAGCCTCGCCCGACTGACGCACCAGAACCACCCCGTCCTTGACCTGGCTGGAACTGGCCGAGATCAGCGTCTTGATCTCCTTGGCTGATTCCGCTGACCGCTGCGCCAGGGCCCGCACTTCGGACGCGACGACGGCGAAGCCGCGGCCGGCTTCGCCCGCACGCGCGGCCTCGACCCCGGCGTTCAGGGCCAGGAGGTTGGTCTGGAAGGCGATCTCGTCGATCACGCCGATGATCTGGCTGATCTCGTTGGAGGACCGTTCGATCTCGCCCATGGCCGCGACGGCCTTCTGAACAACCGCGCCGCCGGTCTCGGCCTGGCTGCGCCCTTGGGTGACGACAGTGTCGGCCGCTTGGGCGTTCTCGGCGGTCTTGCGGACCGTGGCGGTGATCTGATCCAGCGCGGCGGCTGTTTCCTCCAGGCTGGCGGCCTGTTGTTCAGTGCGGCGCGACAGGTCTTCGGCGGCGCTGCTGATCTCATGCGCGCCCGACTGCATCGATCCGGCGTTGACGCCGATCACGCCGACAGCCTCGTCCAGAGCGGCCATGGCCTGGTTGAAGTTGTCGCGCAGGACGGCGTAATCGCCGGGGAACTTATCCTGGATGCGATAGGACAGGTCGCCCGCCGCCATGGCCGACAGGCCCTTGGCCGTTCCTTCGACGACGGCGGCCTGAACCTGAGCGGCCTGACGCTCCGCCTCAGCGCGTCGTTCGCGTTCTTCCTCGACCGCGGTGACGTCCATGGCGAACTTGACGACCTTGTAGGGACGGCCTGCGGCGTCGAGGATGGGATTGTAGCTGGCCTCGATCACCACACGCTTGCCGCCCCGGCCGTAGCGCACAAACTTGTCCGCCACGAACTCGCCGGCGTTCAGCCGTCGCCAGAACTCGGCATAGGCCGGAGTCTGCGCCTCGGCTGGATCGACGAACATCCGGTGATGCCGCCCTACGATGTCGCCGAGCGCATAGCCCACGACCGACAGGAAGTTCTGGTTCGCGTCCCGGATCGTGCCGTCCAGATCGAACTGGATCACCGCCTGGGAGCGATCGACCGCCGCCAACATGCTGCGCAGTTCAATAAGCTTACTGTCGTCTCTCGGCTTACTAAAAATACGCATCGGCAGATAACCTCTCAGGTGAATCTGGGAGCTTAATGCCACCTAAGCCGTTTAAAATATTAGCGATCTTGGTTAGCACGCTAACGCTCAACCTAGACGTTTATCAGTTCGCGTTTTCGCCCTCCCCATCGAACAGACCGCCTTTTTGAATGGCGGAAGAGATCGTCTTGGCTCCGAACCAATCAAAATCAGCAGAGGTCTCGCGCGAGACTTTGCAGCTCAAAGTCGCGATGCAGGTCATGCTGACCGCACGACGATGGAAATCCTGGGTCGCGGAGAAATTTCGCGACGCCGGCCACACCGGGGCCCCCACGCTCGTCCTCTATTATCTCGTTGACCAGCCCAAAGGCCTCACGCTGTCGGAGCTGTCGAGCCGCATGGAGTTGTCCGGCGCGTCGCTGACCCGGCTGGTTCAACGGCTGGAGAAGGACGGCATGGTCAGTCGGCGACGGATGGTCGGCGACGGACGCTCCTGGCTGATCGTCATGGAGCCGGCCGGTCGCGCGGAGATGCAGGCGTTCGAGGTCCACGCCGCCGCCATGCGTCAGCGCGTGTTCGAGGGCGTCTCCGAAGACGACCTGGCCGCTGCGCTCAGGGTGCTGGACGCCGTGGCGGCCAAACTGGCGGCGGGTCCGGATGCGCCCGCCCGCCCCTAGCCCGCCTCGCCCAGCGCCATCAGGCCTGCCCGCGACGGGCACAGGTCAGCGATGATGCAGGACAGGCATTTGGGCTTTCGCGCCGTGCAGGTGTAGCGGCCGTGCAGGATCAGCCAGTGGTGCGCCTTGGGCAGCCAGTCCTCCGGCACGACCTTGAACAGCTGGGCCTCGACCTTGTCCGGCGTCCCGGCATTGGCCAAGCCCAGCCGGTGCGAGACGCGAAAGACGTGGGTGTCCACGGCGATGGCCGCCTCGATCCCCAGCTCGTTCAGCACCACCGAGGCCGTCTTGCGACCCACGCCGGGCAGGGCCTGAAGATCGGCGCGGTTGAGTGGGACCTCGCCGCCATGCTGGTCCAGCACGATGCGGCTCAGCGCGATGACGTTCCGTGCCTTGCCGCGATAAAGGCCGATGGAGGCGATGTAGGGGATCAGCCCTTCCTCGCCCAAGGCCAGCATCTTCTCCGGCGTGTCCGCGACCTTGAACAAACGCTCGGTCGCCTTGTTGACCGACACGTCCGTGGCCTGGGCCGACAGGGCGACGGCGACGACCAGGGTGAAGGGGTTGGAGAAATCCAGCTCGGTCTTGGGTTCCGGCATGACGCCCGACAGGCGTTCGAAGATGGCTTCTACCCGGTCCTCGTCGGGCGGCCAGCGCAGCACGGGAATGGACGCGCCGGTCATGACAGACGGACGTTTTGCGGGTTTCGCAGCCGGTTTTCGGGCCTTGGCGGGCTTCATGCCTCGCTGTCGTCCTCGGGGCGACGCGGGTCAAGACCCAGGACCGTTAGCGCCTGATCCGCCGCGCGCTCGCCCTCCATCCAGGCCCCGTGGGCCGTGCCGTAATAGACAGGCGCGGTCGCCTCGCCGGCCAGGAAGATTCGATCCTCGACCGAGGTGCGCAGCTTGGCCCGGTCCGCCGCATGGCCCGGCAGGGCGTGGGAATAGGCGCCGCGCGACCAGGGATCGACGCCCCAGCCGCTGACCGCGACCGCCTCCAGCCGCCGGCGCATGTCCGATCCCAAGGCCGCGACCAGCTCGGACACGGCGAAGTCGAACAGGGCGGCCGGCCCCTGCGCCTCCAGCCCCCAGGCGAGGTCGGCGCCGAAATAGGCCTCGATCATCGGCCGCCCGAACGGCCGCAGGTGATAGCCGCCGGTCTCGGCCGTATCGGCGCGGGTCCACAACTGGGTGTCGGGCTGAAAATCGCCGGCGCCGCGCACGGTCATATGCACCTTGGACGCCAGGCCCAGCGGCACGCCCGTCGTCGCCTCTAGCAGCGCCGGAACCGGCGGATCGATGCGGATCGTCTCGCTGGCGATCAGGCTGTTGGGCACGGTCAGGATGACGATCCGCGCGGTCAACTCGCCGCGATTGGTCTCCAGGCGCAGCACAGGTCCGGAACGGTCGATGCGGCTGACGGCGCAGTCGGTGACCCTGATGGACGAAACAGCCTCGCCCAGCCGAGCGATCAGGCGGCCATGGCCCTCGCGCACCCGCCAGTTCACGCCGGTGTCGCCATAGGCGTCGTAATCCAGGCTGGACACCTCGGCGAACCGCGCGCCGTTCAGGGCGCCGGAGATGGCGTCCATGCGCGGGTTCCAGCGACAGTCGGGATCGAAGAAATCGGACGCCGGACGATCCTCGCCCACTCCCGCGCGGACGAGGGCCGCCGCCTCGGTCACCCGCTGGTCGAAGGCGGCGAAGGCCTCGCCGAACTCGGCCTGATCCGCGCGGGTCATCTCGTGATCGAAGGCCTGGGTGCGCCAGGGCGGCGGGGTCTGGTCCAGCGTCAGCCCCTCGGCCTCGACCCGTCCGGCCAGCACATTGTCGTCGGCGGAATGCAGCCAGCCGCACCCCATGTCCAACCCTTCGCCCTCGGCCCGAACCGTCCAGGCGCGCCCGCCGATCCGGTCGCGGGCCTCCAGCATCAGAACCGACAGGCCGGGCCGCAGAAGACGGCGCGCTGCAGCGATGCCGGCGGCGCCTGCACCGATCACCACGACATCGACCTGAGACGGCAGCGGCTGGGAGGCGGAGATGCGGGCGTTCATGGCGTCAGGACATACACGAAAACCGGTCGTGATCGGCGCCGTCCCGATCGCCTATTGATTTTTGGACGGCGGGGTCCATTTTAGCGCCGCTTCAAAACGCCGCACCTCCCCCGGATTTTCCATGTCGCCTGAACTCAAGAAACGACTGCCGCTCTTTGCGGTCGCCCTCATCGGCCTGGCCCTGATCGTGGGCGGCATCGTCTGGTGGGTGAACGGCCAGCGGTGGGAAAGCACCGACAACGCCTTCGTTCAGGCCGACACAACCTTGGTCAGCCCGCAACTGTCCGGCCGGGTCACCGAGGTTCTGGTGGGCGACAACCAACGGGTCGCGGCAGGGCAAATCCTGGTCAAGCTGGACGATTCCGACCAGAAGGCCCAACTGGCGCAGGCCGAGGCCAATCTGGCCGCCGCCATCGCCGCCGTCGGCCATGTCGACGCCCAGGCCGAGCAGGAACAGGCCACCATCGCCGCCCGCGCCGCCTCCGTCGCCCAGGCCAACGCCCAGGCCGGCCTGGCCCGCGCCGAGGTCGATCGTTACGGCAAGCTGGCTGAACAGGGCTGGGTCTCGCAACAGCGCATCCAGACCGAGCGCGCCTCGGCCGCCACCGCCGCCGCCAGCGTCCAGCAGGCCCAGGCCGCCCTGGTCGCCGAACAACGCACGGCCGGGGTTCTGGGCTCGACCCGCCAGCAGAGCGTCGCCGCCGTCGAACAGGCCCGCGCCGTCGTCGATCAGGCTCGCATCGCGCTGGAGCGCACCGTGATCCGCGCGCCGGTCGCCGGCGTCGTCGGCGCCCGCAGCGTGCGGCCCGGCCAGTATGTCAACGCCGGCACGCAACTGCTGTCGGTCGTGCCCCTGACCAACACCTACATCGTCGCCAACTTCAAGGAGACGCAGCTGGACAAGGTGCGCCTGGGTCAGACTGTCGAGATTTCCGCCGATGCCTTCCCCGGCCGCAAGATCGAGGGCCGCGTCGACAGCTTCGCCCCCGCCACTGGGTCGGAGTTCGCCCTGATCCCGGTCGAGAACGCCACGGGCAACTTCACCAAGATCACCCAGCGCGTGCCGGTCCGAATCGTCGTCAGCGGCGCAGACCGCAGCCTTGCTTTGCGCCCCGGCCTGTCTGTGGACGTCAAGATCGACCTGAAGAGCCAGGGTGGCCAGAGCTTCGCCGAAGCCGCCACGACGACCGGAGCCGCAGGCCAGTGACCGCCGCCAACCCCGTCGCAGATGGCGGGGCCCCTGTCGCGCAAAAGGGTCCCGTCGCCGGCCATCCCGAAATTAACTGGACCATGCTGCTGCTGGGCTTCGCCGGCATGGTGGTGGGCCAGTTCATGGCCATTCTGGACATCCAGATCGTCGCCGCCTCCCTGCCTCAGATCCAGGCGGGGGTCGGCGCCTCGGCCGACGAGATCAGCTGGATCCAGACCGCTTATCTGATCCCCGAGGTGGTGATGATCCCGCTGTCGGGCTTCCTGTCACGGCTGTGGGGGACGCAGCGGCTGTTTCTGGCCTCGTGCGCCGGCTTCGTGCTGATGAGCATCGCCACAGGTCTGTCGTCGTCGATCGACATGATGATCCTGTTCCGGGCCATTCAGGGTTTCGTGGGCGGGGCCATGATCCCGACCGTCTTCGCCGTCGCCTTCACCGCCTTTCCACCCGACAAGCGCGTCACCGCCAGCGTCGTCATGGGGCTGATCGTCACCCTGGCGCCGACCGTCGGACCCACGCTGGGCGGGCACCTGACGGAGTGGCTGAGCTGGCGCTGGCTGTTCTTCATCAACGTGGGGCCGGGCCTGCTGGTGCTGTTCCTGGTCGGGCGGTACGGCAACTTCGACAAGGGCGACCCATCGCTGGCCAAGGGCTTCGACTGGTGGGGCCTGGGCCTGATGGCCGCCTTTCTGATGTCGATGCAGTTCGTGCTGGAAGAGGGCGCCAAGAACGACTGGTTCGACGACACCCACATCCTGTTGCTGACCGTCGTGGCGGCAGTCGCCGGACCGATCTTCATCTGGCGGTCCCTGACCTATCGCCAGCCGATCGTGGAGTTGCGCGCCTTTGGCAATCGCAACTTCCTGGTCGGTTTCATCATGACCTTCATCGTCGGTTTCGCCCTGTTCGGCGGCACCTTCCTGCTGCCGCTCTTCCTGGGCCGCGTGCTTGGTTATTCGTCGTCAGAGGTCGGCACCACCATGGTCGTGTCGGGCCTGGCCATGTTCGCCACCGGCCCCTTCGCCGGTCGACTGGTGCGCAAGCTGGATGCGCGGGTGCTGATGTTCGGCGGCTTCATGCTGTGCGCCTGGGGGATGTGGGAGGCGCGCGTCGTCACCGATGACTGGGGCTTCTGGAACTTCGCCTCGGTCCAGGCCTTCCGCGGCGTCGGCGTTATGCTGGCCATGATCGCGTCCCAGCAGGTGACGATGGCGACCCTGCCGCCGCACATGGTCAAGAACGCCTCGGGGCTGGTCAACCTGTCGCGCAACGTCGGCGGCGCTTTCGGCCTGGCGATCCTGAACACCAGCCTGACGTCCAACACGGCCCTGCACATGAGCGAACTGACCAGCGCCATCGGTCAGGGCGACCAGGCGATGCGCAACATGATGGCCGGCATGGCCCAGCGCTTCGCCGACTCCATCGACCCGGCCGCCTCGGCGATGAAGGCCATCTATGGGATGTTGCAGAAGCAGGCGACGACGATGGCGTTCGGCGACGCCTTCGCCCTGCTGGCCATCCTGTGCGCAGGCGCAGCCTTCGTGACCCTCGCCGCCCAGCCGGTGAAGGCCCAGGTCGGCGCCCCGCCCTCGGACGTCCACTGATGGCGCGGCGTCGCGGACAGGTCGATGAACGAAAGAGCGAGGCGATCCTGGACGCCGCCGCGACCCTGTTCGCCGACAAGGGGCTTCAGGCCAAGATGGACGAGATCGCCAAACTGGCCGGCGTCTCCAAACAGACGGTCTACAACCGCTTCGCCTCCAAGCTGGAGATCGCCCAGGCCCTGGCGTCAAAGCGCGTCGAGGATATCGTCGCCCCCCTGCGCGGCGCCGGCGATCCGCAGACGGTGCTGGAGACCCTGGCCCTGACGCTGCTGAACCGGGTGTGCAGCGGCGACAAGGTCGGCTCGATGCGCGGGGTCGCCCTGGTCTCGGTCGAGGCGCCTGACATCGCCCACGCCATCTATGAGGCCGGCCCGCGTCGCAGCCTGCGCGAACTGGGCGCCTGGCTGGCGGAACAGACGCGGCTGGGCCGGATGAGCGTCGCCGATCCGGAAGAGGCGGCCGAGATGTTCGCCGGCCTGGTGCTGGGCCACGGCCATCTGCGCGCCATGCTGGACGTGCCGCAGCTGGAGGCCGACAAACGCGAAGGCCGCGCCAGAGAGGCCGCGCGCATCTTCATGGCCGCCCATCCGCCCGCCACGGCCGCCAAGACTTCCTGAGCCTGGCGCGCTACAGTCGTTCCACCCTGTCGCTTGAGACCGCCTTCATGCTGATCCACCTGTCCTCCTGGCCCGAAATCGATGCGCGACTGAACGACGGCGGTCCGCTGTCCAGAACGGTGATCGTGCCCATCGGCTCCAACGAGCAGCACGGACCGACAGGGCTTCTGGGCACCGACTGGTTGTGCCCGGAGATCATCGCCCACGCGGCCGAGAACACCGACGCCAACTTGATCGTGGCCCCGACCTTCAACATCGGCATGGCCCAGCATCACCTGGCCTTCGCCGGCACCATCAGCTTGCGCCCCTCGACCTTCATGGCCGCGATCACGGACTGGGTGTCGTCCTTGAGCCGTCACGGGTTTGAGCGGATCTACTTCCTGAACGGGCACGGCGGGAACGTCGCGACCATCGAGGCGACGATCTCGGAAATCTACGCCGAGTGGAGCTTCGTCGAGGACAGCCCGCCCTTCATCCTGAAGCTGAAGAACTGGTGGGACCTGCCCGGCGTCCATGGCCTGTGCAACCGCCTGTTTCCGACCGGTCACGGCATGCACGCCACCCCGTCCGAGATCGCGGTGACGCAGGCCGCCTATCCCGAGCGGATCAAGACCGCCGACTACAGCCCGCAGATCGCGCCGAACGGGCCAATCCGCGACGCCCTGGACTATCGCGCCCGCTTCCCCGACGGCCGGATCGGCTCGGACCCGGCCCAGGCCAGCCCCGAGAAGGGCCAGCAGATCATCGACGCGGCGATCCCCGCCCTGTTGAGCGACATCGCGGCCTTCGCCGCAGAGACCCAACCTGGAGGTCCTCACTGACCCGCAAAACCCCCACAGCCGCCAGCGCAGCCGTCGTCGGCGCCGAGATCCTGGCCGCCTCGGCCGAGGTGATCGCGGCCCGGACCGGGCTGATGGCGCAGGGCCTGACCAGCGCCAAGGGGCAGGACTTCAAGGAGCTGTCGCTGATGAGCTCCGAGAAGACCGAGGCGCTGTCCGCCTCCGCCGACGCCTTGGCCGCCAGCGCCGGGGCCATCGGTCAGCGGCTTGGGCGTGTGGCGATGGACGAGGGCGCCCATGCCCTGCGAGCGGCGGCGGCCGTCACCCAGGCCCGCACCCCGGCCAAAGCGGCCGAGGCCCAGTTCAGCTATGCCATGGGCTGGTGGAGTCGGGCGGCGGCCCAGGCCATGACCCTGAACGGCGAACTTCTGAAGGCCCAGACCGAGGCTCTGGCCCCGATCCACAAGACGGCGACCGCCAACGCCAAACGGCTGCGCAAGACGCGCTAGGCCGGCTCGACCAGCTTCAGCTTGGGCTTCTTGACCTTGGCGGGCTTGGCAGGGCGGTCGGCCTTTTTGGCGGCCTTTTCGGCCTTGCGCGCTTCCTTCTCGACCGCCTTCAGCGCCTTCTTGGCGGCCTTGGCCTCGGCCTTGGCGGCGTCGGGAGCGGCGTCGGCGGCGGCGGCCAGATCGGCCAGCTGATTGAGGAAGGTGTCGCGCTGGCCCTTGGGCAGCAGGGCCATGATCCGCTTGTCGGCGGCCTCGACCAGCGGCCGCGCGGCCTCCAGCCGGGCGGCGCCCTCAATCGACAGACGCACGGCCTTGGCGCGCGCGTCCAGGGTCGAACGCTCCCGCTCCAGCAGGCCCTTGCTGGTCATGCGCGTGACCAGATCGGCCAGGGTCGAGCGGTCGATGCCGGTCATGCGCACCAGTTCGGTCTGGGTCAGGCCAGCCTTGAGCGACACCGCCTCAAGCACCGCGAACTGGCGCTGGGTCAGGCCGTCGGCGCCGGTCTCCTCGGCATAGATGTCGAGCGCCAGTTGCAGGACCCGGTGAAGCAGGTGGCTGGGCGAGCGCTCCAGGAGACCCCCGACCGTCTTGTCGCCCTTGCTCTTGGCCATGCTCGCGTCCCCGTTGCG
>Ga0308165_1006615_pt1 | contig 10112 bp, 15 predicted proteins | sample PhyWR2_FD_201032 | JGI IMG/M metagenome (GOLD analysis project Ga0308165, IMG submission 201032) | Phyllosphere microbial communities from UC Gill Tract Community Farm, Albany, California, United States - DLSLW.R2 | ecosystem: Host-associated > Plants > Phyllosphere > Unclassified | place: USA... | reverse complement strand
ACGATCAGCTCAGCAGCAGGCCGGGCCAAATCTTCAAACTGGTGCCCAGCGTCAAAGCGGCGCTGTGTGGCCGCATCCACTTCCGGAACGATGCCGGTGGCCGGTGCGCCGGGGCTCGTCGACCTTCAAGCTGACAGTGCAGGCGCTACTGACCTGGCTGCTGAGCTCGGCCCGGAACTGGCTGGGCGTGCAGACCTTCTCTGCAGGTGCTGTGATTGGAGAGCAGTCGCCAATTGTCAAGTGCAAGGTGATCGACGTCACTATGACTACCAGCACTTCAAGCGTCGATTTGGTTGCCCATGGTTTAGTGCAAGCAGATCTACTGAACGTTAGCGGCATGGTGCTTGGCACTGCAGGTCACTGGATCGGCATGAACAACAGGTTTTCGGATTCTCAGTGGGTTTTCTCAGTGAGCGCTACTCACATTCGTGCGCTTGTGCCCTCGCCAGAGGGAGCGGCAGTCTCAGGCCGCCCAGCGCGGTTCTTCATTTTCTACAAGGGATGACCTATGACTACACCCCTTAAAGCGGTAGCAGCCGGCGGCAATAGTGCAGAGCTGCGCGAGTGGAGCGCTGGCGATCTGCTGCCGATAGCACTTGGTGGGACGGGTGTGGCCGCAGCCACGTTGGCTCAGCTTCGTGCTGGAATTGGACTCGGCCCGGCTGCTGTTGCAGCGATATTGGGCACAGTCTCTCAGTCTGGCGGTGTGCCAACAGGCGCAATACTCCAGAGCGGGATTAATGCGAACGGAGAATTCACCCGATATGCGTGTGGCCGCCAAATTTGCTCGGTTTACATCGTTCAAGCATCTCGATCTGTGAATGTTTCCCCTGTATCTCTTGGCAGTTGGGAATTTCCCGCAGCATTTTCGACTATTCCGTTTGGAATTATTCGCCATTCAGGCGGGAGTTCGCCATACGTTCGAGTGGACATAGAAGGCATTACCACAAGCAGGGCGGATGCCCTTTACATGGCAGCTACGAACGGTGGCACCGTAACGTTGGTGCCAACTCTTCACCTCTTGGCAATAGGGCGGTGGTTCTAATGAAAATCAAACTCTCCCCCCAGGTGCGCCTCGATGCGCTGGAGCTGCTCAAGGCCGGCGACAAGCTCACCGTCAACGGCGAGTCGTTCGACTTCACCCCGCTGGCCGAGGGCGCGGTTCTGCCAGCTGCTGCCGTGAACTGCGAATTCATCATCGGCGACGTGCGCCGCGAAGGTGGCGAGCTGCTGCTCACCCTGCTGCTGCCCATCGCCTGGGACGCGCCTGAAAGCTGCGCCTTCCCTGAGCCGATCCTCAACCCAGCAGATGGCCGCGTGCCGCTGCCAACCGACGAGGTGCCCAATGCCTAATATCGACTGGGGCCAGCTCAAGACGGCCGAGCAGATCGCCGACGACGAGCGCCGCGCGCGCGTGCCCGCTGAGATCAGCCGGGCGCAGGGCAGGGCGATCCTGGGCCTGCAGGGCCTCACGCAGGGAGTGCTCGACTACATGGCCGGCATCACAGACGATCAAGAGGCGATGTGGGCCGACCTGGCGTGGAACCACACCAGCACCTGGCGCCGCTTCGACTCGCCGTTTCTGACCAAGGCTGCAGCTGCGCTTGGTCTGAGTGACGATGCTCTGGATGAGATGTTCATCGCTGCGGCAGAGATAGTTATCTGATCCTCCCCCGCGTAGGGTTAGACGCAAGGGGCTGGGCCCGGAATCATGGGCCCATGAAAAAAGCACTCGTCGTCTTCCTCGCCGCCATCGGTGTCAACCGGCATTTGAGTGCTGAGCAGCGCCAGGACATTGCCAATGCGGCCTACCAAGCTACACCAGGCGCAGTCGCGGGGGGCGCAGCTCGCTACGGCGGCTTACCTCTTTCCGACTGGCTGGTTGTAGCCTCCATCTTCTTTATCGTCCTGCAGGCAGGCTACCTTGTTTGGAAGTGGCGGCGCGACTACCGGCGCGATCTCGCTCGGCGCGCGATGGGAAAGCTGGCCGACGAGACTGTGCGGGGTGATCTGTGAGCCGCATCCCCAACGCTTTGCGCGCCGGCCTGATGGCGCTAGCCGTGCTGACAGCAGGCGGTGGCGGCTACGTGGCGCTCGAGCGCGACAAGGCTGCCGCCCAGGCCATGGCCGAGCGCAGCGAGTACATCCAGGCCGTGGCAGCAGACCCTGGCACATCTCACGCGGTCAAGATCGCCATGGTGATGGGCAGCTACTACGAGAGCAGCTACCGCCACATTGGCATACCCTACGTGGACAACCTGGGCAAGGGTCAGCCGCTGACTGTCTGCAACGGCATCACTGGCCGGGCCGTGGTGGCTGGTCGGTACTACACGCCGGCCGACTGCTACGCGCTCGAGCGCAGCCGCTACCTGGCGGCCGAGCGTACTGCCATGGGCATGTTCCGCCTATGGGCCACCTACACGCCGCTGCAGCAGGCCGTGTTCATCGACTTCATCCACAACAAGGGCGAGGGGGCGCTGTACACCTCGACGCTGCTGCGCAAGGCCAACGCCGGTGATGTGATCGGAGCGTGCCGTGAAAACCCGCGCTGGAACCGTGGAACGGTCAATGGGGTGTCTGTGGTGCTGCCAGGCCTGCAGGCGCGGGGCGATGCCAATGGCGAGATCTGTGAGGCTGGCCTATGACCTGGCAGATCAAAGCCGCTGTGGCCGCAGTTATCGCCGCGGCGTTATTCGCTTCCGGCTGGGTGGTCAAAGGCTGGCAGGCCAGTAAGACCATCGCCGAGCTGCGCGCCGAGCAGTCCCAGGGCAAAGCCACCAGGGCAGAAGCCGCTCGAGCAGATGAAACCGAAATCGCGATCAAGGAAAGCAAGCATGCCCAAGACACGATCTACAACGCCGACCGCCTGGCGAACCTCAAGACCGGCATTGATGTTGATGAGCGCGCTGTGCTTGCCCGTGCTGAGCGCCTGCACCGCGACACCGACAGCCGAGCCGCCACTTATCGTGCGCAGGCCCAAGCCGACGCAGCTGCCCTCAGCGATCTTGCGGATAAAGCCGCAGCCCTCGACCGCCAGCTTGCAGAAGGCCTCGGCGTGGTCGCAAGCCTCGGAGGCGACCTTAGGCGGCGAGACGCCGAAGTAGCCGCGCTGTGCGACCAGGTGAACATCGAGCGCCGGCTGAGCGGTGACGACAGCGACCAGGCCTGCAGCCAGAAATAGAAAAAGCCTTCCCGGCGCCACTACGGCACTGGGGAGGCTCTTTTTTCGGTTGTGGGGCCATTCTAAGTGGCGGACTACACGCGCCCCACATTCACAAGTCAGGCAACGTCCTCCACTGGCATCTGCTTCCTGACGCGCGGGATCTCGTAGTGTTGACCTGGAAAAAACGCCCGCTCAATCTCGCGAAGCCTGTTTACGCCGAGACCTTTGATCTTGAGAAGCTCAGCCGGCTCCACCGCCTTCAGCTCCTCAGGAGTAGTGATTCCAGCATCGAACAAAACCTTAACTGTGGCCGGGTCGAGGGCTCCGTTAAGAGATGAGCCGCGGATGTGCCGCACTGGTGCATAGACCCGCGCCGGCGTAAATGATTTGCCTGGGAAAAACGCTTTCTCAATCGTTCGGAAGCGGAACATGCCCAGTCCCCACATCTTCACCAGTTTATGCGGATAGGCGCTGCGCAGCGCTTCCACCGTATGAATCCCATTCCTTTCGAGAATTCGCTTCACTCGGGGTTGAAGTACGTCGCCCAGGGGTGTTTCGGGTTGCGGCGTGGTTGTGTCTTCTTGCATGGTGTACACATCATAAATTTGAACGCGGAGTCGTCCTAGCTCCTGGACCCAGCTTGTGCCGACTCCTTATCTTCCCTCTGCAGTTCCATGAGCGCGCGCCATAGAGCAGGGCGGTACTTTGATTTCCCATCCAGGGCATCGTTCTTCAGATCATCCCGGAAGTGAGGCACGTAATACTGACCAGGGAAGAGAAGGGCTTCAATCTTTCTGAATGCTCGGGGGCCTATATCGGTCATTTGCAGCAGTTCTTCCGGGTAGAGCCGTCGTACCTCTTCCATGGTCTTAAGCCCGTTTCTTGCAAGGGCCCTCCAAAGTCTTGGGGGCAAAATTTCCTTCAGCAACGCGCTTTCTTGATCGTGTGTTTCGTTGGTCATCCAATTCATGAATAAGATCATACAAATCAGAACTGACGAACTCTTACAAACCCATGTTTTTAGTTGCTTTTGCAACAAAATTGGAGAGAAGATGTGACAGATGTCCATGAAAAAGCCCTCCGAAGAGGGCTCCCAAATCAACTAGTTTTCCGTCGGCGTATGAGGACTGCCATACCAGCAACTAGACCAGTGAGCAGCATCGCTCCCATACCGCCAAGTCCCGGCACTGGTGTTGGAGTCACAGGCGTCGTGCGTATCAAGGTGTTGACGAAGGAGGCCGTGTTGCCATTGGCTGCAGTGACCAGCGTCACTGGCGCGGGCAGGCTGGTGCTCCAAGTGTAGCCTGCCGGCGCCTCGGGCATGGTGGGCGCTTCGCTCACCGTGCAGCTGGCGCCCTGGGGCACGTTGGTGATGGCGATGGCGCCTGCGTTGCTGCCGCTCAAGCTCACTGCCGTTGTAAAGCTGCCGTCTGCACCGCAGTTGGCGGTGAAGCTGAAGCTGCCGCTGATGCCCGCTGCCGGGCCGCCGGCCACGGTCTTGCTGATCGTGATATCGGTGTTGGCGCGCGCCAAGGTGTTGACTAGCTGCGCGCTATTGGCCGCTGGGGGCGCTGCCATCGCGACGGAGACGACGGGGGCAGGGTCTTCCACCCAGAGATGGTTGGCGGGCGGCGTGGGGCGTGTGCCTTCGGTCACTACGCAGCTGCCGCTGGCGATCACCGGCGTGATGGAGACGCTACCGGTGGTGGCTGTGTCCAGCGTGATCGAGGTGTTGATCGCTGGCGCGACCACGCCGTCGCTGCCGGTGCAGACCACCGAGACGGGGAAGCTGCTGCCCGTCAGATCCACGGGCGTGACGTTGGCGGGCCAGACCACCTGCTTGGAGATGGCAAGCTGCGCGGCATGGCAGGCGAGGCTTGCGGTCGCTGGCGTATTGACCTGGCCAGTGGGCGAGACAAAGTCAGTACCCGGCGTGATGGTGTTGGTCACCAATGGGGTGCTGATGCATGCCTGGCGGCCGGCATCGGTGTTGGGCCATTGCACGGGCACGGTGATGGTGCAACCGCCGGAAGGGATGGTAAAGCCGTTGTTGCTGATGACGCTGGAATCCACGGCAGCACTGAGGTTGCCTGCTGTGCAGGTGTTGCCCACCGCGCCTGCAGCCACTACCAAAGGCGCGGGCAGGTTGTCGGTCAGGTTGACGTTGGTGATGGGGTTGGGCGTGCCGTTGGACAATGCGATGGTCAAGGTGGCGGTGTTGTCCACTCCGCCAAGATATATATCGGATTTATCAAAAGATTTCGCCACCTTGGGAAGTCCGCAAGCACCCGTTTCGGAAGTGGCGGCATTGACGAAAGATTGAGCGACTTTACCTCGATTGGCAGTCCAACCTGGATCAATAAATGGTGAGACATCAACCACTGCAAACACGCAGGCGCCATTGCCAGAATTCGACTGAGTAGTAGGAACTAGCAAACCATATACGTTGTTGATAGGTGTTGGCCCTGCTGGTGGAAAGCTGGTTGGAGGTGTACCGGACGCAAGGTACAAAGCATTGCTTGCAGGCACATTGTTGATGTAAGTGATGTCACCACCCACAAATGGGTTCAGAGTGGTGAATGAAGGCGAAAAAGGTGAGTTTGTATTCAATGGGTATGAAGCGAATCCTGATGCTCCACTTCCCAAAGTGAAAGATGTTGCTGCGCCTGCGTTAAGGGCTGTGACCATCTTCGCTGCATTGCCTCCATTCCCAGCTTCACAGCAACCATCCACGAAGAAAACAATTGAATTTGCCCAGCGGTTAGCCACTGCATTCTGGATCACAGTCCAGTTGGAGTTGTCGATGGGGCGATATGTTCCCGCGACGACGACTATGTCGTATGGGCCTGGAGCAGAGGTGAACGTAGACTGCGAGATCGCATTGGCATTCCCCAATATAGACATTTGAGTCAAATTTGCGGCACCCACGACGCTCTCAAATTCGTTTTGCAAATTCGTATACGCAAGTATTGCGTCAGCGTTTTCCGCGTTGGGCGCTGTCACATTTGTTGTGAGCAACAGAACCTTCTGTGCGAAGGCTTGTTGACTTCCTCCCCATAGCAATGTTGCTGTGAGCACAGCACCCAAAATCCGTAGGATGTTCCGCATGATCTCTCCAAAGCGTCAAAAAAGTTTGCTAAATTATGTTTGCATCCGATAGGGAATGTCCATTGATCATCAATGAAACGATGCTGATTGAACACAAAAGTGACATTTGTTCTACGTTCGCTTCCATATCTCCAGATCTTCCAAAACTTCCACTTATGTTTCCCGTAGCTATCTATAGACAATGTTGATGGAATGTTTCTAAATGTCAATAGGCGATATTCTTTGTAGGGTAAATGTGCGCCTTCGAGAGCCTTAAGGACTTTTCTCGTTCTAGATTAGGCTTGGGATGACACCGACTTGGCACAGGAGTCTGTACTTTGTCGTCAGGAGGCGCCGATGTGCAACCGCTACCACTCCCCAGACGAAGGCTACATACAGCAGTACTGGCGCCTAAATCCACGGCATTTAGGACTGGGTGCCCGTGATGTGTTCCCGCGCTCGCCTGGCAGATTCATCCGGCGCGCCGTGGACGACCCGGGCTACAGCAAGGAGCTGGCCGTGGGGCGATGGGGCCTGATCCCTTGGTTCAGCAAGACGCCCGACATCAAGTACAGCACCAACAACGCCCGGGCTGAGGAGGTCGCGGATAAGGCCAGCTTCAAAGACCCGTGGAAGCGCGGCCAGCGCTGCATCATCCCGGCGACCACCTTTGATGAGCCGAACTGGGAGAGCGGGAAAAATGTGTGGTGGAGGTTTGCCCGGGCCGACGGCGACCCTTGGGGCTTGGCAGGACTGTGGAATACTTGGAAGGATCCGGCAACCGGCGAACTGATCGAGAGCTACACCATGCTCACTCTCAATGCCGACGAGCACCCGCTGATGAGCCGCATGCACAAGCCAGACCCGAAGCTCACTCCCGACAAGCAAGACAAGCGCAGCGTGATACCTATCGAGCTGGCTGATGTGGACCAGTGGCTTGAAGGATCAATCAAGGACGCCAAGGCGCTGCTGACGTTGGCACCGGTCGAGGTGTTTGCGGCTGGGCCCGCCTAACCCTCGACATCCTCCGCAATCCACTGGTGGATCGTTTGATATGCCTGCCCTGGCATGTCGAGTAGGTGAGGGTGGCTGGCCTGCAGGTACTCAGAGAACAGATGGATCTGCTTGCCCGTGTCGTAATACGGGAACCAGCCGTCGCTAAGGTCGCGCATGTTCTGGCGCCAGGCCCGCCAAAGACCAATGACTACACCGCGGCGTTCAGAAAGGGACATCTGGCTCCAAGCTTTCATAAAGGGCCACCGCATCAGAAGACAGTGGCGTGCTGTGCAAGATCATAGTGCCCAAGACGGGCATAGCCTCTGGGAAGTCTGGCTTGATGCCATCCCATCGCTCGTGCTCGGTGGTCTGCAGCCACCCCTGGCCGTTCTTGATGTGCCAGCGCCAGTATCTTGATTGATCCATAGACACCTCCAAAAGACTGTATATTTATACAGTAAATGGAGCGAGCAATGGAAGCAGTCAGGAAATTTGCGGGTCAAGATTTGCCGGGGCTATACCTGGGTATGGCGACACCTGGCACTGAGCTAGATTTGGAGGGCAAGCGCCGGGTTGGGTGTGATGCCTATGTTCTTCGGCTGTGCTTCAATGGTGTCTACCTGCCGGCTGAAATCCTGGCCAGGAGGGCTAAGTCCACAGGAATGCTGCTCAGTACCGCAATGACAGATGGCAGCTTCCAAACTTGGCTGGTAGATCGCAATGAGCCTATGCGGCTCATCATTCATGGGCTGGAGCGTGTCGAGGTATGGCGGCAACGCCAATCGGGGACTCTCCTGTTACGAGGTTTCGAGTTTGACGAGGGGGAGCTTCAGCGCTGGCCGCAAACTTGGATGTGCGGCACCAATCTCCGAGAGATGCATGAGATCTTGGGGGAGATGTCGCACTGGCTCTCCGCGAGATACAAGGAGGTCAAGCGAGGGCCGCACCCTCATGTTCGACCAGGCTAAAACTCTACCCAGCCAGAAGCTTGGTCTTCCATTCCCAATTTTCGTATCTGTCTCCGACCTTCTTGAACTGGGTGTAGCGCTGCAAGCTCTGCCAAGAGCGATGCCCTGAAACTTGCGCAACATGAGGAATGTTCCAGCCCATCTCAAACAACCGGCTGATCCCTTCATGTCGAAGGTCATGGAAATGTAGATCTTCAATTCCGAGTAGCTTGCATGCTCGAGTAAAGCTCGTGCTGACAGACTCAGCGTTGTAGGGCCAGATGCGACCCTTTGCCACCTTGCGATTCTGAATGAGCTTGAGAGCTTCCGGCGGGAGGAGGGTGGTGACATCGTTGCCTATCTTTTCACCCGGGTTTTTCATGTCGCGAACGATGACCTCAGAGTTTTCCGCATCCACATCCTCTCCCAAGATGCGGCAGGTTTCCTCCTGCCGGCGCGTGGAGAATAGGCTGAACAGTATGATGTAGGTCATCGGGATAGAATCCTCCCGCTTTCGCTCATAGACCGAGTAGTAGGTCATGAGCTTGTTCAACTCCTCAAGAGTTGGGCGGCGTGTGCGCTGCTTTGACCTGGAAATGAGCCCAAGCTTTTCAGCCACCACGCGTGCGTCTTCACAAGCTTGCTTGTCTAGGGGGTAGCCCGAAGCAGGACGGGCCACAGTGAAAATCGCGGAAAGGTGGGAAAGGTAGTTGCCTCGGGTTTGGGGCTGACTGGTTAGGCCTTCTAGGTATTTGATAACCGTCGCGCTGTCGATCTGAGAGCAATGTGTCTCACCAAGCCAAGAGTTGGCAATTGTGCGCAGAACCTGATCCTTGGTCTTCCCGTGTGGCTTGAGCTTATCCCCCAGGTACTTCTGGATGACGACAGATAGGATTGGGTCTTCAGGTTTATCAAGGGCGCCAGGTTCCGCAAGCTCTGTCTCGCGCTTCTTGATCCAGGTTTTGGCGGCTGCTTCGCGGTCAAAGGTCTGGGTTTCAGCGTGAACGACTTTGCCACCCTTTTTGACGCGGACTTGGGCGGTGTAGCCTACGCTTCCGTCTTTGCGCTCACGGCGAATTATGGTTCCCATAGTCTCGGTGCAACATTAAAAAATTGTTGCACTGAATGTAGCACCAAAGTGCTAAAAATGGCATGAAATTAGATCAAATGGCATCGAATCAGACAGTTGAAAAATCGTTGGTTTCCATAGGGAAAACGTCTCTTCATTGGCCGGGACGCATGTCTGTCGCGCCGATGATGGACTGGACCGACCGCCATTGCCGCTATTTTCACCGTCTGCTCACGCGCCAGACCTTGCTCTACACCGAGATGGTGACGACAGGTGCGCTGATCCATGGGGATGTGGCGCGGCATTTGCGCTTTTCTGCAGAGGAACACCCGGTCGCCTTGCAGTTGGGCGGCAGTGAGCCCGCAGACTTGGCCCAATGCGCCAAGCTGGCGCAGGACTGGGGCTATGACGAGGTCAACCTCAACTGCGGCTGCCCCAGCGAGCGTGTGCAGCGCGGCGCCTTTGGTGCCTGCCTGATGAACGAGAAGGAATTGGTGGCCGATGGCGTCAAGGCCATGCGCGATGGGGTGGACATCCCGGTAACGGTCAAACACCGCATTGGCATTGACAAAAATGAGAGCTATGCCTTTGTGCGTGACTTCATCGGTACGGTGGCCGAGGCCGGTTGCGAGGTATTTGTCGTGCATGCCCGCAATGCCTGGCTCAAGGGCTTGTCGCCCAAGGAGAACCGCGAGATTCCGCCGCTGCGCTATGAGGTGGTGGCGCAGCTGAAAAAGGACTTTCCGCAGCTGACCATCGCGATCAATGGCGGCATTGCCGATGACGCCACGGTGCTGGCACAGCTGGACCAGGTCGATGGCGTGATGGTGGGGCGCGAGGCCTACCACAA
>Ga0308165_1006614_pt1 | contig 10112 bp, 8 predicted proteins | sample PhyWR2_FD_201032 | JGI IMG/M metagenome (GOLD analysis project Ga0308165, IMG submission 201032) | Phyllosphere microbial communities from UC Gill Tract Community Farm, Albany, California, United States - DLSLW.R2 | ecosystem: Host-associated > Plants > Phyllosphere > Unclassified | place: USA... | reverse complement strand
CGTCAACAGGCCGCCTACAACGCCGGTCACCGGAGCGAGGATCGTGCCTGCGCCTGTGCCGCCGCCGACACCGCCGAGCAGACCGCTAACCACGCCCGTCACCGGAGCAAGCACCGTGCCTGCGCCCGTGCCGCCGCCGACACCGCCGAGCAGACCGCTCACCACGCCGGTCACCGGAGCAAGCACCGTGCCTGCGCCTGTGCCGCCGCCGACACCGCCGATCAGACCACTGACCACGCCCGTCACCGGAGCGAGCACCGCGCCTGCGCCTGTTCCGCCGCCGACGCCGCCAACCACTTGGCCAAGGGTCCCGTTAACCGCGCCGAGAAGCGGCGATGTTACACCGTCGACCACGCTGGTCACTGGAGCCAGCACCGGAGCCAGGCCGTTGGTCACCTGCGTGACGCCAGTCCCGACCTGTTGGCCAAGCAGCGCCCCGGCAAGGTTGCCCACCGGGGCCAGGCCTTGTGCAACGCCAGCCGCAGTAGTTGGCAGCGTCACGTCCAGCACATTGCCGTTGGCAAGCACGTCAGCCGTCACCAGCTGCCCGGCGACCAGTCCAGGACCATTCGAGAGCAGGTTGACACCGGCAAGCGTACCGCTCGTGCTGGGGCCCGTCAGGACATTGTTGCCAACATCCAGTCCGAGGAGCGGTCCGGTATACGTCGGCACCGTTCCACCCCCGCCAATGGGCAAGCTGCCGGTGATCCCGTCGATCAGGCCGCCGAGCTGACCCGTTACCGGGGCCAGAATGCCGTTCTGTCCAATCACGGGAGCCAGCACGGTGTCCACCGTGTTGAGCAGCGGCGTCGTCACCTGACTGACGGTCGAGGTCACCGCAGCCACCGTGGGCGAGAGCCCATCGGTAAGCTGTGTGACGGTGCCGCCGACCTGACTACCCAGCAGGGCGCCCGCAAGCGAACCGACCGGGGCAAGGGCTTCCTGCGTCTGCGCCGTCGTCGTCGGCAAAGCGACATTCACCAGACTGCCGTCACCCGTCAGGACATCGACCGCGATACCGCTGCCGTTGCTCGTCGAGGTGCCCGGAGTGACGTTGACGTCAATCAGCGTTCCAGGGCCGCTGGGACCGAGGATCGGATTGCCGCCGATAGTCACGCCAGCGACCGTGCCGGTGATGCTCGACGGACCAGTGGGACCGGAGGGGCCGGTAGGGCCTGAGGGACCACCCGGACCTGTAGGGCCGGTGGGGCCGGTCGGACCAGAGGGTCCTCCCGGACCGGTAGGACCAGTCGGGCCTGAGGGGCCTCCAGGGCCAGTGGGGCCAGACGGACCGCCAGGACCTGTAGGACCAGAAGGACCTCCAGGACCCGTGGGACCAGTCGGGCCAGAAGGACCTCCCGGACCGGTAGGACCAGTCGGGCCTCCAGGGCCAGTCGGACCGCTTGGCCCGCCGGGGCCGCTTGGACCGCCAGGACCGGAGGGTCCAGCAGGGCCGGTGGGGCCTCCGGGACCGGTCGGACCAGCAGGGCCAGTCGGGCCACTGGGGCCAGTAGGACCCGTCGGTCCCGCGGGACCTGTAGGCCCGGAGGGATCAGTCGGACCTGTCGGCCCGCTCGGACCCGAAGGGCCAGACGGACCACTTGGACCGGAAGGACCGCTGGGCCCACTCGGGCCGCTGGGACCCGACGGATCGGTGGGGCCGGTGGGACCGGACGGTCCCGACGGCGTGCCGCCGCCGCCGGCACCGACGCGGAAGCCGACGCCATCGGCGCAAGCGCCTAGAAGAAGAAGCGGAATAGCCGTTGCGCAAAGCAGGATCTGCCTTGTCGTCTGGCGCGGTTTACTACGCGGCATTGTGTTGTCCTCCATGAAATGCCCAGTGCGATGATGGTTAGGCACAGTCGGGAGGCGAGATCGCGCTCAGAAAAAGCCGCTACGGCAAGGCCGGGTTCGACTGCGGGATGTCTCGATCAGAGACTCCGAAAAGCGCGGGTTTCAGCCGGAAAATAGGTCGTCAGAAACGCAAGATGGCGCGCAACCACCCCCTGCAAGGCAGGATAAACCCGAAAACCGAACCGGCCCGCGAGCAAGTGGAGACTTGCGCACGGGCCGGATGATAGAGCCGGAATGAAAGTGATTTATCGCCGGGTCGCGTCCTTCGGACCGCCTGGGCGGCTGTCCGTCAGTCGACCGCCGAATCGGCTTCCGCAGCGAGTCGGGCCCGGCTGTCGAGAATCGCGGTGCGCAGGGCTGCAAGGATACGGTCGAGATCGGCATCCCCGGCGATCGCCAGCTCAACGGCCAGACCGTCCCGGCCTGGCTTGATCCGGCCAACGCGTTCATCACCCACCACGACCTGCATATCCTGCGCGCGCGCGCCGCCGCCTTCCATTGCCGCCTGCTTGAGACGGGTGAGAACGGTGGCGGCCGGGATCATCCGATCTCCGGCGGCGGCAAGGCGCTGCTGCTCCTGCCCAACGCTACGCGCGGCAACGAGCAGGCGGTCACGCTGTTCGGGCCGACGCAGCAGCGGGGTCAGAACTTCGGAATGGCGCACGCGCAATTCCTCGCGCGTGGCGAAAGCATCCACCACCTCGTCCGGCATCTGGGCCAGCGAAAGCAGACGGCTGAGCTGGCTGTTGGACAGATTGAGTGCCTCGGCCATGCGCGACTGCACACCGCCGTAGAAACGATCGACCGCGCCCTGATAGCTGCGTGCACGGTCGAGTTCGGTGATGTCCTGGCGTTCGCGGTTCTCGATGTCCGCAAGCCGGAACGCCTCTTCATCGCTTAGGTCCACGACCATTGCGTTGAGGCGGATTTCCGGCCGGCCATTGTGATTGAGCCAGTTGACGGAAAAACGCCGGCGACTACCGACGAGTAGTTCGTAGGGAAGTTCCGATCCGGGCGGATTATTGCGCACCAAAACAGGGATGCGGTTGCCGTCTTCCTGCGCGATAGATTCAATCAGGGAACGGCAACTATCTGCCGACAGCCCCGGGACATCGCGTGGATTGCCATCCCAGACGCTGCAATCGCCAGGCCGGATCGAAATCGCCGTGCGCCTGCCATTTCCCTGGACGAAACCCGCAAGTCTTTGATCCAGCCGTGAAAGTTCAGCGCCTTCTACGCGCGAAGCCTCGGCCGGGTCAGGCTCGTAGGAAAGCGTGGTGAGAATATCCCGTACAAAACCACCCATCTCGCGCCCCTGCTTCCGTGTTCCTTAGTAAGAAGACATAGCGGAAGCTGAATCGGAGCGCCGCGCCGACTATGTTCGGATCGGCTCTATCAAAGGATCGATTCCGCCGTTTCGGGCGACGGGATGCTCGTTAAAGGCTCCGATCAGAACCGGCGGCTGGCAGTAACCGCGAACCCGTGCACATGCCGATCGTTGGCGAACTCGCCCGAGTATGAGAAGCGAACGGCAGTGCGTTCCCCATGCACTGCCGTCAGGCTGGCGCCAACGACCGCCGTGTCGCGATCGTAGCGCCAGGACGGCAAAGTGAAGATCGGGGTTCCACCATTGACGAACACTGCCTCGATCCGGCTTTCCGGCCTTGATCGCAGTTCGCGCTGCCATTGCCCCTCCACACTGGGCCGCAACGTCCAGCTTCCTTTGTGCAGCGCCGTGGACATACGCATGCCCAAGCTGCTCCTCACGGATTCGGACTTGAATTTGGCGACGGCCAGCGATGCCGCGCCGCCGCTCTCCACTATCCCGCCAAGATCAGCATAGCGGTATTGTAGCCCGGCGAAAGGTTGCGCCCGAAGGACGCCGAGCTGCAGGATGCCGCCAGCCTCGACCGAAGCTGCGGCGTTATCGCCATTCGCTCCGGCCTGCAGCTGGTCGTTAAAACCATTATAGGAAACTTGTCGGCGTAGCTGATACCAGCTGCGCGTATATCCGGCCGTCGCGTCGACATAAAAGCGGCCGTTGGTATAGCTGGCGTAAGGTGTGACGCCTGCATTGAACATCGTGCTGCGCGGCCGCTGGCTACGATCGAGCGCGGTGTCAAGACCGTCGATGCCGATCGAGGCGCCCACTATCAGGCCGGGAACAGGCGAAACGTCGAAGCCCACACGCACCGAGCGGCTGTCCGAATTCGCGGCCGGACGATCTACCCGCGCCTTGTACTTGCCCTGCCGCAGGCCATAGCTGCCCATGACAGAAATGGTGCGATCGCCGCTCACCGGCACATCAGCCGACGCATCCAGCGCCATCTCGCGGCGCTGCTGCAAGTAACCACGTATCTCGCGGTCTGTCGCGTCCATGGATTGGATCGAAAGGCGCGGCATAAGGCGGTAGTTGCGCGGGCTCAATTGGCCCAGCGCATCAGCACGGGCGGCTGCGTTGGGCAGCGCGTCGATTGCACCGAGCATAGTTGCATAAGGGCTGGTAGCCGGACTGGCGACCGTGTCGAGCGCTCCGGCAACAGCGGCCTCTCCCGGCGTGGTCGCATCGGGTCCATAGGTCTGAGCAAGCGCGGCAGAACCGCAAAGCACCCCCAGGGACGCCACTATGCCTACCGAAAGCCGGGCTGCCGAAACGGACAGGGTCTGCCGCAAGTTCACTTCCTCCACTGATGCAACGAGGCTTTAGCCCGCCTCTGAATTGCCTTGAGGTTGGCGCTGCGACCCCCGCCTGACCAGCCGAACTGGCATCGAATCGACGCTATCAAGCGCCTTATCGCAACCGCCAATCTTGCGTATCAAACCGGCTGATTTCCGTTATTTCCGGGGGATTTTTCGAGGTATTGCCGGCGTTGTTGCGTGAACACCGGCGGCCGCAGACACCCGTTCTCCTACCTATTCAACCGTTCCGCCCGATACGGCTGCAACACCTAACTTGACGAACTTCGTCGCCATCAGGCGACGAAAGCGCAGGCCTCCGCTGCGAGGCCATCAAAGCGCGGGATCAGAACGCAAAGCGCGCCTGCAACGATCGAGACCCCATAAGGAACAGTGTCCGCGCGAATGAAACAGAACAGTCGGTTCAACAGATTGAGGGAGATCGCGATCAACGCCCCGGCGAGGATGGTGACAGCGAGCATGGCCGGTATGTCTGATGCCGGCACCCACAGCAGCAGGGCAGCAATAAGCTTCACGTCCCCGCCTCCCAGCAGACGGAGCAGAAACAGCAATACTAAAGGCACGGCCACCAACGCGGCGATCGCCATGCGCCAAGCGAAGTTGGGAAATCCCGACCAGCCCGTCTCGCCCACTGCGAAGACCAAACCCAGAGAGGCTATTGCCATACAAAGGGTATTGGGGATGCGCCTGCGCCCTAGATCCGAATGGATCACTGCGCCGCATAGCAACAAGAGGCCCAAGGCTGCTGCGGCGGCTAGCCAGGGTAACGCTGGTCCGGTGATGATTACAGGCGGGTGCATGTGAACGATTGGCGTGGGGGCCGCCACTTCAGCGCCAGTTCGGGCCTTCGATCCACGTCACCAGACTACGCCGCAGGCCGTCGGTGACCGGCAGCACCCGGTGCTGCAAAAACGAGGGGAAGATCAACAGACTGCCACGCCCCGCGAAAGTGGGGCCAGGGCTCTGGATGCCGAAGAATTCAAACTCACCGCCCTTGTATTCATCGGGTGAAGAGAGCTGCACCACGACAGAGAGCTTGCGCGCATAAGGGCGCGGCGATTCCAACCACACATCCTGATGCCAGTCGTAGTGCCCTTTGTTCGTCGCGCGATATTCTGTGAACTGCAACTCAAACGGCGCCTCCACATCAACACCGAAATTGGTGCGATTGGAACAGCGGACAAAATCCATGATACGGCTGACAATGTCCTTCTCACGCGAAGTATCGAACCAGCGAATCGTGGATGTGCGGTAACCCTTGTCGCTGCGCAGCGCGTCCGAAAAACCAATCGTAGCGTCCGCAGGCGGGTAGTGTTCGGCGCGTGCGACAATTGCGTCGCACTCAGCCACGGTCAGCGCGTCAGGCCAGACTTCCCAGATGTTCTGCATGGTGATTTCCTGTTTTCCGCCCTAACAAGGTTTTGCGTGTACGCAAAACAGGGCGATCAGAGCGTGCGCGACACGCTTAAGAAAAGGCGGGTCTTTTCGCTAAATCCGGCAAATGGTTTCTTGACAGGAACTGCAACTTGTGCAGAGCCAGTCCAGCCCTTTATTGGAGTGATTCGCACTCCTCCGCCTGCCGATGCCAGCGAATAGTCGCTGCTTCGCAATCCATACAATGGACGCGCATAGGAATGCGCCAATGCGCCATCCGCATAGGCGAAGACGGTCAAGCCGCGCTGGTCGGTCTTTCCGCCGATTACTCGCCAGGAAAGTTCTGCGCCGCCGGTTACGGCTTTATCGGCCGTCAGGAAGCCATCGCGAAACGCAAGGCCCGCACCTTCGCCGCCAAGAATGACGCGTTCCGTGGTTGGCAGGCGGTCGCTGCTATACTGCCCGCGCACCGTGGCCTTGGCGGCAATCGAAGCGCTTAGCTGCTTGACGAACGTGGTTTGCAGGTTGGCCTTGCGATAAGAGGGTTTCGAATAGCCCTCGATCTCGCGCGCGCCCAGCGCGTCGAAGCCCTGGCTAAGGCTGAGCGAAACGCCGTAACCGCTGGTATCGCCGATCGAAGACCAGTTTGCGCCGAGGCGCAGCGCGCGGGTGCGGAAACCACCAAAGGCGGTATCGAGATAGTAATTGGTGCTGTTGGTGCCGTCGAACGAAGCTGTCAGCGTCAGGTTACGTTTGTAGGAGCGGATCAGTGGATGCGCGACGACAATCCCCAGCTGCTTGGCTTCACCCTTGATACCAAGGTCGCGGGTGCGCGTGCGCACATAAGCGCCGCTCAGCCCAACCGTGGTTCCGTTGGAACCAACCGGAGTGGCATGGCTTGCGGAATAGAACTGGTAGCGGCTCGGCTGAAACGGGATGTAGCCCGACAGCTGCGTTGTATCACCTTCGCGAAGCAAGCCGTTCAGCGAGAGCGCAAGCTGCGCCTGCGCGCCTGACGTAACGTTGACGACACCTCGGTTGTTGAGGTTGAGCGTCACGTCCACTTGCTTGCGCTTCACATCAAGATCGAGCGCGAGTTCGCCCGGCGTCGTCGTGGTGCGAAGGTTCGCCTGCACCGTCTGGCCGGGAATATCGCGCAGCAGTGAAAGTGTGCGTTCGATCGTCGATTTGTGCGTGGGCGTGTCGCGCATCAGCCGCTTTACCTGCGCGTCGATGAGACGCTTGGGTGTGCTGCTGGACTCGCTGGCCAGCTTGTATTCGACGATACGCCCTTCGGTCACGCGCACCACCAGCACGCCGCCTGCTGCCGACTGCGCGGGAATGCTCACCGCATAGAACGCGATATCGCTTTTGGCATAGGCACCGCTGATCGCATCCGCGAGCTTCTGGAGCATTTCCCGGTCGAGCGGCGATCCGACGAAGGGCCGCGTTGCCTGGTCCAGCGTTTCGGCCGCCAGGGTCGCGCCTTCATAGCGGACCCCGGTAAGGGTAACCTGCACCGGGGCCGCCGCTTCGACGCGGGCGGGAGCCGATGGCAGCTGTACCTCGGGGCCCGTGCGCGGGATGGCCGGACCGGCGCGGTCGAGGCGGTCACGGTCGATCGTGGGCGACTGGCTGATGGCAGGAGGATTACCCTGCGCGAAGGCGTTCACGCCCGTCAGCGCCAGCAGGGCCCCCATGCCGAACAGCGCGGAGCGAAACGCGCTGCGTCTGCCTGCTCCTGCCGTTCGATCCCTTTTGTCCGAAGTTGCCCTCATGATACGTGGCTGCCCGCCTGACCCTTAATCCGTCGATGGCGGCGAAATGCCCCCTTTCATTCAGATTACGGATGCGCAGGCAGCGATCACGTTCAATTGCAGCCGCTCCGGCCCTATTGCGGTAGATGGACCGGAAAGCGGTCTCGCAAAGCCGGGATGAGGTGGGGTTTCGTCCGCAAAGGATAGTCAGCAGACGGTGTAACCCGCAGTATTCCGTAGTTTCGCCTTTCCCGATAGCTCCCTATTCCCGGGCCGGGACAGACGGCGATCCAATCGGATTGGCTGCGATCCTTTGCGCAAAATTGCGTATTGGATCGGCTTTCAGACCCCGAACGTCTTGCATCAGGCCGCTTTCGCGGGGTCAGTCCTTGAGGCGCTCCGCATGCCAGGCGATGTGTTCCGGCATGAAGGTGGATATGAAGTAATAGGAGTGGTCGTACCCCTCCTGCATGCGAATGGTCGCCCGCTGGCCGACCTTCTTGCAGGCTTCCGCCAGAAGATGCGTCTTGAGCTGGCCTTCGAGGAAGCCATCTGCCGTGCCCTGATCGACGAGCAGGTCCGGCAGGCGGGCGCCGTCTTCGATCAACGCGCAGGCGTCGTACTCGCGCCAGGCCGTGCGATCCGCGCCGATGTAGCCGGTCAGCGCTTTGTCACCCCAAGGGCAATTGAGCGGCGAAACGATCGGCGAGAACGCGCTGACCGAGCGGAAGACGCCGGGATTACGCAATGCGATCGTCAGGGCACCGTGCCCGCCCATCGAGTGGCCGGTGATCCCCTGCCGGCCCATGTCGACCGGGAACTGCGCCGCAACCAGCGCGGGAAGTTCCTTCTCGATATACGCGCGCATGCGGAAATTTGCCGCCCAGGGCTGCTGCGTGGCATCGACGTAGAAGCCCGCGCCTTTACCGAAATCGTATGCCTCGTCGTCCGGCACATCATCGCCGCGCGGGGACGTATCCAGCGCAACGAGGATCACGCCGTGCAGCGTGCAGGCAGCGCGAAATTCACCCTTTTCGGTGACGTTGGCATGGGTGCAGGTGAGCCCCGAGAGATACCACACCACCGGCAGCTTCGCGCCGGGCGCATGGTCCGGTACGAAGACGGAGAAGGTCATCTGCGTCCCGGTCTCGGCGCTCTGGTGGCGATAGACGCCTTGCGTGCCACCGTGGCTGCGGTTGGTGGAAACGGTCTCCATCAGAAGACGACGACCGAACGGATGCTTTCGCCCGCGTGCATCAGGTCGAAACCCTTGTTGATCTCGTCCAGGCTGAGGACGTGGGTAATCATCGGGTCGATCTGGATCTTGCCGTTCATGTACCAGTCGACGATCTTGGGCACGTCGGTGCGGCCCTTGGCGCCGCCGAACGCACTGCCGCGCCAGTTACGCCCCGTAACGAGCTGGAACGGGCGCGTGGCAATTTCCTTGCCGGCCTCGGCCACGCCGATCACGATCGAGGTACCCCAGCCGCGGTGGCACGCTTCGAGCGCCGTGCGCATGACCTCGGTGTTGCCAGTGCAGTCGAAGGTATAGTCCGCGCCGCCATCGGTAAGGGCCAGGACTTCGGCGATGACTTCTTCGCGGCTCTTGCCCTTGCCGTTGATGAAGGCGTCCATGCCGAAACGGCGGCCCCACTCCTCACGGTCTGGGTTGAGGTCCACGCCGACGATCAGGCCCGCGCCCGCCATCTTCGCGCCCTGGATCACGTTGAGGCCGATGCCGCCCAGCCCGAAGATCACGACATTGTCGCCGACCTGCACCTTGGCGGTGTTCACCACCGCGCCCACGCCCGTGGTCACGCCGCAGCCGATGTAGCACGAGGTCTGGAACGGCGCGTCGGTGCGGATTTTGGCGAGGGCTATTTCCGGCAGCACGATGAAGTTCGAGAAGGTCGAGCAGCCCATGTAATGGAAGATCTGCTGGCCCTTGTAGCTGAAACGGCTGGTGCCGTCCGGCATCAGCCCCTTGCCCTGCGTCGCCCGGATCGCGGTGCACAGGTTGGTCTTGCCCGAGAGGCACGACTTACACTGGCGGCATTCCGGCGTGTAAAGCGGGATTACGTGATCGTCCGGCGCCACGCTGGTGACGCCCGCGCCCACTTCGCGCACGATGCCTGCACCTTCGTGGCCGAGGATGGAGGGGAAGATGCCCTCGCTGTCCAGACCGTCGAGGGTATAGGCGTCGGTATGGCAGATGCCGGTCGCCATGATCTCGACCAGGACTTCGCCTTCGCGCGGACCTTCGAGGTCCACTTCGACGATCTCGAGCGGCTTTTTCGCTTCGAAGGCAACGGCGGCGCGGGTCTTCATCTGTGCAGTCTCCTGTCTATGCGGTGCCTTCTAGCGCCTTGCAGGATTGTCGTTAATGGGGTTCTTGGGAAAAGCATTATAACCGAGTGGAAAAAGTGGATG
>Ga0308165_1006612_pt1 | contig 10121 bp, 7 predicted proteins | sample PhyWR2_FD_201032 | JGI IMG/M metagenome (GOLD analysis project Ga0308165, IMG submission 201032) | Phyllosphere microbial communities from UC Gill Tract Community Farm, Albany, California, United States - DLSLW.R2 | ecosystem: Host-associated > Plants > Phyllosphere > Unclassified | place: USA... | reverse complement strand
CCGTCATCGATCTTTCGCACGTCTACAACGGGCCTTACGCCACATTTCTCATGGCGATGGCTGGCGCCAACGTCATCAAGGTCGAGCCCTTCCAGGGCGAACACCTGCGCAGCCGGGGCGACATGGGCGGCGCCGCCCTGCCCTTTGCCATGCTCAACTCCAACAAGCAGCCGGTCACGCTCAACCTGAAGTCCGAGAAGGGCCGCGAACTGCTCAAGGAGATGGTCGGGCGCGCCGACATCCTGGTCGAGAACTTCGCGCCCGGCGTCATGGACCGGCTCGGCCTCGGTGCGGTGGAGCTGCACAAGGTCAACCCCCGGCTGATCTACGGCTCAAGCTCGGGTTACGGCAAGGATGGCCCCTACCGCGACTACCCGGCCATGGACCTGGTCATGCAGGCGATGAGCGGCGTCATCGACTCGACCGGCTTTGCCGACCAGCCCCCGGTCAAGTCCGGCGCGGCGCTGTGCGACTTCATGGCCGGCATCCATCTGTACGCCGCCATCGTGACCGCGCTCTACGAGCGCGAGCGCACCGGCACGGGTCGCACGGTGGATGTCTCCATGCAGGACGCGACCTATGCATCGCTGGCGTCTAACCTCGGCATGCTGCATGCGCGCGGCGCGGACGCTCCGGCGCGCACCGGCAACCGCCATGGCGGCCTGGGCGTCGCGCCCTACAACGTTTACAAGACCACCGACGGCTATGTCGTGCTCAACGCGCCGGGCGACCACCATTTCCGCTCCATCCTGGACGTGATGGGCCATTCGGACCTGAAAGACGACCCGCGCTTTCTGACGCGCACCTCGCGGGTCCAGAATTTCCAGGCGGTGGACGACCTGATCGAGCGCTGGACCCAAACGCTCACCAAGAACGAGGTGGCCCAGCGCATGCTGGCGGCCAAGGTGCCCTGCGCTCCGGTGCGCCAGCTGTCGGAGGTGATGGTGGACGAGAACATGCACGCTCGGGGCAGCCTGCAGTGGATCGACCACCCCGAGCTGGGCCGCGTCGTGCTGCCGCACTCGCCGCTGGTCTTTGAGGGCACTGCGCGCAAGGCCATCGAGCCCAGCCTGCCGCTGGGCGCGAGCAACAGCGCGGTGTTCGGCCAATGGCTCGGCCATTCGACACAAGAGCTGGCCGCCTTCAAGGCCGAAGGCGTCATTTCTTAAAGCCAAGCAGGTCACGCCATGCCATTGCCCCCTTGCGTTCCACGCGAGGCGCTTCACCTGCGCCGCATCGAGCTGCGCGGCTTTCGGCGCGTGGACGGGCTCTACGACATCGAAGCGCACATGGTCGATACCAAGACCGAGCCGCTCACCGTGGGCGGCGGCCGGATCGTGGCGCCCGGGGAGGCTGTTCACGACATGTCCATCCGGCTGGTGCTGGACGCGGACCTCAACGTGCTGGAGATCCTGGCGTCTACCGATGCTTCACCCCACGGCATTTGCCAGGGCGCAACGAGCACGCTGCAGTGCATGAAGGGCCTGCGCATCGGCCCTGGCTGGTCAAAGGCCATTCGCGAGCAGCTTGGCGGGCGCAAGGGCTGCACGCACCTGACCGAGTTGCTCAAGCCGCTGGCCACGGTGGCCTTTCAGACGCTGTGGAAAGTCCGCGAAAGCCAGCCGGCTGCCCTCGACGCGAGCGGCAAGCCGCGCAAGATCGACAGCTGCCATGCCTATGCGAGCGACCGCGAGATCGTGCAGATGCGCTGGCCGATGCATTTTGACGGCCTCCCTTTGAAGTAACCCTGCCAGTGGCCCATTCCGATCCGGTCTGCGGCAAACGCGCTTGGCCGTGACCTGGACGGCGGCGCATCGGCAGGCACACGCATCAGGCGCAGGCGGCGAATGCGGCCGGTGAACGCGAGAAAAGAAACCATGAGCTCCATACAGTCCTGCATTTCACGGGGTGTCATGCATGTCGTTTTCAATCGGCCCGAGCGCAGCAATTCACTCACTGGCCAGATGTATTCGTCGCTGTGCGAACTGCTCGACCATGCCGCGCAGGATGAAAGTGTGAAGGTGCTGATGTTTTCGGGGGCCTCGGGCGTCTTCACCGCCGGGCAAGACCTGGACGATTTGCTGCAGCATCCGCCACGGGATGCCGGCGCCCCGATGTTCCAGTTCATGCTCAGGCTCGCCGCCTTTGCCAAGCCCCTGGTCGCAGCGGTCGAGGGGCCGGCGATCGGCATCGGCACGGCCTTGCTGCTGCACTGCGATTTGGTCTACGCGGCGCAGGACGCCTGCTTCGCGCTGCCCTTTGCCAGCCTGGGGCTGGTGCCCGACGCCGGATCGAGCCTGCTGCTGGCGCGTGCCTGCGGCCATCAGCGGGCCGCCGAAAAACTCCTGTTTGGCGACCTGTTCACGGCGGCGGAGGCCATGGCGCTCGGCTTTGTCAACCGGTTGCTGCCATCGGCCGATGTCCTGTATCGCGCCGCCCGGCAGGCCGAACGCCTGGCGCAGCTGCCCAGCGGTTCGGTGCGTGGCACGAAGGCGCTGATGAAAGGCCGGGCAGCCCAGGGCGAAAGCTTCGCGGCGAACGAGGTGGCCCAGAGAATAAAGGACGAAGCCGGGCTTTTTGTGCAACGCGTCGCCGCACCCGCAACGCTGCAAGCGGTCCGGGCCTTCAATGAAAAGCGCAGGCCCGGCTTCGCAGGCATGGACTGAGTTGCGATCGCATTTTTCAACCAGACAACGAGCTCTTAGCATTCAACAGGCCTCTTGCGCACACTGGGCCTGCGCGCATAGCTATCAATTCAGTAGCAAAGACATGGCTGCCCTTGAAGCCTTCCCTAGCCGGATGCCTGCGCGCGCAGGCCACCGGCCTCACAGCAGCGCCAAGCCGATCGAGCGCACAACCCATGCGCTGCGACCGGCCCCGGCCTCCCGTCCAAACGCTGCGGAATCGTTTGGAAAAAGGGCACACCGAGTCCTGAAAAAAGCCATGGACGTGCCACCCGCCTGATTTCTAAACTGCATGGCACGCATGAGCACACAAGCCCCATGCGGGCGCAGGAGCGCCGTCCTTCACACCGCAGACAAGCGCTCCGTCAAAAGGCGAACACAACGCCCGCAAGCTCGGCACACCCCACGAGCCTTTCCCGCGCAGCACCCATCCAGCCCGGCGGGCTGAGCTTTCGGCCCGCCCATCCCATTCACGGACACTCAGGTTCATTGCCATGAAAAAATCACTCATTTGCCTCTCGGTGCTCGGCTTGTCCGCAGCCGCCCATGCCCAGTCGTCGGTCTCACTGTCGGGCACGGCCGACGCCATGCTGACCCGCGGAACGGGCTCGCTCACCAGCCGATCGGGGCTGGGCAGCGGCGGCAACAGCACCAGCAAGCTCATCTTTCGCGGCACCGAGGACCTGGGCGGCGGCCTGTCCGCCATGTTCTGGCTGGAGTCGGGCTTCCTGATCGACAGCGGCTCGGGCCAGGCCACCAACACGAACAACCAGCCCAGCGGCAACGGTACGGCCGGCGGCTTGAGCTTCAACCGGCGGGCCATCGTGGGGCTGGTGGCGCCCTGGGGCGAGGTTCACCTGGGCCGCGAGTGGTCGCCCATGTACGACGCCTATACCGGGCGCTACGACCCCTTCGCCGTCAGCGTAGGCATCGGCATCAACTACTCGGCCAGCATTACGCAAGCCAACGGCGCCGTGCGCGTGTCTAACGCCGCAGGCTACACCACGCCGAAGGTGCTGGGCGGGCTGTCGGCGAACGTGCAGAAATGGTTCGGCGAGAACCCGAGCGGCACAGCCGCCTCCCGCGACGGCTCGGGCGAAGGTATCCGCCTGAACTACGACAGCGGGCCAGTCAGCGCCATCGTGCACTGGGGCCGCACCGACTATGCCGCCGGCGACGCGGTCTACCGTGCTGCGGCAGCGGCCTACAACTTCGGGCCGGTCAAGGCCTCGGCCGTCTTCAACAAGGACAGCCAGGGCGTTTTGGAGACGAAAGGCCTGCTGTTGGGCGCCTGGATGCCGGTCGGCGTCGGCGAATTCAAGGCGTCCTATTCAGTGTTCCGCAGCAACGCGGCGGGCGATCCGGAGGCGAAAAAGCTCGCCCTCGGGTATGTGCATAACCTGTCCAAGCGCACGGCGCTTTACACGACGCTGGCGCGCGTGACCAACAGCGGGGGCTCCCGCCAGGCGCTGGGCGGCGCCACCACGGGCGCCAACCAGTCGTCCAGCGGTTTCGACCTGGGCATTCGCCACAACTTCTGATCCTTAACAACTCTCGGGTTTGAGCCGCCACGGCGAAACCCGCTACAGCCGGCCGCTGGCCGGCTTTCTTGCGGGCGCCATCTTGTGCCTGGAGCCGCATGGCGCAGATTTCCCGTCAATGCCGTTGCGCAGTCGCTGGGTGCATCTGCAGGCTATTTTTTGCATCAAAAAGGCATGATACCCATGCTTGGTTTGCTTGGCTTGCTTGTTTAGCTATCAATTCAATAGCGAAAAACGGGGCGGCTGCTTTCGACGCCGTGATCGAAAGTCAGGGTCTTGCATGCTCGCACCTTCAGGTCGAGCGCGGCAGGCGGGTTGTGTTGCCCCGCCATGCCATCGAACGGCGGCCACGGGGCGGCCACGGCCCTGCGCTGCGCTGGGCCGCAGGGCCGTCAGTTCAGCGCGCAGTCAATGTGCTGGGGCAGCATGAACTCGCGCAGGCCGTCCTCGCCCCATTCGGCGCCCACGCCGCTGTGCTTGTAGCCGGTCATCGGCGCGTCCGGGCGCAGCGGGCTGCCGCCGTTGATCTGCACCGTGCCCACCCGCAGTTCGGGAACGAGTTTGAGGCACTGGTCCTTGGCGCCGAACAGGTAGGCCTTCAGGCCCAGGTCCGAGTCGTTCGCGATCTGGACGGCTTCTTCGACAGTGCGGTAGGTCAGCACCACCGACACCGGCCCGAAGATTTCTTCGCGGGCCAGCTTGGACTGGTTGTCCAGGCCGCCGACGAGCACCGGGTTGAGGAACCAGCCCTTGTCGATGTTCGGACGCCCGCCGCCGGCGATGACGGTGGCGCCCGCTTCAATGGCGCGTGCCACGCCGGCCTCGATGCGATCCCGGTTCGCAGCGCTGATCACCGGCCCGACGATGGTGGCCGGATCGCTCGGATCGCCCACCTTGATCTTTGCATAGGCCTTGCGGCTGGCCTCGCAGAACTCCTCGTAGCGCGATTCCTCGACCAGGATGCGGGTTGGCGAGCCGCAGCCCTGCCCCGCATTGCGCGCATAGCGCGCATGCAGCCAGAAGGCGTATCGGTCGTAGTCCACGCCGGGCAGCATGATCGCGGCCGACTTGCCGCCGAGTTCCAGCACCACGCTGCGCAGGCCGGCGGCGGCCTGCTGCATGACCTGACGCCCCACATTCACGGAGCCCGTGAAACTGACCTTGTTGACCCCCGGATGCTCCGTCAGCGCGCGGCCGACCTCGGCGCCGCCGGCAATGATGTTGACCACTCCCGGCGGAAACCCCGCCTGGCGCACCAGCTCGCCCAGCAGCAGCACGGCCAGCGGCGCCAGCGGCGAGGACAGCAGCACCGTGGTGCAGCCCGCTGCCAGCGCCGCGCCGATCTTGGTCACGCCGATCAGTAGCGGGTAGTTGAAGGCCGAGATGGCCGCCACCACGCCCACGGGGCGGTAAGCGACCATGCTGACGGCGGTGTTCGTGCTGTTGAACCCCAAGTGGCGGGTGCGGTCCCGGGTGGCGCCTTCGGCAAACCAGCGCACGAAGGCAGCGGGCGTGTCGGTATGGTTGGCCTTGAGGTTGACGGGCGAGCCGATCTCGGAAATCAAGGTGTCCATCAACTGGTCGCGGTTGGCTTCGATCAGTTCCGCGAACTTGAGCAGCACGCTCTTGCGCAGCACGGGGTCCTTCCAGACGCCGCTTTCAAACGCAGCCTTGGCGCTGCACACGGCCGCATCGACCTGCTGCACGGAAGCGCCCCGGAATTCGGCGACCAGCGCCTCGGTGACCGGACTGACAACCCGAAGGAACTCCCCCTCGCCGGCACGGTCCTGGTTGTCGATGAGCAAGCCGGTATGAACAGCGGCCGAACTGGGGTTGATGCTTTTTTCACGCATGAGTGATTCCATTCGTAGGTTGCGCTCAAGGGCTGAGCCTTTGAAGACTGTCTGGGGTCGGCAGAGTGGCGTTCGCCATGCGGCGCGTCAGCCGTGTGGCAGCAGGATCTGGCGCACGACGCCACCGCCCTGCAACAGGTCGAAGGCTTCGTTCAGCTGGTCAAAGCCGATGTGGTCGCTGCGCAGCTTGTCCACCGGCAGCCGCCCGCGCAGGTACATGTCCACATACCGGGGAACATCCTGCTGCGGCACGCCGCCACCCATATAGGAGCCCCGCAGCACACGCTCCTCGCAGACCCAGGGCAAATGCGCTGCCGTGAACGTGGCCGTTGACTTGCCCACGCCGACGCCGACCACCTCGCCGCCGCGCACCGTGATCTTTTGCGCCATTTCGAGCGCGCCGAGATTGCCCGAGATTTCAAAAGCATGGTCTACGCCGCCGTTGGTCAGATCAAGCACCTTCTGCACCGTCTCCGGATCGCGCACATCGAAGCAATCGGTGGCGCCCACTGCACGCGCCAGGTCGAACTTGCCGGGCAGTATGTCCAGGCCGATGATGCGCGCGGCGCCCGCTTCGCGCGCAGCCATCACGGCCGTGAGGCCGACGCCGCCCAGCCCGAAAATCGCCACCGATGCGCCTGGCTGAACCTTGGCGCTGTTGAACACCGCGCCCGCCCCGGTCACGACCGCGCAACCGAAGAGTGCGGCTACGTCCAGGGGAACGGCGTGGTCCACCTTGATCAGCGACTGGGGCGTCACCACCGCATACTGGGCAAAGACCGAGATGCCGCTGTAGTGGTTGAGCTTGCCGCCGTCGGCCAGGCGAAGCCGACGCGCGCCGTTGCCGAGCAGGCCTTCGGCCTTGGCCCCGCTCACCGCCTGGCAAAGCCCGGGCCGATTGACCAGGCAAAACCGGCACTGGCCGCAACCGGCCACAGCCGCCATGGCCACATGATCGCCGGGCTTGAACCCGGCGACGCCGCGCCCGACCTCCTGCACAATGCCGGCGCCCTCGTGCCCGCCGACGACGGGCAGCGGCCGCGCTCTCATGCCTTCGATCACCGACAGGTCCGAGTGGCACAGGCCCGCGCCCCGGACCTTGACCAGCACCTCGCCCTCGCCGGGTCCGTCAAGCTCCACCTCCTCGATTCTGAACGGCTTGCTTTGCGCAAAGGGCGCCGGCAGGCCCTGCTCGTACATGACTGCTGCAATCATCCGCATCGTGCGTTACTCCTGGTAAATTGTTTGAACTCGGTGCTTCCCGCTCCACTCTTCATGGAAAGTGGCATTCACTTGGAAGAGGAAAAGCCGCTTTTCGGCCATCCATGGATCACAGCGGCGTCAACCCGGCTTCCTTGGTCAGTCGGCCCCACAACTTGATCTGCTCCTGCACGAACGCCTGGAAAGACTCGGGGCTGGAACTGGTGGTGATCATGCCCAGATCAGCAAGGAACTTTTCGGTTGCAGGGTCCGTCACCGCTTTGGTGAAGGCCTGGCTCAGTCGGCGCGTGACCTCGGGCGGCATCCCTGCGGGACCGAAAAGACCGCTCCATGAGGAATAGTTGTAGCCCGCAAGCCCCGCTTCGGCCAGCGGCATGACCTCCGGCATGGAAGACAATTTCTGTTTCGATGTCAGCCCGAGCATACGAACCTGCCCCGATTGGACAAAAGAACGGATCACCAAGGGGTCGATCATCATGAAATCCAGCCGTCCCGCGATGAGGTCGGTCGTTGCCTGCGCGGTCCCCGGGTAGCTGACACCCACCGCCTCGATGCCAGTCTGCGCCTTGAGCAATTGCGCCGCCACCAAGCCACCCGAATTGCCGGTGCCGTAGCTCAACTTGCCCGGACGCTCTTTGGCGTAGTTGACAAACTCCTGAACCGTCTTGACCGGCAGCTGCGCATTCACGACCAGCAGCAAGGGGTTGGTGGTGAACTGCGTGATTGGCGTGAAGTCCCTGACCGGGTCATAGCCCAGGTCCTTGATCAGGTAGACATTGGCCGCATGCGATGAATTCGTGCCCAGAAACAGCGTGTAGCCGTCCTTGGGCGAATTGAGGACCGCGCGCGCCGCAACCACGCCCTGCGCGCCGGGCTTGGACTCGACGACCACCGGCTGCCCGAGCGCCTTGCCGGCCTGCTCGCCGAGCCGGCGGGCCAGCAGATCGGAGGTGCTCCCGGGCGGAAACGAAATCACCAGCTTGATCGGTCGGCTGGGGAAATCGGCCTGCGCCAGGACGTCAGCAAATGGCAGCGCCGCTGCGGTTGCGGCTGCTGCGAGGAGCAGCTTTCTGCGTTGAAGGGTCATGGGAGGTGTCCATTGGTTAAGTGCTGCCATTTGTCGTGGCCAAAGCCCTGTGAAGCCTCAAGCGCGTGGCGGCTCATTGAGGCGTGAGGCCCGCGTCCTTCGTCAGGCGTCCCCAGAACCTGATCTGGTCCTGGACATAGGCGCCAAATTCCGCCGGGCTGCTGCTGGCGGCGATCATGCCGATGTCAGCCAGGAACCTGACGTTGTCCTGCTCGGCCAGCGCCTTGGCGAAGGCGTCATGCAGCTTGCGGGTGACCTCCGGGGGCATGCCGGCAGGTCCGAACAGGCCGATCCAGGACGCGTACTCAAACTGCGGCAGACCCGCTTCGGCCAGGGGCACCACATCCGCGAAGGTGGACAGGCGCTGCTTGGAGGTCAGGCCCAGGATGCGCAGCTTGCCGGCCTGGACAAAGGACTTCACGATCAGCGGGTCGGTCACCATGAAATCCAGCCGCCCTGCGACGAAGTCATTGACCGCCTGGGCATTGCCTGGGTAATTGACACCCGTTGCCTCGATGCCGGCCTGTGTCTTGAGCATTTGTGCGGCCACCAGGCTGCCCGAATTGCCCGTGCCGTAGTTCAGCTTGCCGGGCCGCTCTTTGGCATAGCTGATGAACTCGGGCACCGTTTTGACCGGCATGTCGGACCTGACCACCAGCATCAGGGGGTTGACCGTGAAACGGATGATCGGCGTGAAATCCTTCACCGGGTCGTAGCCCAGCTCCTTGAACAGGTGAACGCTGGCGGCGTGCGTCGAGTTCGTGCCCAGCAGCAAGGTGTAGCCATCGGCCTTGGACCGGGCAATGGCGCGGGACGCCACCGTGCCCTGCCCGCCTGGCCGGGTTTCCACCACGACCGGCTGGCCCAGCGTTTTGCCGGCAGATTCTCCCAGGCGCCTGGCAATCATGTCCGAGCTGCCTGGCGCGAAAGGCGCGATGATCTTGATGGGCTTGTTGGGAAAATCGTTCTGCGCACTGGCCATGCCGCCGACGAGGCTCAGCAAAGCAGCCGCTGAAGCGACGAGATGTCTGCGATTGAGTTTCAAACGGTCCTCCCTTCACGATGGCCGGACAGCCATTGCCCGTCAAGTTTTTCTGGAACTCGCTGTACATCGGTTCTCGAACTTAAAAAATGCAAAGACACCAGACCTGAAAAGAACACGCAGGTTGCCGAAAAATCCTCAGTTGAAAACGCTGTCATGGTTGCTCCTGAAACTTGCCGTCATGCTCGGAACGCCTATCCGGGATAGGATGAAATCTGAGTTTTTGTCTCAGCATGGAACCTGTTTTTCCATGCGTGACAGCAGTTTAGGGCGCACCTTATTTGAACGTCCATGGCTTTTTTCAGGACACCGTATCCTGATTTTCCAAAGATTCCGTTTGACGCCCGGCCGATTCAGAGCCCGCAAAGAAATGGCCCCTTGTGCGCCGCACAGCACAGCACAGCACAGGCCTACAGTGTGTCTTTTTTGACAAAACGCCCCGCATGAAACCTTGCAAACCCACAAGCTCTGCCCTGTGCGCTACGCGAAGGCAGTCGCTGGAATTTTGCTCGGCGCCGCCCTTGGCACGGCAATGGCCGCTGGTGCCCTACGGCTACTTTTCGCTAGATGTTCAGTCCCGGTATTTCATGGTGCAATATTGTCCCTTGAAAGGAAGGAAGCACTATGGGCCAAGTTCTTCACGGCTGCGCCACCACGACAGAGGCGGTCCGTCGAACAATACAAAATAGTCAA
>Ga0308165_1006608_pt1 | contig 10133 bp, 8 predicted proteins | sample PhyWR2_FD_201032 | JGI IMG/M metagenome (GOLD analysis project Ga0308165, IMG submission 201032) | Phyllosphere microbial communities from UC Gill Tract Community Farm, Albany, California, United States - DLSLW.R2 | ecosystem: Host-associated > Plants > Phyllosphere > Unclassified | place: USA... | reverse complement strand
AGTGCGCTCATGTTTTCTCCATTCAATGGGGGTACTGTACCCAGAAAAGAAATGGGGCCTGTGCACGAAAGCACAAGCCCCAAACTAGGGTTTTCCCACAAAAGCGCAGCGCTTTCATGGGAAACAGGGCACCTGGCTTACGCTTGACCCATCAGTTCGTCGAACGACACCGACTTGTCGCTGATCTTGGCCTTGCCCAGCACGAATTCGGTGACGTTGTTTTCAACGACCACGGCTTCGACTTCGGCCAGACGCTGGCGATCGCCAAAGTACCAGCGCACGACTTCTTCGGGCTTCTCGTAGCTCGCGGCCAGCTCTTCGACATGGGCCTTGAGCTGCTCGGGTGTGGCGTGCAGTTCATTGGCGCGCACCAGCTCGGCGACCACCAGGCCCAGGCGCACGCGGCGCTCGGCCTGGGGACGGAACACGTCTTCAGGGATTTCTGCCTTTTCGGCGTCCTTGATGCCGCGCTGCTTGAGTTCGGCACGTGCGCCTTCGAGCAGACGTGCGACTTCGGCTTGCACGCTGGCGTTGGGCAGATCGAGTTCCGCCTTGGCAACCAGTGCATCCATCACGGCTTGCTTGTTGCGCGCCTGCAGGCGGAACTTGACTTCGCGCTCGAGGTTCTTCTTGATGTCTGCGCGCAGGCCGTCGACGGTGCCGTCGGCGATGCCCAGCGACTTGGCCAGGGCTTCGTTGACTTCGGGCAGGTTGGCGGCTTCGACCTTCTTGAGGGTCACGAGGAAGTCAGCGGTCTTGCCGGCAACGTCCTTGCCATGGTAGTCCTCGGGGAAGGCCAGGGGGAAAGTCTTGCTTTCGCCGGTCTTCATGCCGCGCACCGCGTCTTCGAATTCCTTGAGCATCTGGCCTTCGCCGACCAGGAACTGGAAGTCTTCGGCCTTGCCGCCAGCGAAGGTTTCGCCGTCGATCTTGCCTTCGAAGTCCACGGTCACGCGGTCGCCATCGGCAGCCGCTTCGTCTTGCGCGCGCTGGGCGAACGTGCGACGCTGCTTGCGCAGGATGTCGATGGTCTTGTCGATCGCGGCGTCGTCGACTTCAGCCGACAGCTTGTCGACTTCGGCGGTCGACAGATCTTCGATCTTGACTTCGGGCAGCACTTCGAACACGGCGTCGAACTGGGCTTCGCCTTCGGGTGCGCCTTCCTTTTCAGTGATGCGGGGCTGGCCGGCAACGCGCAGCTTGGCTTCGCTCACGGCCTGGGCGAAAGCTTCGCCGACCTTGTCGTTCAGCACTTCGTACTGCAGCGAGTAGCCGTAGCGCTGTGCCACGACGTTCATGGGGACCTTGCCGGGACGGAAGCCGTCCATCTTGACCGTGCGGGCAACACGCTTGAGGCGCGTTTCGACTTCGGACTGGATTGCGGACAAAGGCAAGCTCAGCGTGATCTTGCGCTCGAGCTTTTCGAGGGTTTCAACAGTAACGGCCATGGTTCTTCCTAATCAGGGATATGTGGACCGTGCCGGCTGCAGTGCAGCCTGCACCGTGTTCCGCAAAGTCTCACATGGATGGTGCGCGGAGACTTCCGCACACCAAGAAAATCAATAGCTTAGGCAGCGGGCGTCCAATCCACACAGGATGAAAGCGCTTCGCGCACTAAAAATCGAATCTGCAATTATAGCGAGCGGGCAAACCTCCCTGGCGCAAGGCTGGCAAGGGAAACCCTGCGACCGCTGCCCAGCAGGCTGTATCGACCCCGCCGCAGCGCCGATTCGCGCCGTGCACGCCCTGCCCGGCGCCCTGGTTTTGCCGCCGGAAACCGTCGCTCAACGGCTGCGCAGGCCGCTGTTTTTGAAAAAAGCAGCGATTTGCCAAAAGCAGTGGATTGTTTGTCATACAATAGCGTTCTCGTCGGCGTGTAGCGCAGCCTGGTAGCGCACTTGCATGGGGTGCAAGGGGTCGAAGGTTCGAATCCTTTCTCGCCGACCATTGATTCAAAAAAGGACTTGGCTTTGCCAAGTCCTTTTTTCGTTTCACCGGCACGCAACTGCGAGCCGCAAGGAAAAAATGCCCGGGCAACCACCATCGCCCAGGCATCTGAAGAAAATCCCCTGCTGCTTACTTGCTCTTGCCGGAGCCCTCCTTGTCCGCACCCTTGCCGCGGCTCTCCTCCTCGGGGCGCGAGCGCCCCGACCTCCACTGACTGAATTCATCGGCGAACTTCTGGTAGCGCTCGCCGCGCCAGGCGCGGTAATCGTCATCCAGCGCGTTCAATTGTTCGTCGCGCCACTGGTGGTAGTCGGAATCGAACTGCCGCGACTTCTCGCGCCCTTCGCGCTCCTGCGCGCCATATCGGGCGGGATCTTCATGACCGGTCTCCCCGCGCTGGCCGTAGGCAGCCGGAAAACTGCGCTGGCGGTATGCCGGCGCGTCGTCATAAGGCGCCGCGCTGCGCCGGGATGCGCCAGCATGGCGCCCGGCTTCGTAGCCCGGGTCGCCGCCGTAATTGCCGCGGCCTTCATAACCGCGATAGACATCGCCACCACCACGCAAAGGCTGGTCGATATCACGATATCCATAGTCCGCACGTTGCGGATAGCGCTCCTGCGGCCCGGCATTTTCACGGCCGTAAACAGGCGGCGGGTAGGCGTAATCGTCGTCATCACGACCTCCCCGCCCCAGGTGATTGGGTTCATTGCGTACATTCGGCGGCCCTCGCCGATAATCACTTTCCTCATAGCTACGTGAAACCATTTGAATATCTCCAGAATTTCATTTCACCACCAAGAAAGAATTCAACCTTCACATAATGATCCGGTTGAATTCAGGGCCTCTTAGCCGTCGCTTTTCTGACCCTGACGGCCAGAAGACTTGTCGTCATTCTTGTGGCTCTGGCGGCCGGCTTCTGCATGCTGCTCGCTGGTTCCTCCGCGCGTTCCGGCGGAGCTTCCCGACGTCGTGCGCTTGCTCGGATCCGCATTCTCCGTCTTCTTCTTGTCGGTATATTGATTATGACCATGGGGGTTATTGACAGCCATTTTCATCTCCTTGAAAGTTAAGTGCAAAGAACGATATGCACGGTTAAATTCTATAAACTGCTTAATTTCGATAATGTCGTCAAGCACCTACTTTCTTGCCAGACAAAAGCTCCAGCAATTGGCGGATGGAATCAAACTCCATGCAAGTTAATTCTGGCAGGGAAAATACCAATAACTCACTGAATACCAGTATATGCACGCGGAAAAATCGCTTCAGCGAGTGAAACGAACCGACAGTGAATATCGGGCGACAGGACAGGCATGCCGCAGCGCTCGGGAAAACGCCCCCCCTGAGCATGCAGGCAAGACGTCGAAAGGTTGCGCGAAAAGGGAAAGCGCGGCGATCACCGCACGGTGGCAGTGACGATCAGCCGCAGGCGTGGCAAGGCGCAATGCGAACGCGGGAAAAACTCAGCAGGTGCACGCCTGCCGCGCCGGGATGCACGCTGCGGGCAACGTGCCGGCAGCGTTGTGAGACCGTGGCCGCCACGCGCCGGCGAAGCCGGCAGGCATGGTCCACGGGAAGCAAGCCGACCTGCTTCTTACTTGTTCTTGTCCTTGCCGCGCGGGATCACCGAGGTGACGGGCGCCATGGGGCGGTCGGAAGGACTGCCGGTCTTGGGAGCCGAAGTGTCCTTCTTGGGTTTCTTGGACAACTTCTCGTTGCGCTGTTCTTTGGCCATAAATTCTCCCGATATCGTCTTGAAATAAGACTCGTGGAGGCGATGGTAAGCGACAAAAGCGCGCGACGGAATGACACCCGGCGACACCCGTGCGCGCAGCCATGCATGGCGTGAGTGATTTCGGCGCCAGCCCCACTGCCTTGCGCTAAGGTAGGCGCATGACCACCAAACAAAGTTCTTCGCGCTGGACTGCGCAAATGCTGCGGCAAGCGGCCAGCGCCGGCTCCCACACAGGATGCGCAGCCTGCAATGCACTGCGCTGCCCAGGCTGGGAAGCGCTGCCTTCGACTTTTGAAGAAAAGGCTCTGGCGCAGGTGGGCACGCTGCGCGAGACCGATGGGGCTGCCGTTGAACCCACGCTCGACGAGTACCACCCGCAGCGCAGCAACTATTGGTCCGAGGATGCGCCCATTGCCGTCAGCTACCACCCCTACAACCGCTGCGACATCTGGGCCTGCAAGTCCTGCGCGCGCGTCTTTCTGCGCTACACAGAATACGGCGGCTACTACGTCGAACCCCGGATCCGCGCCGCGGCGGGCGATCTGGTGGTGGACCCGGAATGAACAGCCGCTGGAAAAAACTGCATGAACCGCATCAATAGCCGTCCATGTCACGAGACAGGGCCGCGATCCCCAGATCGATCAAACCCACCAGCACGACAAAGATGCCGATACCAATAATCCATGGACCATTTTTGCCCTGTATTTTTCTTTAGGCACTGTAGGCGCATGATCGGCTTTTGGGTATGAAGCGCGAACATTTTTATTACTGTCCGTTACTTTGACGCAAATGGGCGAGCGCAGGCAGGGCACGCCGACACCCTTACCCGCAGCCAGAACCGAAGCCACCGGCAAGGGAGCACTCTGCACAGCGATGTCACCGCGGTGCGACTGGCTGCGGCCTGCCATGGCGCCATGTGCTAAAAACACTACAGTCACCGCCGGAGCAACCCATGAAGACAAGTCAACTGGTCAACATCGCTTTATTGACATTGATGGCCGCCACACCGGCCTGGGCAGTCTATAAATGCCAGGACGCAAGCGGGCGCACCACCTTTCAGGAAATCCCTTGCGCCGGCGCAAACCAGGGAGGAAAGCACGATGTTCACCCTGCGTCGGGCAATGCGCCGAAATCCCAGGCGCTGACGGGAGCGGGCGCTGAGCCGCCTGTTATAGGCACCGGGACACCAGCCGCAGCATCGCCGAACATCACAGAGGCCGACAGGCTGAACAACTTGTCAGCCCGCCTAGCCAAGGAAAATCGCCTTTCAACGCTCAACAACCTGGCCATTGGCGCCGCACAAGGTGAGATTCTTCGCGCCGACGCTCAATGCCAGGCTGAGATCGAATCAGTACGCAATCGCAAGACACTCGCTGACAACAGCCTGGCAGGCGCTACTTGGGAGCAATCACTCAGCGCCGAAATGCAAGCTATAGCAACCCGGTGCGACACGGAGCAACGCCGCCTGCAAGCCAACCTGGACCGACTCCTGTCGGAAAAACAGGATCTGGAGAGAGCACTTTCCAAACCGTAGGCGCAGCGCGCAGAAAAAAAGGCCGCTCCCAGAGGGGAAACGGCCTTTTCTGCTTGAAATGCGCGACTCGGTGAGAGTCGGCACTTTTCTGTTCTGGTGCGCGAGGGGGGACTCGAACCCCCACACCATTGCTGGCGTCAGGACCTAAACCTGGTGCGTCTACCAATTTCGCCACCCGCGCGGTGGTCTGGCGCGATGCCAGACCTTAGGTCAACCGCTTATTTTACCTGTTTGACACTGCATTTTTTGCAATCGAGTGCAAGTTTTTAGGCTGCCGGCTCGGGCCGGCGCACGCGGAAGAACGCGGCATACATCGCCGGCAGCGCCAGCAGCGTCAGCACCGTGGCGACGACCAGGCCACCCATGATGGCCACGGCCATGGGGCCCCAGAACACGCTGCGCGACAACGGGATCATGGCCAGCACCGCGGCCGCAGCGGTGAGCACGATGGGACGCAGCCGGCCCACGGTGGCTTCGATGATCGCGTCCCAGGCCGGCATGCCGCGCGCGCGGTCGACTTCGATCTGGTCGATCAGGATCACCGAGTTGCGCTGGATCATGCCCATCAGCGCGATCACACCCAGCAGCGCGACAAAGCCGAACGGCCGGTTGAGCAGCAGCAGCGCGGCGGCAACGCCTGCAATGCCCATGGGGCCGGTCAGGAACACCAGCAGCGCCCGGCTGAAGCTGTGCAGCTGCAGCATCAGCAGCGTGAACGTGAGGAACAGCATCACCGGCAGGCCGGCGGCGATCGACGACGCGCCCTTGGAGCTTTCCTCGACCGCGCCCGCGACTTCGATGTGATAGGCGTTCGCGCCTTCTGCATGCCAGCGTTTCTCGACTTCGCGCAGCGCGGGCAGCAGCGCTTCGGTCACGGTCGCGCCCTGCAGGCCTTCGCGCACATCGCCCTGCACGGTGATCGCATAGCTGCGGCCTTCGCGCCATAGAACCCCAGGCTCCCAGGCCATCACGGGCTTGGCGATCTGGGTCAGCGGAATCGACTTGCCCGAACTCGTGGGCAGATAGGCATTGCCGATGTCGGTGATCGCATCGCGCTCGTCGAGCGGCGGGCGCAGCACGATGTCGATCAGCTTGTCGCCTTCGCGGTACTGGCCCACGGCGGCTCCGCTGAGCATCACGTTGGCGGCCTGGGCGATCGACTGGCTGCTCACGCCCAGCGCGCGCGCCTTGTCCTGGTCGACTTCGAGGCGGATGGCCTTGACCGACTCGTTCCAGTTGTCGTTGACGCCGCGCATGTCGGCGTTGTCGCGCAGCAGTTGCTTGACTTCGTCGGCACGCACGCGCAGCGTGGTCGGGTCCGGCCCCTTGACGCGGAACTGCACGGGATACGGCACGGGCGGGCCCGACGACAGCAGCGTCACGCGGCCGCGCGCCTGCGGATAGTCCTGCGCCAGCATGTCCGGCAGCTGGCGGCGCAGCCGTTCGCGCTCCTGCAGCGTCTTGGCGACGACGATGAACTGCGAGACGTTGGTCTGCGGAAAGACCTGGTCCAGCGGCAGATAGAAGCGCGGCACGCCCGAGCCGAACCAGGTGCTCACGGTCTCGACGCCGTCCTGCGCCAGCAGGCGCTGCTCGACCGCCTTGGTGGTCTGCTCGTTGGCCACGAACGACGTGCCTTCGGGGAACCACAGATCGACCATGATTTCGAGCCGCGTCGAGTCGGGGAAGAACTGCTGCTGCACGCGCGACATGCCGAACAGGCCGAGCGCGAACACCAGCACCGTCGCGCCAATGGTGATCCAGCGGTGCTCCACGCACCAGTCGACCGTGCGCCGGAAACGGTTGTAGAACGGGCTGTCGAACACTTCGTGCTGGCTCGCGGGTGGTGTCGCGCCCAGCGCCACGGCGGCCAGCGTTTCGGGCGGCGCTTCGGCCAGCACCTCTTCGGATGGCGCCTCGGGCGCATGCGGCGGGCGCTTGAGCAGCAGCATGCCCAGGTAGGGCACGAAGAACACCGAGGCCAGCCAACTCAGCACCAGCGCCACCACGGTCACCGCGAAGATCGCGAAGGTGTATTCGCCGGTCATGGACTTGGCCAGACCGATGGGCAGAAAGCCCGCGGCCGTGATCAGCGTGCCCGTGAGCATGGGCATGGCCGTGATCTCGTAGGCAAACGTCGCCGCGCGCAGCTTGTCGTAGCCCTCTTCCATCTTGCGCACCATCATTTCGACGGCAATGATGGCGTCATCGACCAGCAGGCCCAGCGCGATGATCAGCGAGCCCAGGGAGATCTTGTGCAGGCCTATGCCCCAGTACCACATGGCCAGGAAGGTCGCGGCCAGCACCAGCGGAATGGTGATGCCCACCACCAGGCCGGGGCGCGGATCGATGTACCAGCGCCGCCACCAGCGCTGCTCGCCGGGGCGCTTGTGCAGGCCCAGGCTGATGAAGCTCACGGCCAGCACCACGGCCACGGCCTCGATCAGCACCGCGATGAACTCGTTGACCGAACTCGACACCGCGCGCGGCTGGTCCTGCACATTGACCAGTTGCATGCCCGCGGGCAGTTCGTGGGCCAGGCGCTCGCTGGCCGCGCGCAAGGCCTTGCCCAGGCGGATGATGTCTCCGCCCTTGGTCATGGCCACGCCCAGCGCGATCGAATCCTGGCCCTGGTGGCGCACTTTCACGGTCGGTGGATCGACATAGCCGCGGCGGATCTCGGCGATGTCGCCCAGGCGCAGCTGCGCGCCCGAAGCGCCGCGTATCGGCATGGCACGCAGGTCTTCAACCGCATTGAACTGGCCGGCGACGCGCACCTGCACCTGCTCCGCGCCGGCCTGGACCACGCCCGCGCTCTGCAGCGCGTTCTGCTGGTCGAGCTGGGCCAGCACCTGGTTCATGTCGAGGCCCAGCTGCGACAGGCGCAGCTGCGACAGCTCGATGAAGAGCTTCTCGTCCTGGACGCCGAACATCTCGACCTTGGCGACATCGGCCACGCGCAGCAGCTGCTGGCGCACGTCGTCGGCCACGTTCTTCAACTCCGCGTAGGTGAAGCCTTCGCCCTGCAGCGCGTAGATCACGCCGTAGACGTCGCCGAAATCGTCGTTGAAGAACGGCCCCTGCACGCCCTGCGGCAGCGTGTAGCGCATGTCGCCTATCTTCTTGCGCACCGTGTACCAGAGATTGGAGACATCGGAAGGCTTGGAGTTGTCCTTGAGCTGGAAGATGATCTGCGACTCGCCGGGCTTGGAATAGCTGCGGATCTTGTCGGCATAGGGCACCTCCTGCAAGCTGCGCTCGAGCTTGTCGGTGACCTGCTCGGCGACCTGCTGCGCCGTGGCGCCGGGCCAGTAGGTGCGCACCACCATCGCGCGGAACGTGAACGGCGGGTCCTCATCCTGGCCGAGCTGGAAATAGGCCGCAAAGCCCAGCAGCACGATGGACACCAGCAGATAGCGCGTGAGCGCCACATGCTCGAGCGCCCAGCGCGAGAGATTGAAGCCTTGTTTGGGCTGCTGTGGATTCATGGCGGACTCAGCGGGTGGCGGGAACGGGCTGCGCTGCCGGGGTGGCGGCAGCGGGCGGCACCTTGGCGGCCGAAGCCGCGCGCGCGGCTTCGACGGGGCTCTGGTACACCGTCACCTTCTGGCCGGGAGCGAGCACATGGCCACCGGTCGCGACCACGCGCATGCCCGGCGTCAGGCCTTGGGAGATCACGATCTCGTTGCCATCGGCCGTCGCCACCACCACGGGCTGCGAACGCACGGTGCTCGACGCGGCGTCGAACACCCACACGGCCGAGCCGCCGTTCTCCTGATGCAGCGCCGTCGTCGGCAGCTTGATCACGGACTCGCCGGTCGCGCCCATGCCTTCGGGGCGCGCATGCACCGTTGCCCCCAGTGCCGGCAAGGCCTGGCCCGCGCTACGCTCCAGCGCCACCTTGACGAGGTAGGTGCGTGTCACGGCATCGGCGCTGGCCGCGACTTCGCGCACCCGGCCGCTGTAGCGCTGGTCACTGGCCCACAGGCGCACCGCCACCGCCTGACCGGCGCGCACGCGCGCGATCTTGTCTTCGGGCACGGAGAACACCACGTCGCGCTCGCCGTCCTGGGCGATGCGCACCACGGGGCTGCCCGCGGAAACCACCTGGCCGGGCTCGGCATCTATGCCCGTGACCACGCCTGCGACATCGGCCACGAGGCGCGTGTAATCGGTCTGCAGCGACTGGCTTGCGGCCTGCGCGCGCGCCTGGTCCAGGCTGGCCTGGGCCGACTTGAGCGTGGCTTCGCGGCGCTCGAGTTCGGCGCCGCTGATGAAGTTCTGCGCCTTGAGCGTGCGGTAGCGCTGCAGATCGGCAGCGGCGAGATCGCGCTGCGTCGTCGCCGCGTTCACCTGGGCGCGGCCGGCATCGGCCGCGAGCCGGTAATCCTGCGCATCGAGCTGCGCCAGCAACTGGCCGGGCTTGACCTGCTGACCCAGTTCCACCTGGCGTGCGACCAGCTTGCCCGGCACGCGAAAGCCCAGCCGCGATTCGATGCGTGCGCGCACTTCGCCTGCGTACTCGGTCTGCGCGTTGTATACGCCCACACCGACTTCGAGCAACTTGACCGCGCGCACGGGCTCGGGCGCGGGCGCAGGCCGCGAACAGGCGGCAAGCGCACAGGCGAGCACCACGGTGGTAAGGGCCCAACGGGGCCGGGAAAGGATCAAGGAGGGCATGCGGTGCTCAAAAAAACGGGCGCCGCGCCATCGGCGCGACGCCACCGGGTAATCGTCGCAAAAGGGGCAACGGCCCACAACACAACTCAAACGACAAAGGTCTGCGCGCCTTCTCTTTTCTGTGGGAATGGTCACTAATGACTCAATGGTTAGTAATTATCGAAAGGCGCGCGCACTTGTCAAGCGACAATCAAGGCGTGAACCGCCCCGCCCAGCCACCCTCCCCCGCTCCAACCCTCA